>Ga0256836_1000010_pt1 | contig 162661 bp, 162 predicted proteins | sample 4561380metaG_FD_185974 | JGI IMG/M metagenome (GOLD analysis project Ga0256836, IMG submission 185974) | Hydrothermal vent microbial communities from Guaymas Basin, Mexico - 4561-380 | ecosystem: Environmental > Aquatic > Marine > Hydrothermal vents | place: Mexico: Guaymas Basin | collected...
AGCAGGATGTTGGAAGTTATGAGAGAACGAAAAGTTTCCATATAGCACAGTTGTTTGTTTTGGCGAAATTTATCCTCTTTAATCTGGGAGTTCTCTTTTTGGTATGGTGGATTTTTCAAACAGTCTCCACGTTTTCTTTACATTTTTGGAAATAAGATGTAATTTTAAATGTAGCAAAATCAGAGTTTTCAATATTTTTCAATTCTCTTTCAGCCTTCCAGAATACGAATGGAGTTATGGAGAGCGACTCTAAAAATTCTTCAAATTTGTTTTCTTCAATGTAATTTTTTAAGAAAAGCGTGTCATAATAGGCTATATTTTTGTTATTTTTATAGAAGTTTACGTTGCACGATATTTCGAAATCGTCTAATCTGCTTTGGTCGTATAGTTTTTTCAAAAGGGCATATTCTTCTTTGGCTTTTTCAAAAATCTTTCCTGCCAGCTTTTCAACATTCAACACGGAAAAGCCTCCTTCAATTGCTTTCTAAAGAGTTTAAGGGTTTAGTAAGACGTTGAATGTCCTATAAAGTGATTAAATTTGTTTCCAAATTTTGGGAGGCCGAATTGTGAAAAGTATTCCTAAATCTGCTTTTGAAGATTTCGGTAACGTTGAAAAGGTTATTAAAATCCTTAGATTGGTTTCAGAAGAATTTAGTGGCAATTATGCAGTCATAGGCGGTCTGGCGGTTCGGATTTATGTAGGGGAAATCAGAAAATTAACTCCCGACATTGATTTACTCATAAAACCGGAGGTTGAAAAGAAAATTCCTTTTCTATTTTCAGAAAATTTAAGAAAAAACGTTTTTTGCGATTCTGTTTGGTTTGTAGGCAGCGCAGAAGGGGTGCAGATTGACTTCCAGATTGCAATAAAAGATTATGAAAAGGAAATTATTGAAAGTGCAGAAGCTTTCAGCATCGGCGATTTTTCTGTAAAAGTAGCTAAGCCCGAATACTTAGTTTTGATGAAGCTTGGTGTTTTAAGAGAAAAAGATGAAAGAGACATAGTTTTGCTTTTGAAGCACGGGAACCTAAACTTGAAAAAGCTATTTCAGGTTGTGAAAAGTTATCTACCTTCTGAAATCGATACGCTGGAGCAACTTGTTTTGATAAGTAAATTGAAATTTAATCAAGAATTTTAAGGAGGGAAATTATGGGATGGATGAAAATATTCGGCGTCGGGCAGAATAGTTGTGAACTAATTTCTAAGTTAAGTCCTTTAGTAGAGAGGGTACGGGGGTATGATGGTAGTGAGTTAATAGAGAGAAAAGATTTAATCTGCATAAAAGGGGTTCGTGGATTGGAAGAACTTTCACACTATGTTAAAAATGGAGAATATTGCTGGTTTGTGCTTGATAAAGGTTTGGCTTTTCAGGAAGTTTTTAGAGTTGCCTGGAGAGAAATTAAAGAGAAGATTGATTTTTGCTTAGTATTCCATCTTTTTGGAGCGCCGGATGAAAAGTTTTATTATGAATTATTGGCATATGATTCTGTAAATCATCTAATTGAACTTGCTGATGGAAATGCATCTGATACTAAAAAGAAGGCTTATGAAGTTTTAAAAGGATTGTTTCATTTAATGCTTGTTCCTTCTATAATTTGTATGGATGTTGCCCTTATCAAATATGCTTTTTCCCGTTCTTTCCTCATAAAAGCTACATCGTTAAAGTTTAAGTTTGGCGAGTTTAAGAGCACTATAGATAAATGGTTATCCATGCTTGACTCTCAACCTAAGTTCTTATTACTTGCAGTATTTGCTTCAAATAGTGCGACCATAGATGAGATTTATGAATTTATGGGCTATTTAGTTTCCGGTGTTTCCTCTATGGGCGAGAATTTTGAAAAAAAGAAAGATTTCTTTTGGAGCTTTTTTATAGAAGATGAGCTTCTTCCAAATCACTATCAAATAACTTTGTTTTGGGCTTAGTTTTTGTTGCCGAATTGGTTATAAGTTATGCTTTGAGTTTGAAATTCAGGTAATTAGGCAATAATTCTATGTCCTCTATGTTACTTTTTTAGTTATTTTTGATTATTTCTGCTTTTTTAAATATTTTATTAATGTATGAATTATCATCTAAAAATAGTATGTTGTGCTTTTCAAAATCATCTTTTGTGTACTTTCCTTCTCCAAATATAGTTTTGATATCCTCATAAGAAGAAGCGGATATGATAAAAGCGTTCAGTGTCAAAGTAACGGGTTCCTGTTTTCTCTTTAATTCTTTATTAATCCTCTCCTCTATTTCTTTTATATAGGAAGTGCATAGTTGAATCTTATCATCATTAAAATTCCCGAGATTTCTGATGCCTTTTGGGTCAATAAAGACCATATTTTGTTTCTTTTCATTTCTAACCCACATAATAAAGTCAGGATAAAATCCGGAATTTATAAAAAATCCTATTCCTCGCTTTGAAAGATTTCTGAGCAGGAATACCTCTGCATTTTTGGGTAGAGTGTTACTTTTGGAAACCAGGAATTTTTTTAAATCCCTCACGAATTTTGATTCACCTTCATTCAATTTTACCGGAATTGACTTAATTTCTTCTTTATGTTTCTCCCAGATGATAAGTGGAGTATATAAATGATTGCCGAAATGTACTATGAAGGAGTTCCATTCTTTCCACTTTTCGGGAATTTTTTTGCTATCGGGATTGTAATTCTTTAGCTGTTCTACAATTTCTATTATGGTGTCTATTGACTTTTTGGGGATTTTAATAATAATTCTATTGTCCTCCGGAAACATAGTGGAATGTTTTTCCCTGTCTAAAGGTTTTGCTTCTATGTAATTCATAATTTTCCTTTTTTCTTCTTTCCTGTAGAATTTTTGAATGTAATCCCTCAAAACCATTAGAATTAAATCGTGTAGTTTCCTAATCCCATCAAAAGATGTTATTCTCAATACGGGTTTTTCATCGTCAACTTCGACTTTTAATCCTGTGGATTCGGTAATAAAAATTTCATATTTCTTAGATTTCTTAATTATATCTTTAAGCTTTTCTTTGTCTATGATTAAGTTGAACATTCCTTTACTGATTTTGTAATTTGCAATTTCTGAATAAATTGAGTCCCAATCAAGGAGTTCAAAATAATCATCCGGTATTTCTACGGATTTATCAATAATAGTGTCTGCATTTTTAACCTTAAAACCTCGAGCAATCGTAATTTTCGGTCTTAAGTCTATTTTAACTTTCCTTAAGATATTTTCATCAACTTCAAGTTTTACAGTATGTTTAAGGAAGTCAAAGTCTTCTTTTGTTTCGATTGTATAAATTTTCCTTTCCCATTTTCTTGATTCGTTGAAGATAATTGGAATGATTATTTCTTCATAGTTCACTTCTTCTTTTTCTATTGTGTTAAGGAATGTATTCATGTAATTAGCATTTAAGCCGAAAATGAAAAGGGTTTGCAGTATTTTTAGTTTATAATCCGGATTTTCTTCTCTTTTTAGCGAATAGTTTTTGCCTTTAAGTCTTACTCCTCTGCCAAATAGTTGAATAATCTGAGGACCTTCGCTCTTTCCTATATTTATTAAACACATGTTTGAAACTCTCCAGGAGTTCCAACCTTCAATAAATTTTTTAGAACCGATGAGAATGTTTATGGGAGAATCAGTTTCATTTATTCTAAAAAACAGGGATTCAGTAAAATGGTCTGTATCTATTTTGACTTCAATCCCTGATTCCTCGATTAGCTTCTTCTTTAAGGAACGTACGTCTCCAACGTTAATAACACCGAAATACTCTTTGTCTGTTTTAAGTCCTATTTCTCCTTCGGCGTTTTTTATTTCGTAAATTTTTAATTTTCCCTTTCCTCCGAAAACTTTTTGATAAATATCTTCGGTAACTTCATTTACGGGCAACTTTCTTATAAGTTCAAATTTGCCTTTAAAGATATCATTTCCTTCATTGTCTATGAGACCCGATTTTCCCTCTGTGATTTTTGCTATATTTTCTTTTAGATAATTTTCATCGCTTGTTATCCTGTTTAAAAACCGAATTATTTCAACTATGTCGGAATTTATGCCTTTTCCGGAAACTTTGCTTCCGACAAAAATCCATAGCGGTTTTTCTATGTTATACTCTTTTAATTCCTCTTTATATTTGTCATAAATGAATAACTGTTCGTAAAAAGACAATAATCCTGCGGTGAGCAATAAATCTTTTGGGATTTCCGTATAAGCGTTCTCTTTAATATTGTAAACATAAAAGTCTTTTCCGTATCCGTCTGTGTAGAAGTATTTGTAGGAGTAATCAAAAATTATTGCTTTTCCGTACTCCTCAAGTAGGTCTTTGTTTTTCCCTATGATTTGCCCAAAGGTGGCTGAATATTCAAAGATGAATCCGTTTTTGCCAATTTCCTCTCTTAACTTTTTCCACTTTTGTTCCTCTGATTTTTGCCCCTTGTGTCCTTCATCAATAAAAACTAAGTTTTTGCCGTCAAAATAAGAGATATCAATACTTACACCTTCTCCTTTCTTCTCTTGTGTAAGTTTATGAATGTCTATGATAAAGATTTCCCCTTTTTTTGTTTTTAAATTGTCAATATTTCCGTCGTAGAGTTTACAGGGAATTCCACTCTGTTTTAGTTCTTCATGGTGCTGTCTGGAGAGACCTTCGTTCGGAGTTATTAAGATTATATTGTCCCAGCTGTTTTGAGAGTATTTAAGAATCTGCCAGTAATTTATGTGCATTATCAGAGTTTTTCCGCTTCCCGTTGCCATCCAGAAGGCGATTTTTCTAAGGTCTTTTTCTGTGAAAGGTGGTATTTTCGTTTTGTTTTCTCTATTGAACGCTTCTAAAAATTCGTTTAGTTCTTTTAAAAATCCTTCTTTGTCATTATAGAGCCTGTGAAGAAAAATTTCTGCAAATAAAACCGCCAGATATTGAAAATATTTTAAATTAAAATTTGGCTGTTTTCTGTTTTTTCTAAGTGTTTCGACATATTCTCTAATTGCTTTATCAAAGTTTATAAGCTGAACTTCCCATTCAGGTTTAAGAGCGACCAGAATATCAACAAAAAAGCTTCTTCCTGCGCTATCGTATCCTTCTGCGGTATCTTTTAACTTTTTACTTAATTCGTTAAAACTATTAAATCCAAAAAGATTTAGGAGGTATTTGTTTAAAACAAGATGCTTTTCAAGATTCAAGCTCATCCTCCCAGCCTTCATTTTTGATAATATTTCTGAGCTTTTCAAAAAGTACAGGGATATCCTCGTTTACTATATCCCAAACAACTTCTTTATCAATACCAAAATAAAAGTGTATAAACTTATCCCTTGTGCGTGCTATTTCGTTCCATTCTACATCTGTATGTTTTTTCCTAAATTCCTGTGATATGTTTTTGACCGCTTCTCCGAGGATTTCAATATTCCTGATTACAGCATCTACAGTTTTACTGTCTTTTTCAAAATCCTTAAACGACAAACCTTTAGTATATTCTAAAATTTTCTGGCATGATAAAAACATGTCCAGAACAAACTCTTTATCTCCTCTGTTATACATATTCCACCTCTCTTTTTATTCTTTCTCTCACAGATTTAATCCTTATGCTTTCAATTCCTCCCGGCGTTAGAATATCTATTTCTCTATGGAAAAGGTTTTCTAAAAACTCGATCAACCCACCAAAATTCTTAAAAGTAGCTTTCCCCTCTTCAAATTCAACAACAAAATCAATATCGCTTTTTTCGTTAGCTTCATCTCTCACCACAGAACCAAAAAGTCCTATTCTCTTTACACCGTATTTTTCTATATCCTTTCTGTGTTTTCTTAAAAGTTCTATAACCTCTTTCTTCCTCATGTTTCCACCCTCTCAAACATTAATGATTTAAACAAAGGTTCTATGTGCCTGAATCCTTTGACAAGTGCGTCTCCGTTAATGTAAATTTCGTCGGGATTAAAATCTTTCAGGTTCTCTTCAATGATTTCCCTATCTCTTTCAAAGTTAATATCCTTAATACTTCTCCAGACAACTGCCACTTTCTTCCTGTCTTTTTCTCCGAAAACAAAGACATATCTTCTGCCGTTTTCTTTCAGCATTCTATAGCCTTTTAAATGAAGTCCTAAAAGGTAGTTGAAAGTTTCAACTAAATCAACATTAACTGTTTTTTGCCGGTAATTTTCGATGATTTTGATTTTGTAGTTAAACGGGTCTTTCAGTTCTTTAAGATTTAAGAAGGTTTTATTCTCTTTTGTCTCCCACTCAAGCATGTATTTAACAAAGTAGTCGGGAAGCTCTAAAAGAATCTTCTTTTGCCTTTCGTCCTGCTTTTCTTCAAATTCAATGTTTTCTAATGCATCTTCGTATTGTTCCAATGTGTGGTATTGGAAGAAAACTCCTGTTCCGTCCATATCTTGTGGTTTTCCTTCTTTCCAGTTAAGCGAGTATGCAATCTTCTTAATTCGTGGAATAACTACCGTGTCAAAGTAGTCGGCTAATTCCACAAGAATAAATTTTCTTTTTCCGCCGTCTTCCTTATTTAGTTTTATAACGGCATGAGCAGTTGTTCCAGAACCTGCAAAGAAATCAAGAATGAGACTATCTGGATTATGTGAGACGGCTCCGATAAGTTCCATGTAAAGAGAAACTGGATGGCAATATGGGAAATTCTCAAGTCCCAATGCATCAAGGTCAGCTTTTCCACGTTTAGCATCTTGAATAACTGAAGTAATTTGCCTTTTATACTCCTCAGTCAAAAGTTTTTTCTGTCTTGGCTGAGTAGTTTCATCCGGCCCAAAAACAATCTCTCCTCTTTTTACCATTGCTTGAAGGGTCTCTGGAGTGCGGGAAAAACCGTTTGGCGGGACAGGACAAGGTTTCCCCGTAACTGGATGAATTAAAGGGATAAAGAATTTAGGGTCAGTTCTCGGTTCAGGAGCTCTTAGACTTACTGTTTGGTATATGCGTCCATCGTCATCTAAATATCGATAAGCCTTTTCTCCTCCGCTCAAATTGGGATTCTTTGTAACCCATTCTGCGTATTCCTTTTTCGCTTCTTCGGTAACACCTCCATATTTTTCTACTATTTCTCTTGCCTTGTTGAGCATGAGCTTTATGTTCCTATTTCTTAAATAGATTGGTTTCTTGGTATTTGTCCTCCAGATGATATACTCATGTTGAAGAGCAACACCACGACTTGCAGTCATCGGATTCCTTTTATCCCATACTACCGTTCCAGCATTCGCAAGTGGAAATTGTTCGAACAAAAGATGAAGCCTTTCATACTCGTTTTCGTCTATATGGCATTGAAAAGAACCTTCCGGTTTTAGTAGAGGAATACTTATGGAAATTCTGTTTTCCATCATTGTAAGCCAACTGGAGTGGCGATAATTGTTTTTGTAAAGGAAGCCACTTGTCAAAGTGTTATAAGGAGGGTCAATGTGAATGCAGTCAATTTTTTCTTTAAACTTGTTAGTTAAAAGATTCAACGCCTGCCAGTTTTCTGATTTGATTAAAGTTCCGTCAAGGATTTCATCTAAATCGTTATTTCTGCTTAAAGCAACCAGTAACTTCCACTTAAAATCGTCGTTAAAATACTTCGTATCAAGCGGTAACTTTTTCCACTCTTTGCCGTTTAACTGCAGTTGTTCGTTGTTCTCAAGCAAGTCATCTTTACTTTTAACTTCAATTCCAAATAATTCTTTCCATTCTTCTAACTGCTTTTTGTTATTTAGAATTTCATCTAAAATACTTTCTAAAAACTCTTCTCCCGCATATTCTTTAATCTTATCCAAAGTAATTACGTAATGCGTATCAATAACAAATTTTTTCTTCTCCCACAGTTTCTTCTGAAAGTTTTCAATCTGTGCCAGAAATTCAATTATCTTTAAAGCAATCTTTCTAAACGCTCTAACTCCAATTAAATAGAGTCTCAATCTGTCAAAATAACCGCTTTCTTCCAAAATTCTTAAATCTTCCAGATTTAAAAACTCATTTTTAATGTAAAAATCCAATTCTCTTTCCAGAAAGCCTTTTAAATCTTTGTGAATGAAATAGTCTGTTGTGTTTCTTCTTGTGTATTTGTAAAGGTGCTTTTCAATATACGTTTTTCCGGTTTTAGAATTTGGGTCTTTTTCAAAAATCAATCTTGCCACGCTGTTTTTCGGTATTTTTTTCTTTAAAATCTCCACTGTCCCTTCGTTTATCTTATCCTGAGAGGCTGACTGTCCGTGTTTGTATTTCTCTTTTTCCTTTTCGGTTAATCCTCTATATTCAAAATAGATATTTAGCTCTCTCTTCTCTTTGTCAAAATCAAAAACTTTTTTGCTTAAAACGAAAAATTTCTTCTCAGATGACTTAACATTTCCCTTTTCTTCCTCAGCTTCCACAACTCTAAAATTTACAGTTAAGTCTTTGACTTTAAAAGAATATCTTCTGAAATATTCCGTAGTTTTGATGTAATATTGGTCTTTATTAGCCCAGTAAAGTAAAACCTCTTCACCGTTATAGGGAATAACATATTTTTCGTTCTTTCCGTATCTTCTTTTGCTTATAAAGTCTCCTTTGTCGTAATACCTTGAGAAGAAGTTAATTAAATGATTATAAATTTCCTTCTCTAAATCTTCCGAAATTTTTATTTCTTCTATCTGTCTTTTTCTCTCGTAATATTCCCTTCCCAAAGGGGTGTTTTTGAACTCCTCTTTTAACTCTCCATTTACAAAAGCATTTTCTCCAAGAGCTTCTTTTATCTTTTGTTTTATTTTCTCAAACTCCGCTTTTATCTTTTCTATTTCTTCTTCTCCAGCCAACTCTAACTGTTTTACGACTTCTTCAATTAGCTCTTTTTCAATAAATTTCTCAATCTCCTTGCGCTTATAGTTCATTATTCTGTAAATTCCGAAATCTAAATCCTCATTCTCAAATTGAAAGATTTCCCTAAGTTTTGCTTTCAATTTTTCTTTCAGTTCGGTTTTGCTGTCCAACATACCTTTTACCTCCATCTGATTCCGGCAGAAATCCTTCTCTGGAATTTCTGCATTTTAGAAAACGTCTGAAAAGGCGGACTTAACGGTTTTATAAAAATGATAAGCGCTTACTGTGAACATTACCGCAAGTTACTCTGCAGAAAAGAACCTTCGCCATTCCTTGTCTCCCGGAAGCACTGCAAGAGATTATAACACGATACTTTCAGAACCCTATTTTCTGAAAATGTTTCCATTCTTTTTTGGAAACACTTGAATCTTTCAGATAATTCTTAACGGTTTTGCTGCGGGTAATAAAGTCCAGTATTTCCGCAACCTTTAATTCTCTCTTTCCGTTAAAAGCTTTAAGTCCCGGAGAGAGTTGAGGATACTTTTTGCACACATTTTCAAAATGTTCCTTAGGAATCGGTTTTAATTCTAAAACGTCAAATAGTCTGCTTGGTCGTAAAAGTGCCGGGTCTATCTCTTTAAATGTTTTGTTTGTGCTTATTATTATCTTAGCTCTTTTGGGCAAAAAACCGTCCGTTGCAGATAAAATAGTTGATATTACGCTTGAAATTTCATCGTTCCCGTCCCTCTTAAGAGAGACAAAATCAAAATCATCGAGAACAACGATATCGTTATCAAGATAAACGTTTATACTGTCTGCAGAATCTTTGATGTTTTCAATTCCTTTCATTATTAGAACGTTAACTTTTCTTCTGAAAACTTGAGGGCTTTTACCTAAAATGTATTGAATTAATTTACTTTTGCCGGTTCCGGGTTCGCCGAAAATTAGTAAAATACTTTGAGGCGACTTTAGAAAACTTTCAGATAAGTTTTCAACATCTATACCGTAAAATAGTTCCGGAGTTAATGGGTCTAACAGCTCTTCCGGAGAAATAAGATATTCTGTATTTCTTCCCCATCTTCCGAAAAGTATTAGTTTTACATACTTAGAGCTGATTGTTCTTTTCTGTGCGTATTTTTTAACGAGTTTGAATAATTCTTCTCCGTCTTCTGTTGGAGAATAGAAAAGAGTAACTCTTATGAATTTCTCTTCATACATTGAGGATTCATTGTTAACATGTATGGCTCCTATTAACTGATTATCTTTCAGGATAACTGCACTTTCTAATGTTTCCCTGTCTTTTAATACAACCTTTCTTTCGTAAACGTCAAACTTGGGTTTGAGTTTATTTAATATTTCTGTGATGATTTCATGGTTAACTTCTTCAAAGATGAAATCGGCATAAGGAAAATTCTCTCTAAAGTGGATTTCCGATTTTAAATTCTGCTTTCTCATGAGTCCTCCCGATTGAAGGTTACTGTGTCTTAAAAATTAAGTAATTGTGAGACAAATTTTGACCAATTTAAGGACAAATTTTGCGAGGATGAAGGGCAAATGGATAGGCGAAATAACAAAGTTGGAAGATTTTTCGTTCAGTGAAGCTTTTGTGTGGGACGGTAAAGAATTTAAAAGTAAGTTGGGAGAGTCGGACACTTTTTTTGTCCGTAATAAAGTTGTTAGAGCAAAGAGTTCTCCCTTTTTCAAAATTGTTGTGCATAATCTTTCTTACAAAATACATTTACCAGGGAATTTTCAGAGTTGGCTTTTAACGATTGATTTAGAGGGAGTGGGTTTTTCTCTCCTTGAAGGGAAATCTAAATTCAGAAATTGGCTTTTTAGAAACGGAATTTGGAGACCGAAGAACAGAAGTTTTCCGGCTTATAAGGTGAGTGGTAAAATTCCTTATTGGGCAGCACTAATAACTGTTTTGGAGATTAATAGTTGGTTGACAGGTTAAAGTTGGCTTTTGAGATTATTAATTTTCTTTTTTCCAAAGGGACTTTTGTTTCAACGACCGAGATTCACGAATATCTTTTTAAACGAGGATTTTTAAAGGATTCTTCTCCTTACAGCTCTGAGAGAAGAAAGCTTAATCGTTTGCTTGCCGATTTAGAATTGATAGACTGTATTGAGTCAGAAAGTGCCTCCCCCAAAGGGAGGAAAGCTCAAAAATGGAGGATAAACTATAAGGCGTTCCCTTCTTTGATATCCATTACTGATGAAGAGTTAATATCTCTTTTAACTTTCGCTACTTTTGTTCCTGATGCCTATAGAAAACTTCCTTTGTTTTCACCTTTTTATCAGCTTATTTTACGTTTGAGCGAAAGAATAGACGAGAAGAAAAGGAAATTAGTGGAGAAATCTTTTGTCTATGAAAGTCAGTTTCTGGAGAAGTTTATTGAGTTTGATGAAACCCAGCTCCGCCAGGTGTATGATGCTGTTATAGAAAACAGGGCTTTAAGAGTTAAATATAAAAACTCTGACGCTTTTAAGATTTTTCCCGTAAAAATCTTCGTTTATAACGGAATCATTTATGTGGGTGCCGTAAGAGAGGATAAAAAATACAGAACTTATCATCTGGCGGGTTTGAGAATTCTTGAAAAGCTTAATGAAACTCTTCCTGCCTATTACAGGAAAAAATATGAAGAGGTTACCTTCTTTATGGAAGATGAAAAACCGTTTGTTTTCGGTGTTAAAATTCCCATTAAAGAAAGTTTAGATTATTTTCAAACTCCTCACATCTTTCCTACCCAGTTTTTCTTTGAAAGGAAAGATGATTATTACCTTGTGTATCTTGTCGGTTTTCCGGGTCCCCGCTTTACAAGTAGATTTTTGGTTGAAGAAGTGATTGAGATAATTTCGCCCTCTGAAGATATGTTGAATTTTGCCAAAGATCACTCTTTAAGAAAGAAGTTTCCGGAAATTTCCTATAGTTTAAAAGAAAACAAAAGGAGATTTGAGAAATTTATGGAAGACTTTAAGCTTTTCCTTGAGCAGAGACGGCAAGCTATTGGTGGTTTTTAAGAATAGTGTCGTTTCCCGGAGGGGCAGAAAGGTTTATACTTTCGAAAATTTCCTGGAAAGGAGAGGGCTATGGACGTTTTCGAGAAGACCGAGAAGTACGTTATGAAGACTTACAACCGCTATCCGGTTTCTTTCGTGAAAGGAGAAGGGTGCTGGCTTTACGATGATAAAGGCAGAAAATACCTTGATATGCTTGCAGGGATTGCCGTCTGCAACTTGGGGCACTGTCACCCGAGGGTTTCTGAGGCCGTTTGCGAGCAGGCGAAGAGGCTGATTCACGTTTCTAACCTTTTCCACATTGAGACTCAGGCGGAGCTTGCAAGGCTTATCTGCGAGAATTCATTCGGTGATAAGGTCTTTTTCTGTAATTCCGGGGCGGAGGCCAACGAGGGAGCTATAAAGCTTGCAAGGCGGTACGGAACGGAAAAAAGAGAGGATAAGTACGAAATCGTTGCCTTCAGGCAGTCTTTTCACGGAAGGACGATGGCAGCGGTTTCCGTTACGGGACAAGGTAAGTACAGCGAAGGGTTTGGCCCGATGCTATCCGGCGTGAAGTTTGCGGATTTTAACGACCTTTCTTCTGTTGAATCTGTTATCAGTGAGAGGACTGCGGGGATAATTGTTGAGCCGGTTCAGGGGGAGGGAGGCGTCATTCCTGCAGAAGGGGAGTTCCTAAAGGGACTCAGGGAAATAGCCGACAGCGTTGATGCCGTTTTAATTTTTGACGAGGTTCAGACGGGGATAGGGAGAACGGGTAAGCTTTTTGCCTATCAGCACTACGGCGTAGAGCCTGACGTTATGACCTTGGCGAAAGCCCTCGGGAACGGCGTCCCCATAGGGGCAATTGTTGCAAATGAAAAAGCGGCAGATGTGTTGAAGCCCGGTCTTCACGCTTCGACTTTTGGCGGTAATCCCCTCTCTACGGCGGCGGGCATTGCCGTTATGGAGGAGGTGCTGAAGCCCGGATTCCTGGAGGAAGTGGAAGAAAAAGGTAGTTATCTTAAAAAGAGGCTTGAAGAAATCGTGGAAGAATTTCCAAATCTCTTAGATGGAGTTAGAGGAAAAGGATTAATGCTGGGAGTTGTTTGCAAGGTTTCCTGCGGTGATATAGTGATGACAGCTCTAGAAAGGGGACTTATTATTAACTGCACGGCCGGTAACGTTTTGAGGTTTGTTCCGCCTCTTATAATTACTAAAGAGGAGATGGATTACGGCCTTGAAATATTGAGAGGAGTTTTAAAGGAACATGCAGATTAGGGAGACTGCTTCATCTCTCTTTTTTGAGTCAGAGGAACTTTCTCAAGAAGTTGTTATCGATGTCCTTTCTTTTTTTATCGACAGGCTTGAAAAAATTGGTTGCAGGCTTGATGCCCTTTATCCGGGGGATCCCTTTTCCCTTCCTTTCCTTATGTTTCTTTCCGATAAACTTTCCGTTCCTATAAAAACCGAGCAGTTTCTGTCTGCAGATGAGAAAGTGCTTGTTGTTTTCTCTTTCCTTCCCTTGAAGGGAGTTTCCGAGAGGTACGTTGCAAGGAAGCTGAAGGTTTTCAGGGGAAGGTTCCCTAACTCTCCTTCTTTGCTCATAGCTTCCGATGAGAAAGTGGATTTTGTCGACTTTCAGCTTTTAAAGGCTCCGCTTGAGAAGGTTTTCTCTTACCGCTTTCTTGCCGAGGGAGAAAGAAACTTCTTTTATCCCCTTGAGGGGGAATTTACCCATTTTTCACAGGAGTTCTGGGAACTTTCGAAGAAAGAGCTTTCTCACTTCCTGCGGGCGAAAAGGATCAGGGACAGCGCCAGGAAATACCTTAAGGAGGAAGATTTAGAAAGGCTCAAGGTTGTTGATTCAGACCTTGATCTTGCCCTGTGGGAGAGGTTTGAGAAGGGTATTCTGACTTTTCCTTCTCTGAGAGAAGAGACTGATGAAGAGTTTGTGCTGAGGGTTGAGAAGCTCTTTCAGATTGAGGATAAGGTGTTAAGCTCTGCCGTTACTTCTGTTCTTGAATATCTCGCTCAGGGCCTTGAGTATAAGTTTCCTACTTACCTTGCTTATTCCAACGTTGAGGTAAGCGAAAGAGAGGGAGTTCTTATCATTCCGCGAGCTGTTCAGGAGCTAGACGGTGTTGACCTGAGGATTGAAGTAGTTGTAAGGCTTAAAAACATTGATAGATCTTTTCGGGAAGTCAGGGATTTACTTCTGAAATCCCTTTCTGAATTGATGGAGGAGATGTTTAAAAGGAAAGGGTTTAAGCCTTCGGTAGATTCAGTAGTGGAGTCGGAGCTTGGCAAAGCTACAATCTACCTGAACTGGTTTATCGATAGTGAGATGGCGCGGAAGCTGTATAAGAAGATAAACAGGCGCTGGCTTATGACGAGGCTTCTTTATCGAAAAAGGATAAAGAGTGAGGTTTCTGAGGCACTAAAGCTTCTGAAGGAGTTTGTTTTTACTCCGGATAACTTTGAGCTTCTTTTCTCAAAGCTTGAGCACATATGGAAAGTTAATCCCGTTTTCCTGAAAATGAAAAAGAGGGAGATAAAATCCGTCCTTGATGAGCGGAAGCTCTGGCCTATTGTGGGAGTTTACGGGCTTAAGCTGATGGGGTCTGTTAAAAGTTTAAAAAAGGAGCTTCTCTCCTTTCTCCTTTCCCTTAAAGGTTATGAGAACATTCACCATTTCTTCGCGGAGGAGCTTCGCTTCTTCCTCCCCGTTAAGACAAAAAGAATTTACAGACCCAACTGGGAAAGGGTAATAAGGGAGAAGGAAGAGGTAGTTCTCAAGGAGGAGCCTCTCAACCCCAACTCTCCCGTAACCTTTGTCCTTCAGAGCAGGAGCGGTAAATTCCTCGGAACGCTTCCGGAAACGGTATCTCACTATCTGGCCGCCAGGAAGGCTTCGGGTTATAAGCTTTCTTGTCGTGAGCTTTACTTTGATCCTGCTATCTTTTCGGAGAATTCTTACTGGATAGAGGTCGAATGTCTCTCGTTGTAGATAACCTGAGGATTTCTGCCGGACCGCTCCGAATTGTTAAAGGTAGCTACTGTTCTGTTTCCCGCGGGGAGAGGGTTGCCCTTGTCGGGGAGAGCGGAAGCGGGAAAAGCTTGACGGCATTGTCGGTGTTAAAGCTCTTACCTGATAACTTAACGGCAGAAGGAAAGGTTGAAGTCGACGGCGTTGAAGTCCTCTCCTTGAGGGGGGAAAGGCTCAGGCAGTTCAGGTGGGAAAAGGTTTCAATGGTCTTTCAGGATCCTTCCTCTTCTCTCAATCCCCTCATGACCGTCGGGAAACAGGTGGAAGAAGCTCTTAAGTATCACGGGTTTGAAGGGAACTTGAGGGAAAGAGTTGTGGAATTGTTCGAGATGGCCGAAATTCCGGAACCTGAAAAGAGGGTTGATGCTTACCCGCACCAGCTTTCTGGCGGTTTGAAACAAAGGGTTGCCATAGCTATGGCCCTTGCCTGTAATCCCGGTTACGTTGTAGCCGATGAGCCCACCACGGCGCTTGACGTTACGGTCCAGAAGAAGATCCTCGAGTTAATGGTAAAGCTGTCTGTTGAAAAGGATGTGGGTATTTTGCTGATAACTCACGATATCGGAGTTGTTGCAGAGTTTTCGGAGAAGCTCTTCGTTATGTATGCAGGGTATACCGTAGAGGCGGGAAGGACTGAAGAAGTTTTAAGAAATCCCGTTCATCCCTATACAAAAGGGCTGATAGAGTGTTTTCCCAAACTGGACGGCGGTGTTAAGAGGAAATTGAAATCCATACCGGGAAGAGTTCCGGAGCCTGGAGAGATAGAAACGGGATGTCCCTTTTACCCGCGCTGTCCGTTTGCGAAGCCTGTTTGTAGGGAGGAAATGCCCCCCATAGTTGAGGAAGGGGGACGGTGGTTTAGGTGCTTCAATCCCCTTTGAAAAGCAGTTTTCTACTAAAAAGTCCCCCAACGGGGGACTTTAAAGTTACACGTCGTAGTAGAGCATGAACTCCATCGGGGTTGGTCTGAGCCTTACGGGGTCTATTTCCTCTTTGCGCTTGTACTCTATGTAATCTTCAATGAACTGCTCTGTCATTACGCCGCCCTTTGTGAGAAATTCGTAGTCTTTCTCAAGGGCGTCAACGGCTTCCTCAAGGGAAGCGGGAACAGTAGGAATGTCTTTAAGCTCCTCCGGCGGAAGGTCGTAAAGGTTTTTGTCAACAGGCTCTCCGGGATGGATTTTGTTTTCGATTCCGTCAAGTCCCGCCATCAACAGGGCGGTAAATGTCAGGTAAGGTGCGCCGGCGGGATCCGGAAATCTCGCTTCAATCCTTTTTGCTTTTGGGGATACAACGGCGGGTATCCTGATGGCTGCTGACCTGTTCCTTGCAGAGTAGCACAGGTTGACGGGAGCTTCGTATCCGGGAACCAATCTCTTGTAGGAGTTAACCGTCGGGTTTGTAAATGCACAAACGGCCTTTGCGTGCTTAATGATTCCTCCGATGAAGTAAAGGGCTGTTTCGGAAAGGCCTGCGTAGCTGTCGCCGTGGAAAAGGTTTTCTCCGTTTTTCCAGAGGGAAATGTGGGTATGCATCCCGCTTCCGTTGTCGCCGAAGATCGGTTTCGGCATAAACGTTGCAGTTTTTCCGAACATCTTGGCAACGTTTTTAACAATGTACTTAAGCCACTGGACGTTATCGGCAGCTTCTACGAGATTTCCGTATCTGAAATCGATTTCACACTGCCCGCCGGTTGCAACTTCGTGGTGGAGCGTTTCGATTACGAGGCCGGCTTCCTCCATCTTCATGGACATTATCTTCCTTATATGGTCAAGCTGATCCGTAGGCGGTACGGGGAAGTATCCCCCCTTGACTTTTATCTTGTGGCCGAGGTTCGGGTTTTCATCCCTTCCTGTTCTCCACGCTCCTTCAACACTATCTACTTCAAAGAAGGAGTAGTTCATTCCGACGTCGTATTTAACGTCATCGAATATAAAGAACTCCGGTTCGGGGCCGCAGTAAGCAGTATCGGCAATACCAGTTGATTTCATGTACTCTATTGCTTTTTTGGCTATGTTCCTGGGGTCTTTGTGATAAGGTTCTTTGGTAACGGGGTCTACGATATCGGCAATGATTACAAGCGTGGGGATTTCCGAGAGGGGATCGACTTTTGCAGTTGTTGGGTCGAGTTTGAACATCATGTCGCTTGCGTTTATCGGTTGCCACTGTCTGATTGATGAGCCGTCAAAGTAAAGTCCCTGTTCGAAACTCTCTTCGGAAATTTCGTGGGCGGGGAATGTAATGTGGTGCCAGGTACCGAACATGTCGGTAAACCTGAGGTCAACAAACTTGATGCCCATTCTTTGTATGAGCTCTACTACTTCTTTGGGATTTTGTGGCCTCATGCTTCCTCCTTAGGTTATTTAAATGGCGTTTTCTCCCCTTTCTCCTGTTCTTATCCTTACGGCGTCTTCAACGGGAATTACAAAAACCTTTCCGTCTCCGATTCTTCCCGTTCTTGCTGCGTTGACTATCGTTTCAACTACCTTATCTGCTATTGAGTCGGGAACGACAACTTCTATTTTGATTTTCGGTATAAAGTCTACAACGTACTCGGCTCCCCTGTATAGTTCGGTGTGGCCTTTCTGCCTTCCAAAGCCCTTTACTTCCGATACGGTAAGACCCTGAACGCCAATCTCAGTAAGGGCATCCTTAACCTCTTCCAGCTTAAAAGGCTTTATTATCGCTTCGATCTTTTTCATTCCGGAATCCTCCTTTCTGACTTGCAAACTATTTTAACAAAGAGCGTGCCAGAACTTTATAGCGTTTGATAAAACGGGCTGTTTCCCTATTAGAAAGGGATCGGGTAGCATAAGAATGCACATAAATTGTGCATCAGCTACTTGTTTGTGTCCAGTTTTTCAGCACACTTACTGCATAGACCGTAGAACTTGTACTCTATTTCGTCTACGATATACCCCTTTTGCTCCACTTTCCTGCAGGTGTAGCGACACAAGGGGGTTTCTATATCCTCGATTTTCCCGCACTCCCTGCATATGAAATGGTGGTGAAAGTCCGTTCTCCTGTCAAAGTGGGACTGTTTGTTGACTATGATTTCCCTGATCTTCCCCTCCGATGCCAGTTCCTTTAGGACTCTGTAGACGGTTCCCAGGCTTAGTGTAGGAATTTCCTTCTTTGCCCTTTCATATATTTCTTCTGCCGTGGGGTGGTCGTGGGAGTCTTTTACTACTTGAAAAATAACGGCTTTTTGCCTCGTGTTTCTCTTTCTCTTTTTTACTTCCAATCCTTCCTCCTGTTTCCGTTCGTCAAGTTAATAATAACCATTACTGTTAAAGTAGGGAAGTGCTCGGAGTATAGTTTTGATAGTTTAGGAGGTGTTCAAAATAAATTAGGCCTTTAAGGATTTGATTTGATCTATCGAATATAATATTTTGTGCATAACCTATATTTGGAGAGGTGGTCGATGGAAGAGCCGAGGATAGGAGTTGTTCTCTGCACCTGCGGTGATGTTCTCAAATCAAAAATAGATTTTGATTCTCTTAAAGCCTTTGCCGAAAGCCTTCCAGGTGTAGAAAAGGTAATAGTTACAAAGGACTTTTGCAAACAACCGGAAAAACAAGCAGCAGAACTAAAAGGTAGGGTGGATGCTTTAATCTTCGGGGGGTGTTCCGAAAGGTCGTCACTTCAGTTCAACGAAGACCGCATAGAAAAACTCATGGTAGCTTTGGGTTTAGACCCTGCGGCATGGGAAACGCTCAACCTGAGGGAACAGTGCTATTACATCCATGACGACGTAGAACAAATAAACAACAAAGTAAAAGACATGCTTTTAATGGCTTACGAAAAAGTTAAAACGAACGTTCCGGCGTTAAAAGAGGAAAATCTGAAGAAAAAAGTTTTAGTAGTTGGTGGAGGAGTGGCAGGTCAACGCTGCGCTCAAGCTTTATCTGATTTGGGAATTGAAACCACGTTAGTTGAAGAGAAACCTTACCTCGGCGGCAACGCAGCGAGGATAGCTTTGCTGTGGCAGTCCGAATCTTCACCGTCATTCTGCACAAGCGAGTGTGTAATTCCCGTTGTAGGCAGAGATACAATGATAAAAGATAACATTAAAGTAATGGTTAACTCTGAAATTGCCGGCGTTGTAAAGGAAAACGGCGATTTCAAAGTGAGAATACTGCAAAAAGCACAAAAAGTTGACCCGGCAAAGTGCATTTCCTGCGGTGAATGTGCAAAAGTATGTCCTGTTGAAATTCCTAATCCGTTTAATTTGGGTAAAACAAAGAGAAAAGCTATCGATAAAGATTTTCCCCTTGCAATTCCAGACTCTTACAACATTGTTGATTCAGCCTGCACTAATTGTGGAAAATGCGTAGAGGTTTGTCCGACAAACGCTATAGACCTAAACGCCGAAGATAAATACGTCGAAGACGAATTCGGCGCAATTGTGATAGCTACAGGAATCGGCGGGAAGGATATGAGTGCCTATGAAGAACTGGGATACAAGTATCCTGAAGTTGTAACGCTATTTGAATATGAAAGATACGTAGCAAACAACTTTTTCGGAAGAAAACCGAAAGAAATAGCCTTTGTTTTATGTAAAAAAGATGATGTGGGTTACTGTTCAAGACTTTGTTGTCTTGCTACCGTTAAGGTAGCAGCAATACTTGCCAAAAATCATCCGGATGTGAAGGTGAAAGTCTTTTACAGAAGTTTGAGAACGACGGGAAGAGCGTTCGAAGAACTGAGAAGAAGAGCCGAAAAAGGCGGCGTTGAATTCATAGAAGAGGTAATAGAAAGGATAGAAAAGGACGAGAACGGAAGGCTTCTAATTAAAGGAGAAAAAGGAACTTACTCATCGGAAATGGCTGTTTTGGCAGAACCTTTAATTCCGTCTCAAATAAAACTTACCAACATGCTTAACGTTCAAACTGACCAATTCGGATTTCCTCTGGAATTCCAACCAAGGGTAATTAACCCTATAGAAACATACGTTGAAAGAGTTTTCGTAGCAGGAAGTGCAAAAGGATTCAAAGATGTTCAGGAAAGTATTGAATCAGGCTTAGGGGCAGCAGTTAGGGTTTATAAGGCGTTAAAAGGGCAGAACAAGAAGTATTACTCGATAATAGACCAGGAGAAGTGTTCAAGATGCGAAACATGCTTAATGTGCTGTCCCCACGGTGCTATAAGCCTTAAAAATGCTGAAAGTGAAGAAAAAACAATCGTGGAAATAGACCCCAATTTGTGTAGAGGATGCGGTCTTTGTTACTCAGCATGTCCTTCAAAGGCAATTAAGTTTTCCAACCTCGAAGATGAACAACTAATAAAAATGGCTGAAGTTGCATTTAAACACCTACCGAAAGACAAGCCGAGAATTCTGGCATTCCTGTGTTACTGGTGTGCATACGGAGCGGCAGACCTTATGGGTATGAAGCTAAAAGAAAAGCTACCGGAAAACTTTAGGAGCATAAGGGTAAGGTGTTCTGCTTCTTTAAGCCTTGACGTCATAGCCGAAATTATTGAAAGAGATTTGGCTGACGGAATTATTGTTGCGGGATGTCCCAAAGATAACTGCCACCACATCTGGGGCAACTACATGCAGGAAAACAGGATAGAAATGTTCAATGAATCCTTAAAAATGTTGGGAGTGAACGACAAAATCGTTCGCTGGGAGTACATCGGTGTTCCAAACGGTAAGAAACTTGCCAATGCGATAAGGGAAGTTAACGAAATTCTCCTAAAAGTTAAAGGAGGTAGCCATGTCGAAGCCTAAATTTGCTTATTACTTAGCCGGCGGATGCGCCGGATGTGATACGTCATTAGTGGATACTTCGAAGAAGTTAGTGGAATTTTTGGAAAACGTTGAGTTAGTGTTTTTTGCACCGACAATAGCGGACTTTAAATATAAAGATTTAGAAGCGCTTCCGGACAATTCTATAGATTTCGGGTTTTTCAGCGGAAACGTTAGAAGTTCGGAGCATGAGCACATAGCAAAATTAATGAGAAGAAAATGTAAAACGCTTGTCGCTTTCGGTATATGCGCAAGTTTAGGCGGAATAAAAGGACTCGTTAATCTTCATTCACAAAAGGAGCTTATGGAAAAAGCTTATGTTGATACTCCTTCAACGGACAATCCAGAAAAAATCCTCCCCACCCCCCACTGCACCGTTGACGGCAAATACGACCTTGAACTGCCCGTTCTTAAACCGGCCAAAGCGTTAGACCAAGTAGTAGAAGTTGACTACTACGTCGGCGGATGTCCGCCGTCTTACGGCCACATTAAATGGATTCTAGAAAAGCTGTTGTCTGGTGACCTACCGCCTAAAGGCAGCTGGCTTACAATGGGTAAAGCCGTCTGTGACGTTTGTCCCAGAAACCCCATAAGACACGGCGGTATCAAAAAACGCCCAACAGAAGTTAAAAGAGTTTTGGGTGAAATGCCGGAAGATGTCTGTTTACTTGAAGCAGGTTACCTCTGCCTCGGACCTGTAACCTTGGGCGACTGCGATGCAGCATGTTTGAAAGTAAACATTCCATGTAGGGGGTGCGGCGGTCCAATACCGGGAGTGAGGGACTTCGGCGTTAAAGCCATAAGCACCATAGCTACAGCTATGGGAAGCCTTGATGCCCTCAAGAAAGTTCCAGACCCAATGCACCTGTTCTACAGGTACAGCTTGCCGAAATCATCGGTACTTAAACCAAAAGAATAGTTGGAGGAAGCGATGAGAAAGGCCGAAATAGAACCAATCACAAGACTTGAAGGTCACGGCAAAATAACAGTTTTCCTTGACGATAACGGAAACGTTGAAAATGCCTTCCTTCAAGTTGTCGAATTTATGGGATACGAAAAGTTCCTACAAGGAATGCCCATAGAAGAAGTTCCGAGAACCGCAAGCACTATTTGCGGTGTTTGCAGAGCCGTTCACTTCTCTGCGGCTTTAAAAGCCGCCGATCAAATATTTTCCGCCGAACCCCCTCCTGCGGCAAAGAAAATCAGAGAACTCCTGCTTTTGGCCCATCACGTAGAAGACCATACAGAAATTCTTTACGCGTTAGGTTTACCAGATTTCATTTGCGGACCGACAGCACCGCCTCAGGAAAGAAACTTAATTGGCGTGGCTAAAAAGGTAGGAAAGGAATTGGTAAAAGACGTTCTCCAAAAACGCTTCTCTGCGGCAAAAATAGTAGAAATTTTAGGCGGCAAACCTGTTCATCCCGTTGCTGCAGTGCCGGGCGGTTGGTCCAAAAAGGTAACCGAAGAGGAAAAAGCCGAAATAGAAAAGCTTTCCGATGACCTTTTAGAACTCGGGAAGATGACGGTTGAACTGTTTAAAGAAGTTGTAGTTAAAAACCCCGAATACTCAAAACTCCTGAAAGAGGAAAGCTTTAACGTTGTTACAAACTATATGGGAACGGTTGACGAAAATAACAAGGTTACCTATTACGACGGCACCCAAGTAGTTGTATCCCCGGAAGGCAGGGAAATAGTCAGGTTCAAAGGGAAAGAATACTTAGACGTTTTAGCAGAAAAAACGCTTCCTTGGAGCTATGCTAAATTCCCATATCTCAAACGGAAAGGCTGGAGAGGGCTGGAAGACGGAAAAGATACTCACCTGTGCAGTGTAGGACCTTTGGCGCGATTCAACGCTTCAGACGGTTATTCAACACCTTTAGCCCAAAAAGCGTACGAAGAAATGATCGAGTTCTTCGGAGAGAAACCAGTCTACAACATTTTCGCCTACCATTGGGCAAGGGCAATAGAAATTCTTAACCAGGCGGAACTGATAAAAGAACTGCTTAAATCACCGGAGCTTACAGACGAAAAAGTTGTAACACCTCCGGGTAAAGTTACCGGTGAAGGCGTTGGAATTATCGAAGCGCCAAGGGGAACGCTCATTCATCACTACCGGACAGATGAAAACGGACTCGTAACAGACGCCAACCTGATAGTGCCGACCACCATAAACAACGGCTCAATTCAGGTAGCTGTAAGAAAAGCTGCAAAATATTTCATCAAAGACGGTAAAGTTGACGAAGGGACTCTTAACCTGATAGAAATGGCTCACAGACCTTACGACTTGTGTTTAGCCTGTGCAACCCACGCTTACCCGGGACACTATCCTACAAACGTTATTATCTATAAAAACGGCAAGAGAATAAAGGAATTGAGGAACTATTGAAAATAGTAGTTGTAGGAATTGGAAACCCCTCTTTCGGAGACGATGGGGCAGGGTTTGAAGTCATCAAGAAATTAAAAAGGAAGGTGGCTGCGTGCCACCTTCTTTCTCCTTCTCTTGAACTCTTAGAGAAAATCAAAAGTTACGATTTAGCAATCTTAGTTGATGCCGTTGATATAGGGTTAAAACCCGGTGAAGTGATTGAGTTTTCAATTGAAAAGGGAAAAAACAAAGAGCGCTTCGGCGGTTTAACCCACACCCTTTCAATGGAAGAAATAGTTACGACCGGTTACGAACTCTTTCCCGACGAAATGCCCCAAAAAGTCATCTTCATCGGTATTCAGGTGGAAGGCATACTGCCTTTCACGAAGGGATTGAGTCTGCCTGTTAAAAAAGCAGTTGAAGAAGTTGCAGATAGAATCGAATGTATTTTCGGGAGGACTTTGAAAACTTTTTAAAAACGAATATACAGGGTTCATGTCAAATCTTTCTATTTTCCGATTCCTTTTGATATGATTTCCGAAACTCCTCCGGAGAGGAAAGATGAGAAAGCTGTTGACTTTAGTTCTTCTTTTTACCGCTTCATGCAGCCTTAACAGCCTTAATCCGTTTTCGAAAAAAGAGCAGCATACCTATCAGCCTTACGTTCCGAAGCAGGAGTTAGAGCCGGTAAACAGTAATCTTAAAGGGGTTGATAACGTTGTTTTTTACATAAGAAGGGAATTTTCTCCTGCCGAAGGAGAAATAGTCCTCAACAGTTACGACGGCTTCATCATTGATCTCGGTTCCGAGCAGGGTGTACACGTGGGAGATCGGTTTATAAGCGAAAGCGGTGCCATACTTAAGGTGAAGGAAGTTAAGAAGAACTATTCTATTGCCCTTCCCACTCTGGGGAACCCACAGGTGGGTGAAAGCGTAAGGAAGTACACTTTCAACAGGGTGCTTCTTATAAACTTTGCAGGTGAGAAAGGGAAGAAGCTTTACGAAAGGTTAAAGGAGAAAGTTCCTCGGATTCCCCTTGCTGATTACGATAAAGGGGAGAGCTTCAAGAAAACTTTCAAGCTTAAGTTCCCCGCAGATTTCAAGCGGAAAGTCCCTGTAAATGAACTGACCGGTTACGACGGCTACCTCGTTGTTACTGAGCAGGGGGTTGAGCTTTTTGACGGAACGAAGAAGCTCCTCAGAGTTTATCCCTGGGAGGGGGCACCCGCTTCGACTTTTTCCCTGTCTCCGGAAATGAGCTTCAAAGTAGTCCTTGACCTTAAAGGTCACGGAACGAGCCTCTTTATAGGAAATGTTGACTCAAGTCCCGACAGTGAACTTGTCCTTACTACCGAGAACGATGTCAGGATTTATAAGCTGAAACCTTACGGCCTGAAGCTGGTAAAGCGGTTTAAGAATCCTTTCCCCGGTTCTTACCTGTTCCACGTTTCTCCGGTTGACCTGAACGGTGATGGGAAGTTTGAGTTTGTCATAGACGGCTTCTACCAGGATACAAAAAGCGTTTCCGGCGGTCTCTTCAAGGTTAACAAAGGAAAGCTTGAGAAGATAGCGTCGACCAACCTGATACTTTCCACCTTCGATACCGACGGTGACGGGATCAATGACCGGATCTGGGGTCAGAGAGTAAGTACCGAGAGCGACAAGCTCTTTAGCGGTGATGTTTGGGAACTTGAGCTTTCCGACGGGAAGCTGAAGAAAGGTAACAAGATTGACGTTCCGAAGGAATTCCAGGTTACAAGTGCTCAAGTTTTTGTAAGCGGAGGGAAGAAATACTTTGCTTACTATGACCTTGATTACTACTTTAACGTTTCCCTCGGCAAGGAGAGGGTGTGGCGTTCCCCCATACAGATCGGAGCTTCCCCGAACTGCCTCTACTGGACGATTGAGGATAACCTTGTTAGTTACTACATAACCCCCAAGCCGAAGCCCATAGATATGGACGGTGACGGGAATGAAGAAGTTCTCTTTTCTCAGAATAAGAATGCGGTTCCCGGTATACTGAGAAACATCTATACCTTTGACGGCGGAAGGGTTCTTCTCCTTTACAGGAACGGTTCTTCCTTTAGCTGGGAAGAAGCGACGAATCCGCTTTACAAACACGGAGGGATTGAGGAGTTTGATTATGCACCGGATTACGACGTCTTTATTTCTATATTTACCGAGGTAAACATACTGAAGAATCCTGAATCGAAAGTTATTTTCCTGAGGCCCAAGATATGAGAGCGGCCGAGTTTTTAAGGGAAAAGTTTGGAGAAGACCGATTCGAAGTTGCTGTTGTCGGTGGTTCGGGCATTAACTTGGGGTCTGGAGAGTCAGAAATCGGCTATTCGGAAGTTCCCGGTATGCCCACTCCCAAGGTTCCCGGCCACTCCGGGAGGTTGAAAAAGCTTAAAATCGGTGATAAGCGGGTTCTCTTTTTTGAGGGAAGGTTTCACTACTATGAAGGCAGAAGTGACCGGGAGATACGGTTCATCCCCGAGCTGTCGTCAGAGCTGGGAGTCAAGCTGTTTATACTTACCTGTTCTTCGGGTGCTGTGTCGAGGAGGGCTGTTTCTTCCGAAATCGGCGTTGTTTACGATCACGTTAACTTCATGGGCAGGAATCCGCTGGTCGGGCTGATATCCGAATTTGGAGAAAGGGTATTTTTTAATCCGAAGGAGCTTTACGATAGGGAATTTTCCGATATTTTCTTGAAGGTCGCTCTTTCGGAAGGGATAAGGGCTGTCCCCGTTGTTCTCGGTGCTACCCTCGGTCCTTCCTATGAGACTTTTTCGGAGGTCAGGCTTCTCCAGGTTGCCGGCGCTGACTGCGTTAGTATGTCAACGGTTCCGGAAGCGCTGGTTGCCGGCTTTCTGGGGATGAGGGTGGTGGCTTTGACCGTTTTCACAAATGATGTGCTTTCACCTGCGGCGGATCATAAAGAAGTTTTGAAAGTTGCCTCGGAACGTTCGGGTAAATTGAGCCTTGTCCTCAGGAAGGGGATAGAAGCTTTGTTGCTTTAGAGAATTTTTAGTCTTCTCTTGACCGCATCCAGCTTTTTTTTGCAGGCGGGGCAGAAGTCTTCGCCTTTCCTGTCGGTGTCGGCCAGGGAGTTGGAAAAGTGCATGACGCAGTGCGGGTTCGGGCAGTGGGGAAGGCCGAAGACGTGGCCCATCTCGTGGGTAACTTCCTTTCTTACTCTTGAGAAAAAAAGGTCTCTATTCTCTGAAAGGAGTCTTGCGTAGGAGACTATTGCGCCTTTAAAGGGGAAAGCAACTCCGAATACAAAGTTCAGTCCCCTCGAGTAAAGGTCGTAGGGAGTCACTGCAAGGGCAAATAGGGCTTCATTCGGCTTTTCAAGTAAGACATTTTGAAGCTGTCTTTCCGCCAGCAGCTGTCCTTCCCTTGAGGCCGTAGGGTCGGGGGGTATGGATCCCTCGTAAGCGGGCTCGAGGTCAAACTTCCTGATGAGCACTTCCTCGGTTTCTGAGATTACCTCGGGAAGGGAGTAGCCGACGGAAAGTATGGAGCAGATGGCCATTAGTTTTCTCCTTTCTCCTTTTCATTTAAGATTTCTTCAAGTTCTTCCTTTGTAAAGAAGTATTCTTCTCCGCAGAAGTTGCACTTGATGGAAGCTCCCCCTTCTTTTATAAGTTCCTTAAGCTCTTCTGCGGGCATTGCAAGTAGGCCTCCCCGTGCGATCTCCTTAGAGCACTTGCATTTGAATGAGAGTTCTTTAAGGGCTAACAGCTCTACGGTAAAGCCTTCAAACAGCAGTTCCGATATTTCTTCCGGCCTTTTTCCTTCTTTTATGAGTGAGCTTATCGGGGGCATTTTCTTGACGTTCTCTTCTAATTTTTCGACGGCCTTTTCTGAAGCTCCGGGAAGGGGCTGGGCTATGAAGCCTCCGGCTGCCTCTACCTTTCCCGTTTCCCCGACGAGGACTCCGATGGACACTGCAGAAGGTATCTGTTCAGACTTTAGCAGGTAATAGGCTATGTCCTGGGCTATCTCTCCTGAAACGAGGGGAACGGAGCTTTCATAAGGTGTCCCGAATCCGAGGTCTTTAACTACCGTTAGAACTCCTCTGCCGACCGCCTTGCCTATGTCAAACTTCCTTCTTCCGTTTTCTTCCTTGACAAACGTTGGTACGTTAGGGTTCTGAACGAATCCCCTAACTTCTCCTTTTGCATTTGCCTCGGCGACGACAAGCCCTATCGGGCCGTCTCCTTCAATTCTGAGGAGGACTCTCTGCTGGGTTCCGTGCTTGAGGAGGGATGTCAGCAGTATGGCTCCCGTTAAAGCCCTTCCGAGGACTGCGGTTGCCATCGGAGAGAGTTTATGCCTCAGCCTGGCTATTTCACACAGGTTTGTTGTTCTGACAATTAAAGCCCTCAGTGCATCCTCTTTCGTCAGGACAACAACTCCGTAATCTCTGTCCAGGAAGTATTTCTTTAGATCATCCTTGACTCGGTCTGTGAGTTCTTTAACAAACTGCTCCCTTTGGGAAAGATTTCCGATTTTTTTCTTCTCCATTTTCACCTCTGTCTTACTACCGATAGGTTATCCAAATCTATAATCATGTTGTCGTAGGCGGCCAGCGTCTTTATTCCCGTTTTTTCCGTTATTTCCCTTGCCACTTCCCAGGGCTTGGCTTTCAGCATTGTTCTTCCAAAGTGGGTCATTACAGCCAGTTTCGGCTTTATGTGGGAGATTATCTTTACGGCATCGGGAACTGATAGGTGGTCAATGGCGGGATTAGGGAGAAGGAGCGTAACGTTGAGTATTAGGAGCTCGGATCCGGCATAAGCTTCAAGGAGTCCGTCAAAATAGGATGTGTCGGCCATGTATGAAGTTTTTAGCTTCCACTCAAAGGTAATTCCATAAGTTTCTACTCCGTGGATGTGTTTTTTCGGGAAGAAAATAGAGAGATTGTTGTTAACGCTGTAACGCAGACCTTCCGAGATTATTACTGTTTCTTTTATATTTTTCCTCGTGTAATTGAGGACAACGGGATCATCTTCGATAGCATCCGAGGGGCACAGGAGTGTTCCTCTTTTGTTTTTTCCTCCCAGGGTCATAGCTTCCAATATGTGGTTGACGTCGGCGCAGTGATCAAGGTGCCTGTGGGAGAGTATAACGAAGTCTGTCCAGAAGGGTTCTATCCCCTTCCTGTGGGAGTGAACGAAGGCTCCGGGCCCGGGATCGACGTGGAAGTTAATTCCTTCAAAGTTAAAGTAGAGGCCTCCGGCCTGTCTTTCAAAGCCGAAAGCAACGTAGCGGGCGCCTGCTGTGCCGAGGAATACCAGCTTATTCCTTAAGGTTTCTCTTGTTAGCTTCAAGCCGGGCAGATACCTCTCCTGCTCTTTTTTATAAAGTCAATGAATTCTATAACTTCCGTTAAAGTGCCGAATTCTTCAAGAACTTTTTCAAGGGCAAGCTGAATGGGTTCGTCGGTCTTGAATACCATTTCGAAAACGGTGGTAAGCGTTCTTATAGTTTCTTTGGAGAAGCCTCTTCTTTTAAGGCCTACGATGTTTATTCCCTCGAGCCTTGCCCTGTTTCCCTGGGCAACAACAAAGGGAGGGACATCTCTGTGGACGGCGGAAGCTCCTCCGATCATTGCGTGCTTGCCGATTCTTACAAACTGGTGGATTCCTGTAAGGCCCCCGATAACTGCAAAGTCCCCGATTTCGACGTGACCGGCGATCTGGACTGCGTTTGCTACTACGACGTTATTTCCTATGGTGACGTCGTGAGCTACGTGGGTATAGGCCATCAGCAGGACGTCGTTCCCTATTTTTGTTATGCCTCCTCCTCCTTCCGTTCCCTTGTGGATCGTTACGTACTCCCTGACTTTTACCCTGTCTCCGATGATGACTTTTGTTTCCTCTCCTTTAAACTTCAGGTCTTGGGGATCTACTCCTATGTGGGAAGCGTAAATGACGCAGTCCTTTCCTATTTCTGTGTCTCCTTCTATTACAGCTCCTTTCCTAATCAGGGTATTTCTGCCCACTTTTACGCCTTTGCCGACGTACGCGAAGGCTTCAACTGTTACGCCTTCGTCAAGTTCTGCCCCACTTTCCACTATTGCCAGTGGATGAATGTTTACCATTACTTCCTCGTAACCATTGCCATGATTTCTGCGTTGCACACGAGGTCTTCCCCGACAAAGGCTTCTCCCTTCATTTTTGACATTTTTGATTTAATGACGGTAGGTTCTAAGACAAACTTTACCGTATCACCGGGTCTGACCGGTTTCCTGAAGCGTGCTTTATCGATTCCCATAAAGTAAACAACGTATTCTTTCGGAGATAGGTTGAAGGACTTAAACATCAAGATGCATCCCACCTGTGCCATTGCCTCGATGAGCAAGGCTCCCGGAAAGATGGGGTGACCGGGGAAATGCCCCTGGAAGAAGGGTTCGTTCATCGTTACGTTCTTTATGCCGACAATTCTCTTTTTCGGTTCAAGTTCGACGATTCTGTCAACGAGGAGAAAGGGGTATCGGTGAGGGATAACTTCCATTATCTCCACTATGTCCATCATTGAGTGCCTCCCTTGGGGATTTTTGAGAGGAGAACAACCGCTTGAGCCGATATACCTTCTTCTCTGCCTTCAAATCCGAGCCCTTCCGTGGTTGTAAACTTTACGGATACTTTATCTATCGGGGTATTTACTGTTTCAGAAATGTTTTGTCTCATTTGTTCTCGGTAGGGCTTCAATTTCGGTTTCTGAGCAACGACAATGGAGTCAAGGTTTTCTATTCTGTATCCTCTTTTTTCGGCAAGTTCCACTACTTTTTTTAGAAGGGTCAAACTTGAAATTCCCCTGTATTTCTCATCGCTGTCCGGGAAGTGCTCTCCGATATCCCCGAGAGCTAACGCTCCGAGGATAGCGTCACAGATGGCGTGTACGAGAACATCGGCGTCAGAGTGCCCTTTTAACCCTTTGGGATAAGGTATTTTTACCCCTCCAATTATGAGGGGTAAGTTATCTTCGAGCCTGTGAGCGTCATAACCTATTCCGATTCTAAACATTCAAGCAAGCCTGCTCTTTATGAGTTTTTCTACTTCTTCCTTTATTACTCTTTCTGCTATTTCGGGGATAACTTCCCAGGCGATTTCCCTTATGATTTCTTCCACCTTTTCGTCGGGTAGGGAGGGAGTAACTTGGGCCTTGCTAATGGCTTCCTTAGCTTCTTCTGCTACTCTTTCAACCGGCTGTGGTGCAGGCTTTTCTGCTTCTTCCGATTCTACCGGAAGCGGTTGTGGTTCTAAAGGTATAGACTCTTGAGAGCTGATCGGTGTTTCTGTCGGGGTTGCTTCCTGCTGAACGGGTTCCAAAATTATGGGTTCCTCAGCCGTTTCTAATGGTTCTATCGGAATTATTTCCTGCTGGGCTGATTCTGCAGTTTCTTCCAGGTTTATAACCGGAAGTTCTTGAGGAGAAACGGTTTCTTCCGAGCTAACAATTTCCGGTTCTTCTGTCGGTAAGGTAAGAACTTCACCGGAAGAGGGAAGGACAAGCTCCAATTTCTCTTCAACGGCCGGTTTTTCCTTCCCGGCCTTTTGAAGCTTCGAAATCAACTCTTCTACCGTGAACGGTTTTTCGAGGGTGTCTACGGCACCCTTTGCTTTGGCCTTTTCCGGGTCAAATCCTTCGAGTCTGTATCCGGTAACGATAACCGGACAGCCTGTTCTTTTAAGGTCTTCCAGAACGTCAAGAGCTGTTCCGTTTCTGAGAGTATAGTCAAGGAGTACGACGTCAGGTTTTTCCTTGTTGGCAAGGTTTATAACATCCCTCGGTGTGTAGGCGTGAATAACTTCTACCAGCCTCGAGGAGAGGACTTTTTCTATAAGCTGGTGCCAAGTTGCTTTATCATCTCCGTAAAGAACTTTCATTTTGCAACTCCTTCAAGCTCTTTCTTAACATTTTCGATCAGTATAACTAGTTCTTTGGATGTAATGACTTGCCTGTCAAGGTCTTTTAGTACCTCACTTCTGTCGGGTTCTTTGATTACGTTAGAAAGAACAAGCATTTCATCTTTAACTAATCCCTGGTTTAGGCTTTTTGCCATTGAAAGTGCTGATTCTATTGATTGGATAACCTGAGAGAGCTTTTCCTCTGAAAAGTGCGTTTCTTGTTGACCTGCCTCATTCATCTGGAGGTTTTGAAGGTCGTTTCTTATTATCATGAGGTTGTCCTTAACCTGCGTTAGGAGAGATGTGTCGCAGGAGGGAAGGGATAGGTCAATTTCTTTTAACAATTTCTCTGCTGTTTCAAGTGCTGACCTGCTGTCGGAAGAAAGGGGAAGGTTCCGGGAAGTTTCTTTAAGTCTTGAGATTTCTTTCGCCAGTTCCGACAAGAAATTCCTCAACTGAAGGAGTTTTTCTTCTTTTAGGGAGGAAATTTCTTTCTGGAGATCGTTAAGTAAATTTTCAACCTTTCCGGAAATCGCCTTCAACTCCTCTTCCAAGGGAGTAAAGTCCTGTTTGGTCTTATGTCCTAAAAGCTTTGTCAGAGCAAATCCGAGGATAAGACCTATTACCGTGAAAGTAGCTGCAACTATTGTAGTTAAGACTCCCCAGTCCATCACTGCTCCAGCTTTTCTTTATTCAAATTCCAACTTAAGTATATCGTAAATTCTGCCAATTGGTAAACCCATAACGTTAAAGAAATCTCCCTCTATTCTTTCTATGAAAAGCGCGCCGTAGCCCTGAATACCGTAGGCTCCAGCCTTGTCGAGCGGTTCTCCGGTGCTTATATACCACCTGATCTCTTCTAAGGTTAAGCGTTTGAACTTTACTCTGCTTTCCTCAAAAGCAGATATAAGTTTTCCGCCGGGAAGGCGTAAGGCAAAGCCTGTCAGTACTCTGTGCCATGTCCCCGATAATCTTTTGAGAAAGTCTACAGCCTCTTCCTTATCCTTAGGTTTTCCGAGTATCCTGTTTTCCGAAACGACAATTGTATCGGCAGCCAAGGCGATTTCTCCCGGGAAAAGCTCTTTGGCCGATAAAACTTTCAGTTCGGCGTTTTTTACGGCTGTTTCTTCGGGTGTGTTGAAGAGCTTTTCTTCCGTTTCGCCCTTTACCACTCTGAAGTTGAAGCCGGTCATTTTTAGTATTTCCCTTCTCCTGGGGGAAGAGGAAACGAGAGCAATCCTAACGCTTATCGGCTGTATCATCTATAACTCCCAAGGCTTTAAGCATTTCCTTTGCTGCTTCCTGTTCTGCTCCCTTTTTAGATTTACCGACACCTACGGTTTTAATCTCCTTGACCCTGCACTCTACGAAAAAGGTTTTATCGTGTTCGGGACCTTCGGATTTTATCAGGATGTAGTCGGGAATTACTTTGTATTCCTTCTGGGTTACTTCCTGAAGGAAGCTCTTAAAGTCTTTATACGTTACTGCCCTATCCAGGATGTCCCACATCCTTTTTAAAAAGTTTTTCTTGAAAACTTCCTTTGCCGTTTCGAAGTTACTGTCTAGGTAAATCGCTCCGAAAACAGACTCAAAAACGTCGCAGAGAATTGATGACTTTTCCCTGCCACCGGTTTTCCTTTCTCCCCTGCCCAGCAGCAGGTATTTACCCAGGTCTATATCCCTGGCAAGTTCCGAAAGGACGGTTTCGCTAACAAGGTAAGCCCTTATCTGGGAAAGTTCCCCTTCGCTCTTGTCCGGATACTTATTTATCAGCTCTTCACTGACGATTAAACCTATCACTGCATCTCCGAGGAATTCCAGTACCTCGTAGTTTTCTCCTGTTTCCTTTTCAAAAGCAAAAGATCTGTGTATAAGGGCACGTTTGAGGAGGCCTTTATCCTTAAAGGAATATCCGAGCTTCCTTTCAAGCTCTACTATTTCTGCCTCTCCTAAACCTTTTTCAGTACCAGGCAAGCGTTAGTTCCCCCAAATCCGAAAGAGTTTTTAAGGACATAGGTTATATCTGCCTTAACTGCCTTATTGGGAGTGTAGTCAAGGTCACACTCGGGATCCGGCTCTTCGTAGTTTATTGTTGGCGGAATAGTTCCCGTCCTTATTGCCATGACGGAGGCTACTACCTCAACGCCACCTGCTGCTCCGAGGAGATGACCGATCATTGACTTTATGCTGCTTATCTTTACTTTGTAGGCATGCTCTCCAAAGACGCTCTTTATTGCCATTGTCTCATAAAGGTCGTTGAACTTGGTTGAAGTTCCGTGGGCGTTTATGTAATCAATGTCTTCCGGTGAGATACCGGCATCTCTTAAGGCGTTACTCATAGCCCTTGCAGCCCCTTCGCCTCCGGGAGCGGGAGCGGTCATGTGGTAGGCATCTCCGCTTGTTCCGTAGCCTACGATTTCTGCGAGGATTGGTGCGCCCCTCCTCTTTGCGTGCTCGTATTCCTCCAGAATGACGATGCCGGCTCCTTCTCCCATAACAAAGCCGTCCCTGTTTTTGTCAAAGGGCCTGCTGGCCTTTTCGGGGTCATCGTTCCTTGTTGAGAGGGCCTTTGCTGCTGCAAATCCTGCAATAGAAAGGGGAGTTATACAGCTCTCTGCGCCTCCTGCAACCATTACGTCGGCATCGCCGTAAAGGATTGTCCTGTAGGCTTCACCTATGGCATGAGTCCCGGTAGCACAGGCAGTAACAACCGAGATATTGGGGCCTTTAAATCCGAATCTTATTGACACGATTCCGGAAGCCATATTTATGATTTCCATTGGAACGCAGTAAGGTGAAACCCTCCTGGGGCCCTTGTTTAAAAGAACTGAGTGTTGTTCTTCAATAGTCGTAAGTCCTCCTATTCCGGAACCTATAAGGACGCCGACCCTTTCTTTGTCTACGTCGGCCGAATCCAGTCTGGCACTTTTTACGGCCTGAGTTGCCGCTCCGACGGCAAACTGGATGAAGGGATCCGTTCTTCTGGCTTCTTTTCTGTCAAAGTAGTCGGAAGGGTTAAAGTCTTTAACTTCTCCCGCTATCTGAACCGGAAATCCCTCAGGATTAAACTTCGTTATTCTTCCGATTCCGGACTTCCCGGCTGTTATGTTTTCCCAGAACTTTTCAACGCTACTTCCTACCGGTGAGACTACTCCAAGTCCTGTAATAACTACTCTTCTCCTCTTTTCCATTATCCCCTCTCTTTAAAACTTTATGAGAGAAAAGACGGGGTATCCCCTTTCTGATATTTTCTTTCTTCCGCCGAGGAAGGTAAGCTCAAGAAGGAAATCAACGCTTATTATGTTTCCTCCGAGCCTCTCGACAAGATCAATTGCTGCACTCATCGTTCCGCCTGTGGCGAGGACATCGTCGATGAGGACTACTTTCATTCCCTCCTGGATTGCGTCTTCGTGAACTTCTATGCTGTCTTCTCCGTATTCCAGAGTATAGGTAGCCTTTATCGTTTTATAAGGAAGCTTTCCCGGCTTTCTTATGATTGCAAGCCCTGCTCCTATCTTGTATGCAAGGGCTGCGGCCAGCAGGAATCCCCTTGACTCTATTCCTGCAACGATGTCAATACCGAGACCTATATACCTGTTCCCTATGTAATCAATGACTTTCTGGAAAGCCCACGGTTTGTGGAGAAGGGGTGTTATATCCTTAAAAACAATGCCGGGCTTTGGAAAATCCGGAATATCCCTTATTAGGGATTTTAGTTCGAGTATCTCCTTATGTATGTCCAGGTCGGTCTCCCTGTTAGCCATTTGCGGCCTCCTCTGATTTAAGAAGTTGTTTCACTATTTTAACAGCTTCCTGAGCATCTCCTCCGTAAATTCCCCCAATTGACTCCGCGTATTCGGGAGTCACAACGGCTCCTCCGACTATTACTGGGATGTCAAGGCCGGCACTTCTTAGAGCCTTTATTGTTTCCTCCATTGCAGGTAGGGTTGTTGTCATGAGTGCACTGAGGCCGACAATATCGGCTTTTTCCTCTTTTGCTGCTTCAACAACCTTTTGAGGAGGGACGTTTGTTCCCAAGTCAACTACTTCAAAACCGCTGTTTTCAAGCATTGTTATAACAATGTTTTTTCCAATTTCATGAACGTCACCGTGAACCGTTGCCATTACTATCTTACCTTGGGTTTTAACGTCACCGCCCTTTTTCTTTATTTCTCTCTTGAGCACTTCAAAGGAAGCCTGGACAGCCTGGGCAGATCTCAGCATTTGGGGAAGGAAAATCTCTCCCTTTTCGAACTTTTTACCTATTACGTCCAAAGCAGGGATGAGGGCTTTATCACTTATCTCCATAGGTTCAAATTTTTTCAAAGCTTCCTCTGTTAGGGGAACTATACCGCCCTTATCTCCCTCCAGTACTTTCTTGAAAATTTTCCCGAGGACTCCGGGAGGAGCTTCCTCAGCTTCCGACTCGTCTTCCTTTTTCTCCTCTCCCTTTTCTACCTTTACTTCTTCTCCGAGAAAACCGCACGAGAGCTGACAAATCTTTTTGAGGACTTCCCTGCATTGAGTATCGATTCCCTTTGGTTTGTAATTTTGGAATTTCTCAACGAACCGTTTAGCCCCTTTGTCTTTCCCGACGAGAACATCGGAAGCATAAATAGTCTCTACCATTCTTGAATCTCCGGGATTAACTATCCCGGAATCAAGTCCCGCCTCTATTGCCATTGCCATAAATGCGGAGTTGATGAGGGGACGGGCGGGAAGGCCGAAGGAAACGTTACTTACTCCTAAAGTTGTGGGAAGTTTAAGCTTTTCTTTAACCATCCTGATTGCCTTCAGGGTTTCAACAGTCGATTCCGGCATTGCGCTGACTGCCAAGTTCAAAACGTCAACGATGATGGAGTTTTTGCTGATCTTAAGCTTTTCACACTCTTTAATCAGCTTTTCAACGACCGATACTCTGTCCTCTGCCTTTTCTTTAAGTCCCTCATCGTCTATTGCGAGTAAAAGGACGTTTGCTCCGTATTTTTTAACCAGCGGAAGGATGTTCTCTATGTCTTTTTTTTCTCCCGAACAGGAGTTAACTATGGGTCTGCCGTCGCAGTACTTGAGGGCTTCTTCTACGGCTTCCGGATCCTTACTGTCTATCATTATCGGAACGGAAACCGATTCGATTACCGTTTTTACGGCCTCCTTCATTGCCGCTCTCTCGTCTATTCCGGGAACGCCGACGTTGACGTCTAAGAGGTCTGCTCCTTCTTCAACCTGTTTTTTCGCTTCTTTTTTAATCAAGGAAAAATCACCAGATTTTAGCGCTTCTTGAAGCCTCTTCTTACCCGTAGGATTAATCCTCTCACCGATTATCCTTGTTGGGTGTCCGGAGCCGATAATGACAAGCTCAGTCCTGCTTGCAACTTTTAATCCCTTGACCGGATTTCTCTTTACCGGCTTTAAGCCTTTAACGGCTTCTTTTATTGCCCTTATGTGTTCGGGGGTTGTTCCGCAGCAACCGCCTATTATGTTTGCTCCGGCCTTTACGAACTCGACTGCATACTTACCGAAAGTTTCCGGAGGTTCGGGATATATGGTTTTCCCATCTTTTAGTATTGGAAGGCCGGCGTTGGCATAGACTATTATCGGTGTTTCGGTTACGGAAGCCGTTTTTTTGATTATTTCAACGAAGCTTTCAGGACCGAGGGAACAGTTTGCCCCTACGGCGGCAACTCCGAAGCCTTCGAATATGGCGGCAGAAACTTCGGGAGGTGTGCCGAGAAGGGTTCTTCCGTCTTCTTGATAAGTCAGGCTGACCATTACCGGAAGGTTACATACCTCCTGGGCTGCGACAACTGCGGCTTTTGCTTCTTTTGTATCGGACATGGTTTCTATCAGGATAAGGTCTGCTCCCGCTTCTGCTCCGGCTTCTATCTGTTCCCTGAAGACGTCAACGAGTTGATCGAAAGTATAGTCTCCGACGGGTTCTGCAAAGACACCGGTAGGACCTACCGAGAGTGCTACCAATGCCCTGCCTTCAGATGCTTCCTTTGCCAGTTTGACTCCTGCGGCCGTAAGTTCTTTTACTCTGTCCTCGAGGCCGTAGTGAGAAAGCTTTATCCTGTTACTGCCGAAAGTGTTTGTTTCTATTATGTCGGCTCCCGCTTCTATGTATTCCTTGTGAATTTCTATGAGGACTTCGGGGTGCTCTACGTTTAGAAGCTCGGGGGCGTAATTGACGTTAAGCCCCTTTTTCATTAGCATTGTTCCCATTCCGCCGTCAAGAACCCATATCTTCTCTTCTGAAAGGAAGGGATTTTCCAAGGAAGACCTCCCGGAAGAGCTGGTTTAGTGGCAATTATACAAGACTTATTGAGAATCTTTCTCAAAGAACTCAAGTGTTCTTTTCGATTCCTCCGTGATTTGCCCGAGGAGCCACTCTAACTTAGGTTTCCCTTTCTGACAGTATCTTTCCTTTTCGGAGTAGATACAGCCGCAGTACTGCTGTCTGTAAAGCCCGTAGTCCTTTGAAATCTCTATCCCTTCCTTCCATCCTTCCCTGAAGTCGATGTCGAGGAAGGGAACCGAGAACTTTGAAGATGCGCTTTCTGCAAGTGGAAGCATTAATTCTCTGTTTTGGAATTTACTGTAAAAGAGGGTTGAAGTGAAGGCATCAAACTTACCTTTTTTGGCAACCGAGGCAGCAGTCTCAAGCCTCATTGCGTAGCAGATCTGGCATCTTGTCAGCTTTTCTTCCCTGAATGCAACGGCCCTTAACCACTTTTCGGGTTCATAGGAGTCAAGGTAAATGACTTTTATTCCTTCTATTTCTTCGAGCTTCTTAACCGCGGCCATTCGTTTTGCAAATTCGGTGCAGGGGTGAATGTTGGGGTTATACCAGAGGCCCGTGATCTCGTAACCTTTTTCCTTCAGCACCTTTATCGGATAGCAGGCACAGGGGGCACAGCAGATGTGAAGGAGTACCCTCACTCCTCAAGCTCCACGTCAAGGTCTGTTTTAACCTGATTTTTTCCGGATCTTTTGGCAAGGTAAAGTGCCTGGTCGGCCTTCTCTATGAGGGAAGTTTCATCGAGACCTTCTCTCATAACGGCCAGTCCGATGCTTACCGTTACTGGAATTTGAACATCGTTGTATTTGAAAAGATGCTTTTCAACGGATTTCCTGAGCCTTTCTGCAATTCTTACTGCTTGGCTGAAAGTCGTTCCCGGAAGGAGAATTGCAAACTCTTCACCTCCATATCTGGCTATTATATCCCTCGCTCTAAGCTGACTTTTGAGGAGTTTTGCAAGTTCTTTTAGTACGTAGTCTCCGGCTTGGTGACCGTAGGTGTCGTTTATCTTTTTAAAGTTGTCTATGTCTATCATTAGGAGGGCAAAGGGATAGTTTCGGGAGTAGAAGTCCTGAACCATGTCCGATATGGCTCTATCGAAGCTCGCCCTGTTTGCAACTTGTGTCAAGAAGTCTGTTGTTGCTTCCTTTCGTGACTTTTCGAGTTCCTCGGAAAGCTTTTTAATCTGGCTGTTTGCTTCCTCAAGTTTTGACTTAAGGTTTTCGTTTTGCTTTCTTATGTGGGAAAGTTCGGAAAGCACCTGATTCAGGAGATTTCTTATCGTTTCATTATCAGCCCTGTTTCTCAACTCTACGAATGATTTTTCTCTCTTCTCGAGATTTATTTGGTACTTTGAGATGCTCTCTATGACCGACTCTATTTCTTCGGAAATGGCCTGAGCAATTTCCTTGACAAGCTCTTTTTCTTCGGGCTCAATCTCTACCAGAACGCTTTCGACATTTTGGGCAGTGGGGTACTTCTCCTTGAAAAGTCCTATTATCTCAAGGTCTGAAAGTTCCAGGTTATTTTCCACTATGTAGCAGAAAATCTCAAACCAGAGTATGTAGTTTTCCGGTATGAGGGGGATGTTGTTCCTTGCCAAGAACTTGAGTTCTTCCTTGGCAATTTTTGTTATGAGCTGAAGCTCTGATGATGAAACCTTTTTCTGCTCCCTTATCTTCTTGAGCACGGTACACTCTATTTTTCTCTCTTCCACCTTAGCTCTACCCCCGCCCTCTCAAAACTGTGCTGAAAGGGAATTGAAAGTTTGACAACTCTTATTATAACCGATTCGGGGTTCCATTTATCGATGATTTTTTCGAGGAGCTTTTCCTCAAATTCTTCTATGTATGTAAAGGTATTTTTTGAAATTTCGAGAACGGTCAGGTAGAGCTGTTGGTAATCCACAAATTCACTAGAAGTAACTTTTACATCAAGTTCAACCTGGACGCCGAGGCTTTTTTCCTCTTCATAAACACCGCATTTAAGGTAGAGTTTCAACCTCTCTATAAAAACGCTGAACTCTTTCACTTCTCCTCCGCCAACTTTTCGACTTCAGAGACAAGCTTTTCCAGAGCTTCCTCTTGCGAAAGCTTTTCTATCACCTTACCCTTAACGAAGAGAATAAAGTAATCTCCAGCTCCTGCAATTCCGACGTCTGCAAACCTTGCTTCCCCGGGGCCGTTTACCGCACATCCCATGACGGCTACCTTAAAGGGCTTTTCAATATGCTCAAGCCTTTTTTCGACTTCTTCTGCCAGAGTTTCAACGTCGACAAGGCAGCGTCCGCAGGTCGGACAGGAGATGACCTCCACTCCCCTTTTTCTTAATTCAAGGGCAGAAAGTATTTTGTAGGCAACTTTTACTTCTTCTTTCGGGTGCGTTGAGAGGGATATCCTGACAGTGTCGCCTATCCCTTCGTAAAGTAGTATCCCTACGCCGACGGCGGATTTAACTGCTCCGGACAGGAGAGTTCCGGCTTCGGTAATTCCGATGTGTATCGGGTAATCAACCTTGCCGGCAAATAGCCTATTGGCCAGAACCGTTGTCCTTACGTCGGAACCTTTCAGGGAGAACTTTATGTTTAAGAAATCGTTGTCCTCGAAGAATTTGGCGTAGTTAATGGCTGTCTCTGCAAGGGCTTCCGGTGTCGGAGAACCGTACTTTAAGAGGATCTCCTTGGGAATCGACCCCGAGTTGACTCCGATCCTTATGGAAATTCCCTTTTCCCTTGCAAGCGTAATGATCTCCTTTACTTTCCACTCCGCCCCGATGTTACCGGGGTTTATCCTGATGCAGTCGGCTCCGTTTTCTATCGAAAGCAGGGCAAGCCTGTGGTCAAAGTGGATGTCGGCAATGAGAGGGATGGATATTCTTCTCTTGATTTCCGGCAGGGCCTCGGCGGCCCTTGCCGACGGGACGGCAACCCTGACTACTTCACAGCCGACCCTTTCAAGCTCTTTGATCTGGGCAACGGTGGCGTCTATATCTTCGGTGAACGTGTTGGTCATTGACTGAACGACGATAGGATGGTCACTGCCAATCGGAACGTTTCCGATCCAAACGGTTCTCGTCTTCCTTCTTTTTATCCAGTCCATAAAATTCCTCCGGAAAACTATATTTTAACTCCTATGAAAGATGAGATAAGGAAAAACTTCTCTAAAGCTGCATCGAGATATGACGATTACGCCACTGTTCAGAGGATTTGTAGAGGGAGACTGTTAAGAAAAGCTTCTCTGCTTGAAGGCGTTGAGCCGATACTTGATATAGGTGCCGGAACGGGTTCTCCTTTTCCTTCGGCATTTACCGTTGATATTGCATATGGTATGGCGAAGACCTGTTACTTAAAGGGACACAGGAGTGTATGTGCAAACGGGGAGGAGCTTCCCTTCCGACCGGAAAGCTTCCAAATGGTGGTTTCAAACTTTTCCCTCCAGTGGACCGATTTTAGAAAAGTTTTTTTTGAAGTCGGCAGAGTTCTTAAAAGAGGAGGATTCTTTTTCCTGTCCCTTCCCGTTGAGGGAAGTCTGAGGACGATTTACTTTAATTGGGAAAAAGCAACCGGGAAACCCATTCCGTTCCGTTTTCCCGATCCGGTGGACGTCTATACTGCCTTAAGCAGGGACTTTGAAGTTATTGAGTATGAACTGATGGAATTCAATATGAAGTTTTCAAACCCCCTCGATGCCTTAAAATCGGTAAATAAGATAGGAGCAAGAGTGCCCCTCAAAGCAAAAGTGGGAGATCTTAGAAAATTCCTCTCCCTGTATAGCAGGAATCCCGTTGTTGGCTATAAAGTCCTTTTCCTGACGGCAGTTAAACCTTAGATTTCGATTTCCTTGTGTCTTGAAGCGTGACATTGAATGTTGACAGCAACGGGCAGTGACGCTATGTGACAGGGGTACCACTCAATTTTAACATCAAGGGCAGTAACCTTTCCACCGAATCCGGAAGGTCCAATCCCCAGCTTGTTTATCTCTTCCAGCAGTTCTTCTTCTAAAGCCGCATACCGGGGATCGGGATTCCTGTGACCTATCGGTCTGAGGAGGGCTTTTTTTGCGAGAAATGCAACTTTCTCGAAAGTTCCACCTATGCCCACTCCAACCGTTATGGGAGGACAGGGGTTTGGACCTGCGTCGCTGACCGTTTTGAGTACAAATTTCTTTACTCCCTCGATGCCGTCGGCCGGCTTCAGCATTGCCAAACGACTCATATTCTCGCTGCCGCCTCCCTTTGCCGCAACTGTTATCTTAACTCTATCTCCGGGAACTATCGAGTAATGAATAACGGCCGGCGTATTGTTCCCGGTATTTTTCCTGTCAAAGAGGGGGTCTGAGACTATGGATTTCCTGAGGTAGCCTTCGGTGTAACCTTCGGCCACTCCTTCGTTTATGGCTCCTTCCAGGCTTCCGCCGACAAACCTTACGTCCTGTCCGATTTCAACAAAAACGACGGCAAAACCGGTATCCTGACAGTAAGGGATTTCCTCCTGAGCGGCGATTCTGGCATTCTCCTGGAGTATGTCAAAGACGTTCTTTCCGACCGGAGAGATTTCCTTTTCTTTTCCTTCTTTAAAGGCTTTAAGAACATCATCGGGCAGGTAGTAGTTGGCTTCCATGCAGAGCCTTTTTACTGCTTCTTTAATCCTATCAACGTGTACTTCCCTCATTTTCTCTCCTCTATTTTGTAGAGGTAATCTTCAATTTCTTCTCTTAAAGCCCTTCTCGTTGGATAACTTTCAATGAGTTTCATTAGAAAGTTTATTATCCGTTCTTTATCGGATATTTTTAGAATTTCATCGAGAGCGGACAGGAATTTTCTGTAAAAATCTCGATAAGTTCTGGTTTTAAAAAGTTGAAAAGATGAATCTAAAAGTATTTCAATACCTTTATTTCTTAGTTCTTCTGGTAGTTTTTTGACAATAGAAACTCCTTTTTTGAAAAATTCAAGGTCGTTGCCGAAGCTGTCTTTAAGTTTTTCTAGTTCTTCAACTATTTCTTCATAGTCTTCTTCCTCCAATAAAAACTCGATTAAAGGAAAACCATGTAGTGATTTTTTGATTTTCTTTTTGATCTCTTTCCATTCTTTTTTGGATGCCAGTTCCTTTGCTTCCAGGATATAGTTGAAAGAACGGGTTAGTGCAAAAAGTTCCAGATAGGTTTGAAGAGCTTCCTCTCTTTTTCCGAGTTTTTTAAGAACAGTGGCTTTGTGAGACAAAAATAGATCACGGTACGGAGGTGATAAGGAGAGGACGTAGTTTACATAGTTCAGAGCTTTTTCGTAGCTTTTCTCCTCCATGAGCTTTTCTATATGAAACTTTGCAATTTCCCAGTTATGGGCTTGTTCTTTAACAAACTTTTCGTACTCTTCGGGGAAGAATTTTAGAAGCAACTTTGCCTTTCTCCCATCATTAAAGTTCAGCATTTCAAGAAAGCTTAAAACCTTTTTTGCCTTTTCCGGCGAATCTGCTATTTCGACAAGAGCATCGGCGAAATCAAAATCTATACCGTAATCTCCGTAAATTTGTTTTTTTCCTTCCTCAATCAGGAAGTTAAACACTTCCTCTTTTCCGGCTCTGTAAAGGTTTACAAGAAGTTCGAAGGCAGCGCTCATTACAAAGGAGGTTGGACCTGCAGAGTCGTCCATGTTATTCAGGTTCTTCGTCCAGTTCCTTATTACAGTTTTTGCTATGATGAATGCCTCATCTAAATTTCCCATTTTAAGGAGAATTTCTCCCGAAGAAATCATCCTTTCGACTTGATTGCCGAAGTCAATGGCATCGTAGTAGTCTATGAACCCGTCTTTCTTGTACCTGCTGAGGAGATTTCTAAAAATAGCATTGTACTTTGCTTCGAGGCTTTTTGTTCCCACATCCGCATAATAGGAGAACTGTGCGAGCAGAGCATCTCTTAAACTTTTGTCAAAATGAAGAAAGTTTTTTACAAACTTTTTAAGTTCTTCCGGAGGAATTTTATCCACTATTTCTTCAGCGAGGTCATTTTTGGTTTTTCTCTTTCTCCTTTTTATCTCGATATTTCTTGATCGAGCTACTTCAAGAAGAACAGCCACCACGTGTTTGCATATATCGCCGTCATAGGGGCAGGTGCAGTTCCAATCTATTATGTCTGTATCTTTCATTTTGATTCTAACTATATATTCCGAGCGATAGCTCCCCCTTATACGGGCTTTAATGCCGTTTTTGCCTTCATCTATTTCCAAAATTCGCTCTTCTTCCAGCAGTTCTTTTCCTCTGTCAAATATCCTTTTTGGGACTTTCTTGAGGATTTCTTCAACTTTCATAGTTTTCTCCTAAAATAGTTTTCCCCTAAATCGGTAACTTTTCCACAAGCCTCCTTACAGATTCTACCGACTTTTTCCAGTCAGCCCACTCTTCTTCGGTAAGGTCGAGCTTGATTATTTCCTCTACTCCGTCTTTTCCGATGACTATCGGTACGCCGACGCAAAGCCCGGAGGCGCTGTAATACTCTCCGACTTCGCCATCAAGGTAAACGCTGGCCGATAAGATTTTCCTTTTGTTCCAGAGTATCGAGAGAACCATTTCCATAATAGAGGCAGCCGGGGCATAGAAAGCACTGCCGGTTTTGAGAAGCTGGACTATTTCTCCTCCGCCGAACCTTGTTCTTTCTATTACCTCTTCAAGCTCTTCCTTTGAGAGAAAATCGGTTATCGGAAGACCGGCAATAGTAGTGTACTTCCTGAGGGGAACCATGTCATCGCCGTGTCCCCCTATAACAAAAGCGTTTATGTTTTCAACAGATATGTTGGTCTTCTCGGATATAAAGTAGGCAAACCGTGCGGAGTCAAGAACTCCGGCCATTCCCATAACCCTCTCTTTAGGGAAACCGGTAACCTTTAATGCTGTGTAAGTCATGGCGTCAAGGGGATTTGTAACAACTATGACAAAGGCATCCGGAGAGTATTTCTTTATTTGTTCGGAAACGCTCTTTACGACTTCAAAGTTCTTAAAAAGGAGGTCGTCCCTGCTCATTCCCGGCTTCCTCGGGAAGCCTGCCGTTATTATCACTATATCGGAGTTTGCCGTGTCTTCGTAGTTTCCCGTTCCCGTGACTTGGGCGTTAAAGCCGAGAATCGGGGAGGCTTCCATAATGTCAAGGGCTTTGCCTTTTGCGACTCCCTCATTTATATCTATCAGCGTGATATCTGCCGTTTCCCTTCTGGCGAGGAGAAGTGCCAGTGTAGCTCCTATGTTTCCCGCGCCTACTATTGTTATTTTTTTCCTTTCCAAGTTTACCTCCGCACTGAATGAAGTTCACTTTATTTTAACACGGTTTTAACAATTCTTTTAATGATAGGTGTCAACGGTAAAGTTTAGAGTGAATTAATAAATTAATACTTGAGGAATCATATTCGGAGGATGTCGTGAAAACTGCCGAGGAACTTAGGAAGCTCCTGTTAGAGGAGAATGAGCTGTTGAAAAGCATACTTTCGAAATCTGCAATTTCAAAAGAGGTTCTCGGGAAACTTAGTGATATACAGAGCAGGAAACGATCTCTTCTGGAGGCTCTGAAAAAAAACCTTCCTGAAACGCCGTCTCTTGAAACCTTAAAGGAGATTCGTTCGCTCGCTGCTGCCAACAGAAAGCTGGTTACACAGCTTGTCAGGCAAATTACTTTTTCCGCTTTGCTCTTTCTGCCAGGAACTTCCTTTTAGACTCCTCTGCTTTCCTCTCTATTAAGTTCCATTCCGGTATATCTTGAGCTACCGCCGGTTCTGCCGTGTTCTCGACTTGAGTTAAGCATCCGGGTTTCGGACAGGCCCTTACGCACTCTCCGCAGTAGATGCATAGGTAAGGGTTATAGTGAAATTCCTTCTTTCCGTTATCCTTATAGGTGAACTTAATAGCTCCCGGAGGACAGACCATTTCACACTTGGTGCAAAATATGCAGAGGCTCTCATCGTAGACTATGAGTCCCCTGTAGCCGATTGGAGGAGGAGAAGGTTCTTCGGGATACTTAACGGTAACGGGCTTTGAAAAAAGGTTTTTAATAGTTGCCTTTAACATTTCCTTCAAGGCTTCCACCTCCGATGAGCTTGTTGAGAATTTCCGAGTTTTCAAGTCCTTTGTGACATTTAACGCACTTCTGGATAACTTTGTGGGCAGGTGATAAGGAGAGAACTTTTTTATAGTCGTGACACTCAAAACAGTCGGCACCGCATCCCGACTCTAAAGGCTTTTCATCGTGTTCAGAGTGGCACTGAGTACAGGTCTTCAAAACGGTGTGGTTTTCGTCCTTGGGAATGTTTATGTGACACTGATAGCAGTCACTGCTACAGGGAAATGCCGAAAAGGGTAAAAGCAAGAAGATTAAAATCAGTACTCCCATCATCACCTCGCCGTGCAGGACAAGCAAGGATCAAAGCTTATTACGGTTGCAGGAACATCGGAATAGTCCATACCTATAAACAGTTTTTTCATAACGGGAATATTGGCAAAGGTGGGAACCCTTATCCTTACCCTGTCAAGAACCATTTTCTTTGTCCCTTTTATGTAGTAAAAAAGCTCTCCCCGTGGAGCTTCAACCCTCACGAAAGTTTCTCCTTCGGGAAGTCCCTTTACCGGCACCTTTATTTCACCTTCCGGAAGTCCGTCAAGGACGTTCTTCACCATTTCTATTGAATTTATTACCTCCTCAGCCCTTACCAAGTTCCTGTCGTAGATATCTCCTCCTCTCCTAGTAATAAGTTTGAAACCGACCTCTTCAAAAGGCAGGTAGTTAAACTCAGCCCTTACGTCGGTTTCAAGACCGGCCGCCCTTGCGGGAGGTCCTACAACGTTCATCTCCTTAGCCATCTCCTTCGTAACAACACCGACCCCTTTCCACCTAAGGTTAAGCGAGAAGTCGTTTTCAAAAACATCTTTCAACCAGAGGCATTTTTCCTCAAGCTCTTTAAGCTTTTTCCTTATTTCCTTTTCAAGTTCGGTCGTCATATCCCTGTTAACGCCTCCGGGGCAAACATAGTCAAACTGAACTCTGTTTCCCGTTATAAGCTCCAGAAGCTCCATTACAGATTCTCTGTACCTAAAAGTCTGCATAAAGAGGTTTTCGTAACCGGCAACCTCGGCGGTATGTCCCATTGCAAGGAGGTGGGAATGTATCCTGTCAAGCTCGCTGACCAGAACTCTCAGGTAGAGTGCCCTTTTCGGAACTTCAACCTCCATAAGCCTTTCGATGGCCGTAACGTATCCGAGGGTATGGGATATGGCACAAAGGCCGCAGACCCTTGCGACAACGTAGCCGACCTGCATATACTTAAACCTTGTTGAGCAGGCCTTCTCAATGCCCCTGTGGACGTATCCCACGTCCACCTCAACGTCGACTATCCTCTCGTTTTCTGTCTGAAAAACGAACCTTACAGGTTCGGGAAGTGCAACGTGCTGACTTCCGAAAGGAACGGTTATCCTCTTTCCCATCTTAACCTCTCCTCAGCGGTGCCTTTGGACTATCGGGGTCAAGGAAAAGTCCTTTCTTGGCTCCTTCTACTTTCAAATCGAAAAGATCTGCAAGTTCCCACTCGGCAATCCATGCGGAGGGGATAAGGTAGGTAATTGTCGGAATTTCATCGTCGTAACCGGCTTCTGCCGTAACGACTTTAAAAGTTTCTTTCTCTCCGTACTTACAGAAAAACCACTTCAGCTCAACCTTTCCGCCTAAATCCGTCCCGTTGACGGTTATAAAGTGCCAGACATTAGGGTCGTAAAATTCCTTTATTGTCCTCCTCACTTCCCTCAGGGGGACTTTAACTTCTTCTACCCGCATTAATCACCTCCAAACACCTCTCAAGGAGTTTCCTCCTGTTGAGCTTCTCTCCCTCAGGAACTTTGCAGTAAGGCGGGAGTTCTATTTCCTTTTTCTTTTTCTCAAGAATTTCAAGGGCTTTTACAACACCGTCTATTATCGATTCAGGCCTTGCAGCACAGCCGGGGACGTAAACGTCAACGGGAATAATGGAATCAACGCCGTTTTCGACGTTATACATGTGCCTGAAGACTCCCCCGGTGCAGGCGCACGCTCCGACGGCAACTACAACCTTAGGTTCAGGCATCTCAAAGTAAAGCCTGAGAAGCCTTTCCTTTGCCCTCTTTGTTACGGGGCCCGTCACGAGGAGAATGTCGGACTGCTTGGGGTTACCCCTGTTGAGAATTCCGAACCTTTCAAGGTCGTATTTAGGTGCAAGACAAGCAAGGATTTCAATATCACAGCCGTTACAACTTCCGGTGTTATAGTGGAGAATCCAGGGAGACTTTTTCCTGAATTTCTTTAACTCCATTTAACCCCTCCAGAGAGCAAGTAGCATAAGGTTTATCACGACAAGAGGAATGAGAACATACCAGTGAAAGGCGACCATTTGCCTGAAGTTAACCCTTGCAGTAACGTTATCCAGCAGGTTAAAGAAGAAGAAGGCAAAGAGAACAAGAAAAGCACCGAGGAGATGATTGCCGCCGCCGAAAAGGAAAATCAAGAAAAAGACGTAAACGTATTCAATCCACTTTGCCGTATAGACAGCTTCATAGAACTTACCGGAGTATTCGATTTCGGGACCGCCGATTATCTCCTGGTGAGCTTCTGCAATATCAAAGGGAGACTTTTTCAAGAGAGTGGGGAGAGAGAGGAGAATCGAGACAAAGACAAGCGGAAGTACAAAGAGGGGAACCTCATTTGAATTAAGTATCTCAGAAATCTGAAAAGTTCCGGTAACTAAGTAAAGCCCGGCGGCAGTCAAAACGTAAAGGGGTTCGTAGGCAACCATGTGGAGAAGCTCTCTCATCGCTCCCAATATCGAGTATGGAGAACGGACGCTAAAACCACCCACCACGAGAAAGGCCAGAGAGAGAACGTGGAAAAATATTGCGATGAGGAGGTCCCCACCCGAAAGGAGGACATAAAGAGAAAACCACGTTCCCACTAAATACATAATTCCCATAAAGGCGTGGAAAGAGTGGATAACGATGGAACGTTTATCCATAAGTTTCAGGAAATCGTAAAAGGGTTGAAGAACCGGAGGTCCAACTCTTCCCTGCATTCTTGCCCTGACAACCCTTTCAAGCCCGTAGATAAATCCGCCGATAACGGGAGAAAAAAGTGTAAAGACGAGAGCCTCCCAGTTCATATCAGGCCACCTCCGAGAACGAGAGTGATAATGAAGAGGGCAACTGCCGCCGTTTCAATGAGGGGCTCAACCTGGGAAACGCAGAAGAAGTTGTAAGTTCCCAGTGTCGTCTCTACCCTTTCTCCACAGGTATACTCGTAAACCCTGTCAACCTCCGGAAAGTGAACAAAGTAGGCAAAAATCGGAACTATTAAGAGGAGGATAAAAGCTCCGATAATCTGCCAGCCGTAAACTTCCGAAAGAGGAGTAATCAGAGTAAGGCCGGAAGCTTTAACCGGAGCCGGAGATGAAGATATCGAAGCAACAACAGCATTTACAAAATCGGCAGAGAGGTGGGCTATGAAAATTGAACCGACTATCGTAAAGAGGGCAAGAAGCCCTGCTGTAGAAAGGTAAATAAAGGGCAGTTTCTCGAGCTTAAAGCGCATAAATTCACCCCTTTTCCTTGTCATAACGCCGATAACCTTAAAGTAAAGGAGGGTCAGGATTACGCTGCCGGTAGCGATGAAGATAATTGAACCGACGTAAGCGCCGTGGGAGAGGAAGTTTGAAGCTTCTTCAAGGGTAAGCCACTTGGCCATAAAGATTCCATAAGGAACGATTGTCATACTCATAAAGCCGATGGAGATAAAGACAACCGTTATCGGAGCTTTCTCAACAAGACGCCTGATTTCCTCTATGTACTTTGCCTTAAAGAGCTTCTCTATAACGCCGGCTTCCATAAAGAGGAGGGCCTTGACAACTGCGTGAAAGAGTATCAGGAGAAGAGAAGCCAGAACGGCAGTAGGACTTCCCATGGAGGCCGTCAGCATCATAAGGCCGAGGAGGGAAATCGTAGAGTAAGCAAGGATTTTCTTGAAATTATCCTGGGTAAGGGCAAGTAACCCCGCAGAAACGAAGACGAAGCCTGTTGTAACGATTAAGAGCTTTGCGAGGAGCGTTCCTTTTATTACCGGAGAAAGCCTTAGTATCAGGTAGGGGGCTATCTTAACCATCGTTGCAGAGTGGAGAATTGCACTGACGGGAGTCGGAGCTACCATCGCACCAAGGAGCCAGCGATGAAACGGCATCTGGGCTCCTTTAACGAGGGCTGCAATGGCAAGAAATCCCAGCGGGATCATCGACGTAACGGCAGGGTTAACCTTTAAGATATCTGTAAAGCTGTAAACGCTGTAGTACTTTATGCCGAAGAGGAGTGCAAGGAGAATTGCTATCCCCCCTATCTGGTTCATCCAGAGGGCTTGGAGGGCGTTCGAGATGGAAACCGAATCCCACCTGAACCTGATCAGCACGTAAGAGGCAAGCGTTGTTGTCTCAAATAGGGCAAAGAACCATTCGACATTGTTAACAGAGACCGCAAAGTTCATAACGCCAAGAAACCAAAGAAGCGCGGCAACGAAACGGTTTTCCCTGTCCAGATCTTCCTGCTCCATGTACTTGGTGGCATAGATGCAGATCAGAGAACCGACAGTTGCGACGATGAAGTACATAAAAGTAGTGAGGCCATCAACGTATATGGGCGGGGTTTCCCCGTGAGGGATAATAAGGAGAACCCAGGAGAGCAGAAAAAGCTGGGCAGCGGCAAGAACGGAAACGAGGAAGTTCCTGAACTTTATCCCCTGATAGAGGAAGTAGAGAAGAAGTCCGTAATCAAAGAGAGTAACGGCGAGATTTACCCATTCAGGAGGCGTAATGAAAAGCGGAAGCTTTAAGTTCCAGACCTTGAAAGAGAGGTAGGTTAGAATCGGGAAAGAGAGAAAAGTAATGAGCTGTCTCAACCTGTGAAAGGGAGAAACAAAGACGAGGAGTGCAAGGAGCCAGGGAAGCAAGAAGAGGGAATAAATCACCTTCTCCATTGTAAACCTCCCGGAACCGAGAAGAATCCGCAGACCTGAGAGAATTTCATGTCTTCCGACTTGAGTCTCTCAGAGAGGATTTTGACTATAAGCTCTAAGAGTTTAAGAAGAACAGAAGGAGCTTCCTCCTTTAAGCAGGAAAAGCTCTTCCTATCAATCCTGAAAGCTTTCACTTTCGACTCTGCAACAGCCCGTAAAGAGTGAGGCTTACCGAGGAGAAAAGCACATTCTCCGAGGGGCGTTCCTCCGTAAACAACGGCTATTTTCGTCCACCTGCCGAAGTTATCGCTCCTGTAAAGGCCGACCTTACCTTCCTTTAAAAGGTAAAAGGCATCTGCCGGGGAAAATTCATCAAAAAGAATTTCTCCTTCCTCAAAACTCACCCTCTCCAGATAGCAGGAAAGGATTTCTTTCTCTTCATCGCTCAGGCCTTCGAGAAGCCTGCACTCCTCAATCTCCCTCCTGTCTATCACGATTCCTCCTTATCCTTACCGTTTCAAACTTTCCACCAAACTGGTGGACTGCACAGGCTATTCAGGGGTCGTAAGCCCTGACGAGCATTTCCGCCCGCTTTTTAAGCTCGGAATCGGGGAGATGCAGGTCTTTTTCAACGAGGGAAGCAAGGTTTTCCTCTATAACGGCCTGAAGCTGAGCCGTCGGCGTAATTATGTTTGCTCCGATGCACCTGCCGTTTTCATCAAAAGCGTAACGGTGGTAAAGGGTTCCCCTCGGTGCTTCCTTTACTCCGTAACCTTCACCCTTTTTCGGCTCAAGGGGAACTTCCGGTTCAAAGGGGTAAGCGTTAAGCAACCTCTCTACGGTTTCGATACCGAGAAATCCGGCTTCCAGTAACTCAACTGCCCTGGCAAGGTTAGAAAGGAACGGATTACTGGAAGGGAGAGCATTCTTGAGCTTTTTGATTTCCTCTTTCACGGAGGGATGGTAGGAATCTAAAGCCCTATTGACTCTTGCCAAGGGTCCGATTAGAAAGGCTTTTCCTTTAATTGTTGACCTTTTGGCAGTGCTGTAAGGAGAAACCTCCTCTTCTACAAAGAATTCATACTCTCTCTTTGTAAAAACTGTTCCGTCGGAAATCTCTAATTCTTCGCAGAGAGAGCCGAAATGTCCTCCTTTTAGTGAAAGTTCATAATTATGGGGTGAGTTAGCCTCAGGATAGTTGAGGGAATCGAAGAGCGAAAGAGTTGCCTTCAGCTCCGGAATAATCCCGTAAAGGTCATCCCTTATCCTCTCAAGCTGTTCTTTTTCCGGAATCGATTTAAAACCGCCGGCAAGGACGTTTTCGCCGTGAACGGTCTTGCCGGCTATTGTCTTCATTATCCGGTTGCCTACCTCTTTTATTGCAAATCCCCTCTTAACAATGTTGGGGTAATCTTTTGCCATCTCTATTGCACTGCCGTAGCCCATGTAATCAGGAAGTGCTAAGAAGTAAAGGTGAAGGGCGTGGCTCTCAAGGTATTCTCCGACTATAAGGAGCTTCCTGAGAAGCTTTATCTCTTCCGTAACTTCAACGCCAAAGGCGTCCTCTATCGCCATAGAAGAAGCAAGCCTGTGGGAAACGTAGCAGATACCGCAGATTCTCGAGACGATTTTCGGAATTTCTGTGTAGAGCCTTTCTCTGGTTATGTATTCAAAGAACCTCGGGCCTTCGGTAAACCTGAGTCTTATCTCTTTCAAGGCACTACCGTCGATAACTATGTCAACGGCACCGTGCCCTTCCACTCGCGAAAGGTGGTTAACGTTAAGCTCCCTTTTCATCCACTACTCCCCTAACCTTTATTTCTTTGGCTGTATAGCCCCTGAAAACCTTGAGGAACTTGACGGCGTCTTCGACGGAAAGTCCCCTCTGAGTTAAGAGAGAAACCATTTCTTCAAAGTTGGGAAAGTCACAGTTGCCCCTACACCCCTGGCATCCGACTCCGGCGGACGTGCACGGAGCGCCGCACCCGGAAAAAGTAACCGGGCCTTGGCAGGGAATTCCTTTAAGGATCAGGCACTCGTTCTCCGACAGCTTGCACTCGTGACAGACGGGAATCTTCGGGAAGAACGGCTTAACTCCGCTAAGGAGTGAAGCAACGGTGTAAACAAACTGCTTCTTATCGAGGGGACAGCCGGGAAGTTCGTAATCTACCTCAACAACCTCTGAAACAGCCCTGGGCTTTGAGACCTTAACAGGAACTCCCTTTTCCCCGTAAACTGCTTTGACCATTTCCGTTAGGGAAACCTCATCGTTTCTCTGAGACTGAACGCCTCCGTAACAGGCACAGCTTCCGATAGCAACGAGGAGAGAAGAAACTTCCCTGCCTTTCTTTACTTTTCTTTCATCTTCTTCCGTCGTTACAGAACCTTCGACAAAAAGGATGTCAAGATCTTCTAAAGAGTTATCGTCCTGTGCGAGAGGAAAGAAGTTTATTGAGACCCGTTTAAGCATCTTCAGGAGGGCTTCCTGACAGTTTAAAATTTCACACTGACAACCGGAACAGCCGGTTAGTCCCATAATTCCTATCCTGACCATCAGATCATCTCCGGAAGGTTTTTTGTGTCCCAGAGTGGAAAGACCGGACCGTCAATGCAGGCAAACTTGTAGCCTATCTGACAGTGTCCGCACTTGCCGATACCGCACTCCATTTTTCTCTCAAGGGAAACAAAAATCTGGCTTTCCGGATAACCATGCTTTAGAAGCTCCTTTCCGATAAACCTGTAAGCAACGGGAGGTCCGCAAACGGCAACGAAAGTCTCGGACGGTTCAAGCTCGACCATAGGAATCAGCTCGGTAAGAAGCCCTTTCCTGTCGGCCCACCTCCTGTCTTCTTCAGTTTCGAACTTGTCGAGGGTATAGAGACATTTCAGGTCATTCCTTTCCCTCAACCGTTTTAACTCCTCTTTGTAGAGGACATACTCGTAACTCCGTGTTCCGTATAGGATGTAAACCTCCTTGAAGCGGTGGCGCCTGTCCAGTATGTACCAGATGAGTGAACGAAGGGGCGCTATGCCGAGACCTCCGGCTATAATTAAGACGTTATGTCCCTCCATAATTCCGACGGGAAAGCCGTTACCGTAAGGTCCCCTGATTGCGACGTAGTCCCCGGGTTTCAACCTGTGGAGGACTTCCGTTTTTCTACCGACTTTCCTTACGGTTAGCTCCACAGTTCCTTTTCTGGTCGGGGAAGAACAGATGGAAATGGGAATTTCTCCGGCTCCAGGAACCGTCAGCATTACAAACTGGCCGGGAATGTGATTCCAGGAGTCGTTAACTGATTCGTCGCAAAAGGCAAAGGAGAACTTTTTGTGATCGGGAGCAAGCTCTTCAATGTCCGTAATTACTGCCCTCTGGGGCATAAAAGGGTCAACGGGAAGAGGCTTGTTCAGTAGCTTCTCTAAGCTCTTTTTCATCTATACCCCTCAAGCGGTTTATTGTTTCGACGATGCTTATCCCAGCCGGACACTCGGCACTGCACCTACCGCAGCCGACGCAACCGAGCTTTTCTATCTGGTACGGATAACCGACAAACTTGTGATAGTAACGGTGTTTAAACCTGCTGGCTCTATCGGGTTTGAAGTAGTGCCCTCCGGCAACGAGAGAGTAGTAGGGATATTGACAGGAAGTTGTAAACTCGATTCTCTTGACTTTCTTTCCGTCTAAAGTTGGAACGTCAACGCTCGTGTAACAGAAGCAGGTGGGACAAACATTGGTGCAGGTTCCGCATCCTAGGCATCTTTCCGATCCCTCTTTCCATACTTCTGAGTCGTATTCAAGCTCTATTAGCTGTGAAATCCTTTCGAGGTCGGGAAGTTTCTCAAGCTTAAAGGCCTTTTTCTTCTTGGAAGTTGATTCTTTATAAAGGTAAAGGTCTTTTTTCTCTATATCCTTAAACAACTTCCTCAACTTTAAAACAATTTCGTCTCCCTTGGGGCTTCCTATGGTAACGAAGTAGTCGGCACCTATGTCGGTAAGGAATAAGTCCCAGTTAGCACCGTCGGGAAAGGCCGTTCCCGTAGAGAGGCAAAAGCAAAATTCATCGGGCATACAGGAAATTCCTATAAGGACTGTCCTTTTTCTAATTTCCAGGTAGCGGGGATCGGGATTTTCCTTTAAGTAAACCGAATCGAGAATGGATATTCCGTGAAGGTCACAGGAATGAACTCCGAAAATAATCTGGTCTCTGACTTTAAATTCTTTATTAAACTGAAGAGTATCGGTAGAGTAGGAAAACCTTTCCCTCCTGTAAGGCACCAGAAACTTCTTGGGAGGCAAAATTGTCCTTGTATAGTTAACCGCTACATCTGAAACTTTTTCTATCTCAGAAAAGATGAACTTATCACCCTTTTTTACCGGGGCAATAAGAGTCGAGAGGTTCTTCAAACCTTCCAGAAATTTCGCTAAATTGGATTTGGGCAGAACCTTTGCCCTTTCTATGTGGAAATCCAACTTTTCCTCCGCGAAGCGGTTGTTAGTAAGATTTTTATATAACATCAAATTTATTTAGTCAAGCTTTTATTGAAGTCTAATATTCATAAAGTCAGCTTTATATAAAAAAGGCTGTATATAAGGTTTTTTAGATATGTCGGACGGAAGAGTAGAATTTGGAAAATCAAAATAGATGCGGAGGGAAAGTTGATAAAGAGGGCTATCTATCCCGGAACCTTTGACCCTGTAACCCTGGGACACCTTGACATAGTAAGGAGAGGGCTTGAACTTTTTCCGGAACTGATAATAGGAATAGCGGAAAATCCCAAGAAAAGGCCTCTTTTTACCCTGGAAGAAAGAAAGAAGATGTTTGAAGAAAGCTTAAAAGAGGTCGGACTCTCCGGAAAGGTAGAAGTAAAGACATTCAACTCACTCCTCGTCGAGTTTGCAAAAAAGGAGGGAGCGGTGGCAATACTGAGGGGTATCAGGATAGTTTCGGATATGGATCACGAGTTTACAATGGCCTCCTTAAATAGGAAGCTCTATCCGGAGATAGAAACGATATTTCTTATGCCTTCCGAGGAGTACGCCTACCTATCTTCTTCGGCAGTAAGGGAGATAGCCTTTTACGGGGGAGATGTTTCCCAGTTTGTAACGGATTTTGTAAAGAAAAGGCTTGAGGAGAAATTTAAGAAAGGTCAAAGCAGATAGTCTTTATCTCCGTCATTTCCTCAATTGCGAACTTCGGCCCTTCCCTGCCTATTCCGCTTTCCTTAACGCCTCCGTAGGGCATCTGGTCTACTCTAAAGGTCGGAATCTCGTTAACCATTATGCCGCCGCACTCAACTTCTTCGGCAAACTTGAAAGCCGATTTAAGGTCGTTAGTGAATATCCCCGCCTGGAGACCGTAAGGGGAATTATTGATTTCCTTTATTCCTTCCTCTAAAGAGGAAACCTTATTTACAAGGATAACAGGACCGAAGACCTCTGATGAAAAGAGCCTGGCCTCGTGGGGGACGTTCTTAACGATTGTAGGCTCTATGAGGGTATCGGACAGTCTCCTACCGCCGCAGACTACTTTTGCTCCCATCCTGACGGCTTCTTCTATCCAGTCAACTATCCTGTCGGCAGCTCCCTTGTCTATTACGGGTCCTACATCTGTTTCTTCTTCAAGGGGATTCCCGACTTTTAAGGTCTTTGTGAACCTGCATATCTCTTCAAGGAAATCGCCGTAGACCTCCTCGTGAACAAAAACCCTCTGGACCGATATACAGACCTGACCTGCAAGGGCAAAGCCTCCCCGCGCGACCTTTTCTGCAATCTCCTTGATTCTGAAAGACTGGTCCTTATCGATGTAAACTCCGGCGTTTGAGCCGAGCTCCATTGCGTACTTTTTAAGGCCACCCCTGCTCATTATTATCTTTCCGGTTTCGACGCTGCCAGTAAAAGTAATCATTCTTACATCTTTGTTCCTGACAAGGGCATCTCCGGCTTCTTCTCCGTAGCCCGTAACGACATTGACGGCTTCGGGCGGGAAACCGGCTTCAATCAGAACTTCGGCGAGTTTTATGACCGTTAACGAGGTATTTTCAGAGGGTTTAATAACAACGGCATTACCGGCTGCGAGGGCAGGAGCAACCTTGTGACAGGTAAGGTTTAGGGGAAAGTTAAAGGGGGTAATGCAGCCGATTACGCCCAGGGGAACTCTCCTGAAAAAGCCGATTTTGTTCTTTACGCCTGGAGCGGCGTCAAAGCGAACCTCTTCTCCGAAGATTCTCTTTGCTTCTTCAGCAGATAGTGTAACGGTGTTGACGGCTCTTCCAACTTCTCCCATGGATTCCTTTATCGTTTTTCCGACTTCAAGGGTCAGGAGTTCGGCAAACTCCTTGGATTTCGATGCTATGAGTCTTGCAGCTTTCTGAAGGGCTTGTGCTCTGTCGAAGGCCGTCATTCCCTTTAGTTTTTCGTATCCTATTTTTGCTGCTTCAACTGCGATTTCAATGTCTTTCTCATCTCCCCTCGGTATGGTTCCGACTAGACTGTTGTCGTAAGGAAAACGTATTTCAATCTCTTCCTGCTTGTAAACCTTCTTTCCGCCTATAAGCATGTAGCCTTTCACCTTAGACCCCCACTACAAGTCTTGCCGCAAGAAACTTCGGAAGACCGGCTCTTAGGATTTCCCTTGCGGCTGCCTTTACATCGTATTCTACCCTGTAAACGGTAAAAACTTCCCCGTCAAGTACGGCAAAGGATGCCCAGGGATTCCTGTCACGGGGCTGTCCTACACTTCCCGGGTTTAACAGGTACCTTCCGCCGCTAAGCCTTACGGTCTTGGGAGATAGTCTGTCAACTCCGCTTCCAAATAGGCGATAGACGGCGGGGATGTGAGTGTGGCCGAAGAGTGCAATTTCCTTTTTCTGTTTCAACAGTGCCCTGTAGGCTTGTTCTTTGGAGAGTATGTATTCCATACTTCCCGGAGAGGAGGGTGTGTCGTGAACTAAGTGACAGCACTTATTGATTTCCTGAACGTTAAGTTCAGAGAGGTAGTCAACCGATTCCTTTGTTAGTTTTCTCCGTGTCCAGGTGATTGATTTTGCTGCGAACTCGTTGAGCATGGAAATGTCAACAAGTCCCAGAACAGCAAGTTCGTGGTTTCCGAGTATTACCGTTGAACAATTTTCCTTGACCCACTTTAAACACTCTTCCGGGAAGGCTCCGTATCCCACGGTGTCACCGAGACACCAGACCTCTTCCACTCCTTTTTTGTCGAGTTCTCTTTCTACGGCCTTGAGGGCGTGGAAGTTCCCGTGGATGTCGGATACTATTCCTACTTTCATTATTTATCTTTTAAATAGGGGTTCCGATGAAAGAAATCATAATCCAGAGGAGCAGAGTTTTAAAGTCGATAAGGGAGTTTTTCGACTCCGGAGATTTTGTAGAGGTTGAAACACCGAACCTTATTCCTTACGAGAATCCCGATGATAATGTGGAGAATGTGAGGGTTTCTTTTGAAGATTTCCGGGGGAGGGAATACCGCTGGTTTCTCCATACCTCGCCGGAGTTCTTTATGAAGAGGCTTGTCTGGTATGGGTTTGATAGGATTTATCAAGTTTGCAAGGTTTACAGGAATGGGGAGGTAACCGAGCTTCACAACGTGGAATTCACCATGATTGAGTGGTATAGGAAAGGCGCTACCTATAAAGAGGGGATTGAGGAGACGTTGGAGCTGATATCTGCATCTGCGGAGTCATTGGGTAAAAAGGTTATTGAATGGAAAGGGTTAAAGGTTAATCTGTTTGAAAGGGAGGAGTTGACGGTAGAGGAGGCTTTTAAGGAGTTTGCAGGGGTGAAGAACGTTTTTGACAGAGATGAAGTTGAGGCTGTAACTCGGGAGGATTACAGGACTGGTTTTTTTAAACTTCTCGTTGAGAGGGTAGAACCGGCCATTTCTAAAATTCCGAGCCCTGTTGTTCTTAAAGATTATCCTCCCGAATTTTCTGCAATGTCTCAGGTTAGAAACGGTGTGGCTGAGAGGTTTGAGGTTTACGTTGCGGGAATTGAGCTGGCAAACGGGTATACCGAGCTGAGGCACTATGAGGACTACCTGAAGAAAATGAAAGAGAAGGGAGAAAGAGCAGTTGACAGGGGGTTTTTGAACTTACTGAAAGTCAGGCCGCTTCCTCAGTGTGAAGGTGTAGCCCTTGGTCTTGACAGGCTTCTTATGGTTCTGGCCGGAAAGAGGTCAATAAGAGAGGTTATACCTTTCAGCTTTCATCTCCTTGAGGGGGAAGTCCTTCCCACTCCTTAATTAGGCCGAACCTTTTGCCCAGCAGGCTGTGTAAAGCCCTTTCGACGATAAAGTCAACGAGATCTTCTATTCTCTGAGGGTGCGAGTAGAATGCCGGTGAGGCCGGGAGAACGGTAGCTCCGGCGGTTATTAGCTTTAGGATATTTTCGGCATGGATTCTATTTATTGGAGTTTCTCTGAAGACGATAGTTAACGGCCTGCCTTCCTTGAGGCATACGTCTGCTGCCCTGTGAATCAGGTTTGACGTTGTGCCGTTGGCTATGTGACCCAATGTTCCCGCAGAGCAGGGGATTATCACCATGCCTGAAGTCCTGTAAGAGCCGCTTGAAGGGGGGGCAAATAGGTCATCTGCCCGGTAGAGCTTGACGAGGTCCTGAGGCAGGGAGGAGATAAACGTTTCCGGTGAAATTCCTGTTTCGAAAGTGAAGACTTTTTCGCCTGTCCGGGAAAAGATCAGGTCAACCCCGATGCCGTTTGCAACTAAGACCTCAACGCACCGTTTTCCGTAAGTTGAACCGCTTGCTCCGGTAATGCCGACGATGACCCTTTCCAATTCAGCCTCCGGTCGGTTGATTGGTGGTAATATAACACGGTGATAAAGTTGTATTTCGGAGGAAGCGGTGGAAAAGCTTATTGAGAAGGTTTCAACTCTTCTTGAAGCTCTACCTTACATAAGGAAATTTTACGGGAAGACGGTCGTTATTAAGTACGGCGGGAATGCGATGGTTAATGAAGAGCTGAAAGAGGCTTTTGCTCAAGATGTCGTCCTGCTCAAGTACGTCGGGATAAATCCGGTTATCGTTCACGGGGGAGGACCTCAGATAGGGGAACTTTTAAAAAAACTTAACATAGAGAGTCGGTTTGTAGGGGGAATGAGAGTAACCGACAGGGAAACGATGAACGTCGTAGAGATGGTTCTTGTTGGAAAGGTTAACAAGGAAATAGTGAAACTTATAAACTCTCACGGAGGCAACGCCGTAGGTCTATCGGGAAAAGACGGAAACCTGATAGTGGCAGAAAAAATAGATTACAGGAAGTACTTAACTGAAGTAAAAGCTCCGGAAATAATAGATTTGGGATTTGTAGGAAAAGTTAAGAAAGTTCAGCCTGATATTGTCATGAAGCTCCTTGAATCTAAATTTATTCCCGTAATAGCACCGGTCGGCATGGGGGAGGATATGGAAGCATACAACATCAATGCCGACCTTGTTGCGGGGGGAATAGCTGCAGCTCTTAAAGCAGAAAAACTGATAATGCTTACTGATGTTGAGGGGATAAAGGACAAAGAGGGAAAGCTGATCAAGAGCCTTGATAGGAAAGACCTTTCTGATCTTATATCTCGGGGCGTAATCAGCGGGGGGATGATTCCGAAAGTTAAGGCCTGCGAAAGAGCACTAACGGCGGGAGTTTCCAAGGCCCACATCATAGACGGCAGAGTAAAACACTCAATTCTACTCGAAATGTTTACCCAGGAAGGTATTGGAACAGAGATAATATAAGGATTATGTAATATTTAGCCGAGTTAATTATTTATGCACTTTAACAGTCTTTGATATAATCTGTAACTAGTAAGGTGAACGCAAAACAAGGAATAAACCTTTCAGGGAGGTGCCGCAATGACAGTAGATCCCTTCGTACTGCTGGTCTCGCGACTACAGTTCGCGATGACAGCCTTTTTCCACTTCGTCTTTGTCCCGCTTACCCTCGGACTCTCAACGCTATCCGCAATTATGCTCACCCTCCACTACGCCACCGGTAAAGAGATTTACCGGGACATGGCAAAGTTCTGGGCAAAGCTCTTTGCCATTAACTTTGCCCTCGGAGTTGCTACGGGTCTGGTTCACGAGTTTGAGTTCGGTATGAACTGGTCTGTCTATTCAAGGTTTATGGGCGATATCTTCGGAGCGCCGCTTGCTATTGAAGCTCTTCTGGCCTTCTTTATGGAATCAACTTTCATGGGAGTATTCCTTTTTGGTTGGGACAGAGTTCCGAAATCTGTTCATCTTCTTGCAGCATGGCTTTCATCCATCGGTTCGAACCTTTCGGCTCTCTGGATCTTGATTGCTAATGGATGGATGCAGCACCCGGTTGGAGCAAAAGTTGAAATGGCAGTGGCCGGTAAAAGAGCAGTTTTGGCTGACTGGTGGGCAGTTGTATTTAATCCTGTTGCAGATGTTAAGTTCTGGCATACTACAACTGCTGGAATGATTCTGTCTGCGATTTTCGTCCTTTCGATAAGTGCTTATCACCTGCTCAAGAAACAGCACGTTGAGTTCTTTAAAAAGTCTGCTTACATTGCACTTATATTTGGACTTATAGCCTCTGTTGGTGAGGTTGTAATCGGAGATATTCACGCTCATGAGGTGGCAAAAACACAGCCCACTAAGCTTGCTGCGATGGAAGCTCTTTGGGAGAGTAAGTCTAACGCCAATATACTTCTTGCGGTTTGGGCAGATCAAGAAGCCCAGAAGAACATTGTGGAAATTCCCCTTCCCATTCCGGGACTTCTCAGTCTCCTTGCCGCTCATGACTTTAACGCCAAAATACCCGGTGCTAAGGAACTTCAGGAAAAATTCCAGGCTCAGTTTGGAGACGGGAATTACATTCCGCCCGTTAACTTCATGTTCTGGGCATTCCACATAATGGTTTATCTTGGATTCTTCTTTGTGGTCCTTTTCATCTGGGGACTTGCAAAATACAAGGATCTTGAAAATGCGACCACCTTCCTCAAAGTTGCGCTTTACTCTCTGCCTCTTCCTTACATAGCCTGCTGGCTCGGATGGGCAGTTGCTGAGGTTGGAAGACAGCCCTGGATAGTCTATCCACCTGTAGATGACTACGGAAAAATCTTAATGCCCGAACTCGGCCTTAAAACGGCCCAAGCCGTTTCACCGCTTACAAGCATTGAGGTAATCATCACTTACGTTCTCTTCGCCCTTACCTTCACCGGACTTGCAATCGCAGACTTCTACCTGCTTGCCAAGTTCGCGACAAAAGGTCCAGAGAAAGAAGCAGAACTCTACTAAAGGAGGAGGTGGGTTATGCATTTTGACCTGCAAACTATTTGGGCAATCTTGATTGCCATACTGCTTACCGGATACATACTCACAGACGGATTTGACCTTGGAGTGGGGATTCTCCACCCCTTTGTAGCAAAGACAGACATTGAGAGAAGGGTAAACATCAACGCAATAGGTCCAGTTTGGGACGGAAACGAGGTTTGGTTCATCACTGCAGGCGGTGCAGCTTTTGCCGCCTTCCCGGAAGTTTACGCAGCCTTGTTCAGCTCTCTCTACATAGCTCTCTTCGTTGTTCTGCTTGCCTTAATCTACAGGGCGGTATCCTTTGAGTTCAGGAGTAAAGAGGAAAGTGAAGGATGGAGGAAATTCTGGGACCAGAGCATCTTCTGGTCTTCCTTTATCACAGCCCTCCTAATCGGTGTAGCCCTCGGAAACATATTCGCAGGCCTTCCGATCGTTAATTCTGCAATTAAAGGAGAGCCTCTTCTTGGCTTTGTCTATGCCGAAAAGTTCCCAATTAGTTTCATCAACCTGATTAACCCATTTACTTCCCACGGGCTTTTCGGAATTCTCGTTGGAATTGCAACGGTTCTCTTCATCGTAATGCACGGTGTTTCATGGCTTCTGTGGAAAACGGAAGGAAGTATTGCCGAAAGGGCAAGAAATATTGGTCTTAAAGTTTGGCTTCCTTTTGTTGTTATGTATGTTGTGTGTACGGGCTTTGCTTATACAGTTTCTTTTAAGGCAGGGGATCTTGAGCTTGTAAAAAGGACACTTCAACTTCCACCTGATATGTTCCAGCAAATTGCAAGTATGATTGATAATAACGGCGTTCTGCACCACGCTCTCTTTAGATTTCCTGTAATTGAACTAATATTCATAGTTCTTGCAGCTCTCTGTTCTGTAGGATGGCTCTTTGCAGTTAAGGCGGCAAACGGAGCAAAAGCATTCCTCTTCTCGGTTCTTACCTTCCTATTTGCTGCCTTTGCAGTTACGTTTGGGGTCTATCCCTTTGCAGTTCCTTCAAGCATTGCCCTTGAACATTCAATCACCATCTACAACGGGGCTTCAAGTCAGCTTACACTAACAGTTATGCTCGTTGCTGCACTAATCTTTACACCGATCGTAATTGCTTACCAGGCTTGGGTTTACAAGATGTTCCTCTTCAAGATCTCTCCTGAATCTATCAGGAAGGAACTTGAAGAAGCCAAAGAACAGTACTAAAGGAGGTAAAGAAAATGTGGCTAATAATAGCCTTTATCTGGTGGGTAGGTGTGGCCTGGTTAACCTATACTCTTGCAAAGTCTAAGTTTGAGGGAGAAGGGGTGTAATTCCCCTTCTCTTTTTGAGGATAAGCTATGTCTGCAATAATCGGGCTGAAAGAAGGATTTATAAAAGGTAGAAAGGAGCTTTTGGAGAAGGCCGAGGAGCTTTACAGGAGCGGAAAGGATTGGGCAGAGGTTGAAGCTTTTGTGAAAAAGGAGCTTAGAGGAGAGCTGAGTTTTTTAAAACCCAACCTGTTTACTTACTTCCTGGTTATATGCGCTCCTCTTCTTCTCCCCCTTCTTTATATGTGGAAAGTTCTTTTTGAACCCGGAACAACGGCCCATTTCTTGAGCAGGCTGGCTTTTATCATCTGCGCAATGCTGGCCTTAAAAGGAATAGTCGGCCACTACGTTGTAGTTTTCTTGAACAGGGACAGGTTTGAGGCAGAACTCAAAGCTCTAAAAGCACTTATCGAAGGAGGGAAGGATGGAAAACAGCCCTATTAAAAAATTGCTCTTTTTCGGAGTTTTCGGTATATACATCTTCATAGTTCTGGTAACTTCCTTTGTTATCGTAACGACTAAATTCTAATTCCGGGGCGCTTTTCGGCGCCCTTTCTCCATAACCTCTTTGAACATTTGCGGAGATACGTAAATGGTTTTTTCTTTTTTATAGATCACGAGTCCTGCAGGTGTTCCAGAAGGCTTTCTGAGATTCTTTGCTTCCGTGTAATCGACAGGTACTTTGCCGGACTCCCTTGCCTTGCTGAAATAAGCTGCAGCTGAGGCTGCCGTCAGTATGTCCTCTTCCGAGGCCTTTTCCCCTTTTTTAAGGCGTAGGAGAACGTGTGATCCGGGGATTTCTTTTGCGTGGAACCAGATATCCCAAGGATTTGCAAGCTTAAGGGAGACAAGTTCGTTACCCCTTGAATTTTTCCCGATTATCAACTTTTTTCCCGAAGGAAGGGTAACCGTAAAGAACGGGAAGTCCTTTTCAGTATGTTTTGTGCTTTTTTCTTTCGAAACGGGAGGTAAAAGTTCCTCTAAGGCTTTTCCGCTTATGGCAGCTTCAATAAGAGTTTCTACCTGTTCTATCTCTTCTTCCAATTTTCCTTTGAGTTCTTCAACTTTTTCAGCCTTTCTTTTTAGCTTCTTGTATGCTTTGAAATACTTTTCTGCGTTCTCTTTTGGGGAAATGGACGGATCTATCGGGATTTCCTCTTCTTTCCCCGTGTAGTAGTTGTAGAGCCGTACGGCTTTAGCTCCCGGCTTGACGGCAGAAAGGTTATATTTAAGAAGTTCGCCCCTCATTCTTTCTATTTCCGCCTGCTTTTCAAGTTCCTCTTTTGAGGCAAGTTTTTTGAGCTTTAATTTTAAAGTCTCTAAGCGATTTCTAAGCTTTAATAGCGCTTTGCGTTTAAGCTCTTCTTTTTCTTCCTTCTCCACCTTTTCTTCGTAGAAAGTCCTCCAGCAGTTACTGAATGGTAAGTTTCCATTGAATTTCCTTGCATTAAGGTTTGAGAGCGATTGGTAAGGAAAAGTTGTCATATAAGTTGGTTTTTCTTCTTTATAATAAAGAAAGGCAGAAGACGATTCGGTGTGTTTTTTCAGGAAGATCTCATATGCTTTTTTAAGGCTTCCGGTTTCTCTATAAATCGCGGCAATTTCCTTTGAATTTAAAGGAGACAGCCCCTTTACGAACTTGTACAGCTTCTTTTCTATTCCTTCCGGGGATACCTGTCCGAACTTAAGCTCCTCAAATTCCTTTCTCTCTTCGGGCGGAAATTTATAAGGTTCACCCAGCTCAATAGGCCGTGTTGAGCTTATAACCTGTCTGAGCAGGAATTTTACCTTTCTGTTTTCATCGAGGTAGATGAGGTTTGCGTGCTTTCCCGTTAACTCTGCAATTAGAGAACTTTCATCTTTTTTTCCGGAATAGTCAACACTGACCAGCCTTATTTCGAGTACTCTATCCTTTACCGGTAGGGTTGCTTCTTTTACGAAGCTTCCCGCAAGTTTTGAAAGCCTGTAAAGCGGTTTTTCTGTGATTGGAGTGTTTGACAGGAAAGCTGCGTTGGGTACGCCGAAGTAGAAATTCAGGAAAAACTTACCAAAATCAAGCGTAACTTTTTTTCCTTCTGAGTATATGCTTTTGATCCTTTTCCCTTTAAGTGCGGAGTTAATCTCTTTTGAGAGTTTTTCTAAAAAGAGGTAGTCCATTAAGCTCCTGCCTCTTTACAGGTGGTGTAGGAAGTTCTAAAGAATGCTGCATTAGCGCTTACAAATCTTGCAGCGGTTCCTGTGAACTCGTTGGAGAGTTTTACGAAAGGTTTTCTGAGGTTGTCAGGACTTGGGGTTTTCTCGAGAATTTCTCTGTCAATTCCGACCTTTTGGCAGGCCTTTTCAAATTCCGCCTCCGCCGCTTTCCTTGCTTCAAAAAGCTTCATTAGTACCCTGCTTTTTACATTTACTTCGCTGTCTCCTGATGTTTCAATTGATATGAAAATACTTTCGGGGTAATCGGATAGGACTTTTGATTGTGCACCGTCGCTCTGAGTTGATGGCATGCAGCCGAAGGGTTTAACGGAGACAACCATGTGGGAATTCCGCTTCTTTATGGCGTAAACGTGCTTGGCTACTTCAAGGTGGCCTTCTCCGCCTACGACGAAGTAGTCAAAATAGGGTTTTGCAAGTTCTGCCAATAGCTTTTGAGAGGGAAGTTCTTTAGGCCGAAAGGAAAAGACGCTTCGAAAGAGGTCGTAAAGGCTTCTAAAGGTAAAAGCCATTGCTTTCACGGCCAAGAACTTCTTAACCCTGCTTTTCGTAATTCCCTTTACCTTTATCTCCTGTTTCAGCTTCTCGGCTTCTATAAACAGCTGATAATCTATCCACCCGGCTACCGGCTCGGGCCTGACTTCCGCTCCTTCTTCCTCCAGCCATGAGTGAATGTGGTAGTTCCCGTCGCTTTCCGTCGTGTGTGCCCAGAACTCGCCTATGACGCTTACAACGGGTTTTACCCTCAAGTAGTCGAAGTCGAGCTTCTCTAAGTCTTTTCGCAAGCCTTTCAAGGCTTTCAGTATATCCTTAACCTTTCCGCCCTGCTTAAAAACTACATAAAGCTTATCTGCCCAGGACTTTATTACCTTGTTAACCGACCCCTTCTCTGTTTCGTAAGGTCTTAGCCTGTAGCCCAGGTCTCGGACGATGTCGGCGCACCAGACGGCCTTTACCAGCCTCCAGATAAACGGCGGTGTAATTTCTAAAGCTCCTTCCGAAGAGAACTCGCTCTGGTTAAGTAGTGCTATTTCAAATCCTTTAAATCCTGCATTTTTCAGAGCAAGGCAGTACTCACTTTCATACATTCCGAATCTGCACGGTCCGCAGGCTCCTACTGTTACAAACAGGTATTTTTCCTCAACGTTTATTCCTTTTTCTGCTTCTTTTCTGAGAAACTTAATGAGGTTTCCGACAGTGTAGTAAGTGGGATTGCACATTCCCCTGTTGCAGAGTTCCCTCCCGATTCTTAGCGATTCGTTGTCGGGAACGGGAAGGAACTCCGCTCTGTAGCCGAGGCTTTCGACTGCACCTTTTATGAAGAGTTCGTGTAGTGGTGTTAAACCGCCGAATAGGATGGTTTTATTCACCGTCGGTTTCTCCTTTCTCTGCAGGGAAGAGGTTCTTTATCGGTCTTGAGGGGACTATTGTGGCTATGGAGTGTTTGTATATAAGTTGTTGAGTTCCTCCGTTTTCGAGCAGTATTGTGAACTGGTCGAAAAAGGTAATGACTCCCTGAAGCCTCGTTCCCTTTGCCAGGAATATGCTTACCGGAACTTTCTCTTTCCTCAGTCTGTTAAGGTAAGCGTCTTGAAGGTTCATGTTTCCTCCCTTTTCTCCCTGATTTATCGTTATTTAAATATATTAGCGTTCGGACGAAAAGTCCTCGATGTCCTTCTTTATCATCTGGATTAATTCCTCTTCGGGAACTTCGGAAAGGTTGATCCATTTAAAGCCCTGTTCTTTCCTAAACCAAGTAAACTGCCTTTTGGCGAACTCTTTTGTTCTTCTCTTGAGGAGTTTTGCAGCTTCCTCGAGGCTTACCCTTCCCTTAAGGTATGGAATCATTTCCTTGTATCCGAGAGCTTGAAGGGCGGTTGTGTTTTTTCCGAAGGAAAGAAGCCATTCCGTTTCCCTGATAAGTCCTCTCTTTATCTGGGAGTCCACCCTGTCCTCTATTCTCCTGTAAAGCTCAGGTCTGTTGCGATAAAGGAAGTATCCGAGGAAATCGTATCGAGGGCTTTCGGGAAAGCCGAAAGCCGTTATGGGTTTTCCTGTAAGTCTATAAACCTCCAAAGCCCTTATAAGTCTTTTTCTGTCCGTTTCCCCGACTTTTCGGGCATATTCTGGAGATATCTTTTCGACTTCCCTGAAAAGTTCTTCATCGGAGAGCTTCGAAAGCTCTTCCCTCAACGTTTCATCTGCCGGAGGGGTTTGCGGTAATCCGTAGAGGAGGGCTTTTATGTAAAACCCTGTTCCGCCTACAACAATTGGAAATTTTTTCCTTTCCTTAATCTTCTTTATAGCCTTTTCCGCTTCTCTTACAAAGTCTGCAACCGAAAACTTTTGATTCGGTTCTACTATGTCAATGAGGTAGTGGGGTATTTCCTTCCTGATGTCCTTTGAAACTTTGTCTGTTCCGATGTCAAGCCCCTTATATACCTGCATTGAGTCGGCCGAGATTATTTCTCCTCCGATTTCTCGGGCCAGTTTTATTGAAAAATCTGTTTTCCCGGTTGCCGTGGGACCGGTAATTACGATTAAGGGAAAATCTTTAGTTCTGGATGTCCTTGAAGGATTCTTCAATTTTCGCTCCTGCCTTAAGCGGAAACCGGGGGTCCGGTTTACAAATTTACCTGCTTGAGACTGTTTTCTACCCTCTTCAGAACTCTCTCTTTCCCGAGGAGCTTAACGAGAATGGGGAGTTCTACACCGCTCATTTTACCGGTAAGGGCTATCCTTACCGGCATGAAGAGGTTTTTCCCCTTAACTTTAAGTTCCTTCCCGATTTCCTTTATGATCTCCTTGAACTTCTCCTCGCTGAGTTCTCCTTCAAGGCTTTTTATTTTATGGTAGAAAAGCTCTATTACTTTTAGCCTGTCGGGGTTTTCCGCAAGGAAGCTTTTTGCTTCTTCACTGACTTCGAAGTCATCTTTTAAGAAGGTTTCCATGTACCCCGGGGCATCGGAAAGTACCGTCAGGTATTCCCTAGTAACTTCAATAACCTTTTCGAGCCACTTCCGGTTGAAGTTGGAAGTGTCGTAACCGGCCTTTTCAAGGTAAGGGATTATCAGGTCTGTGAGTTTTTCTACGGGATAGCTCCTTATGTAGACCTGGTTCATCCAGTTCAGCTTTGTTGTGTCAAAGATGGCAGGGGCACTGTTGACATCTTTTATATCAAACCTTTTAATCAGTTCATCCATAGAGAGGATTTCCTTTCCGTCCTTTGGATACCAGCCCAGGAGGGCAAGGAAGTTGGTGAAAGCTTCGGGAAGGTAACCCTTCTCTTTGAACTCCCTGACGGAAGTCGAGCCGTGGCGTTTTGAGAGTTTACTCCTGTCCGGGCCGAGTATCATCGGCAGGTGAGCGAATGCCGGCGGTGTGAATCCAAGAGCTTCATAAAGAAGTATTTGCTTTGGAGTATTTGAAATGTGATCCTCTCCCCTTATGACGTGCGTGATTTTCATGAGTGCATCATCGACGACCACGACAAAGTTGTAAACGGGCATTCCGTTTGATCGAACAACGACAAAATCTCCTCCCAGTTGACGGCTGTTTATCTCTATTCTTCCCTTAACAAGGTCTTCGAAAACGATCGTTCTATCTTCCGGGACTTTGAATCTCAAGACGGGCTTTCTTCCCATTTTCCTGAGCTTTTCTTTCTCTTCCTCTGTTAAGTTCCTGCACTTTCCCGTGTACCTGGGCGGTTCTCCCCTCTTGAGCTGTTCTTTCCTCATCTCTTCAAGTTCTTCGGGGGTGCAGTAGCACTCGTAAACGAGCCCCTTTTCCTTTAGTTTTTCTATAAACTCTTTGTAGATGTTCAGCCTCTCGGACTGCCTGTAAGGGCCGAAGGGTCCTCCTACATCGGGTCCTTCGTCCCAGTCGATTCCCATCCACTTGAGGGCTTCGTAAATTACTCTTACGGCTTCTTCGCTGTGCCTTTCGATGTCGGTGTCCTCTATCCTCAGGATGAACGTTCCGCCGTGATGTCTAGCAAAAAGGTAGTTAAACAGGGCTGTTCTGGCGTTTCCTACGTGCATAAAGCCGGTAGGACTCGGTGCAAACCTGACTCTTACGGACATTGATGCCTCCGATCTGTTTCCTTTTGTGGAGCGAAATTTTACCTGTTTCCCGCTAAAGTATAATCTCCATATGGGAGAGAAAAAAGCGGTAGCTCTTAAGTATCGGAGGGATAAGGATAACGCCCCGAAAGTTGTTGCAAAAGGAAAGGGAGCTTTAGCGGAAAGGATCGTTCAGCTTGCAAGGGAACACGGGGTTAAGGTTGTTGAGGATGAAAACCTGGTAGAGTTTTTGATAGGACTTGAAATTGGGGAGGAAATCCCCCCGGAGCTTTACAGGGCCGTTGCCGAGATACTTGCCTACGTTTACAGCGCTACTCGCCGAGGAACTCCTTGAGGATGGCCTCTGTTATCCTGTGGGGATTTACCTGGTATTTGCCTTCCTTTAAGGCCTTCTTTATTGCTTCTACCTTTTCCCTTGCCACTTCTTCGGGAGACAGTCCTTTAAGCTCTGAAGATATTTCAACGGATATTGCCTTCTCGGTCTTATCCTTTGTAACTTCAGTCCTTTCCTTTTTCCCGTTTTTCTCAACCGTCTCCCTGAGAAGTCTCAGCGCTTCTGAAGAAAAGTTCTCTATTCTCAACGGCCTTCCTCCTGATGGTTACCGTCTATATTATCGGAGAGATTGGAGGAAAATTTAGGGACTTCCTTTCCCATCCGCAAATTCAAGTATGCATTCTACTATTCCGGAAACTGTAAAGACCTTTGGGATTTTCCAAACGGAAAATCCTTCTTCTCTTATGGCTTTCTCGGTTACTGATCCTATGGGAATGATTTTGGATGATTTAAGGGCTTCTTTTCCCCTCTCTCCTCCGAGTTTTAAAAATGCCTTAAGGTTTGACGGGCTGGTAAAGGCTATAAAAGCGTTCGGTCTGATTTTCTCAAGCGCCCTTAATAGTTCATCCTTTTTGGAATCGTCGGTTACTGTTTCATAGACAACTGCTTCTCTGACTTTGGCTCCGGAAGCTTTCAGGAATTCCGGGACTTTTTTTCTGGCCACTTTTGGTCTTACTATCAAGAAAGTTTTTCCCGATACGTTAAAGCCTTTCAGCAGTTCAACGATTCCGTCGGCGGAAAACTCCTCCGGGGTGAGAGGGGTGAAACCGTATCGGGAGAGCGTTTGGGCTGTTGAAGCTCCGACGGCGATTATTTTTGAGTTTTTAAGGAATTCCGGACTGACTTTATCAAAAAAGTATTTTACTCCGTTTTTACTCGAGAAAACGACAAAGTCCGGAGCAGGGTTTAGAGCTTCTTCCGCCGAGAACTCGACAGGAACGGTTTTTATAAGGGGGAATCCCTCTGCGGTAAGTCCATTCCGGAGGAGCCTATTCTTTTCCTCATCCGGGATTCGGGTTGTTATGAAGAGGTCTAGTTCTGGCACTTTAGAAGCTCCTCCAAGATTTTTCTTCCGCCGGCAGATAACAGCCTTTCCGCAACGGAGATTCCGATTTTTTCGGCTTCTTTAAGGCTTTCAAATTTAAAAACGCCTTCCTCCTTATGGTAAAACTTACCGTTAAGATCTGAGATAAAAGCCCTTACGAGAACCCTATTCTCGTTTACTACGGCATAGCACCCGAGGGGGACCTGACATCCTCCTTCGACCGTTTTGAGAAAAGCCCTTTCAACGGTGGCTGCAACTTCGGATTCGTAAGAGTTTATGGCTTCTCTTACGATCTTTTCGATTTCTTCGTCACCTTTCCTTCCTTCAATTCCGAGGATTCCCTGTGATACTGAGGGAATCATCTTTTCGGGGGAAATTATCTCGTCAATCTCCTCTTCCCATCCCAACCTTTTTACTCCGGCTGCGGCGAGGATAATGGCGTCGTACATTCCCTCCTTCAGCTTCCTTATCCTGGTATCGACATTTCCCCTCAAGTCCTCGATTTTGAGATCCGGTCGGATCATTTTAAGTTGAGCTTTCCTTCTCAGTGAGGAAGTTCCGACGGTAGCTCCTTTCGGTAGGGTTTCCAATGTAAATTTTCCGCAGGAAAGCAGGGCGTCCCTTGGATCTTCCCTGTCGGAGAAGGCCATGAGCTTTAGTCCTTCGGGAAGAACGCTGGGAACGTCTTTGAGGCTGTGAACTGCTATGTCCACTTCTCCTCTTAACATTGCTTCTTCGATTTCCTTTGTAAACAGTCCTTTATCTCCGATTTTTGCAAGGGGGACTTCGAGAATTTTGTCCCCTTTCGTGGTTATCTTTACAAGTTCAACTTTTACATCGGGAAACTTCTTTTCAATTTGAGATTTAACCCACTCTGACTGCCAGAGGGCAAGCTTGCTTTTCCTTGTTCCTATCCTGATCTTCATGGTTTACTCCTTTCCGAGTCCGAATATCTCTCTGAAGAACTGAACAACCTGGTGTCTTCCTTCTGATTCCGTGGCCTTCTTCTTTACGCTCGTTATCGGCTGGTGGAGGAGCTTATTGATTATTATTCTGGTTATGTTCTCCACTTCCTGCCTCTGTTCCGGAGTCAAGTCAAGCTTCGGAAGCCTCTTTTCAAGGACTTCAAGCCTTATTGCTTCGGCCTTTTCCTTCAGCTCTGCAATGAGCGGTGCAAGTTCAAGCTCCCTCATCCACCGGAGGAATCTCTTTACGTAGTCTTCTATTATTTCCTTGGCGACCTCTGCCTCCCTCAGTCTTTCCTTTATGTTGGATTCCACCACGTTTTGCAGATCGTCTATATCGTAAAGGTAAAGTCCTTCAACATCGGAGAGGGAAGGATCTATATCCCTCGGCACTGCGATATCAATTAGAAACATGGGTCTTCCGGGGCGCTTTTTAAGTGCCGGGATGACGTTTTCTTTTGTGAGGACGTAACCCGGAGCGCCGGTTGAACTTATAACAATGTCGCTTTTTTTTAGGACTTCTTCAAGGTCGTTCAGGGAATAAGCCTCTCCTCCAAACTCTTCTGCGAGCTTTAAAGCCCTCTCGAAGGTTCTGTTAACGACAAAAACTCTGGATGCTCCGTTGGAAACGAGGTGCTTGACCGCAAGCTCTGCCATTTCACCGGCGCCGATTATGGCAACGGACTTTCCGTTGAGGTCGCCGAAAATTTTCCTTGCAAGCTCAACGGCAGCAAAACTTATTGAGACAGCGTTCTTTGAAATGCCGGTTTCGGTTCTTACCCTTTTTGAGACTTTAAGTGCCGTTTCACAAAACCTGCAGAGGATTGTTCCGGCGGTTCCGAGATCCTTAGCTGTGGAGAAAGCATCTTTAAACTGACCGACGATTTGAGGTTCTCCGACGATCATAGAGTCGAGGCTTGATGCAACGTAAAAGCCGTGTCTGACGGCATCTTCTTCCGTTTTCCTGTAGAAAAAGGAGTTTATTTCTTCGAGGTCTGCGTTCTTCTTGTCTATCAGGAACTGGTATACCTGGCTGAAAGGGTTCTCCTTCCTGCTTGTGAAGTAAATCTCTACCCTATTGCACGTTGAGAGTATCATGCACTCCTCAATTCCGGGAAGAGAATTCAGTGTTAAGAGGGCGTTTTCAAGTTCCTCCCCCTTAAAAGCGAATCTTTCCCTTACGGAGACCGGTGCCGTTTTGTGGCTTACCCCCAGACAGCAGAGCTTAAGTTCTCCCATCACTACCCCTTAAAAGAGTGGATATCTCTACTTAGTAAGTTTATTCCGGCGAAGTTTATCACGATCAGGATGAGTCCGGCTATTGAGAGCTGACAGAGGCGCTTACCTTTCCAGTTGCCGTAGAGGTAAAGGTGGATTATCCCGGCGTAAACGAACCAGGTTATCAGTGTCATTATCTGTTTCGGATGCCAGCTCCAGTAAGTTCCGAAGAGCTTTTGAGACCAGACCGCTCCTGCGAACATTGAAACGGTTATGAAGAAGAAGCCTACCGTTATCGAGTGGTAGACGACCGATTCGACCAGGGATAAGGACGGTAGTTTGTGGAAAAAGATTGAAAATTTCTTTTTCCTTAAGTGTTTATCAAATATAAGGTAGATAATGGAAAGGACGGCTGAGAAGATGAAAGCGCTGTATCCAAGGAAAGCCGTAATGATGTGGATCAGTCCCACTGCACCTACCGGGAGCTGTTCTTTCGGGATACCCGAGGAAAAGGAAGATAAAATGGCAAAGATAGATGCCCAGGGCATCAGGAATGCCCCGGATAGCGATAGCTTGTGCTTTGTAGAGAAGAACAAGAAAACCGATACCACGCTGATAGAAAGCAGGAGGAATGCTCCTTTTGGTGTAAACAATACACCACTGCCCGAGAAGTTTAGGAGTACCGCTACGGCGGCAAGGTTGGTGAGGAATCCGAAACGCGCCGCGTATAGGCCGACGATTGCCAGCTTTTCCTTTTTTGTAACCAGGTAAAGCAAGTAGTGCAAAGTTGAGACTGCGTAAAGCAGTGCAGTTGAGTAGATAAGCGTTTTTGCGTTCATGGGGGCAATTATACTATGAACTTTCCTTTTTCCTTCCGGTACTCGGGGTAAAACTCCGAAAGTAGTCTTACTAATTCTTCTGCTTCAATCTGCCCGGGAGCGACTGCTTTCCCAAAAAAGGTGTAGGTTAGGAGCGAGCCGAAGCTGAACCCGATAACCCTGGTAAACTTGCCGAACTCTCCCATGACCATGAACACGGATGGGCGGTTGAGCTTTCTGACTGTGCAACAGACTCTTGCTGCATCTTCTCTGTTTTTTCCCATAAAGGCTACTTTGATAATGTCGGCTTCTGCATCGATTGCTTTTTGTAGTATGGTTTCTATCTCTTTTTCGTCGGGGGTTGACTCAAAATCGTGGTAAGACACTATCAGTACCTTTCTTTCTCTCTTTACCAGTTCTTTTACTTTGGGGAGAAGCTTTGACCTTAGTTCTACATCGACTGCGCCGATTGCGGGATGTGAAATTATGGAGCGGAATATCGTAAGCCTCTCCTCTTCACTTCCCCTGAACTTACCGCCTTCCCACTTGGGCCTTACTGTTGCAACAGCGAAGAAACCGTAATCTGCGATAGTGTCGAGAAAGGCTTTTACAGAAGCAGGGGAGCGGTCTTCAATCAGGTCAATTCTTGCTTCAATCAGGTCAATTTTTAACTCTCTGGCTTTCTCTAATTTTTTTTTAATCTCTTGGCCGTCAAGGGCTACAATTACCCTCGGAAGTTTCCCCAGCTCAACAGTTCCGATTCTCACCTTTCTCTCCTGTGCCTGTAGGATATTACTTCTACATCTTCCAGAACCAGAAGTCCTTCTTCTATTACTCCATCAAGTAGCGAAATGAATTCCCGTATTTTCTCTTCTCTATCAATTACTTCAATGACTACCGGGAGGTTTTGGGATAATCTCCAAACGCTAAAGGTTCTTAATTCGGAATGGCTTCCTATGCCGGCAGCGGCCTTAAACACAGTGGCTCCGGCAAGGCCGTTTTCCTTTACGAGCTGGAGGATGTGTTCCCAGAGTGGTTTACCTTTGTAAGTGTCGTCCAGGGCTATGAAAATTCGTAGTAACTTCCTCTTTCCAACAAGCCCTTTCATTATTGTCCCCTGGTGACTCTCAGTACCTCTTCTGGAGTTGTAACGCCCTTTTCTATCTTAATCCTTCCGATTTCCCTGAGGGTTCTCATTCCCTGTCTTTTTGCAATTTCCCTTATTTCGTCTGCGTTTCTGCCCTTAACAATTGCATCCCTGATTTCGTGAGTCACTTCCATGACTTCGTAGAGGGCGACTCTGCCTTTATATCCGGTAAAGTCGCACTTCTCACAGCCTTTGCCCCTAAAGGTTTTGAGTTTGGGGATTTCTTCCGGCTTAAACCCGACTTCTTTGAGGACGTCTGCCGGGTAAGTGTATGGTTCCTTGCAGAATGGACAGATTCTCCTTGCAAGTCTCTGGGCAATTACGAGAATGGTTGATGACGATACCAAAAAGGGTTCTATTCCCATATCTACCAGTCTTGTAACTGTGCTGGGGGCATCGTTAGTGTGGAGTGTTGAAAGGACGAGGTGTCCCGTCAGCGCAGCTTCAATTGCGATTTCTGCCGTTTCCGTATCCCTTATTTCACCGACCATTATGATGTCCGGGTCTTGCCTGAGGAAGGCCCTTAAAGCCCTTGCGAAGGTTAAACCTATGTCCGGGTTTACGTGGACTTGGTTTATTCCGTAGAGGTTATATTCAACGGGATCTTCTACGGTCATTATGTTAACTTCCGGAGTGTTGACAGTCAGGAGGGAGGAGTAAAGGGTTGTCGTTTTACCTGAACCGGTAGGTCCGGTAACGAGGACCATCCCGTAGGGAGAAAATATTCCTTTCTTTAAAAGTTTAAGTTCTCTCTCCTCCAGTCCCAGTTCTGTTAAGTCGAGCTTAAGCCCTCCTTTATCCAATACCCTTAAGACGACCTTTTCTCCGAAGATCGTAGGAACTGTAGATACCCTGAAGTCTATTTCCCTTCCCTGGAAGATGGCTTTCATCCTCCCGTCCTGAGGGAGTCTCTTTTCTGAAATGTCGAGGTTACTGAGGACTTTTATCCTGGCTACTACTGCATCTTTAATATCTGGCTGATACTTGGCAACCACGCGGAGGACGCCGTCTATCCTGTAGCGGATTCTGAGTTCTTTTTCGAAAGGTTCTATGTGTATGTCTGAAGCTCCTTTCTTCAGGGCTTCCAGTATTATGGCGTTGACTAACTTTACAATAGGAGCTTGAGTGGCCAGGGCTTTAAGGTTGTCAAGTGAGAGTACCTCTTTTGTTCTCTGCGGAGCTGTTTCTAACTCCTCGGCTTCCTCTTGTGTAAGCTCAAGTTTTATCTTGTCGAAGAATTCCTCTTCAAGCTTTCCGTATGCCTCTTCCAGCTTTTCCTTTATTCTGAAAGGGAGAGCCACGTAAGGTTGAATTTTAAACCCGGTGGTAAACCTGATCCTCTCCACGGTTTGTATGTTAGACGGATCGTACATTGCGAGCTTCAGCACCGGTCCTTTCTTCTCAAATGGGACAACCAGGACTTTCTCGGCAGTAGTTCTGGGAACAATCCTGATGATCTCTTTAGGTATATCGATTTCCCTGAGATCTACGTAGGGAACTCCGAAGTATTCTGACAGTAGCGATAGGAGCTTCGATTCCGATACGATTTTCTTCTCGATGAGGTTTTTTTCCCAGTTTTCGTCCTTTAGCAAGTCGAGCGGTATGCCGAGCCGCTCGGCAACAAACGCTTTAAGTTTGCTTTCGTCAGCTCTCACTACAGCACCTCGTTTACCCTTTTACCGCTTCTGCGAGCTTGTGGAGTAAGTCTGCAGGGCTTTTAACCGGGTATTCTATCCTATCAACCAGCGTTTCGGCGGGTATTTCCTTAACCTTTATGCCCGAAAGGCGTGCACGGAGATCCTCTTTTCTGGCTTCGTCAATGGGGAAATCAAGCCCTTTGATTGCTTTCAGGACGTAAACCGGCCATACCATTCCGATATCGGGACAGACTTCTGAAGTCTGGAGGTGTTTCGTAACGTATTCCTCGCATACCGAAGCGATAAAGGAGACGTAGTCGTTACCGTTTTTAACCTCTCTGTAAGCAAGCTTTGCAAGGCCTCCTGCTGTGTGAACTTTAATCTCTTTTGACTCAAGTTCCCCCTGGAGTTTGGCCATAACGAGATCGGGGTCTGCAGAGAGCATGTTTCTCACCGTCTGTTTTGTGATGCCTATAAATTCTGCAATCTCGTCGTCCGTTTTCATCCCTTCCTCTTTGAGGACGACTGCGTAGGAAGCCTCCATAAGGCTGGGTAACCAGGTAAGGTTCCTGTATTCGAAGAGCTTCTTGGGTCCTCCCAGTATCTCAAGGGCTTTGAGGAATACCCTCAGTGCCAGTGAATCGTAGTCCACCTCTCGGGGCTGGATCTCGATAACCATCGCTCCCTCCTTAACGGGTTTTAGTTACATTATACATATTGTTCAAATGTTAAAATCACGCCAAACGCTGGAGAGGGCAAATGTTAAGCAGGAGAGCTCTTCTTAAATCTCTGGTGACCGGGCTTGTGCTTACAGGTCTTTCTGAGGAGTCCTTTGCCCGATCTGAAATTCCGATAATAAAAAGGATTAGGTACTCTTCAACTGAGGAGCGAACCAGGGTAGTCCTTGACTGTACCGGGGAAATTAAAAGGAAGTATATATCGGAGGTCTTAAAGGGCAAAGTTCTTTGGATAACGGTCAGCCGTGCAAGGGCTAACAGGTTAGTAAGGAGGCTTAAAAGTCCTCTTGTTGAGGAAGTTAAAGTAATTCCTATAACGAGGAGTAAAGTAAAGGTAAAGGTTGAACTTAAGTCTCCTCACAAGTACAAGATATTTGCCCTGAGGTCTTGTGGCAGGAAACCTTTTCGCATAGTTATAGACGTTCTTCCGGAGTTTTTGAACGTTGAATGTGAAGTAAGAAAAAGCAGGGAGAGGGTCGTTGTTCTCGATCCGGGACACGGAGGAAAAGACCCAGGAGCTGTCTGGCCGATTGGCTCTCGCCATCCAAGGATAAGAGAGAAAGATATTACCCTCTCAATTGCGAGAAAAGTCAAGAGACACCTGTTAAGGTATCCCGATATAAAGGTCGTGATGACCAGGGAAAGGGACGTTTACGTTCCCCTTCTTAAGAGGGCAGAGATTGCGGCTAGATCCTGTGCCGATGCTTTTGTGAGCATTCATGCCGATTCTATGCCGAATTTTCCCCAGTGGAGCGGAGTTACGGTCTTTAAGGCCTCCCCGAGGCTTTTCGCAAAAGCACAGAAATTGGCAAAGGAGGTTGCCAGGAACGTAAAAATGTGCAGCGATACGATGTGCTGGAGCATCAGCCCTCTTCTCTTAAACCTTGCTACTACCGTTACCTTTGCCGAAAGCTCCCGCCTTGCTGAGAAAATAGTAAAGAGCCTTAAGGCCCACGTAAACGACGAAATTGCCGTGAACATACGGGATATGCAGAGGAACATCGTTGTCCTCAAAACTCCCGGAAGGCCGGCAGTGTTGGTTGAGTCCGGGTTTTTAACAAACCCTGTTGACAGGAAGAGGCTCATTACTCAGTGGTATCAGGAGGAGATAGCCAAGGGGATAGCAAAGGGGATTGTCGGTTACCTTGAGTCCCTCAATAATGTTGCCGTTGCGGAGGGTTAGTAATGGATTTTCACTTTAAGGGGAAGAGCTTGAAGGGAGAGTTAAGAGTTCCTTCGGATAAGTCAGTTTCTCACAGGAGCGTTATTATCGGTTCCATCAGCGACGGAGAAGTTTTTGTAGAGAACTTCTTGCGCTCGGATGACTGTTTAAGAACCGTTAGTGCCTTTAGGTCTCTCGGAGTTGAAATAGAGGAAGAAGGGAGTAACCTCAGGATACTGGGTAAGGGAAAGCATTCTCTGAAGGAACCTTTCGACGTTATCGATCTCGGTAACTCGGGGACTTCGATAAGGCTCATTTCGGGAGTACTTGCGGGACAGTCCTTTTACTCTGTCCTTACGGGTGATAAGTACCTCAGAAGGAGGCCGATGGACAGGATAGCAATTCCCCTGCGGATGATGGGGGCTACGGTTCTCGGAAGGGAAGGAGGGAAGTACCCTCCTTTGACGATAGTTGGTGCCGGAAAGCTTAAGGGTATAGCTTACAGGACTCCGAAAGCCTCAGCTCAGGTGAAGTCTGCAGTTCTCCTTGCGGGTTTGTACTCTGATGGGCCTGTTTCTGTGACCGAACCGGCAAAAAGCAGGGATCATACCGAAAGGATGCTAAAGGCTTTCGGCGTTGATGTAGAAGTTGAAGGCTTAACTGTGAAGCTGGGGAAGAACAGGGATCCAAAGGGAGATATAAATATTACCGTTCCCGCTGATATTTCGTCTGCTGCTTTCTTTATGGTAGGAGCTGCTATAACTCCCGGTTCGGAAGTCCTGCTTAAGGACGTTATCCTGAATCCGACGAGGACAGGAATTCTCTCCGTTATGGAGAGGATGGGAGCGAAGATTTCTGTTGAAAATGCAAGGGAAGAGTCCGGAGAGCCGGTTGGGGATCTCCTTGTTTCCTACTCTCCGGACCTCGTGTCAACCGAGATTTCGGGAGAGGAAATTCCCACCTTGATAGACGAGATTCCCGTTATTGCACTTCTTGCCACTCAAGCTGAAGGGGAAACGGTAATCAGGGATGCGGCTGAACTGAGGGTAAAGGAGAGCGATAGGATTAAGAGCACCGTTGAGAATTTAAGGAGAATCGGGGCTGATGTTGAGGAACTCCCGGACGGTATGGTAATAAGGGGTAAAACAGATTTATTGGGAGGGAAGGTAAGCTCCTACGGCGATCACAGGATAGCCATGACTTTTGTTATCGCATCCCTTATAACGGAGTCTCCTGTCGTTATTGACGATGTTGAGTGTATTTCGACCTCTTATCCTGGTTTCTTGAAAGATTTTCGGAGCTTGACAAAATGAACAGGAATATTCTGCTCCTCTCCTTGGTTTCTTTTCTCAACGACCTTTCTTCTGAGGTTATCTCTGCCGCTCTTCCCCTCTTCATTCTTCAGCTGGGGGGAGGAGGGTATACAGCCGGATTCATAGGTGGGCTGAGAGAACTGGTGGCCAGTCTTCTCAAACTTCCGGCAGGCTACCTTTCAGACCGTGTCGGTTTAAAGAAACCGTTTGTTGTTGCTGGTTACGCTGTTTCTGCTTTTTTTAAACTGCTGATTGGGGTATCTAAAACACCGTTTCACTTGGTCGTTTTTTCTTCTCTCGAGAGGCTCGGTAAAGGGATTAGAACTGCACCGAGAGACGCGATTATTTCCCTCTCGGCTGGTAAAAGCGGGGAGAGCTTTGGCCTCCATAGAGCTTTTGATACTGCCGGGGCTTTGGCTGGATCCCTTCTTGCCCTTTTTCTTGTAAAGGCTTTCTCCGTTAGGGAAACCGTTATTGCAGGGGCATTAATTTCGCTGTTTGCCCTGGTTCCTCTTCTTCTTGTGAAAGAACCCGAAGTTAAAGAGCGGGTTAAAAGAGGAAGTATCCGTCTTGAGGCGGGGTTTAAAAGGCTGACCGTTGCTGCTTTCTTTTTTTCCCTTTCGTCCGTTACTTATCTGTTCTTTCTCATGTGGATTAAGGAGAAAACCGGTTCCGAATCCCTGACTATACTCCTTTACGCTCTCTACAACTTGTTTTATACCCTTTTCTCTTTCCCGGCGGGTAAGCTGGCTGACAGAGTCGGAAAAGCCAAAGTTCTGGTTGCCGGCTACCTTCTCTTTTCTTTCTTTTCTGCCGGTTTCCTTCTCTCAACCTCTGTTTTCTGGTTCGGGTTTCTCTTCTCGATCTACGGAATCTCCTCGGCCATTACGGATGGTGTTCAGAGGGCTTTTGTTTCGGATTTAACAGGTGAAAAGGTGAAGGGAACCGCCTTTGGAGTGTTTCACGCTGTTTCCGGAGTGGGAGCCTTGATCTCCAATTTAGTCGGGGGATTCCTTTGGAATGAGAATCCCTACTACCTTTTCTTGTTCTCTGCCGTTCTATCCGTTATTTCTGCCGTTGTGGTTTTCTTCGTGGATAGGAGATGAGAAACCTTAAGCTGACCGTTGAATACCTGGGGACAAACTACTACGGATGGCAGGTGCTTCCTGACAAACCGACGGTTCAGGGAAAGCTGATTGAGACCTTGAAGATCATCCTCAGGGAAGATGTAAAGTTGATCGGGGCGAGCCGGACGGATGCCGGCGTTCATGCTTTTGGACAGGTGGCTAACTTTAAGACATTCTCTGATATAGAAACTGAAAGGCTTAAAAGGGCGCTTAACGGGCTTCTGCCTCCCGACATAAGGGTTGTGGAAGTGGAAGAAGTTCCCCTTAGCTTTGATGCCAGGAGGAGCGCTGAGGGAAAGAGGTACAGATACAGGATATTTAACAGGGAAGTTGCCAGCCCCTTTGAATACAAGAGGGCCTGGTTCTTTCCTTTTCCACTGGACGTTGAACGGATGAGGGAGGCTGCCCGCTTTTTTGTCGGAGTTCACGACTTTACAACTTTCTCGAAGACAGATAGGAGTCAAAGCGTTAACCCGGTAAGGGAAGTTAATGCCGTCTATGTTGAGAAGGAAGGGAATGTCATTGAAGTGACGGTTTACGGGCGTTCCTTTCTGAGACACATGGTGAGAATTATGGTTGCGACTCTGGTTAAGGTCGGTGAGGGAAAGCTCGATCCTGATAGTGTGAAGCTGATGATGGAAGCAAAGGATAGGAAAGTTGCTCCCTTTCTGGCCCCTCCCGAAGGGCTCTACCTTGAAAAGGTTTACTATGGAGATTATCCTTACTGAAAACAGTTCTCAATTAGAGAGGTGGAGATGGCTAAATTCCTGACCCTGGTGATTCTTGACGGTTTCGGATACAGCCCGAGGAAAGAAGGTAATGCAATAGCTCTTGCGAGGACGCCTTTTTGGGATTACCTGTGGGAGACTTATCCCAGGGGACTCCTTAAGGCTTCCGGAGAAGCCGTCGGCCTTCCCGAAGGACAGATGGGGAATTCCGAAGTCGGTCATATGAATATAGGGGCCGGAAGGATTGTCTGGCAGGATATAGTCAGGATAACGAAGGCTTTTGAGAGCGGTGAGATTGAGAATAACGATGTTTTGAACAGGCTTTTTGACGCGGTAAAGAGTAGTGGAGGAAAGCTCCACCTGATCGGCCTCCTCTCCGACGGAGGCGTTCACAGCCACATTAATCATTTGTTCGGACTTCTTGAACTTGCAAAGAGTAAAGGTTTAACCAGGGTATGCGTTCATCCTATACTTGACGGGAGGGATACTCCTCCCAAGAGTGCGGAGAAGTACCTGAAGAAACTAATTGAGAAACTTAAAGAAATCGGGATCGGGTCTATCGGCACGATGGGAGGAAGGTACTACTACATGGACAGGGATAAGCGTTGGGACAGGACGGAGAAGGCTTACAACGCCCTTGTCCTTGGAGAGGGATATAGATGCAGTGATCCTTTGAAGGCCCTTAAAGATGCCTATTCGAGGGGTGAAACCGATGAGTTTGTTAAACCTTACGTTATAGATCCGGGATGTCTTGTTGAAGAAGGGGACGGAATTCTCTTCTTTAACTTCAGGGCCGACAGGATGAGGCAAATAGTATCTGCCCTTGGCCTTGATGACTTTAAAGGGTTTGATAGGAAGAAGTGGGTAAAGCCTTCGGCTGTCGTAACAATGACTGTGTACGATGAAACTTTCCCCTTCGAAGTTGCTTTTCCCCCTCAGGAACTCAGGAATGTGCTTGGAGAAGTGATTTCAAACCTCGGTTACAGGCAGCTCAGGATAGCCGAGACCGAAAAGTATGCCCACGTAACTTACTTCTTTAACGGCGGAAGGGAAGAGCCGTTTCCGGGAGAGGATAGGATATTGGTGCCTTCTCCGAAAGTTCCGACTTACGATATGAAGCCGGAGATGAGTGCAAGGGAAGTTACCGATAGGGTTGTTAAGGAGATAAAAAAGGGGGATTACAGGCTTGTTGTTCTCAACTACGCAAACCCCGATATGGTCGGGCATACGGGAAACCTTGAAGCGACGATAAAGGCCATAGAAACAGTGGATTCGTGCCTCAGGGAGGTTGTAAAGGCAACTCTCGAGGCCGGAGGTATTTGTATAGTGACGGCAGATCACGGTAATGCGGAGCAGATGATAGATCCCGAAACGGGAGGTCCCTGGACTGCTCATACTACAAATCCCGTTCCTTTTGTTGTCGTTAAGGGGACTTGCGGGGCTTACGGTGTTAAACGGAGAGAGAAGAGGGATGTTGAGATACCGGATGAATTTGGAGGTATTCCGGTCATAGGGATACTCGGGGATATTGCGCCGAGCATTCTCTATATCCTCGGTGAGGAAATTCCGGAGGAGATGACCGGAGATGTTATAGTGGAAGGTGATTTTTCTTAAGGTCTGCTAAAATTTAGCGGACACGGAAGGAGGAAGGTCAATGGAGAAAAAGGATTACAAGGATACTTTGAACTTACCCAGGACTTCTTTCCCGATGAGGGGAAACCTGCCGAAGAAGGAAGTGGAGATACTCAAGAAGTGGGAAGAGATTGATATATACGCAAGGCTGATGGAGGAACATGAGTGTGACGACAGGTTTATTCTACACGACGGTCCTCCCTACGCCAACGGCCACATTCACATCGGTCATGCCTTGAATAAAGTCCTAAAGGACATAGTTAACAAGTCGAAGTTTATGCAGGGTTATCAAGTCCCTTTTGTTCCGGGGTGGGACTGCCACGGCCTGCCCATAGAGAGGGCTGTTTTTAAGGAAATAAAGAAAAAGAAGGATGAAGTTGATCCGCTGGAGATAAGGAAAAAGTGCAGGAAGTATGCCGAGAAGTGGGTGAACGTCCAGAAAGAAGAGTTCGTAAGACTTGGAGTCTTCGGTGACTGGAAGAATCCTTACATTACCATGGATCCCAAGTATCAGGCGGATATTGTCAGAGAACTCGGGAGGTTTTACGAAAAGGGGCTTGTTTACAGGGCAAAGAAGCCGGTTTACTGGTGTCCCTCCTGCGTTACGGCTCTGGCTGAGGCGGAAATAGAGTACGGGGAAGAAATTTCTCCTTCTATTTATGTGGCCTTTGAGGTGACGGGAGGAGTTCTTCCTCCGGGGAGTTATTTGGTAATCTGGACGACCACACCGTGGACTCTGCCGGCAAACGTTGCTGTTGCAGTTCATCCCGAGCTTGACTACGTACTGCTCGAGAGTGACGGAAGGAAGTTCCTGGTGGCTGAAAGTCTCCTTGAGGACTTTAAGGAGAAGACGGGAATAGAGGGTAAGGTTCTCAAGAAGTTTAAAGGGAAAGAGCTTGAGGGAGTTGAGTATAAACACCCGTTTCTTGATAGGAACGGAAAAGTAGTCCTGGCCGATTACGTTTCTTCCGAAACGGGAACGGGGCTTGTTCACATTGCTCCGGGCCACGGTGAGGAGGACTATCAGGTCGGGCAGAGGTACGGGCTTCCGATTCTCGTGCCCGTTGATGATTACGGCAGGTTTACCGAGGAAGCTCCTGAGTGGATCAGGGGTATGGGGATATGGGAAGCCAACCCGGTGATTATTGAAAAGCTAAAAGAGGCGGGAAACCTTCTCTATGCAGGAAAGGTCAGACACTCCTATCCCCACTGCTGGAGGTGTAAGGGAAAGGTCATATTCAGGGCTACTCCCCAGTGGTTTATAGCAATGGATAAGGGATCCCCTTCCCTCAGGGAAATCGCCCTTAGAGAAATAGACAGGGTTAACTGGATTCCCAGCTGGGGAAGGATCAGGATAAGGAATATGGTTGAACAGAGGCCCGACTGGTGTATTTCGAGGCAGAGGATTTGGGGAGTTCCCATCGTTGCCTTTTACTGTAAGAGCTGTGGAGAGGCGATTTACTCAAGGGAGCTTGCTGAGCACGTTGCGGAAATCTTCGAAAAGGAATCTGCCGATGCCTGGTATGAGAGAGAGGTCGAACAACTTCTTCCTCCCGGCTTTACCTGTCCCAAGTGTGGGGGAAAAGATTTCGAAAAGGAGACCGACATACTGGATGTCTGGTTTGATTCAGGTTCCTCCCACGCTGCAGTCCTTGAAAGAAGGCCGGAGCTTGACTGGCCTGCCGACCTGTACCTTGAGGGATCCGATCAGCACAGAGGCTGGTTCCAGGCAAGCCTCCTCGAATCCTGCGGAACGAGGGGCAGGGCGCCTTACAGGGCTGTTCTCACCCACGGTTTTACGCTTGATGAGAAAGGTTATAAGATGAGTAAGTCCCTGGGGAACGTCATTTCCCCCGTGGACGTTATAAAGAAGTACGGGGCTGACATACTGAGGCTTTGGGTAGCCAGCGAGAACTTTACCGAAGACGTGAAGATATCAGAGAATATCCTTAAAGAGGTTGTTGAGGTATACAGGAAAATCAGGAATACCTTAAGGTTTATGCTCGGTAACTTGAGCGATTTTAAGCCGGAGGATTCCCTACCTTATGAAGAGCTTGAAGAGATAGATAAGTGGGCCTTAAACAGGTTCTACAAACTGGTTTCCGAAATATTGGAAAATTACGATAAGTATAGGTTTAACCGGATATACAGGCTTTTCTACGAGTATTGTTCTAATGACCTGAGTTCTATCTACCTGGACATAAGCAAGGATGTCCTTTACTGCGAACTTCCTGACTCTAAGAAAAGAAGGAGCTGTCAAACTGCAATCTACCGTATTCTTACAGGCCTTACTGCCCTGATGGCACCGATACTTTCTTTTACGGCTGAAGAGGTTTATAGTCACATTCCGGGAAAGGAAGGGGAATCGGTGTTCTTTGAGGAATTTCCGCCTCTCTGTGATGACCTTGACGAGGAGCTTCTCTCAAAATGGGAAATCCTTATAAAGGTGAAGTCGCTGGTTAATAAAGCCATTGAAGTTGCGAGAAGGGAAGGACTCGTCAGCCATCCGCTTGAGGCAAAGGTTACCGTTTACGCCGGAGGGGCGGTCGGGGAACTGCTCAGGGAATACGAGAAAGATCTTCCTTACATATTCATAACTTCTCAAGCGGAAGTTGCTCCGCTGGAGGAAGCACCTGAAGAAGCTGTTGGTGACAGCGATGTAGTTAAGGATGTTAAAGTGCTGGTTCAGAGGGCAGAGGGAAGTAAATGTCAGAGGTGTTGGGTTTACAGCACATCCGTAGGTAAAGATGAGCGCTATCCTGATGTGTGTGAGAGGTGCGCCCGCGTTTTGAGGGAACTTGAGGAGAGGGAAGGTTGTACAGGATAAGGGAGCTTCCCGAGCCTGACAGGCCCAGGGAAAAGCTCTTGGAGCTTGGAGCGGAAAACCTTACGGACTCTGAACTCCTTGCCATACTGATAAGAACGGGAATAAAAGGGAAGAATGCATTAGAGCTTGCAAGGGAAATACTTAAAGCTTCCGGTGGTCTCTCCGGACTTTCCAGGATGTCCGTGAGGGAGCTTTCCTCGATTAAAGGGCTTGGAGAGGCCAAGGCTGTTACGATTGCGGCTTCCCTTGAGCTCGGGAGGAGGGCTTCTTCGGTCGAGCTTAGGAAAATTTCTTCCCCCCGTGAAGTTTACGGCCTTTTGAGGCCGAGGTTTGCTTTCCTCGAAAGGGAAGTTCTGGGAGTGGTAACGCTGAACGCAAAGGGGGCGGTTATATCCGTCCTTCCGCTTCTTTCCGGAAGGATTAATGCCGTTTCGGCTTCGCCTAAGGAAATTCTCTCCCCCGTTGTTAGGGATTTAGCTGATGCGTTTGTGCTTTTCCACAACCATCCGTCGGGGGATCCCAGGCCAAGTCCCGAAGATCTTAGGTTTACCGAAAGGATAAGGGAGGCTTCTGACATTCTCGGAATAACGCTTGTCGATCACTTGATACTTACCGGCAACGGTTACTTCAGCTTTAAAGAGGAAGGCCTTGTTTAGAGAGTCGCTGATTAATGGATTCAGGGGTAAGAGGATACTGGTTGTAGGTGATTTTATGCTCGACGAGTATGTTTTCGGTAGAGTGGAGAGGATATCTCCTGAAGCTCCTGTCCCTGTAGTTGAAGCGTCAGATGTGACCTTCCAGCCCGGAGGAGCAGCAAATGTTGTTGCGAATCTCGTGTCCTTAGGTGCTGAAGTTCTGCCGGTAGGAGTTGTCGGTGATGATCCTGCCGGTGAGAAACTTATCCACAAGCTCAAAGAACTCGGCGTGGCAGTGGACTACCTCTTTTGCGATTCGAGCAGGCCTACCACCAGGAAAACGAGGATAGTTGCGGCCTCTCAGCAGCTCCTGAGGGTTGACTGGGAGTCAAGGGACTTTATACCCGACTCTGTGGAGAAAAAGGTGCTGGGCTTCCTTTCCGACAACGCCTCTTCCTTTGATGCTGTGATAATCTCTGACTACGGTAAGGGTGTTGTTACTGAAAAGCTCTTTTCTATTACAGGCAGGTTAAAGGAGATAACGCCTGTTTTCTTGGATCCCAAAGAGAGGAACTTCCCGATATATAGGAACCTCACGGCTATGACCCCCAATGTAAAGGAAACTTTCCATGCGGTTGGGATAAAGCCTTTAAAGGATAAGGAGGCCGAGGAGGCCGGCAAGAGGCTTATAGAGAAGTTTAATCTTGATTATGCGGTTGTAACCAGAAGCGAGAGGGGACTGTCGGTTGTTACTCCGAAAGAAACAAGGCATGTGCCGACGAGGGCAAAGCAGGTCTACGATGTGACGGGGGCGGGGGATACGGTAATAAGTGTTTTTGCCCTTTCCGTGGCAGCCGGAGCCGACCCCTTCGAAGCAGGAGAGATTGCAAACATTGCTGCCGGTATAGTTGTGGGGAAACTCGGGACTGCGACTGTAACGGTTGAGGAACTCAGAGAGGCCGTAAAGGATGTTATGCAAGATATGTAAGTCAAAGGGAAGAAGAAACAAAGCCGTAATATACCTTAGGCACCACAGGCTTGCCCTCTGCAAGGAGCATTTTATTGAATGGTTTGAAAGGCAAACGGAGAAAGCCATAAAAGAGTTTAAAATGTTTAGGAGGGAGGAGAAAGTTCTCGTTGCTGTTTCCGGCGGAAAGGATAGCCTTTCTCTCTGGTTTGCCCTTCACAGGTTGGGTTATGAAACCTACGGTTTTCACATCAGCCTTGGAATTGAAGGTTGGAATTACTCCCAGAAGTCCCTGGAGGTATGCAGAAGGTTTTCCGAAAGGATCGGACGGCCTTTGCTGGTGTTTAACTTGAAGGAGGAATTCGGTTATTCCATAGAGGAGATAGCAGAGGGGAGTGGCAGGAAAGACGTCTGTTCTGTCTGCGGGACTTTTAAGAGGTACCTGATGAACAAGATTGCACGGGAAAAGGACTTCAGGGTCGTGGCGACCGGTCACAACCTCGATGATGAATCGGCTCTGCTGCTTTCCAACGTTATGAGATGGGAGCTGGGTTATCTCGGGAGGCAGTATCCCGTTCTTCCCGAGGAAGGAGGATTTGCCAGAAAAGTGAAGCCTTTCTGCTTCTTGACAGAGAAAGAAACTGTTAGCTACGCGATTCTTAACGGGATAGAGTTTATGGAGACGGGTTGTCCGAATGCTAAAGAGGCAACTTCTAAGACTTATAAGCAGGCCTTGGCTTTCCTTGAGCACGAGATGCCGGGAACGAAGCTGAGGTTTTATAAGGAGTTTTTGAGGAAAGCCAGGCCCCTTTTTGAAAAAGAGCTTAAAAAAGAGCTGGAGCTTAACGAGTGTGAGATTTGCGGAATGCCGACAACGGCTCCTGTATGTTCAGTTTGCCGCACCCTTCAGAGGTTAAGGGAATGCTGAAAGTCGGGAAAATCGAGTACTTAAATACCGTTCCGGTTTACTACGGTTTTATAACCGGTAAGATCAGTTGTGAAGGTATTGAGTTTGTAGAGGATGTTCCGTCGGAGCTTAACAGGCTCTTGAGGGAAGGTTATCTTGATATTTCGGTAATTTCTTCTTACGAGTATTTAAGCAATAGTGAAAACTACTTGTTGCTTCCCGATTTTTCCATATCTGCAAGGAATAGAGTCCTCAGCGTTCTATTCCTGTCAACCGTTCCGATTCACCAGCTTCACAGAAAAGATGTCTGGCTTACCAGGAGCTCTATGACGTCCCGTGAGCTTCTTAAGTATCTCTTGAGAGAGGTTTACGGCGTTGAACCGAACTTTCATTACTATTCGATGAAAGAGAGTGATCTTCCGAAAAATCCGACCGCCCTTCTTGCCATTGGTGATGATGCGTTGAAGCTCTTGAAAAACAGGCAGTTCCCCTTTATGTATGATTTGGCAGAGGAGTGGCATAACCTTACAGGACTTCCCTTCGTCTTTGCCCTGTGGGCAGTCAGGAGGGAGTGTTATGGAGAGAGAACGGAAGAAGTCGTTAACTTCTATAGGCGGTTGAGGGCTTCGAGGGAAGTGGGTACTGCGTCTTACGGTGAAATATGCAAGACCTACTCAAAACAGTTAAATCTGAAAGAGAGTATATGTATAAATTACTTAAAACACCTGAAGTTTAACCTTACGGAAGAGGAATTGAGTGCTCTGAAACTATTTTCGCAGAAATTAGGATTTACCTTCAGTCCAAGATTTATAAAGGTCTAACAGTTTGGACTTAAGCTCCTCCCTTTGGTTTCCTTCCAAGTCCGATATAACGGCTTCGACAAATCCTTCAAAGCCTCCTTCCGCACTTTCCTCGAGGGCATCCGAAAAGACGAGTCCTGCAACGACTCCGAAATACTCTCCGAGAAGCTTCAGTATTTCTCCTTCCTTTTCGAGGATCATGGAGACAGTGTTTTTCGTTGTATCGAGCACTTCCCTTATGTTTTCCAGTACAGCTCCGGCATCTGCGGGCAATTCTTCTTCAAAGAGCTTAAGAGCTTCGTCCGCCGTCGTAGCAGATGAAAGAATGTCTTCAACTACGAGGTTAGCTGCAACGCCGAAAACCGGGTGAAGTTCTCTTATGATCGTTTCTACGATCTCTTCCGGAAGTCTTGCAAGGAGGGATTCCGGTTTTGACTCTTCCTTTACTGCTTTTGTTCCGGTGAGGCGGGAAATGACAAAGTTATGGAAAGATTTAACCTCCTGATCGAGTTCTTCTTCGGGAAGGTCGCCCACTTGTTTCTTTAGGGTTTTTACGGCTACTCCGTCCTTGAATATGCTCGAGACTACATTTCCCGATGTTTTGTAGTACTCCGTTTGAACGTGGTAGACGCTGCCTCCGACCTTAACGTCCTGGTTTATCGTCAGTGCCACCTTGCCACTCCTTCCACTTTCATTTTTTCAATGGGTATTATACAATAGCTCATATACAACTTAAGAATAAGGGGAGTGAATATGGAACTGAAGGGAGAGTTTAAGTCTCATTCCGAAATACTGGATCTCTTTCAAATCGTGAGTATGGGGAAAAAGTCTGGGGAGGTAAACTTAAGGTCGGATAGCGAAAGCATAACTATTTTCTTTAGGGACGGTAAAGTTTGTAACTTTATTTCCAATGTAGAACTTCTGCAGAGAATTAAAAGTCAGGTAGAGGAAAAGAAGATTTCCCTTGAGGAAGCGTTGAAGTCGCTCCTTCACTACGTTGCTCTTTGGAGTAATGGGAGGTTTAACTTTGTAGAGAAGAGCGTTGATGTTCCTTCGATTGGGAGTGCGGATACTATAAACGTTATGATGGACTTTACCAAAGAGGTGGATGAACTGCCGGAAGCTGTAAAGGAGCTGCTAAAGAATGATGGCAAGCTCTCGCTCCGGGAGGATGGGAATTTTCCGGTAACGGTAGATGAAAGCGCATGGGGAATTATCGTAAACGTCTGCAGGGGAAGATCTATAAAAGAGATAGCTTTTTCTCTTCCGTACCCCTTTTTGGAAATTGTTCGCAGAATTGATTTTCTTATGAAGAACGGGCTGTTGGAACCTGCGAAAGAGAAGGAAAGAGAGGCTGTTGTTTCTGCAAAGGCAGAAGAAAAGGAGTTTTCCTTCGTTCAGCCCGAAAAACTTGAAAAAATAAAAGAGCTTCTTGTTGATACGATGGGACCGATGGGTGAATTTCTGGTGGAAGAAACCCTGGAGGAGATGGATCTATCTCAGCTTCCCGTTGACAGGATTCCCCACTTTATTGAGGTTTTGGTTGATAAGATTCCGGATTCCTGCCTTATAGAAGGGGAAAGCTGTAGGGATAGAATAAGGGAACAGATAAAGACGATACTTCAAGGAGGAGGAGATGTTGACTAAAAACCTCAGTATTACCCAGAAAGTCTTCATCGTATTTGCCGTCGTAGTTCTGCTTGCGACCTTTTCTTTCATTCACCTTCTCCAGAAAACTTACGAAACTGCCTTAGTTGCGCAGGGAAGGAGTATAGCCCAGCAGATTCTCATCTTCAGGAAGTGGGCGGCAGGATTTGGCGGTGTGTGGACAAAGGACAAGTTCACTCCCGGCATCGGATACCTTATGGAGGTGACGGCAAATAACGCTACGGCTAAGGCTTACAGTACCGGGGAAGTTTTGTCTAACTTTGACGAGATACACTTCTACCTTCACAATCCGGCCCTTGCTACCAGGGAGCTTTCGAACCTCTCAAGCCTTTCTTACGGCTGGAGCTTCAAGGTAGTTTCTGATAGGTACATGGCAAAGGAGGATAAGCCCGATAAGTGGGAAGAAGTTGCCATCAAGAAAATAAAGAAAACGGCAAAAACGAAGGATGAGTTCTGGAGCTGGGACGGAGATAAGTTCCGCTTTGCAAAGGCAATCTTTGTAAAGAGGGCCTGCCTTAAGTGTCACGGCACAAGGGATCAGATTCCCGATTCCATTTACAAGGCACTTGTGGCGAAATACGGTGAAACGGCAGTTCAGAGGGCCATTAACTATAAAGAGGGAGACCTTAGGGGAATTATAAGCGTAACGATAATCCCTCCGGGAGTCCTGGCAACGGCTGTGAAACTGATTGATATCTGGAATATAGGTGCCCTCCTCCTTGCTGTTTTGATCTTCTGGTTCTTTACCAAGAAAGAAATTACTGAACCCATTGAAAGGCTTACAAAGGCCGCTCATGACATCAGTCTCGGTAAGCTTGATGTAGACTTGGGCGTCAGGGGACTTAAAGAAGAAAGCATTAAGGATGAGATTACAAAGCTGGCAATAGCAATTGACAGGCTGAGGGCCAGCATTCAGATTGCTATGGACAGGTTAAGGAAGAAAAAGTAATCGATTTTTGATTGATAGTCTTTATTAGGGGCCACCTTCGGGTGGCTCTTTTATTTTGGAGGATTTGATGTTGCCCTTTGTTGAGGAGAGAAAGGAGCTGATAAGGATCGGAAGGATAGTCTTTGAAGCCGGTTTGACCGATACTCATGGAGGGAACATTAGCTGTAGGGTTGGCGACTACATCGTTATAAAGCGTTCCGGAAAGATGTTGGGCTATTTGAAGGAGGAGGATTTTGTCGTTACGACTCTTGATGAGAATGATAGATTCGATCGTTATGCTTCTGTAGAGCTGAAAGTTCACAGAAGCATTTACAGGAAGTTACCCCACATAAGTGTCGTTCTTCACGCCCATTCTCCTTTTGCAGTGGCCTGTTCTTTACTTTCCGAGACGATTCTGCCCCTTGATTCTGAGGGAAGATTGCTTCTTGGAGAAGTTCCCGTTCTTTCTGCCGAGAAAGTTGTTTCTTCTGAAGAAGTGGCAGAGAAGATGCCGGAACTTTTGAAGGAATCCAAAGCTGTTGTAGTTAAAGGTCACGGCCCCTTTACCGTTGGCAGAACACCCGAGGAGGCTCTGGCATACCTTTCGGCCCTTGAGAACTCCTGTAAAATAATTTCAGTTTACCGTCGCTTAAAGGAGTAGTAAATGGAGTGGGAATTTAGGGAAATCTGTATATTCGGCCTCGGCCTCATCGGAGGTTCTTTTGCCCTGAACCTGAAGCTGAAAGGGTATCCCGGCAGGATAACGGCCGTTGACATTGATCCATCGGCTATTGAAAAAGGAATTGAAATGGAACTTGTGGACGGCGGTAGCATTAAACCTTCTCTCGTCGAATCGGCCGACCTTGTCGTTATTGCGACGCCCGTGGGAGTTTATGAAAAAGTTATAGAGGGTTTTAAGCCGTACCTTTCTGAGGGGACTGTTGTAACTGATCTTGGAAGCGTAAAAGGCAGTCTTGTGTACAGGTGTGAGGAACTCCTTTCCGGTAAAGCTCCTTTTGTCGGCGGACATCCGATTGCAGGCACGGAGAAATCGGGAGTTGAGAACGCTGTGGAGAATCTCTTTGACGGGGCTAAGTTTATAGTTACTCCGACGGAGAGGACGGATAGGGTTGCCCTGGAAAGGGTAAAGGGGCTTTGGAAAAGGCTCGGTTCCGAAGTGATAGAGATGGATCCGTTCCACCACGATAGGGTTTTCGCCGCAGTCAGTCACCTGCCCCACGTTGTGGCTTACTCCATCGTTGATGCAATTTCTAATCTATCCCTTTCACTGGGGACAGATCTGTTTAAATTCACCGGAGGAGGATTCAGGGACTTTACGAGAATTGCTATGAGTGATCCTGTTATGTGGAGGGACATCTGCATAGAGAACAGAGAGAATATACTGTCCTCCCTCAGAGAATTTAAGCGCTCTATTGAAAGGATGGAGGAGCTTATAAAGACTGCTGATGGCGAGGGACTCAAAGAGTTCTTTGAGAAGACGAGGGAGAAGCGCAGGGTGATTGAGAAGTGACGAGTTTCTACGGGGAGTTTGAAGGACTGTTATCGGATAAAAAGTTCTTCGTAACGAGGCAGTTTACTACTGCCTTCGAGCTTTGGGCGGTTCAGAACTCGGAGGTTCCTATTAGCTATTCCTTTTGCGGAACGCTTCAAAGCCTTGCCCTTGAGCTTCTTGAAAATAACCTCAAAAAGAGGCGAATTCTTTCCGACCAGGAAAGGCTCCTCCTGATTAAAGGAGTTATTCCTGAGGATGTTCACCTCAGGTATGCTGAGCTTGTTGACAAGAGGATAAGGCAGTTTAAGCAGTCGGGCGTAAGTCTTGAGGAAATTGAATTCCTTTCAAGGAGGCTTACTTCCGAGAGAAGCAGGCGAAAGATAAGCGAAGCCCTTGAAGTTTTGAAAAGGTATTCTTCTCTTCTTTTTGGCACTTCCGGCAGGGATTTGATAGATGTTGTACTTGAAGCTGTACCTTTGAGGGATGAGAGGAAAGTAATTCTTCCGGTTCCAATAACCCTGCTTCCTTTTGAGAGGCAGTTCCTTAAGGAAAGGAATACTGCAATTTACCTGTTTAAGGCTGAAGGAACTTTCTTTTCCGAACTTCAAAGTTCGAGCATTGAGGAGCGTGAAGGTTATCGCATAAGAGAACTTGAAAAAAATCCGCTGTCTGAGGTTCTTGACTTTAACTTTTACGGGAGAGTAAGCACTTTTACAGAGATTAAAGTAGTTCCCTTTTCTTCGGAAAGCGGCCGGGTGAGTTTCATCGTAAACTCTGTTCTTGATCTTCTCTCGAAAGGTCTTTCTCCCCATGAAATTGCTGTGGTCGGAGATGATATTGAGGAGAAGCTCCCCCAGCTCTACGAGGCTTTTAAGGAATACAAAATTCCCTTCAACTTTCAAAAAGGAGGAATTCCGGTAACTGCAGCTCCTGCCGTAAAACGCGTTCTTAACCGAAACAGGAATAAAAAGCTGAGCCTTAAAGAGTGGCTTGAAGAGATACTCCGAGTTCACTCCGGGCTTACGGACACCGAAAACGGCAACGAGGTGGGTAATCAGCTTTACAAGCTACTTTCGGAAGTTGAGGGTCTTGAGAGGTTGGGAGTAGTCGGGAAAGGCAGGCTTTCACGGAGAGAAATTCTCGACTTCCTTAGAAACCGTTTCTTCCTTGTGGAAGATAACGAGCCCTTCGGAGTTCACGTCTGTTCTCCCGAATCTGCAGTAACGCTTTTCCCGAAGGCGATTGTCTTTGATAACTTGTCGGAAGGCATTTATCCGAGGTCTTTCCCGAAGGATCCTGATTTTACCTGGAAGGAAAAGGAGGAGATTAACCGTATTCTGGGAAGGGAGAAGCCGGCACTTCAGGTCTTCCCTTTGAGAAAGACGCTGATATCTTACGACTTCCTTACCTTTTTCAACTTGCTTTCGTTAAGGCTTGACTACTTCTACGCAAGCTACAACGTTAACAGGGGAGAATCCCTTTTCGTAAGGTTTCTGAGGGAGAAAGCCCCCGTTACTATATCTGAAGAGCCTATAACAAGGGATTCCTACGTGGCCTACCTTTCCATGAAGGGCCTTGAGACCGAGTTTGGGAATAACAGGGAGAAGCGGGTTTACCAGGGGGTAAGGAGCTGGAAGCTGAAGGGAAGCAATCCCGAGTATAACTTCTTTATTAAGAAAGATGTTGTCAGGAAGTACCTTAAGGTTATTACTCCCAGCAATATTATCGAATACCTGAACTGTCCGGCTTCGGCTTTCTTTTCCGTCTTTTTCAAGCCTGAGAGGAAGCCCCTCTTTGACCAGATTGAGGGAACTATATACCATAAAGCCCTTGAGCTGCTGTTTTCCGGAGAAGAGGATGTAAGAGAAGCTGTTCAGAAGGCAAAGGAGGAGGTTCTGAAAGATGTTTGTGATCCTGTAGTTGGGGATTTTGTAAAGATAGCCACCGATCACATTGTTGATAACCTTGAGAAGTTCTGGTTAAGGTTTAAAGGCCTTGACATATCGAAGTTTCCGAAAAAGACGGAAGAAGAGATTTCCTATAGACTGTCTGACTTAGAAGTCAGGGGAAGGGCTGACCTTGTTATTTTTAAAGAGGATGAGATCTGGATAGTTGATTTTAAGACGGGAAGCCTTGAGAAGATGACTTCATCTGACCCGAGAACCCTTCAGCTCCTGCTCTACTACTTGAGTATCAGGAATAGGGGTAAAAGCAGGCTTATCTACATGAGTATAACGAAGGCAAAGACGGCGAAGTCCAGGAGTGAATGGGTGAGGGAAATTCCTCCTTCGGTTGAGCTTCTGAATAGGATTAAAGTGGTAATAGGCCTTATGAAGGAGGGATGCTTTATCCCTCACGAGCCTGTTATTAAGTTTGACGGCGACTTTGTAAGGGTAACGTTCCGCAGGAATCCCTGCTACGGCGATTATCAGCTTAATCGAGAGACACTTGAAAGAATTGAGAGTGGGCTAGTTAAGAAAGTTAAAAGGAGGAAAGCGTGAAGGAGCTGTTTCCCTTTATCGGGTACGAATCCGGAGAACTTTTGGTGGAGGAAGTTCCGGTAAAACGCCTTGTTCAGGAGCTGGGAACTCCCCTTTACGTTTACAGCAGAAAAGCCTTGGAGTTCTGGTTTCGGGAATTCGATGATGCTTTTTCCGATGTGGAACACCTGACCTGTTTTGCCGTAAAGGCAAACTCGAACGTAAATATCCTCAAGCTACTGAAAGACCTGGGTGCCGGAGCTGACACGGTATCTATGGGAGAGATATTCAGGGCATTAACGGCGGGGATTCCTCCGGAAAAGATTGTTTTTGCCGGCGTCGGAAAGAGAAAGGAAGAGGTGGAGTACGCCCTTGAGAGGGGCATACTTATGTTCAACGTTGAGTCTGAAGGAGAGTTGGAGCTTATAGAGAGTGTGGCTTCGAGGTTGGGGGTGGAAGCTCCCGTGGCAGTGCGGGTAAATCCCGATGTTGATCCTAAGACGCATCCTTACATTTCTACGGGGCTTAAGGCAGCCAAGTTCGGAGTAACCCTTGAAGAGGCCGAAAGGCTTTACCTCTTTGCAAAGGAGAGTAAGTACCTCAGACCTGTGGGTGTTCACTTCCACATAGGTTCTCAGATTACCGATGTTTCTGCCTTTGGAGAAGCGGCAGGGAAAGTTTCGGAGCTTGTGAAAGTTCTCCGGGATCGGGGCGTGGAGCTTGAGTTCTTTGATGCCGGCGGGGGACTTGGCATTAACTACCACCCCGAGGAAGAGGTAGTTCCGGCAGAAAGGCTTGCCCGGGAGCTGATTCCGATAGTTAAAGAGCTTGGTTTAAAGCTGATCCTCGAACCCGGAAGGAGAGTTACGGGGAATGCCGGCCTTCTCCTGACGGAAGTTCTATACGTGAAAGAGAGGGGAGATAAGACTTTCTACGTAGTTGATGCCGGAATGAACGACATTGCAAGGCCTGCCCTCTACGGAGCCTACCATCACGTTGTTCCGGTTGTCGGGAGAGAAGGGAAGAAAAGAAGGGTGGATGTAGTAGGTCCCATATGTGAGACCGGTGATATCATCGCCAGGGATAGAGAGCTTCCAGAAGTGAAGCCGGGAGATTACCTGGCCGTTCTCAGCGCCGGAGCCTATGGGTTTTCCATGTCTTCAAACTACAACTCAAGGCCCAGACCGGCCGAGGTACTCGTTGACGGTGCGTCATACAGGGTTATAAGGCAGAGGGAGAGCTTAGCAGATCTCATCAGCAGAGAGTTCTGAAGCTCTCCCTTTTTGAGTTTATCTGCCCCAGCAAAACCAACCGCGGCCTTTACCCCATCCTCTTCCGCAGCCTCTTCCGTAACCTCTCCAACCCCGGCCGTATCCTCTGCCTGCTCCGGGGCGGTCAACCCTTACTATGTTTTCGCTTCCGCACTTGGGACACTTAAGCATCCATCTGGGTTTTCCGAATGGTTCTTCGAACTCGTTGCCACAGTCGAGGCACTGAAACTTCCTTTTTGGTATTACTTCCATTGTTAGTACCCCCTAATAAGGTTCTGACTTAAATTTAGGTTCTCGGCTTTCCGGGAGCAAGTTGTTATCCCGGGAATTGAATTTTGCATAATTAGGTTAGCGTTTTTTTGGGAGTGTTTGTTGAAGCTTCAAACGGAAAGTTTAATAGTCAGTATCCTGATAATACTTGCAGGTGTCGGCGCTTTAGAGATAGGTTTTTCTTCTTCCATATTTGAGATACTTGCAGGTGTTTTCGCCTCGAACTTCCTGGAACTTGGCGAGCTCAGCTGGATCGATTTCCTGTCAAACCTCGGCCTCCTGGGGCTTATGTTCTTTGCCGGCCTTGAGACCGATCCTGAACTCATGAGGAAGAACCTGCTCAAAAGTCTCTTTATAGGCTTTTCTTCCTATTTCTTTCCGCTGGTCAGTATTTTTTACTTTGCCCACTACGTTCTCCACTACCCCTTTGAGGCTTCACTCCTTATAGGAATTGCCCTATCCACGACTTCCCTTGCCCTTGTGTATCCGCTCTTAAAGGAAAAAGGCCTTCTTCAGCACTCTACGGGACAGGTTCTTCTGGCCGCAGCGATGATAGTTGATATATCGAGTATGTTGACGATGAGTTTCCTCTTTGAGGGGATAAACCTTTACAACTTTATTTTTTCCGTTGCCCTTATCCTCCTTCTCTTCAGGCTTCCCAAGTGGGGGGAGATGCTTTTTGACAGGTATGAGGGAAATCAGATTGAGTTTAAGACCAGGTTCATAATTCTCGTTCTCGTCGCTCTCGGATTCCTGTCGGAAACTGTTCACATAAATGAGGCCGTTTTGGCTTTTACAGCAGGGATATTCTTTGCCGAGTTTTTTAGGAAGGATGAGCTTACAGAGAAAAAGGTAAGGGCAGTAATCTTCGGCTTCCTTGCTCCCTTTTTCTTCTTTAAAGCGGGTTACTCGGTCAAGCTTTCGGTTCTTTCCTGGAAGGTCGTTTTCCTTGCCCTATTCCTGGGCACTATAGCCTTTGTAACTAAATACATAGGGACAGTTTACGCAACCTCTAACCTATTTAAGGGGGCTGTTTATAAGCTTGCCGGTCTTTTCTTCAACATGAGGCTGACCTTCGGCATAGTTGCTTCGGTATTTGGTTTGAAGTCGGGGCTGATAGACGAGGAGACTTACGTTGCCCTTTTAATTATCGTCGTTGCTACTTCCCTCGTATCGTCTATTATTTCAAATAGGATGCCCCATGAGGCTGAGAGAGATCTTCTTGAGGACATATTTAAGATTTAGGAGAAGTTTTGAGGTTTAGGGGATCAGAGCCTTTCACTGTCGGTATTGAGCTTGAAGTTCAGATTGTTGATTCGTCTGCCTTTTACCTTGTACCCAAGTCTGAAGAGGTCTTTGCGTCTATCAGTTCTCCCCTCCTCCACAAGGAGTTCCTCCGGTCGATGATAGAGTTTGTTTCTTCGGTTCATGACCATCCCGCTTCTGCAGTTGAAGAAGTTAAAGAGATAGCCCGCAGGGTGGTTTTGTTGGGCAGAGAGAAAGGTTTTTTTATTTCTGCTTCTGGCACTCATCCCTTTGCGGATCCTGATTCTGTAAGGGTTACCGATGATAAAAGGTACTTGAAGCTCCTTGATGAGTTTCAAGAGGTGCTGAGGAACTTCCTCATATACGGACTTCACATTCACGTCGGCTTTCCCGATGAAGTGAGCGCTGTAAATGCTTATAACGCTTTGGTTAAGTTTTCTCCCCTCTTCCTGGCTCTCTCTGCTTCATCTCCCTTCTTCAAGGGAAGGTATACCGGGCTTTATTCATATAGGAGTAAGATATTTGAGCAACTTCCGAGGGCCGGGATTCCTCAGCAGTTCGGGAGTTTTGAGGAGTTTTCCGAGCTTTTTAATCTCCTTAAAGAGACTGGAGTTGTGGAGAGTTTAAAAGATATCTGGTGGGATGTCAGGATAAGACCCGACTTTGGAACGGTTGAGCTGAGGGTTTGTGATTCTACCTCGGATTTTAACAGAATTCTGGCCCTTGTATCCCTTGCAGTAGTTGTTGGAGAGCTTTTTATGGAAGGAGGTGTTGTTCCCGAGTTTCACCAGCTTCACCTTCAGAACAAATGGTACGCCGCAAGGTACGGTCTTAACGCTCCCTTCATAGACAGGAACGGGAGGAGAAAAGTCGGTTCCGTTATTCTTTCCCTGGTTGAAAGTTACAGGAAAAGGTTTAATAGATTTTCTTCGGAGCTGAAAGTTCTCGAAAGTTACCTTTCGAAGCCTACCCATGCTGAGGTTCAATTTGCCGCTTTTTCATCTTCCGGTGATTTGAGGGAAGCTGTCAGGAGTTCCCTTTTGGAGGTTTGAGTTGAAAGGAGTTGTTGCTGCCGGAGATAGGCTTACGGCTGAAGCTGCCGCTGAAATTTTGAGGGCGGGCGGGAATGCCTTTGATGCTGCTGTTTCTGCCTGCTTTGCTGCTCCGATGGCCGAGCCTGCTCTTACTTCTGTCGGAGGCGGGGGATTTTTGCTGGCAGTTTCCCCCGATTTACCGCCGCTTCTTTACGATTTTTTCGTTGACGTTCCCCCGAAGCGGCTTGAGTCTCCCGAATTTTATCCAGTTTACGTTGATTTCGGGGATACCGTTCAAGAGTTTCACATAGGAGCGGGTTCCGCCGCCGTTCCCGGGTTTGTGGCCGGACTCCTCCGCCTTCACGAAGAAAGGGGAAGAATGCCTTTAAGGGAAGTCCTTTCTATGGCTGTAAACTATGCCAGGAACGGCGTTGTGCTTTCTCCCCTGCAGGCTTTGTTTGTGAAGCTCCTTGAGCCGATATTTACGGCTACCGAGGAGTCGCGAAAGGTTTTTGCTCCCGATGGTCGTTTAATTGATTCCGAAAGGCCTTTTAAGAATCCCGACTATGCTCGGTTTCTGGAACTCCTTTCAGAGGAAGGACAGCGGGTTTTCTATGAAGGAGAGATTGCAGATAGGATTGATGAGGTCTTGAGGGAGAGGGGCGGCCTTTTGAGGAAGGAAGACCTTTCCCGTTATAGAGTGGTTGAAAGGCCTCCGATTTCTTTCTCTTTTAGAGGTATGAAAATCTTCACCAATCCTCCTCCCTCTTCCGGCGGAATACTTATTGCCTTTACTCTAAAACTTTTGGATTCGGTAGATTTTGGAGAGTGGGGGAGTTTAGAGCACGTTTCAGCCCTCGTGGAGGCTCTCGGCGTTACGTCAAAGTTCAGGAAGCAGTTCGTGAACGGAAAGCTTCACGATGAGGGGCTTTCGGATCTCCTCCGGGATGAGGATTTGATTTCCAGCTTTACCGGTCTTTTTAAAGCCAGGCTAAACCTTTGGGGAAATACTACCCACATCTCGATAGTTGACAGGTGGGGAAATGGCGTTGCTGTAACAACTACAAACGGAGAAGGGTCGGGCGTAGTAATTCCGGGTACCGGAATAATGCTTAACAACATGCTCGGTGAAGAGGACTTAAATCCCCTCGGTTTCTTTAAGTGGTCTCCTTACGTAAGGCTTCCTTCGATGATGTCCCCTACTGCCGTTTTTGACGAAGGAGAGCTTAAGCTCCTCCTGGGCAGTGCCGGTAGTAACAGGATAAGAAGTGCCATCGTTCAGGTAATTCTCAACTGCACCGTTTTCGGTAAAAGCGTTAAAGAGGCTGTAGAGCTTCCCAGGCTTCACTTTGAAAAGGATAAGGTCTTCCTTGAGCCGGGATTCCCTGAGGAGGTTGTTGAAGAGGTTCAGAAGCATTACAGAACAGTGCTTTTTTCGGAAAAGAGCCTGTTTTTCGGGGGCGTTCAGGCTGTTACGGGGAATTTCGACGGGGCAGGTGACGGCAGGCGAGGAGGAGTTGTAGTCAGGCTATAACTTTCAGAATTTTTTCTTTCAGTTTTTCGAGCCTTTCACTGTCGGTTATTTTCCTGTACTCCATGTCCGTTATGTAGAAGCTGTCGATTACCCTGTTTCCCTCAGTGGTTATTATCGCCCTTCTCAGCCTCGTTTTCTCTTCCAGGAGTACCTTCGTTATTGCATAGAGAATCCCGAGCCTGTCGTAAGTTGAGACTTCTACTATTGTATGCCTTTCGGAGGTTTCATTGTCTACCTTGACTTTACTTTCCGGGAGGGGCACGTTTCTCCTGAAGCTCTTTGGTTTTATAAGCTCTCCCAGCTCCTCGACGTTTAACTTTTCTCTGTAGAGCTTCTCCATGTATTCGGAGAATTTTTCGAGCTTTTCACAGGGAACGGCCTCTCCTGCCACCGTTGAAAGGTGTATTGTGTATACCATACAGTCACATTCGTCCTCGATTGCCCTGTTTATCGTTGCTCCCTTTATGTTTATTCCAAGGTAGGAAAGGATTCCGGAAATTTTGTTGAATAGTCCCCTCCTGTATCTCGTAACTATTACAAGTTTTGTGAAGCCCATATCCGGGAAGCTCTCGTGGTAGAGGTCGTAGTCGAGGTTTTCTCTTTTTACCTTCTTCATTGTTAATAGGTGTTTGGCTATCTCTTGGGAAGAATAGGAGATTAGGTAATCTTTATCGGCGTTTGAAAAGAATTTTTCTATGGATTCAGCCTTTATTTTGCCCTTTAGAAGTTTCTTTACTTTTTCTTTTCTCCTTCTCAGCTTTTCCTCTATCAGTTCCTCTGCTGTTTTGTTTTCTTGAAATAGGGCCAGTGTGGATTCGTAAAGCTTCCAGAGGAGGGTGCTTTTCCAGTTGTCCCAGGCTCCCGGCCCGACGGCTTTTATGTCTGCATAGGTCAGCAGAAATAGCTTCTTCAGCCTTTCCTCGCTTCCGCATTCATCCTTGAACTGCTGTATAAGCTCCGGATCAGAAATGTCACGCCGGAAGGCCAGGTGGGACATTACCAGATGGTTCTTTACGAGCCACACTACTTCTTCTATTTCCTCCTTCGAAAATCCCATTTCCGAAAGGTATTTTCTCGCTATTCCTGCCCCTACGTATTCGTGCCTTCCCGGCTTTCCTTTTCCTATGTCGTGGAACAGGGCGGCTATGAATAGTGTATGAGGAGATTCAAGGTCCTGGAAAACTTGTGAAAGCTTCTGTTTTTCTTTAACGGGAGTTTCAGATGTCCCTTTTTCCTCAATCTTTTCAATCTCCCTTACCGTAAGTATGGAGTGGATATCTGTCGTGAACTTGTGGTAAGTGTCAAACTGGAAGTGTCCCCTCAGCCTGTCAAAGTCCGGAATCAGCGCTCCCAGGACTTTCGTTTCGTGCATAACTTCCAGAGTGTATGAGAGCCTGTTCGGTGATGTAAGGATTTCCTTAAACTTCCTCAGGACTTCTTTTTTCCTGAACTTTTCCCTGTTGCTTTCTGCTGCCAGCTTGAAGATGGAGAAAAGCCCTGCGGAGAGTTCTACCCCCCTTTCCTGGACGATTCTGAAACCGTCGAGGATCCTGGTCGGTTTTTTGAGAAGTTCGCTCTCCTTTCCTTCGATAAAAAGGGCGTTTCCTTCTATGTAAAACACTTCTCCGACTTTTTCCCTGCGGGAGAGGAGCTTCTTTATTGAGAAGCGTTCAGAGCTTTTTTCAAGTTCTTCTTTTGCGGCTTTTATTATCTCCTTGGTGATAACGGAAAGGTCTGTGGCAGCGTTAAAGTAGTTCTTCATAAACAGCTCTACTCCCTTCCTGTCGGAAGAGAAGCCGAAGAACTCTGCTGCTATTCTCTGCATCTCAAAGGAGAGTATGTCGCTTTTCCTTCCCGCCGTTATGTGAAGCTGGTTCCTGACCCTCAGGAGGAAATCGTAGGCCGATATCACGTCCCTGAAGTTTTTCCTGTCGAGGATTTTCCTGTCCAAGAAGCCGGAGTAGTTCTCTATTCCGAAAACGATTTTCCCTATCCAGAAAGCTTCGTGGAGATCCCTTAATCCTCCCTTGCTTTCCTTTACGTTGGGTTCCTGATAGTAAACGGTTCCGTAATACCTCTTATACCTGTCGCTTCTGGCAACTGTGATTTCTGTTACCAGGTGGTTTTTGTTGTTCTTTACAAAATCGAAAAACAGCTTTGAGAATGTTTGGTCAAGTTCGGTGCTTCCCCTCAGGAATCTCCTCTGAAGAAAATTTGTAAATACGGAAAGGTCTTCTTTTGAAAGTTCAATTGCCTCGTTTAAACTTCTCGGTGAGAAGCCGAGGTCCCTCTTGAGGGAGAGCAGGAAGTAGTAAAAGGCTTCAATATCTTCCAGGTGGGATTCTGTTAGGTTTCCTGTGTAGATTAGGTTTACGTCTATATCTGAGTGGAAGTTAAGCTCTCCTCTGCCGTATCCCCCGAGGGCGTAGAGGGTGGCCGGAAGCTCCCACCTTCCGAAAAAATGATCAAATGCGGGCTTTAGTATTCTATCTAAGGCTTTTTTGAGCCTGTCTGCGACTTCGAATCCCGTTTCTTTCCTTAAGTGGAGCTTCTCAACCTCTTCCTGTTCCTTAAAGAATTTCTCCTTTAAAGCTTCAAGGTTCAATTCGACAGCTCCGCAAGCCGCCACAGTTTCTCAAAGTTCCTTTCATACCTTTTTGCAGTGGCCGGACTGTTCGTTATTACAACGAGGTTCTCGTCGTTCCTTTTCTCCGCGCTATTTGTCCAGTTAAAGCTTCCTGTAACTACTGTTCTGCCGTCTATAACGGCATATTTATTGTGCATAAGCCCTCCGCCGCTTCCTTTTTTATACCTTACCGGAATTCCTGCCCTTTCAAGGAGAGGGCCCATACAGTGCTTTGACCTTGCGGTTCCGATATCAATGATTACCCTTACCTTTACTCCCCTATTCTTGGCATCTATCAGGGCTTTGGCGATTTTTCTGCTCGTAAAAGCGTAGATGGCTGCATCAATCGATTTTTCGGCCTTGTTGAAGGCTCTGATTAAAGCCTTCGTGCAGCCTCCTCTTGGGGAGAAGTAAACGGATATCCCGGCCGAATCAGGAGCGCCGACCGGGTGGTTTTCAAGGCAGCCGAGCGGTAACAGGAGGAGGATCAGGATTAGAGGAAAGAGCCTTTTCATTTTTTCTGCTCTTTACCCTTTTCGGCTTTAACCGGCTGTGTTATCGGTGTTTTTGTTTTTTCTACGACCGACGATGTTCCCAGGAACTTTGCTCCGAATATTGACAGCAGAAGGGAGTTAATCATGAAAATTGCTCCGAGTACGGCGGTTGTTTTTGTAAGAACTGCTCCGGTTTCGGCACCGAAGGCAGATCCCGTGGAGCTTCCTCCCATTATTGCCATACCGCCCTCTTCCTGCCCCGGCTGAATAATAACTACCAGTATGAGAAGCAGGGCTATCAGTGCGTGGAATATGAGAAGTGCCGTAAACATTATCCCTCCGCATCAAACTTTACGATTTTCTCAAAGGAATCGGCCTTAAGGCTTGCTCCTCCTACAAGGGCGCCGTCTACGTTTTCCATTTTGAGGAGTTCCCCTGCGTTTTCGGGCTTTACGCTTCCTCCGTAAAGGATTCTGGTAAGTTCTGCTTTCTCCCTGCCGAAAAGGTCTGAAAGGAGTTCCCTTATGAAAGAGTGAACTTCCTCTGCCTGTTCGGGAGTTGCAGTTTTCCCCGTACCTATTGCCCAGACGGGCTCATAAGCAATAACGAACTCGTCTAATGGAGTTAGTCCTTTAAGTCCCTCTAATACCTGATTCTTTACGACTTCCTTTGTCCTTCCGGCTTCCCTCTCTTCGAGAAGCTCTCCGACGCAGAGGATCGGAATAAGGTCGTGTTTTACTGCCGAGAGGACTTTTTTGTTTATAAGGTCGTCTGTCTCACCGAAAATGTGTCTCCTTTCGGAGTGTCCCAGTATTACGTATGAACAGCCGACGTCCCTGAGCATGACGGGAGAAATTTCTCCTGTAAATGCGCCTTGCTCCTCAAAGTACATGTTCTGTCCGCCGAGTTTTACATTGCTTCCTTCAAGCTCTTTACCGACGGCGTAGAGTGCTGTAAACGGAGGGCAGATGAGAATATCCCTGTCGCTTATACCGTCTAATCTCCTTTTAAGTTCTCCGGCCAGTTCCAGGGCTTCCGGGACGGTTTTATTCATTTTCCAGTTTCCGGCTATCAGGAGCTTCCTCAACGTTTTCCTCCTTCTCCGATAAAAGAGTTAAGATGCCTTTGCAACCTCGTACTTCGGCTTTCCGGTTTTAACAGCTTTTTTGTCTATTATAACTTTCTTTATCTCCTTCCTGTGTGGGACTTCAAACATAACATCCATCATTATCTTCTCCATTATGGCCCTCAGCCCCCTTGCTCCCGTCTTCCTCCTGATTGCCTCCCTGGCAATCTCCCTCAGGGCATCATCGGTAAATACAAGCTCTACCCCTTCTAACTCCAGGAGCTTTTGATACTGCTTGACGAGGGCATTTTTCGGTTCTTTCAGTATCCTCACGAGATCTTCTTCTTTAAGTTCGCTCAACGTTGCAACTACGGGAAGCCTTCCTATAAGTTCCGGGATGAGGCCGAACTTAACGAGGTCGTCCGGCTCGACGTACTTGAGGAGTTGATCCCTGTCCATCTTTATCTTGTCGACGTCTGCTGTAAAGCCCATTGTTCCCTTTCCGATCCTTCTTGCGATTATCTCTTCAAGCCCTACAAAAGCTCCCCCGCATATGAAGAGGATGTTGCTTGTGTCTATCTGGATATACTGTTGATGGGGGTGCTTCCTTCCGCCCTGAGGAGGGACGTTTGCTATTGTTCCCTCCAGGATTTTCAGCAGTGCCTGCTGGACGCCTTCCCCGGATACGTCCCTTGTGATTGACGGGTTTTCGCTCTTCCTGGAAATCTTGTCGATCTCATCGATGTAAATTATTCCCCTTTCGGCCTTTTCTATATCGTAGTCTGCAGCCTGGATGAGCCTAAGGAGGATGTTCTCAACGTCCTCTCCGACGTAACCGGCTTCCGTCAGCGTTGTTGCGTCTGCTATGGCAAAAGGAACGTCAAGGAGCTTTGCAAGGGAGCGGGCAAGGAGTGTCTTTCCGGAGCCTGTAGGTCCAATGAGGAGGATGTTGCTCTTCTCAAGTTCTACCTCGTCTTCCCCTTTCTCCCGGCTGATTATCCTTTTGTAATGGTTGTAAACAGCGACGGACAGTACTTTCTTTGCCTCCTCCTGACCTATCACGTACTGATCCAGGAACTCCTTAATTTCCTTGGGTGTCGGGAGCTTTCCTATTTCAACGGGGGACTTACCCTTTTCCCCTTCTTTCTGGTGAATCATCTCGTAGCACTCATCGACGCAAACGTTGCATATTGCAACGCCGTTAGGTCCGGTTATGAGAGCTTCCACTTCGTTCTGTCCCTTTCCGCAGAAGGAGCATCTTCTGATGGGTATTTTTGTTTCAAACATTTTTCTCCTCGTTGCCTTTTGGTTTGTAGACTAAAATATAGCGTGTGTTTTACTTTTATCCAGCAGGAGGAAAGTATGGTAAAGGTGAAGATTTGTGGAATTACAAACGTGGAGGACGCTCTCTTCTCGATTTCTGCCGGTGCGGATGCTGTCGGGTTTATACTCTATCCCGGCAGTAAGCGCTTCATTAAGGCCAAGGAAGTCAGGAAAATAACTGTTCAGCTTCCTCCTTTTGTGAGTAAAGTCGGCGTCTTTGTTAACCAGGATCCCAGGGATGTCCTTGAAATAATGAGTTACGCTCACCTTGACTTTGCCCAGCTTCACGGGGATGAGACTCCCGATGAGTGTGAGTACATAGGAAGTAGCAGGGTTATAAAGGTTTTCAGGCTTTCATCTATCGATGAAGTCGAGAGTATAGCTCCTTTTGTAGGAAAGGTGAGGGCTGTTTTACTTGATACCTATTCTAAAGGGAGTTACGGAGGAACCGGCAGGACTTTTGACTGGAATATAGCGAGGAAAGTAAAAGAGCTTTATCCGGAGCTTCCTTTAATACTTTCGGGAGGACTGAACCCGGAAAACGTTTCTGAGGCTGTTGAAGCGGTTTCTCCTTACTGTGTTGATGTATCAAGCGGAGTTGAGAGGGAGGTCGGTAAGAAAGACCCTGAGAAAGTAGTGGCCTTTGTGAGAGCTGCGAAGTGTAGGTAGTTGCGGGTCTTTTTCGATGCCTTAACTTGAGGGTAAGAGTTTAATTCCCTTAAAGAAGGAGGAAAGTGTGGGAACGAAAGCAAGGGAGCTTGTCGGAGAACACGCCGAGAAAATTCTGGAACTCCTCAACAGGGCACTTGCCGATGAGTGGTTGGCATACTACCAGTACTGGATAGGCTCCAAAGTGATTAAAGGGCCCATGAAGGGTGCAGTTGAGGCCGAGCTGGTTCAGCATGCCGGTGATGAGCTTCGCCATGCGGAAATGCTCGTAAGGAGAATTCTGGAGCTTGGAGGAACTCCCATTTTAACTCCGAAAAAGTGGTTTGAGCTTTCCGGCTGTGGTTATGAAGCTCCGGAAAATCCCTTTGTGAAAAACATTCTTAAGCAGAATATAAAGGGAGAGCAGTGTGCCATAGAAGTGTACAATCGGATAATCCAATACACCAAGGATATAGACCCGGTTACCTACAACATTGCCCTTCAGATAATGACGGATGAGATGGAACACGAGGAGGACCTCCAGTCGCTCCTCGAAGACCTGGAGAACTTAAAGTTTCTCGGAAATTAACTTTTAGTCCTCCGGATTTTTAACTTCTATATGAAGCTCCTCTAACTGCTCCTTCCTGACGGTGTCGGGTGCTCCCGTAAGGAGACACTGTCCCCTCTGGGTTTTCGGGAAGGCGATAACGTCCCTTATCGATTCCTCTCCCCTCATTATGGCGCAGAGCCTGTCAAGGCCGAAAGCCATTCCTCCGTGGGGAGGAGCGCCGTACCTGAGGGCTTCTAAGAGAAAGCCGAACCTCTCCTGGGCTTCCTCTTCGGATAGGCCGATAACTTTAAAGACTTTTTCCTGAATGTCTTCCCTGTGAATACGTATACTTCCTCCCCCTATTTCTACACCGTTAAGAACCATATCATAAGCCCTTGCCCTGACGCTTCCCGGATCGGTAAGGAGCTTTTCGACGTCCTCTTCCCTCGGGCTTGTGAAGGGGTGGTGCAGGGCTTCCCACCTTTCCTCTTCTTCGTTCCACTCGAACATGGGGAAGTCGACAATCCAGAGAACGTTAACTTTACTGTCGTCGATGAGGCCTGCCATCCTGGCGAGCTTTAACCTCAGGTTTGCAAGGGCGCTGTTGACTACCTCTTTCGAATCTGCGACGAGGAAGAGAATATCCCCGACTTCTGCTTCAAGTCTCCTCAGGATCTCGTTCATTTCTCCTTCGGAGAAGAACTTGACTATCGGTGATTGGAGGCCGTTTTCGGTTATTTTTATCCAGGCAAGTCCCTTTGCCCCGTAAATTCCGACAAACTTTGTTAAGTCGTCAATTTCCTTGCGGGAAAGTTTCGCCCCGCCTTTAAAGTTCAAAGCTTTGACTATGCCACCTTTCTCTGCAACGCTTCTGAAAACTTTGAAATTACACCTTTCGGCAATGTCGGTTATTTCCTTAAGTTCCAGTCCGAACCTGGTGTCCGGCCTGTCCGTTCCGAACCTGTTCATTGCTTCATCGTAGGTCATTATCGGAATTTCTCCTATCTCAACGTCAAGGAGTTCCTTGTAGAGGGACCTCAGTAGCTTTTCTGCAACGTCCATAACGTCCCTTTCGGCGACGAAGGACATCTCAAAGTCTATTTGAGTAAACTCCGGCTGTCTGTCGGCCCTTAAGTCTTCATCCCTGAAGCACCTTGCTATCTGGTAGTACCTGTCGAATCCCGCGACCATGAGTATCTGTTTAAAGAGCTGAGGAGACTGCGGAAGGGCGTAGAACTTGCCCGGGTAAATCCTGCTTGGGACTAAGAAGTCCCTGGCGCCTTCCGGTGTGCTTTTGGTCAGGTACGGGGTTTCTATCTCTATGAACCCTTCCCTGTTAAAGACTTCCCTCGTTACCTGGTAAAGTCTGTGGCGGAAAATTATGTTCTCCGCCATTTTCTTTCGTCTGAGGTCGAGGAACCTGAACTTCAGCCGCGTTTCCTCGCCGACTTTTACTTCGTCCTCAACTGGGAAAGGAAGTGGAAGGGACTTGTTGAGTATCTGAAGCTTCTCGGCGTATATTTCCACCTCTCCGGTCTTGAGCTTCGGGTTTTCCGTTCCTTCCGGCCTTCTCCTTACTTCTCCTTCTACGGCTATTACAAACTCGTGTTTTAGCTTCTTCGCTTTCTCTACGAGTTCTTCACTAATTTCCGGAGAAAAAACTACCTGAACTTTCCCCGTCCTGTCCCTCAGGTCTGTAAAGACCACGCCTCCGTGATCCCTCGTTGTATCGACCCAACCTGCAACCCTTACACGCTTTCCTATATCTTTTGTAGAAACCTCTCCGCAGTAGTGTGTTCTTTTAAAGCTTCCCAGGTGTTCAAGCATTTTTTCTACCTCGCTTATTTTTTGACGGCTGAATTATACAGCTACCTCTTTCTCTTTCTCCTTTTCGAGCCTCTCTTTCAGGAAGTAATCGATAGTTTCCACTCTGATTTTGATGGAACCGGAGGGGCGGTTTTCATCTATTTCGTGGAATGTAAAGTGAGGAGTTCCGCTCTTTTCCGCTATCTCCTCTATTAAGGAGTAAATGGGAGCATCGTGGCCGCACCGGAAGGAGGAGAGGTCTAAAAGGGCGATGTTCGGATGTCTCGAACCGTAAAGGGCTGCCCAGACCTTTCTGTTTGTGTTTTCGCTGTATGCCTTTTTCCAGATGTCCCTTATGGAAAACGGATCGCGGTCTGGGAAGAGTTTCTTGAGCGTTTCGTCGTCTACCGGGAGGGAGTCGATGGTTAGTATGGGGTAGCCTTTTTTCTGAAGCTCCTCGGTTATTCCGTGATTTATTCCCGGATCGTTGTGGTACGGTCGACCGAGGGCGAGGATTACAAATCTTCCTTCTGCTTCCGCCTTTTTGAGTACTTTCCTGCCGATATTTCTCATTTTTTCAATGTAGGCTTCTAAAGCCCTGAATCCCTCCTTGACGGCCTTTCTGTTTTCATCCCTTTTTAGGGATAGAAGTTCCTTAAAAGCTTCAAATAGCTCCCACTCCAATATCTCTTCATCGTCAAAGTGGAGTATGGGGTCAATCAGCTCTATTCCGAACTTTTTAAAAACGTCCTCTTCCTTTGTTAGGACTGCCTTTACCGATATGGGGGTTCCGGTAACCGTTGGGCAAGCGTGGGATCCCTCTGCATCCCGGAACATTCCTTTAAGCGTTGCTATTTTTGGAAACAGGATAAAGTCCGGTTTTTTCTTTATCAGGTCCCTTACGTGAGCTAAGGCCACCTTGCTGGGGAAGCACGGGTCTATTGCTCCTCCCCTTAACTCCTCCCTCACCATCTTTTCTGACGTGTAGTCTGAGAACACGAATCTTTCGACTCCCAGGGACTCCAGGTAACCCCTGAAGAAAGGGGCAAGGGAGTAAAAGTTCAAAACTCTCGGTATTCCGGCTGTGAGTTTTTTTCTCCTCTCGATGACCTTCTTCCTGCTCAGAATACCGAAGGTTTTTTCTTGATAGACCTTATTTACCGGGTAGCTTTCAAATACGGCCTTGGCGGCTATCTCCTGAAGATTGGGGTTTTCTTCCTTTAACCTGTTGAGTTTTTTTACTACCTCTTTTACCTCCGATGCGTCGGTTACTGTTCCTTTCTCGCAAGGGGCTATGATGTAGAGCCTTTTTCCTTCAGGAAGATTGACGGTTATGAAAGTCCTCTGACACCGGTTTGTGCAAAACTTGCACCTTGTCGTTTCATCGCTCTTTACTTCGAAGTCCAGTGATAGGAGCTTCTCGATACCTATGAAGTTGGAAGTTTCCCTGTAGTTTCTCATTGCTTCAACTGCCGCTCCGAAGGCTCCGGCCTCTCCCGTTATGGGGTGAACGAAAACTTCGGCATCGGGTACTCTTTCTTTTATAAAGTCGTATTGAGCCTTTACTGCTGCAAGGTTCCTCTGAGTTCCTCCTTGTAGCAGGAATCTCCTTCCGAGCCTTTTCAGGTTTGGTTCTTTTACAACGTAGAGCCATACGTTTTTGGGAAGGACTTTTGCAAGGCCTGCCATAATCTCGTGAGGTTCCCACCCAAGTCGCTGGAAGTTAACGATATCCTGTTCCAGGAAAACCGCACAGCCGAAGTTGAACTTAGGAGCAAACTCCGCTTTAAAGGCGACGTCTGCAAACTCCTCGACCCTGTAACCAAACCGCTCAGCTGTTGACTGGAGGAAGTATCCATTTCCCGCCGAGCACTGAGTGTTGAGCTTGAAATCCTTTACCTCTCCGTTCCTAAGCACCATAACCTTTATGTCTTGTCCCCCGACGTCGACGATTACATCGATCTCTTTAAAGAAGTGCTTTGCCGATATCGTGTGGGCAACGGTTTCAACAACGGCCACATCTGCCCCTATCGTTTCCTTAAGCATTTCTTTTGCATAGCCCGTAACCCCTACAGAAAGGATGGAAAGTTTCCCTCCCCTCTTTTCAACCTGATTCTTGAGATCCTCTACGACGCTCTTGGCGTCCTCAAGGGGATTTCCCCTTGATAGGGTATAGCTGGTGGCCAGTAATCTTCCTTCAGGACTTATCAGGACAGCTTTTGTGGATGTTGATCCCCCGTCTATTCCGAGAAAGGCTTTTACTTCTCCGTTAAATTGCGGAGGTTTAAAAGGTTTTACACCGAACTTTTCCTTAAATTTGTCGAGGGATTCCCCTTTCTTCAGAAGTCCGGGCTCTCCTGTTTTTGCTTTAAGGTAGATTAACGACCTTTCCCTAAACTTCAGAAGCCCTTCTTTTCCTCTATAGGGGCTTTCCTCGTACTTGGAAAAGAGGGCTGTGCCGAGGGCGGCATAGAGCTGGGAATTCTCTGGAATTAATAGCGAGGAATCATCAAAGACTATTCCTTTCTCTTTCCAGAGTTTTTCAAGGTGATATTTCCAGGCTTGTTGGAGGGCCGGGAAGAAAGTATTTGGGCCTCCGAGTAAGAGAACTACCGGTCTTAGCGTGTAACCTCTCGTTAGGACTGCGAGGTTCTGAACGACAATTGCGTCAAATAGGGAAATTAACAGTTCCTCTGCAGGAACTCCGGCCTTTTGAAGCCCGTTTATGTCGGTTTCTGCAAACACTCCGCACTTGGCCGCTACAGGGTGAACCTTTTCAGGGTCGTAAGAGACGGTGGTTGCGATATCTAAGGGGAGCTTCAACTTTGAAATTATCCTGTCGATAGTCGCCCCCGTTCCACCTGCGCACTTATCGTTCATCGTTGTTACTTTTCTCCTAACTCCGCTCCTTTCTATCCAGAAGATCATCTTTGCATCCTGACCCCCAAGCTCTACTACAGAGTTAACTTCCGGATGGAGGCTTTCGACCGCGAGGCTTACTGCATTAACTTCCTGAACAAACTTTACTCCGAGGGCTGAAGCTATATCGCTTCCTCCACTTCCCGTTAGCAGAAGGTGAAAGTCCTTCCCTGCTATTCTCTCGAATTCCTCAAGGAGTTCTACAACCCGTTCGGACTGTCTTGCTTCATGGCGCTTATAGCTCTTAAACAGTATGCGTCCTTTCTCGTCCAGAAGGACTCCCTTTACAGTTGTTGAACCTACATCTATTCCGGCTCTTAGCATCTTTCCCCCCGGGCTTGGTAAAAATCTATTCCGGGGTGGTAGAATTTCTACGCTGCGGGAGGTTGGGATGAGGAAATTGTTAATTCTGGTTGCTTTCCTGGCCTCAGGCTGTGCTACTGTGGATCGGTCGGATCCGAGGCTTAATAGCCTCGAGGCAAGGGTTGATGTTCTTGAGGTTAAGGAAGATCAGACAAGGAAAGAGATTGTTTCCCTGCAGAAAAAACTTCATCCCCTCCGGGAAAGACTTTCTAAGCTGGAAGTGCAGGTAAGAAATCTTCAAGGGGAAGTTGACAGAATTTCGAAACTTTTGAAAAGTATTGAATCTTCTCAGCGTAGGGTTTTAAGCGATTTAAAGCAGGTTGAAAAGCGGATAAGGGAGAGTCTAAAAGAAGAAAAACTTGAGAGAAACGGGAAAGTTGAGCTGTTAAAAAGGCAGATTTCGGCTCTCAGGTCGGAAGTTTCTGCCAAGCAAGCTGAAATAGATGTTCTAAAGAAGAAAATAACTTTGCTTGAAGAAAGGCTGAAAACTTTAAGGATACCGTCCGTTAAGGTTGAAAGGATTACTCCCGGGAAGGATTTAGAGAAAGGATCGAAGTAGCAAAAAGAGAAGAACCAGGGCAGCGGTAAGAATTAACGCCTGTGAGCCGTAGCTCTTTTTGTAGTTTTTGAGAGCTTCTCTGTAATTTTCGGAGAGCTTCTCCTCAGGAACCCGTTTCCCGACTTCTTCCATTATTCGCTTGAAGTCTTCGGTTGAGTCATCTATGACAATTAGCTTCCCTTCCTTAGTAGAGATAAAAAGGAAATTTCTCCTTCCGGGAACGGCCGAGACTTCGGAGATCTCTTCCCACTTTACCCTCTTTTTTCCCGTAATTCCGACAACTTCAAGGCCTTCCTCACTTATAACAACCTTTTTTACCGAAAGGAATAAAAAGTAAGCGAGGACGGGGAGTGCGAACAGGATAAGGATTATGGCCGAGAAATTCACTCCGCCGCTCTTTTTCAGGAGAAGGAAGAAGAAGAGAGCGTAAGCTACAACCAGGAGGCCGTAGCTGATGAAAGTTAGCTTTTCTGTTTTAAAGGTTTCTTTCATCCGATAAGCTCCTCGGCTGCTTCTTTAAATCTCTTGAGGCCCTCTACGATGTTTTCCATAGATGTTGCGTAAGAAAGCCTCAGGTATCCGGGATAACCAAAAGCCGTTCCCGGAACAACTGCGATTTTTGCCTTTTCAAGGAGGTAGTCGGCAAGTTCGAAGTCGTTCTTTAGTCCTCCTTTTTCTATTAATTCTTTAACGTTTGGGAAGGCGTAGAAAGCTCCTGACGGCATGAGGCACCTTACGCCCGGAATCTCGTTGAGTTTCTCTACCATGTATCGGCGCCTCTCATCAAAGGCCTCAAGCCATTCCTTAAGGAAGTCTTTCGGCTTTACCAGCGCTGCGACTGCTGCCTTCTGTGCTATCGAGTTAACGTTGGAAATTGACTGGGAGTTAATCTTGATCATTGCATCGATGATTTCTTTCGGTCCTGCGGCGTAGCCAACTCTCCAGCCGGTCATCGAAAATGCCTTGGATAGTGCATTAATAGTTACCGTGACGGATTTTATCTCTTCGGAAATGGAGGCGATGCTGACGTGTTTAACTCCGTCGTAGGTCAGTTTTTCATAACATTCGTCGGATGCTATTAGAATTCCCCTTTCGGCACAGAACTTTCCTATCCTTTCGAGTTCTTCCTTCGGAATTACGGCTCCCGTCGGGTTGTTCGGGGAACAGAGTATCAGCATTTTTGTCTTTTCGGAAACTGCAGGTTCTATATCTTCCAGTGTAAGGGTGAAGTGCTTTACTTCTTTTGTCTCTACAAAGACGGGCTTTCCGCCGGCAAACTTTACCTGTTCAGGGTAGGTAACCCAGTAAGGAGCGGGGATTATAACTTCGTCTCCTTCCTCGATTACAGAGAGCATGAGGTTGAATAGGGCCTGCTTTGCTCCGTCGGTTATTACTACTTCCTCCGGTTCGTACTCTATACCGTTTTCTTCCCTTAACTTGTCGGCAACAGCCCGCCTGAGTTCCGGTATCCCGGCAGGTGGAGTGTATTTGGTAAACCCCATATCAATGGCTTCTTTCGCGGCCTCCTTTATGTGTTCGGGGGTGTCGAAGTCGGGCTCTCCCGCTCCAAAGCCTATGACGTCTATTCCCTTTGCCCTTAGCTCCTTTGCCTTGCTCGTAATGGCCATTGTAGGAGAAGGTGACATGTTGAGAACTCTTTTGGAAAGTTTCATTTCTACCTCCCTCAAATTGTCGTTGACATTTTACCTCTTTACTGTTACTTTTGCCCCTGAAAAAGAGAGGAGGTGAAGATGAAAGGGAACAGGTGCCTTACTCCCGAGCAAATCAAAGAGTTAAAAGAGATTCTTGAGAGAAGGAGGAAAGAAGTTCTTGAAGACATAAAGAGAGGGCTTGAGGAGAACGCCCATGCGGAAAGGGAAGTCGGTGACATAGTTGATATGTCCACTGACGAAATACTAAGAACGTTTGAGATGAGGATAAGGGACAGGGAAGCCAAGTACCTTAAGAAGATTGAGAAAGCTCTGAGGAAGATAGAGGAAGGAACTTACGGTATCTGTGAAAAGTGCGGAGCCTGCATAAAGTACGAAAGGCTCAAGCTGAGACCGGTTGCAGAGCTTTGTATAAAGTGCAAGCTCGAGCAGGAGAACTACGAGAGAAAGTTTGGAGAAGAGTAGTTGAGAGGGGGAGGAACTCCTCCCCCTTTATAAACTCAGCCGACGCTTGCGCAGAAAGTAACTTCTTCTTCCTCGCTTACAACCCCTCTGAAATGAACGTCTTTTTCGACCCTTTCCGGAGAGAGCTTTTCAACTATGTAGTCAAAAGCCTTGAAGGCGTTTTCATGATCCCCGCAGGTGTAAACATCAATGGCAACGTAGCCGTGTTCGGGCCACGTGTGGAATGAAAGGTGAGATTCTGATATTACAACAACCCCCGTCGCCCCGAAGGGCTCGAACTGGTGGTAGTAGGAAGAGAGCTTGTTGAGGTTGGCGTGCTTTACGGCTCCTTCGAAAACTTCTGCCATCCTTTCGGCAGATTTGAGGATTTCCGGGTCGCACCCGTAAAGGTCGGCAACGATGTGGACGCCGAGGGTCTTGGCCATTTTCCTTCCTCCTCTATAAGAAGTTAAATAACACTCAAGGTCGGTTTCCTCCCCGGAGGACTTTTTATCGGGAATTATACATCTTAACAGGTTTAAAATTTAAAAATCGCAGTTTGAGAAAATAGGAATAAAAATGGAAAGGGCAACTGCTTTAGAAAAGCATACCCTTTACATTTTCTTCGTAGCTTTCCTTCTCCTTTTCTTAACATCCTTTGAAGCGGACTACTCTTTCTTTTTCTTGCTTGCAGCTTTTCTTGTTGCGCTCTTTTACACCCTGAGGTTTAAGGCAGTCGAGCTTCTAACGGCATTTCCCGCCGTCTTTATCCTGTTTTTTATTTCCCTTCTGATTCACGGTAAACCTGAAAGCGGGAAGGTTGTGTGGATTAGAGTTTGTGGAGATGACTGTAAAGTTGTACTGACGGAAAATCGCAGGAGTATTAAGGTTTGCGACAATTCTGTTGAAATCGGGGATACGGTGGATGAAAAGGGTAACGTTGTGAAGAAGGGTAATCCACTGCTTTCTTTCATTCCTCGCCTCCGATACAGCTTTTACAGGAAAGTCGAAGAGAACCTTGACTATCCGATTTCGGCCGTTGTCGGAGCTGTTACACTCGGTGTCAGGTATGAAATCCCTTACGGTGTTAAAGGTTACGTCCTCCTTTCCGGAAATTACCCTTACCTGGCCATATCCGGGCTTCACGTTGGCATAGTGGTTGGTTTTCTGGGCCTGATTTTAAAAGTCTTTCGAGTTAGGAGACCTTTAACAAAGGCTTCCGTTGCCGTCCTTCCCCTTATGCCTTTAACCGGATTTCCTCCTTCTGCCGTCAGGGCTTACGTTTTTATGTTCTTAATTGCACTCGGTCTGGAAAATTACAGAAGGGTTGATCCGATTTACCTGCTGGGCGTTGTTTTGGTGATTACGACAGTTTTCCAGGGAGTTTCCCTCTCTTCTGCCCTTTCCTTTTCCGCTGTTTGCGGAATACTTCTCTTTCTCAGGGGAAGTGAACCGGTATGGAAAAGGACGTTTGCAGCTGCCGTTGCTTCTTTCTTCTATACACTTCCCCTCGTCCTTGCAAACTTCGGAACTGTAAATGTCCTTTCATTCCTGACCTCTGCCGTTACGGGGTTTTTCTTTGTGCCTTTCCTGATCCTTTCGTTTGTTTCCGCTTTAACTCAGTTTAAGGTAGAACTGCTGAACCGGATTACTGATTGGTCTGGCTACATCTTTCTATACCTGAACAGAGAACTCTTTTTCCTAACGAGGTTTGCCGTTTTCCACTTTGAGGCCGGGAAGGTTCTTACGGCGATAACGCTTCTTTCTATGCTTTTCCTTATTCTTTTGGGTTACAGGAGGCTTACCCTTTTGCCTCCGGTTCTTATGTTAATCTTTGGTTTCCTTAATCCGATAGAAGTTGTCGGAAAGAAGCTGGAAGTTGAGGGATGGCGTTTAAATTCATTTTCTTTTGTTTCTACCGATGGGCAGAAATACAGGGGCTGTAAAATTTACGGGGACTATGTTTTTCCCGTAACCAGGGAATTCCTTTTTAGGAATAAAGTAATTGATAAAAGGGCTATAATTGATTACCCTCTGAGGAGGTGAGTGATGGTTACTCTGATATTCCTCTTTGCTGTTGCTGTTCTTTTCTTTGCCTACAGGATTTACGGTTACTTTCTGAGAGATAGAGTTTTTGAGCTTGACAATAGTCGCAAAACGCCCGCCCATGAAATGAGGGACGGAGTTGACTACGTTCCTGCTCCTGCCCCCGTCCTGCTGGGACATCACTTCTCCTCTATTGCAGGAGCGGGACCGATAGTTGGGCCGATAACGGCAGCTTCGTCCTGGGGCTGGCTTCCTGCTTACATCTGGGTCTTAATAGGTAACGTCTTTATAGGCGGTGTTCATGATATGAGTTCCCTCGTCGCCTCGGTGAGGAACAAGGCAAGGTCGATTGCCGAAATCGGAGGGATGTACCTTTCGAAAAGGGCAGGTTTTCTTTTTAAACTTTTTATCTGGCTTGCCCTGCTCTACGTTGTTGCCGTCTTTATAAATGTTGCCCAGATAACGTTTAATGCGAAAGTTCCCGTTCTTGAAGGGGGGACTGTAAAGGTACTTGACATAGGCGGAGGGGTGGCCACCTCCGCCGTGATCTACATAATTTTGGCCGTCCTCTTTGGGCTTTTGGTCTACAACTATAAGGTGAGCTTGAAGGTTGCTACGGCCGTTTTCGTCGTTCTGGTTTACCTGGCCGTTTACGTCGGGCAGTTGATTCCTATCCACCTGTCTCCTACTACCTGGAACTTTATATTGATTGCTTACGTTGCTGTTGCTTCGGTTACTCCCGTCTGGATTCTCCTGCAGCCCAGGGATTACCTGTCGAGCTTCCTCCTTTACGGAGCCGTTCTTGGTGCCGGAGTGGGGATACTTCTTTCTTTCGGTAAAGTTTCCCCGAATATCCCGGCCTTTACGGGATTTATGAGTGACATAGGGCCCCTCGTTCCCCTCCTTTTCGTCGTTATAGCCTGCGGTTCGATTTCCGGTTTTCACTCATTGGTCGGTTCCGGGACAACCTCCAAACAGCTTGACAAAGAAAGGGATGCCCTCCCCGTTGGCTACGGTGCCATGTTGCTTGAGGGAGTTGTAGCCGTTATGTCAATAATTTTTGTTATTGTCCTTTCAAGCTCGGAGTTTGAGGTTCTTAAGAAGAACGTGGCTGCCATTTACGGTGCGGGAATAGGGAAGTTTCTCTCCTTCCTTGGAGTTCCCCAGCAGGTCGGCGTTGCTTTCGGAATGCTTGCGCTTTCTTCCTTCGTCCTTACCAGCACCGATACCGGAACCAGGCTTGCAAGATACGTCTTTACCGAGCTTACCGGTATAAGGAACAGGTTTTTTGCTACTGCCGTTTCACTGCTCATACCTGCTTTCCTTGTCTTCCTGAAGTACAGGGATCCTGCCACCGGGAAGTTACTTCCCGTCTGGAAAGCCCTCTGGCCTGTATTCGGGGCCACAAACCAGCTGATTGCAGCCCTTGCCCTCTTTGTTGTTATGGTGTGGCTCATAAAAACGGGAAAGGAGAAGTACTGGTTTGTTCCCGGAGTCCCGGCTCTATTCATGGCAGTTATAACTCTCTGGTCGCTTATTATGCTCTTTATCAAGTGGAAGTTTACCGTTATCGGAATTGCTGCCCTTATTCAGGTTTTCCTTGCCCTTTGGATATTCTACGAAGGGGCTTTGGCCCTTAAAAAGCTGAAAGAGGAGAGGAATGGCTGAAGCTAAGGACTGGAAGGAGAAACTCTACTTCATAGTTACCGGAGTAAGGCTTCACGCGAAAGAGTTCCTGATAAGGAAAACGGGACGTTTTAAGAAATACGATTACTGTATATCCTTTCCGTCTATACCCGAAGGTTTGAAGGCTGAAAAGTTTCTTGAAGGGTTTGATGCCGTTTCGATTCCTATTCCCGATGAGATTTTTGAAGGGTGCGGTGTCGGTGTTCTTGTTTCGGAGAAAGACCTTGACAGGTTGCTTTCTCACTTTAGAGAGAAAGGCGTATTAATTTCGGGGATTTTTAAGAGGAAAGGAGATCGTTTTGTTGAGGTGGAGAAGTGAAGGTCGCCGTTCTGGGTTCTGGAAGCTGGGGATCTGCCCTCTCGATTTACCTTGGGAAGACCGGTTTTGAGGTGTTTCAGTGGTGCCTTGAGGAAGACGTTGCATTTTCTATTAATGAGAAGAGGGAGAATTCGGTTTACCTTCCCGGGTTTTTCTACCCTGAAACGGTCAGGGCAACGTCTTCTGTTGAGGAAGCTGTTAGTAGTGCCGACTTTCTCTTTTCTGTTATTCCGGTTCAGCATACGGGGGGGTTCTGGAAGAGTAACAGGAAGTTTCTGTTGGGAAAGCCTCTGATATGTGCTTCAAAGGGTATAGAAATTGAGTCCCTTAGAAGGCTTTCCGAAGTTTACCGGGAAGTTTTCGGAAGTATTGAAAACTACTACGTGCTTTCGGGGCCTACCTTTGCAAAGGAAGTTGCTGCCGGACTCCCTGCCGCAGCCGTTGTGGCCGGGATAAGTAAAAGTGATGAAGTGGCGAAACTTTTCTCGACCAGAAGTTTCCGCCTTTACAGCTCTGACGATGTTGTCGGAGTGGAGCTTGGTGGGGCTTTGAAAAACGTTATAGCTATAGCTACCGGCATTTCGGATGGAATGGGACTCGGTAGTAATGCGAGAGCTGCCCTCATAACCAGGGGGCTTCATGAAATAAAGAGACTTGGTATCAAGATGGGCGCCAGAGAGGAAACTTTTTACGGGCTTTCCGGGGTCGGTGATCTTGTTCTTACTTGTACTGGAGATCTTTCGAGAAACAGGCAGTTCGGACTTTCCATCGGTAGGGGGGAAAGACCCGGGAAGGGGAAAGTTGTAGTTGAGGGAGTTTATACCGTTAGGGCCGCTGTGAAACTTTCGGAGAAGCTCGGTGTCGAGATGCCGATATCCAGGGCCGTATTTGCGGTTATTTACGAGGGTAAAAGTCCTGAATCAGTTATGGAAGAGCTTCTCTCGCGCCCCGTGAAGTGGGAGAAAGAGTAAGGAGATTTGAAGAGGTTTTTATGGGTTGTTGCGAGTTCGGCAGGGAAGATGAACTTTTCCCTTTTGAAGAGAAGGCGAGGAGGTTTATTGAAGGCCTCGTTCCCGATTGGAAAGCCGGCAGGAATTACTCTATTCCTTCCAGGAGAAAAGAGATAGAGAATAGGCTACTGAAAATTAAAAATACCTTTTTGGGAAGTGAAGAGGAGGAAAAGCTTGACTACTTGCTGAACCTTAACAGAAGGGCGAACCTGACGCCGGCTTACCTTTACATTCTGGAAAGCTATCTCTTTCCATTCCTTGAAAGGCTCGCTTTTTACAGGGCTAATGCTCCCGAAGGTTTTGATTCCTTGAAATCTATGGCGGAGGAGATTGTCAGGGAATTTGGCTTTCGGCGGAAATTCCCGGATAATGTTTTAATCGAAGTTGCTATAGATTCCCTTATATCTGCACTCTACTGTTGTGGAGGAGAAGATGATTGAACGTTACGTGGAAGATCTTGACGAGCTTAAGCGGAACTTCATAGAGATGGCCGATATGGCCAGGAAAATTATCGTTGAAGCAATGGAATCCCTTATGAAAAGGGATAAAGAAAGGGCTGAAATTACTTATCAGTACGACAGGCTTATAGACCTTAAAGAGATAGAGATTGAGGAGAAGTGCATCAGGGTTCTTGCCCTTTACTCCCCGGAGGCGAAGGATCTGAGGTTTGTCGTTTCTATACTGAAAAGTATCGTTGATCTTGAAAGGGTCGGTGACCTCGCCCGGGATATCTGCGAGACGGCTATTCACCTTTCGAAAGTTCCTCCCATAAAACCTTACGTTGATCTTCCGAGGATGTTGAAGATCGTTGAGGAGATGCTGAAGGACAGTGTTATGTCGCTCCTCAGAGGAGATGTTGAGCTTGCAAAGGAAGTAATAAACAGGGACGATATAGTTGACAGCTTCTACAACAGGCTTTTTGAGGAGCTTGTTGAGGTATCCCAGAAGAACCCTGAACACGCCTCCGTTGCCGTCAGGCTTATACTTGTTGTTAAGTCCCTTGAAAGGGTCGGTGATCACGCTACAAACATTGCCGAGTATGCCATCTATTACAAAACAGGGGATGTTGTAAAGCACAAAAAGGCAAGGGAATATCTTAAAAAACTCATGGGTGAGGCGGATGAGAACAAGCGGGAGTGATGCTCCGAAAGTTATTTTCTTCGGGATCTTCGTTGCGGTTCTGATCTTTGTCTTCCTTCAGGCTGTGAAAGTTATTGATGCCGGGGAAGTTGGAGTGAAGTTGAGGCTCGGTAAAGTTTCTGAGGAGGAGCTTTATCCCGGTGTTCACTTTGTGATTCCCGGGATTGAAAGGATTGTCGTCTTTTCGACCAGGGTTGAGAAGATCGATATGACTGCGGCAAGGGGAAATCCCATAACGGCTTTAAGCGTTGAAGGACTTCCGGTAAGGCTCGACGTTACCGTTCTTTACAGAATAGTTCCGGAAAAAGCCGATGTCATCTACAAGACCTATGGGGTTAACTATGCCGATAAAGTTATCGTTCCCATAGTCAGGGAAGCTGTAAGGAATGTGATAGCAAGGTATAGGATTGAGGACCTCTACTCCACAAAGAGGGCGGAACTCCAGAAGAGAATATACGATGCTGTCAGGAGTAGGCTGAAGGAGGCGAATATTGAGGTAGTTGACGTTCTCCTGAGGAACGTCGCGCTTCCCTCAAAGGTGATTGAGAAGATTGAGGAGAAGCTCAGGGCGAAAGAAGAAGCCGAGAAGATGAAGTTTGTCATAGAAAAGGAAAAGCTCGAGGCCGAGAGAAAGATAACGGAGGCCAGGGGAATTGCGGAGTCGAACAGGATAATATCCGATTCCCTTTCCGATAGATACCTGCAATGGTACTATCTCCAGACTCTTAAGAAGCTCTCCGAAGGGCCGAACAACACCTTCATAATTACACCTTACGATAACAAGCTCATTCCTATGCTAAACTTGGAAAAAGGTAAGTAATGCTCCACAACCCTTTTGACTACCTTCAGTACGACTTCGGTGTAAAGGGAGTGCTCTCTGCCCTTTTAGCGGGAATAACTTGTTCTGCTCTTGGTACTTCGATTGTTCTCAGAAAGATGGCCTTTGCGGGTGCCGGGATTTCCCACGTTGCCTTTGCAGGAGTTGCATTGGGTTTTCTTCTCGGGATATCCCCGATTTTCTCAGCCCTCCTGCTCTCCCTCCTTGTCTCCGTTGTTCTCTGGTACTTTCAAGTTAAAAAGGGGCTTCACTTCGACGTTACTATGGGGGTTCTCTTTTCTGCAAGTATGGGACTTGCCGTTATAGCCCTGAGCCTTTCGGGAGCTTACGGTTCTCAAGCCCTTTCGTACCTGTTCGGAAGTCCTCTGCTTGTTTCGGGCATTGATATCGCCATGCTCCTTTTATCATTTATTGCCGTTTCCCTTTTCTTTTCCTTCTTTTGGAGGGACATTTACCTGGTAACCTTTAGTTCTGAGATAGCCAAAGCTTCCGGTTACAAGGTTGAGCTTATTACCTTCCTGCTTAACTTTCTCGTCGGGGCTGTTGTTGCTCTTTCCATAAAGGCTGTAGGAGCACTTCTGGTCTTTTCTCTCCTTGTGGTTCCTTCGGCTGCTGCTTACAGGGTTTCAAAGAGCTACGGCCGTTTTTTCTTCCTGTCTGTATTCTTCGGGATTGTTTCCTCCCTGGGAGGGATTTTCCTATCCTTTGCCCTTGATGCCCCCTCCGGTGCTACGATAACTGTTGTTTCATTTCTTCTTTTCCTCTTGACCTCTATTCTCGGCTGAATAAGGACTCTATTACTTCTTCCAGCGTTTTAAATTCGGAATCAATTACTTCCATCTTCAGCGACTCAAATCCCAGCTTTACCCTTTCGTTGGCCTTTGGATAAACCACTTTTTTAACTCCATAAGCTAAGAGTACCTGAGCCACTTCACTTTCGGTTTCAGAAACGTTCTTGAATAGGTTAACCTCTACTCCCTCTTCTGTCTGCCTGAGGACTGCAAAGAGGGGAGCTGTTTTAAAATTCTCGTTGATAGGACTTTTAAGTCCCTTTTCTTCCTTTAGCGGGACGGCTACTTTCATTTTCTCCTCCGGAGGTCGTTTGTTTAGGAGGTGGCAAAACTTAGGTGAAATTCTACCCGACTGGCTGGAGTTCTTCATAGACGGCTTTAACGATAGGCCGGCTCTTTTGCGTGAAGTTGAGGAGTTTGCCAAAAGGGAAAAAGTTCCCATTCTTCTCCCCTCTGCCGCCAGCTTTCTGAGGTTTCTCTCTTCTGTCTTAAGGCCTGAGAAGGTTCTTGAGATCGGGACGGGGATCGGCTACAGCACTTTGAGCATCCTTATGGGGTATCCGCCTGCAAAGGTTATTACGGTGGACTCCAACAGGAAAAGGGCTGAGGTTGCCGATAGTTTCTTTAGGAAGGGCGGTTTTGAAGTCGATCTCATCGTTTCGGACGGTCTTGACCTGATGAGGAGCTTGATCTGCAGGGAGGAGGAGTTTGACTTAGTCTTTGTGGATGCCGTTAAGTCTGAGTACCCGTTTTACAACTTTAAGGTTCAGTCTCTCCTTTCCGAAAGGGGCGTTGCCGTATTTGATAACGTTCTTTTCAGGGGTTATGTTGCCGGCAGGCCTTTTAATTCGCGTTACACGAGGACTGTTAGGTTGCTCAAACTTTTCCTGGAGAGCGTGAAGGAATACCCCGGTTTCTCCTCTACCATTCTTCCTGTTGGAGACGGGCTTTTGCTTCTATACCGTTTAGTATAATTTCCGTTGGGTTCCGAGTCTGGCCGCCTAAGGGGCAATGCCCTATGGGGCCAGACCGATAGGGTGTGTCTGGAAACGGGCACGCCTCCCGGACTTGGAAAGGAACCCGCCTTTAGGGGTCAGTTCCGGTCCGGGGCTGACCCCTAAAGCATTTTAGGGGAGGTGTATTGTGAGGATTTTGCTGTTTCTCTTATTTTTCCAATTTTTCTTTTGTGTTTCTTCTTTAGCTGACGTTATTAGACTAAGTGCTGCTATGGGAACGAAAGATTTTATTAGTTATGAGGTTAAACAGTTTAACGCCTCTCGTAGTTCTGATAAAGTGGTTTGTAACTTTTCTTCTTCGGGTAAATTGGCTATGCAGATAGAGGCGGGAGCGCCTGCTGATGTTTACGTCTCTGCTTCTAAATTCTGGATGAATTATCTGATAGAGAAAGGATTTATTGTTCCTGATTCTGCTAAACCTTTTGCTTCTACGGACTTGGTTTTGGTTGTTCCGTTAAATTCACATATTAGTTCAATTATGGAGGCTAAAAAAATTGCAGTAGGTAATAGATTGGCACCTGTCGGTAAGTATGCGATAGAGACGCTTGAGAATTTGGGTGTTTATGAAAAGTTAAAGAATAGGTTTATCTATGCGCCTACTGTAAGGCAGATTAGCGTTTGGGTTATGACAGGAAATGCAGATGCTGGTATTATCTATTACTCCGACTACGTGAAATTTAAGGATAAGTTAAAGTTGTTGAAAGTTTTTCCTGAGAGTCTTCACAGACCTATTACTTTCTGGATAGGTGTTGTTAAGGGAACGAAAAATTCCCCCTCTGCTAAAGCCTTTGAGCAATTTATCCTTAACACGGACAACAGCGTCTTCAAAAAGTTTGGCTTTAAGAAAGTAACTGAGGGTCTAAAATGATTTCTCTTGACCCGGAAGCTCTCTTTTCCATAAAACTCTCTTTAAAAGTTTCAACCATTTCTGTGCTTTTAGTTACACTGCTTGGACTTCCTGTTGCTTACTTTTTAGCGTTAAAGAAGTTTCCGTTTAAGAACCTGTTAGACGCTTTGATAACTCTACCTTTAGTTTTTCCCCCTACCGTTACCGGTTATCTTCTGCTTTTACTTTTGGGCAAAAACGGGGTTATCGGTTCTTTGATTTATAAGCTTTTCAAAACAGGAATAGTATTTACCTGGTATGCTGCTGTTGTTGCTTCTTCCGTTGCTGCTTTCCCGATTTTCGTTAAAGGGGCAAGAGCTGCAATGGAATCGGTTGACAGAAACCTTATATACGTTTCTTATACTTTGGGCAAAGGTGAGCTGAAGACCTTTTTTAAGGTTGTTTTACCCCTTGCTAAAAGAGGAATAATTGCGGCAGTTGTCCTCTCTTTTGCAAGGGCGATGGGTGAGTTCGGCGCCACTCTTATGCTTGCAGGCAATATTCCTTTTCAAACGAATACGATACCGATAGAGATTTACAGTGCAGTGTCGGGTGGAGATTTTGAAAAAGCCAATCTATTGTCTGCAGTTACGGCTGTGATTTCTCTAACTATTCTTTACCTGATAAACCGATTAACTAACAGAGGTGAGAAATGGTAGTGTTTTCTGAAGAAGAAATAGATGCCCTTTTAAAGGAAGACGTTCCTTATTTTGATCTGACTACCTATCTGCTTGGAATAGGGAATGAAAGAGGAAAAATGGAGTTTTCTGCCAGACACGACATTGTTGTGTGCGGGACAGAGGAGTGTTGTAGGTTATTTAAAAAAGCAGGACTGGAGATTAAAAAGTGTCTTCCAAGTGGTAGTGAGGTAAGCGCTGATGAAGTGTTTTTGGAAGTTGAAGGTTTGGCTGAAGGTTTGCATTTAACCTGGAAGGTTGCTCAGAACGTTCTTGAATACGCTTCGGGGATTGCTACAAGAACAAAAAGGTTAGTAGACCTTGCAAAAGAAGTTAACGAGAACGTTGAAGTTGTTACTACTAGGAAGACCTTTCCCTTTGCTAAAAAGCTATGCATAAAGGCGATACTTGCTGGAGGAGCTTTGCCCCATAGATTGGGACTTTCTGAAAGCGTTCTCGTTTTTGAGAACCATACGAAGTTCCTTGGTGGTTTGGATAAGTTGTTAGAGATAATACCCGAGTTGAAGAAGCGCGTTCCTGAAAAAAAGATAGTTGTTGAAGTTAACTTTATTGAGGATGCTTTTCTGGCTTTAAGTTCAGGAGTTGAAGTGGTTCAGTTGGATAAATTTTCTATTGAGGATGTTGTTGAAGTGGTGAATTTTAGAAATCAGAAGTTTCCTAACGCTAAAGTTGCTGCTGCAGGTGGTATAAACGAAACCAATATAAAGAGTTACGCTGCTACCGGTGTTGACATAATTGTTCTAACGTGCGCTTACTTTGGAAAACCTGCCGATGTTAAGGTAAGGATGGATAAGTGTTAGAGGTTTTTGTAAAGAAAGAACTTAAAGGATTTTCTTTGGATGTTTGCTTTGTTTCTGAAGCTAAAGCTGTTTCTCTTTTTGCTCCTTCGGGATCGGGAAAGAGCCTTACACTTCAAGCGATAGCTGGTTTGCTGAAGCCTGATAAGGGGAAGATAAAAGTTCTCGATAGGGTGTTTTTTGATTCAAGTAGAGGAATTTTCTTACCTCCGCAGCAGAGAAGAGTGGGTTATCTGTTCCAGGATTATGCTCTGTTTCCACATATGACGGTTTGGGAAAACGTTTTTTATGGTTGTAAAGATAAACAGCGAGTAGAAGAAGTTTTAAGAATGCTTGAAATTCAGGATATAAAAGATCGATTTCCGAAAGAAATTTCTGGGGGGCAGAAACAGAGAGTTGCTCTTGCAAGAGCTTTAGCTTTTGAACCTAAGGTTTTGCTTTTAGATGAACCTTTCTCCGCTCTTCATAAAAGTTTGAAGATGGATTTGTATGAAAGACTTGGAGAAGTTGTAAATAAGTTTCGCATTCCTATGGTTTTGGTAACTCATGATTTTGATGAAGTCCTTAAACTTACTGATTATGTTGTAATTATGGAAAAGGGAAGAGTAAGACAAACAGGAAATCCGGAAAAGGTATTTTTAAATCCGATAGATGAGAAGATAGCTAAATTATTGGGGCATCGAACTTTCCTTCCAGGTAAGGTTGTTTCCGTAAGAGAAAGATGGGCGAAGGTGAAGTTAAGAAAAGGGCAACTTTTGGTAGCTAAAAACTTTCCAGAGGATTTAAGGGAAGGTGAGGATGTGATCATTTCTGTTTTACCGTTTGCTGTTGCATTTAATCCTTCAGAAGACTTTGTGAGAGTTTCTGCAACGGTTAAGGATATCTTTAAGGAGAAAGATAAAATTGTGGTGATTTTAGACTTAGGAAATGATGTAATTTTACATTTTCCGTTTTCTCTCTCTCCAAACTACATCCTAGAAAGAGGAAGGGAAGTGGATTTTTATCTTTCTCCTTCCTGTATTTCTGTTTTTAGGAGGAGGTATGAAGAGGAAGGTTAAGGTTGAAAATGCTGTAGGAATGGTTCTTGTTCATGATGTTACAGAGGTTGACCTGGGGAGGAATTATAAGGGAAGGGCGTTTAAGAAGGGGCATGTAATAAGGCCTGAGGATGTTGAGAAGTTAAAAAGGCTCGGTAAGGACTACGTTTACGTCCTTGAGCTTTCTCCGGATGAGATCCACGAGGATGAAGCGGCTGTTCTCTTGGCGGAAGCCATTATGGGGGAAAACACTTATAGGGATGAGGAGCCGAGAGAGGGGAAGATTAATATTTACTCTTCCGTTTTCGGAGTTGTAAAGGTTGATGTTGAAAAGCTCTTTCGATTTAACATGGTAGGGGAGCCTTCATGTCCGACTATTCATTCTGATATGTACGTAAAACCCGGTGAGAAGATTGCTGCTGTTCGGATTATTTCCCTTGTTGCTCCGAGGAAGGAGGTAAAAGAAGCTGTAAGGATTGCCGGTGACGGCATTGTCAGGGTTGTTCCCTTTGAGGAAAAAAGGGCTGGAATAATCATTACGGGTAATGAGGTGTACTACGGGAGAATTGAAGATAAGTTCTATGAACGCCTGAAGCCAAAGCTTGAGTTTTTCAAGTGCCGAGTTGAGGAAAAAGTTGTTCTCCCCGATGATAAGGAGAGGATAAAACAGAAAATTCTCGAGTTTGCAAACCGGTACGATATTGTGGTTCTTACCGGCGGAACATCTGTTGATCCCGATGACGTTACTTACAAGGCGGTTAGGGAAGCCGGGGTTAAGAACTTCATTAGGGGCAATCCCATTCAGCCCGGTAACATGCTGAGTATGGGCTGGCTCGGTAAAGTCCCCGTTGTTGCCGTCCCGGCCGCTGCTCTCTTCTTTAAAGCAACCTCTTTTGATATCTGGCTTCCGAGGCTTCTTATAGGGGATGTTATTACGAAGGAAGAAGTTGCCAGAAAGTCCCACGGGGGTCTCTGCCACGGCTGTTCCGTTTGTGTATTTCCAGTTTGTCCCTTTGGGAGGCCGTAATGAAAGTGACCAGGGAGGAAGCTCTTAACGTAATTCTTTCTTCGGTTGATCCGGTAAAGGTTGAAGAGTCGGTAACTCTGGAAAAAGCTTACGGTAGAATCCTTGCTGTTGATATCTTTTCCCCCGTTGACCTGCCCGATGGAGACAAATCGGCAGTTGACGGCTTTGCCTTTAAGTCCTCCTCTGCTCCCGGCAGGTTTAAGGTAATCGGGGAATCGCCTGCTGGGAGGCCGGATAGGCTTGCAGTTTCGAATGGAGAAGCCGTTTTTGTAATGACCGGAGGTTTAATACCTGAAGGTGCAGACGCTGTTGTTAGGATTGAAGACGTTAGTTTTGATGGGAATTACGTTACTGTTGATTTCCCCGTTCGGGAAGGGAACCTTATAAACTATGCAGGCAGCGAGATTAAGGAGGGAGAGAGGGTTCTTAAAAAAGGGGACCTTCTCGATTTTCGGAAAGTTGGGTTGCTTGCCAACCTTGGAATATACAGGGTAAAAGTTTTCAGGAAGCCGAGAGTAGGTGTTTTAGTAACCGGGGATGAAGTTCTTGAACCCTTTGAACCCTATTTCCTAGGTAGTGTTAGGAACTCTAACTACTATATCCTAAAAGGTATTCTGGAAAGAATCGGGGTTTCTGTTATTTACCTCGGTAAGTCTTTCGATTCTGTCGATGAGATGGCTTCGGTTTTCGGTGAAGCACTTGAAGGAGTCGATGTTCTCGTTACTACCGGGGGCGTTTCAAAGGGAAAGTACGACTTTGTTAAAGAAGTTGTTGAAAGGGTCGGGTTTGACGTTAGGTTCACTACAACGAACATAAGGCCGGGCAGACCTTTGGTCTTCGGCGTAAAGGGCAGTAATCTGTTCTTTGGCCTTCCCGGCTATCCGGCGGCGATGCTTGTCAATGCTTTAGAATTTCTCGTTCCTGCCCTCCGAAAGCTTTCAGGGAGGAAGGAATTTTTTAACCGATACCTTCCCGCGGTTGCCCTTGAAGATCTAAAGTCGAGGGAAGGCAGGGTTGATTTCGTAAGGGTTAACCTTGAAGTTTTCGACGGAAGACTCGGAGTTGTCAACGCCGGAAGCCAGCAAACCTCTAACTTCCTCTCCATGGCAATGTGTGACGGTTTGGCCGTTATAGGAGCTGACAGAGGAACGGTTAGGAAAGGAGAGTTTGTTGACCTGCTGCTTTTTGACAGGATATAGGAATCCGGTGTTCTATTCTGTAAAATAACATCCGAAGAATTGGGAGTCGTAATCGAATATGATTAGAAATTCTATATTATCTATAAAACTTGACAAGAGATTTTTTATTATTGTAATATCCGGAATATAGTTTCTGCAGAGAGGGACTAACGTGGGGATAGATAAGAAGGCTCTGATGCTGGGAATGGGGATAGGACTCCTGGTAGCCGATCCCGCCTTTTCTTCCGCCTCTATTCCTGCCTTCGAAGGGGAACTGAAGACGCAGGTTGAATTCAGAGAAGACATAAGGGATAGAGATTCCACTCCCTTTGATACTTACCTGAAGTTGGATGTCAGGGATTTAAAAGGTAAGTCGGAACTTCACTTTTACGGAAAGCTCTGGAAGGATCTCGGAAGGGGAACTGATTGGGATGCCGATCTCTTTCAACTCTACGTGGATACTCCGCTTAACAGAGAGTTTAAGCTATCTGTCGGTAGACAGTTCATATCCGAAGGCTTTGAAACTTACATTGCTGATGCTGTGAGACTAACTCGATCTTCGAAAAAGGGACTTCGCTACGTTTTCTATTTGGGTAAGCCGAGGTACTTTGAGCCGAACACGCGGAGCGGAGATGACCTTTTAGCCGGTTTTAAGTTGGATTACAAAGGTTTCTTCTTGGGTTTTGAACATGTTAGGAAAAACGGAGATGTGAGGAAAAGTTCCTTCCTTTTCGGCGATTACAGGTATCTTACCAGGGAGCTTGCTCAGTATGCGAGACTTGAACTTGACGTTGCCCACGGAGAACTTCTTAGCTGGAACTTGGGAATTGATTACTTCCCTACCAAGAAGTTAAGGCTTAACTCTGATCTGGAGTTTTACGACGGCAGTTATACCTATGGAGACGGAGTAAGGGAGAACGAGCTTTTCTATCTGTTCTCGAGCGGCAGGGAACTGCGATTTACTCAAAGCGTTTACTACGATTTAACGAAAGTCTGGCAGGTTTTTGGAAGCTACACGTTTACAGACCTTCAGAGGAAAGGTAAGGATAACGGTCATCTAATAAAGCTCGGACTTGTAAGGGATACTTGGTTTGATAACGGGCTGAGGAGCTACGGTTCTCTTCTTTATCAGAACAGTTGGTTTGGAATAATGAAGGGTTTTGAGGTCGGGTTTACGAAATACTTCTGCAGAAAACTCACCCTTACGGGAATGCTTGATGTTGCCCACTACGACAAGATTACTTACGGAAGCCAGTGGTCGAATGCCCTTTACTTGAAAGGAACTTACGCAGTTACTGAGTTCTCGAACTTTGAGCTTGGAATCGACTACAGGAAGAATGAGGATTTTGATAGGGATGCCAGGGTAATACTCAGGTATAACTACCTCTTCTGGGGTGGAAGTTCATACAAAGAAAGGAGAGTCGAGGAAAGGAAATGAGAGGAATTGCTGTTCTTTTGTTCTGTATAGCGGCCTTTTCCCTATTCTCCTGTGGTAAGGGAAATGTGAAGTATAAGGAGGAACTCGGCGCTACGGCAAAGTTCCACCACAGGGATCATAAGGAATTTATCGATAGTCACGGCTGCATTCCGTGCCACAAAATGAACGTTGAAATGAGCTGGGCTGATATAGAGGCTGCAGAGAGGGGTTCAAAGAAAGTAATTATGCCTTCAAAAGTAACCTGCCATTACTGCCACAATAATCCGGGTAAGACGCCGGCTCCTAACGCTCCAACAAAGTGTTACATATGTCACTTTAACATGAAAGAAATAGAGCCGGCCGACCATAAGACCGGGAACTGGCTGAAAACTCACAGGTTTGCCTATGAAGGGGATCCCGAAAGGTGTGATGAGTGCCACAGACAGCGCTTCTGCATCGATTGCCATGCCAAGCGGGATGTTATCCAGCATTTCGTTCATCCGAGGAACTACGATTATACCCACAGCATAGAGGCTGCTGCGGATCCTGCCAAGTGCGGCAGGTGTCACCGACCGGGTTTCTGTATGGAATGTCATACAAAGGGGATGTGGACGAGATGAGAAAGGGAATGGCTTTACTTTTGTTCTTGGTTACCGGTTTGACGGTTAACTCTTACGGAAAAGAGTGCGGTGGAGTTGGCTATACCGGCAAGGAGGACGGCTTCTGCCTAAAATGTCACTCTTCCGGCTGCCCGATTGTTCACCCTCTTTCCTGTAAAGTTGAAGAGACCGATTGTATAAAGCTTCCTTCCCGATTTCCCTTGAAAGACGGCAGGATGGCCTGTACCACATGTCATGATATGGCTTCAAAAAACCGCTATTTTCTGAGATCCAGAAAACCTATTAAAAAGAGGTTTGACTTCTGCTTCCAGTGCCACAATCCGGAATGCTATAGGAAGTTTAACCCTCACGAAGCGATAGGAAAAGATTTACCGTGGCAGGAGAAGAAGAAGGCCTGTATTTACTGTCACGGTGTCGGGGCAAGACTTGAGGCTTACAAGGCCTGTGTGGGGTGCCATACGGAAACTCCTCACGTCGGCGCTCCCGAGCATATGCTGGCTTCGGAAGATAAGGTTAAGAAGCTTACTGAGGGTAAGAAGGGAGTCTTTGAGATAAGTTCAATGAAAGAGCTGAAACCGAAGATTTCCCTGGAAGAGTTAAAAGGAAGGAAAGCGAAAGTGATACTCGTTAAAGGCAGGATAGAGTGTATAACCTGTCACAATCCTCATCCCCAGATAGCCTATGAAGCCGAAGCACTTTCCGGAGATTGGGCAAAAGTGGTGTTGGGAGATATCGAGTATAAGCTTAAAAAGCTGGAACTTTCTCTTAACAGGTTTTCGGTTAATAAAGAAGCTGTCAAGCTTATGAGCCGGCCTGTGGAAGCCGGAAAACTGTGTACCGTTTGTCACTCTATTAATTCGTTGAAGTAGGGGGTAGAGAGTGAAAGCCTTTATAGTTGGACTGACGGGAGCTTTCCTTCTGGCGGGAACTGCTCTTGGCGGCGGGATATCCGACGACGGGTGCTTGGTCTGTCATAGGCTTAAGGGACTTTCGGTCGTTGATGAGGATAATAGAGTAAGGGACTGTAGTATTAACGATGCCCTTTACGCTCACTCAATTCACAGAAATGTCGGTTGTACTGAGTGTCATGACAGAATAGAACAGTATCCCCATAAACCTGAGAATGTGGCGGCAAACTGTGCAAATAAGTGTCACGTCGCTGATCCTTCGACGAAAAAGCCCTTTTCTCACGGGGAAGTTTTTAAAACGTGGAAGGAAAGCGTTCACGGTAAGAATTATGAGAAGGCTCCAGATATCTATCCTTACTGTAGCTACTGTCATACGAACGACCTCCTCATAGACGTTAAGAAATTTGAAGCCCTAGAGGGGAGCTTTGGCCGTTGTTCGATCTGCCATCAGAACAGAGAGTGGGCAGAAGACAGGCTGGCTCACGTTGCTTCAAGAGAACCTCTTCCGATTATAAAGAACGGTTTTGTCCACCAATTTATCAAGACAAGGAGGGACGGCTGGGAGATTGTTGAATTGTGTGCATCCTGTCATGAGGATGAAGAGAAGATGGAGAAAGCTATTGAGATAGAGGGTATTCACAATAAGTACGAAAAGGAAAGGATACTTACGGCCGTTGAGTCCTATAAGGTGACTATGCACTCAAAGATGCTGTACCTTGATAGGAATGATACGAGGGCTGCTGATTGTTTGGATTGTCATACCAACAAGGGAGGGAATTTCCACGATATATTCCATAAGAGTGATCCGAGATCTTCCGTTAACGTGAAGAACATAGAGTTGACCTGTGGCAGATCAACTGAATGTCATCCCCTTGCTCCTGCCAAGGATATGAAGAATTTCGCCACTACTAAGTGGGTTCATATGCATCCGGTTCCGGATACTCTCGGTCAGAAGATAGTGAAAATTGTTGAGGAGTTTATGTTCTGGCTTACTACGGGAACGCTACTTTTTGCCGTTACAATTGTTGGACTTGACCTACTTAAAAACTTGAGGAGGAAGCACTAATGGGACTCTGGGAGGCATTTAAAGAGAGGTTTAGGATAAGGCCGGACCAGGATAAACTCCTTATCGTCGATGGAGAGAGAATTCTTATACAGAAATTTACTCTGTTCCAAAGGCTTCTTCACGTTGGAATATTTTCCACCTTTATCTGGCAGATAATCACCGGATATCCCCTAAAGTTCTACAACACGGAGTGGGCTAAGCCGTTGATTGCTCTTCTCGGCGGAATTACCGGAGAAATGACCATTCACAGAATATCGGGATTTATAATGTTCGCCGACTTCCTCCTTACTGTTCTGTATATGATCCTTATACTTATAGCTAACTGGGATCTTGCTAAAAAGGACTTTTTCGGGTATTTCAGAATCGTTCCCGGGCCTTCCGACGTAACTTTTGTTCATTATGTAAAGTACCTGCTCGGTTTCAGAAAAGTGCCTCCGGATTGGGACGAGTACATCTGGGTTGACAAGTTTGATTTCTGGGCGGTTGGTTGGGGTATGCTGGCCATTGGTATTACGGGATGGATGCTTTGGCTTCCCGAAGTTTTTACCGGCTTTCTCCACCTTCCGCCGGAGACGATACAGATTGCTTACTTAATGCACTCGGATGAGGCTGTACTGGCGCTGGGTTGGATTGCCCTTGTTCACATGTACGTTGTTCACTACGGTCCCAATAAATTCCCTATGGACTGGATTTGGCTTACCGGAACGGCTTCAGAGGTTGAGTGGATAGAAGAGCGCCCCAGGAGTTACAGGAGGATTATCAAGGCTGTTGCTGAGAATGAACCCCATCTCCTCGAGAAGTACCCGTTCCTCAAGGAGCGTTATCAATTTGTCCTGGAGGTGGAAAAGCTTCCTGAGGAGGAGATGATAGAGAAGATGCACGAGTATGCCCATTACCTTCTTGAGAAGGAAGTGGAAGGGAGGAATGGATAATGAAGAGGTTGATCCTTGCTCTTTTCGTTCTGCCGATAGCCGTTCAGGGAGCTGAGAACCCGCTTCTCTCCGCTCCTGCCAAGGACATTTCTAAATGGGAGAATAAACTGAAGGAGTTTGAAAGACCGGAGCTGCCCAGGAAGGAAGGTTATCCGAGGCCGTTTCACTTGCCTAACGGCTATAAGTACTCCCTTGATGATGTCTGTTTGGCCTGTCACACCTTTGCTGCCCATAAGAAGGATAAGAAGTACGCTCCTTTTTACAACGCCCACGGAACCTTCTTGAGCTGCACAACGTGCCATTTTGTTAAATCCGGTCTCTCGTACAGCTGGGTTGAAATCGATGGTGATAGAGCCGTTGGAAAGGAAGGAGGAGATTTTTACGGTCTTCGTTATATAAGGAACGGTAATAGGGTTATCCTTTCCGGAGGAGATAGCAGAGCAAGGATAACTCCTGTTTATGATGGAGCTCCTCTTGTTATCCCTCTTAAAGGTAATGAGTCTCTTCTGAAAGACGTTAAGGCCGTTTCAAAGATGCACTCTGCTCTTACTGAGAAGGTTTTGAAGTGTGAGGATTGCCACAGGGAGAAAGGTGTTCTTGACTTTCGCGCTTTAGGTTTTAGTGATGAAAGGGTAAAGGATCTTGAGGAAAACGAGGTAGTGAAAGGATTAAAAGAGTATAAGACGATTCACTTCCCCAAATTTATCTGGTAAGGGGTCAGAGAATGAGGTTTATAGTTGCTGCTTTGCTTGCGATCCTGTTTTCCGTAAGAGCTGTAGCGGGAGAGGTTATAAAAGGTGACTGGAAGTTTCCTTCGGATATTGCAGTTAGTAACGGCAAACTTTACGTTGTTGACGGGCTGAACAACAGGATTGCCGTTTACGACTTGTACGGGGAGCACCTTATTGACCTTAAGGTTGATTCTCCTTACGGGATATTCGTTGATAACGGATTGGTATATGCCGTCAGTCAGAAGGGAAGACTTTACGTCCTTGATGAGTACGGGGAGCTTCTGAAGAGCTTCCCGCTGAAAGGACGGCCTATTGATGTTGTTAAGTTAAAAGACAGACTTTTCGTTAGCAACGGTGAAGGAAATACGGTGGATGTCTATACCCTTGACGGAAAGCTTGTTAAGAGGATCGGCGGAAAGGGGACTGTTCCTGGTAACTTTGTCGGTGTATTTCTGATGGACAGGGGGAAAAATCTTATTTATGTTGTTGATTCTGTTAACGCCAGGATTCAGGAGTTTGATGAGGACGGCAGGTTTGTCAGATCATTCGGGGTTTTCGGTATAGAGGAAGGGGATCTCTTCAGGCCTAAAGGGATTGCAGTCTGTAATGGTTACGTTGCTGTAAGTGACGGTATTACCGGAGCTGTTCAGCTTTTTGATCCTTACGGCGGATTTGAGAACGTGATTGCTGAAGGTCTTTACTACCCTACAGCCCTTAGCTGCTATGACGGAGAGGTTTTTGTCCTTGAACCTCTGAAGAACAGAGTTTCTACATTTAGACTTCGGGGAGTCAAGTAATGAGGAAATCGTTACTGGTTCTTTTAACGGTTCTTGTTTTGCCCGGTGTTTCTGAAGCGAAGTTGAAAAAGAGTATGAAGAAGGAGTGCCTTGTTTGTCACCAGAACTGGCTCCTTGAGTCGAAGATTAAGTCCCCGACTCTTTTAACCAAGAATTCTTTTCAGGCTGCTGACAAGTTGATGTGCCTTTCCTGTCACGACGGCTCAATGGCTGACGATAGGCTTACGTTTCTGGGTTTTGATCATTTTTCCCATCCGGTTGATAAGGAGGTTCCAGAGGACTTTAAAATGCCTGAGGGCTTCCCGCTGAAGGACGGGAAGCTTTACTGTGGAACTTGTCACACTCCTCATACTGAGACGGGAAGTGAGAAAAAGCTTGACTACACGTTTATGAGGAAGCCTAACGTTAATTCGGCCCTCTGTATTGAATGCCACAAGGATAACGCAGAGCACGATCTCAACCACCCACTTCTCGAGGAAACCGAAGGAAAGCTTTCGCTGGATGAATCCCTGAGAATAAGGAAGCTTGGGGGAAAGGTTACGATTTCTGGAGAGGTTCAGTGCGAATCGTGTCACTCTTCCCACAAGGGAAGGGCGAAGAAGGCTCTTATAGAGGGGTTTGAGAAATCCCAACTCTGTATTCTCTGTCACAAAGAAAACCTGAACAGCAAGAAACATCCCAACTGGCGCAACCATCCCATTCACAAGAAATTTCCGAAAGGTGCTCGGGTTTCCTTCTTTGAAAGTAAAAAGGCGGTTACCGAATCGGTCGAGTGTATGACCTGTCACAGGGTTCACAAAGAGGAGAATAAGCATTTAGTTGTTGCAAAAGAAGAAAAGCTGTGCTCCCTCTGCCACGTTAAAGAGAGGAAGGTTGAGAGCACCGATCACAACATAGCCGGTAAATCCTGTAAGAGCTGTCATGTGCCTCACGAGGCGAAAGCTCCCAAGCTTTGGGGCAGGAAGATTCCGGAAGAGGCTTTTGAGTATGCCTCTTTAATAGGAGCTAAAGGGAAAGAGGATATTCTCTGCCTTTCCTGTCACTATCCTCAGCATAAGGTGAACGGTAAAGAAGTTAAGACTGTCGGTGTTCTTACGCATCCGACGGGGAAAGTTGTTAAAGAAAAGATTGAACTGCCCCTTACCGGTAAAAGGTTAAGCTGTATCACTTGCCACGATCCCCATCATGCTTACGACGACAGCCCGAAAGGAAAGTTCTTGAGGAAAGAGAGACTGGAACTTTGTTACACATGTCACAAGGAAGAGGCCGATGTTAGGAAAGGGCCTCACGGTAAGGTAGACGAGAGGAGATGGAAGAAAGGGGACTGTGCTGCGTGCCACAGCGTGCATAACGCCAAGGACGGTTACCTGTCCAGGGTAGTTTACGGCGAAATTTCCCCTATGGAGCCGCCGGTTGACGGTTTCTGCCTGGCTTGCCATGACCCTGAAGGGATGGCGGAGCATAAGGTTAAACAGTCTGTATTTAATGAACACCCTGTTGGGGTGAGGAATCCGAGTGAGGAGCTGCCCGGGAAGAAAATTTCCTGTGCAACCTGCCACGATCCCCATACTCATAAAGAGGAGCTTCTGAGGCTACCCGTGAAGGGGGATTCGAAGCTCTGTATGACCTGCCATATTGATCAGGATCTTAAGGGAAGTTCCCATAACCTTTTAACTAACCCGGAAGTCAACTTCCCCGATAAGGAAAAGAAGAGACTCAAGGAAAAGGGAATCTGTTCTGTTTGCCATACTCCTCACAATCCAGAGTTTAAGGTTCTTTGGAGCAGGAAGCCCGGAAAAGGGAATACGATAGGCGAAAAGTTGTGTAACAGCTGTCACTCGAAAGGAGGTCTTGCAGAGGAGAAGACTGTAGGTAAGCATTCTCACCCGATCGGCAGGGAGGTTACCGATAAGAACTTAGAGGTTATAGAGCGTTCAAGGCTTCCTCTGATTAATCAGATGACAGGTCATCCTGTAAAAAGAGGAGAAGTGGGAGTCTTTGACTGTATGACCTGTCATGAGCCCCACAACGGTGCAGATAGGGAAAGGCTTACCAGATATACCGTTAAAGGGGACAGTGCTCTCTGTACCTCCTGCCACACCGAGGAGGCCAAGGTAATTGGAACGGATCACGATATGAGGGTTGTTAATAAGGACTTTAAGAACCTGATGGGTAAGAGCGTCCTTGAGTCTGGAGTGTGTTCTTCCTGTCACGTGCCTCACAGGGCTTTTGATGAGAAGCTGTGGGCTATGAAGGTAGAAGAGGTTACTGATAACAGAGCTTCCAATTACTGCCTGACTTGCCATAAGGAAAACGGTATCGGGCAGGATAAGGTTGTTAAATATTACTACCATCCGAAGAAGGATGTTATAGTTAGAAACCTCGACAGGCCGGGCAGGGCCGGAGATTGGCCTATTTTTGATAGCAGGGGTAAAAAGGTTTCTGTTGGCGGAGAGATAGCCTGTGAAACCTGTCATGATCCTCATGTCTGGAGCAAGTGGAGTGATAAAGTTCCGGGTAAACCGACGGAGGGTAACGCTCTTAATAGCTTCTTAAGGAATAAGGATTTAAGGGGAAGTATCTGTGTTGACTGCCACGGCCTCGATGCTCTTTACAGGTATAAGCTCTTCCACACCGAGAAGGTTCACCAAGAGAAACCCTCTTACAAGTAATTTTGAGGAGGAAAGGAAATGGCCAGGGAAGTTAGTTCAAGGGATATAGAGAAAGAGGCCTGGATAGTTCTTGCGGCCGTCCTGTGTATCCTTCTCCTTCCGATACTCGGAGTTTGGTTTGTTAAGTTCGTCCACTGGTACTCCCACTCCATCTTTATGTGGCTCTAAATCGGGAGGTAGTTATGGCGAAAGCTTTAAAGCAGATATTTTTCTTCCGGAAGTGGATCGCATCGGTAGAGATTATTCTATACATATTTATGTTCCTTACTCTTCTGCTGACTGCCTATCAGCACTTGTTCGGCGGAGGCCACCACTAAAGGATGGGTAGACCTTCGTGGGACGAGTACTTTATGTCCATTGCCGAGATGGTCTCCACCCGTTCTACCTGCCTCCGCAGGAAGGTAGGGGCTGTCCTCGTTAAGGATAAAAGGATAATCTCAACGGGCTACAACGGGCCTCCTTCCGGTCTGAAACATCCGGAGGAGGTTGGCTGTCTGCGGGAAAAACTGGGCGTTCCCAGCGGACAGAGGCACGAGCTTTGTAGGGGCTTACACGCGGAGCAGAACGCAATTATCCAGGCAGCCCTTCACGGCGTATCCACTAAAGGTTCTGTACTCTACTGTACCCATTCTCCCTGCTCCCTCTGCGTAAAGATGCTCATCAACGCCGGAGTTGAAAAAGTAATATATAAGGAGGGATATCCCGACTGGCTTGCTAAGGAAATCGCAGCAGAGGCCAACTTGCCGTTGATTCCGTTTTCGGAGGTTAAGTCTGATTCTACATAATATTTCCGTTTCGCTTTCCCGCCCGGGTATAATTTTCAGACTACTCTTGTTGTGGGAGGCCTTTTGAGGGTTGTTTTAATCGCTAAGAACCTGCCGCCTTTAAATGACGAGAAAGAACTTCTCAAACACTCCTTTTTTACTTTTCTTGTTGACGGCATCTCGAGGGCCTGCTCTCACCAGCTTGTCAGGCACAGGCCGGCTTCCTATAGCCAGCAGTCTCAGCGCTACGTTGCTATGGTCAATTTTCCCTACGTTACTCCCGACTCAGTTAAGGGGAAATCGGTTTATATCGAGGGGAAAAGGCTTTCGTATGAGAAGTTAATGGCTTTGGTAGGGAAATTTTATGAAGGTCTTGTAGAACAGGGAGTTCCAAAAGAAGATGCCCGCTTTGTTCTGCCGAACGCTTGTGCGACGAGGATCGTCTTTACTATGAACGGGGAGGAATTGGTTCATTTCCTGAGGCTCAGGACTTGCTCCAGGGCTCAGTGGGAGATAAGGGATTTGGCTGTAAGTGTTTTAAAGCTGTTGAGAAGGGAAGTTTCGGGGCTTTTTGATAGAGTTGGTCCTAACTGCTACTACCTCGGTTACTGTACCGAGGGAAAGAAGAGCTGTGGACGTCCGGATGAAGTTCGCCGTTATTTTTCTACACTGAACGAGGAGGAAGAGAATGCTTAAACTCATAGAGACATCTGCCGAACTTTTGAGGAAGCAGGGGATAGATAGCTTTGACATTTACGGAGTGGATTCGGCGGGGTTTAGCGTGGAGGTAAAGGAGGGTAAGGTTGAGAAGATAAAAGTGCCGCAGAGAAAAGGATTAGCTATTCGGGTTGTTGTTGAAGATAAGCTGGGGTTTTCCTATACCAACGACGTATCCGAAGACGGTATAAGGGTTGCAATAGAGTGTGCCAGGGAAAATGCCAGGAATTCATCTCCCGATGAATACAGTTTCTCTATGCCTTCGGAAAGTTCGCTGGATTTCCCCCTTTACGATGACACTTACCCGTCCATTCCTGTCGAAAGGAAGGTTGAAGTAGCTCTGGAACTTGAGGACAAGTGCAGGAGTTTGGACAGGAGGGTGGATAGGGTAAGGAAGGCTTCTTACAGCGATTCCTTCTCGACTGTTTACTACTGTAACTCTAACGATCACCTGTTTTCTTACACTGTTTCTAACTATTCCCTTTCTGTTCTGCTTGCCGCGAAGGAGGGAGATGACTCTCAGGTTGGTTGGGATTACGATGTTCGGCGCTTTTTTACAGAGCTGAATCCCGATCTCGTTGCTGCAAGGGCTGTTGAGAGTGCAGTTGAACTGCTCGGAGCTTCTCCCATGGAAACGAAGAGGATACCTGTGATTTTCAAGAACGTCGTATTTGCTGAGCTTGTTGAAGCACTTTCTGGTGCTTTCCTCGGTCATAACGTTATGAGGGGAAAGTCCCTTTTTGCCGATAAGCTTTCGAGGGAAGTTGCCAGCCACGTTCTTAACATTTACGACGATCCGTTTCAGAGGGAAGGAATGGGCAGCTTCCCCTTTGACGACGAGGGTGTTCCTGCAAAGAGAACTGCTATTATAGAAAGAGGTGTTTTAAAGAACTTCCTCGTTGATATGTACTCCGCTAAAAAGCTCGGACTTCCGCTGACCGGTAACGGTATAAGGTCATCCCTTGCTTCGTTGCCACAGCCCGGAATTTCGAACCTTGTGATAGAGAGGGGGGCTTTGGGTCTGGAGGAGCTTGTGAAGACTCCCGAAGAAGTCCTGATCGTTACTGATGCGATGGGAATACATACTGTTAACGCAATTACTGGGGAGTTTTCCGTAGGAGTTAGCGGCGTCTACTACAAGGATGGCCGCAGAGTTCAGCCCGTTACCGGGATGACTGTTGCGGGTAATCTTAAGGATCTTCTGATGAACATTACCGAAGTCGGAAGGGATCAGAGATGGGTGGGAAATATTTGTAGTCCTTCCGTTCTCGTTAAAGAGCTTACCGTGGGCGGTGAGTGATGAGGGGAGTTAGAAGGGAGAGGTTAAAATCGCTGCTTTTGAGGGAGATTTCGGATATCGTGAGGTTTGAGGTTGACCTTCCTGAAGGTTTGTTTATAACCATTTCGGCTGTTGAACTTAACAAAGACGCCACTAAAGCTACCGTTTTCGTTTCGGGGCTGAAACCGGAAGATGTTGCCCTTGCAGTTGAAAGGCTTAATAGGGCTTCCGGGTTTATTCACCGGCTTCTCGGCAAAAGGTTGAGGCTTAAAGTTGTTCCCCGCCCAGAGTTTGTTATTGCTCCAGAGGTGATGTCGTGAGGCTTAACAGAGAAGAGATGGCTGAACTTATAGAGGGACTTGAAGGAAGAATTCTTATAACGACCCATAAAAATCCGGATGGGGATGCTGTTGGAAGTTCTTTAGCCTGGTACAACTTCCTCAAAAAGTTGGATAAGGACGTAACGGTTATTTACCGGGATAGAATTCCCTACTTCTTCGACTTCCTTCCCGGTGTCTACGATGTAAAGGTTCTTCAGGAGATAAAGGATAAGTTTGACTGGGTAATTATTACTGACGTTTCTGATCCGAAAAGGACGGGGTTTGATGCAATCCCTGCCGAAAAGTCGATAGTTATTGATCACCACGTAACGGCGGAACCTTTTACGGATTATTCCATTGTAGAGCCGGAAATTTCAAGTACTTGTGAGCTTTCCTACTACCTGATGAAGCTGATAAATGCTGATTTTATAGACATTTCCGTAGCCCTACCCATCTATACGGGAATCTACACGGATACGGGGAGCTTCAGCTACAGTAATACTTCTCCCGAGACATTTGAAGTTGCGGCTGAGCTTGTAAGGAAAGGAGTTAATCCTTACTTTGTAATGTCCAACATCTTTGAAAGGAACAGGCTTAACAAGTTTAAACTGCTTGAACTTGTCCTTAGAACGCTTTCCTTTGCCCTCGGTGGAAAGGTTGCCCATATAACCCTTTTCAGGAGCTTTTTAGAGGAGACGGGAGCTTACCCGGAAGAATCAGAAGGTTTTATAAACTATCCCCGTTCAATAGCCGGGGTTGAAGTTGCCGTTTTCTTTAAGGAAATTGAAAAGGGAAGCTGGAAAGTTTCCCTCCGCTCAAAAGGTAAAGTTGACGTCGCTTCAGTTGCGAAGCGGCTCGGCGGCGGCGGACACAGGATGGCGGCAGGCTTTGAAGCTGAAGGGGAATTAACGGAGATAAAGGAAAGGCTATTTAAGGAACTTGAGGTTGCCCTGGAAGACGCTTACTACGAAGGTCTTTCTCAGAAGGGAAATCCGAAAGAAATGTGAACCCTTCCTCTTCCCTGCCCCGGTACGCTCTTCAGCTTATACCCGTAGTCAAGCCTTAGTGGACCGACGGGTGTAAGGTACCTGATTCCCATACCTACGGAGGAGTACCAGCCGCCCAGTTTAAACTCTTGAGGCCTTCTAAAGACGTTTCCCGAATCGTAGAAGACGGCCAGCTGAAGGTTCTTCCGGATATCCTGTCTTAACTCAAGGCTCACCAGTCCGTAAGCTTCCCCTCCTATGAAGTTTCCTTTTTCGTCTGTCGGTGAAATAGTTCCGTACTTGTATCCCCTGACGCTTTCCGCACCGCCCAGGAAAAACCTGTCCTGAATGGGGACTCCCCTGTTTCCTATCTTCTGAACTACTCCTCCGTGAAGCCGGACGGCAATTGTCCTCTTTTCCGTCAGCGGAACAAGGTATAGGAACTTTTCTTCAAGTTTATAAAAGTCGGTGTTTCCGCCTAAGAGAAATCCGGCCACCGAAAATTTCAGCTCCGCCAACCATCCCTTCCTGGGGTTGGTACTGGAATCCCGCCTGTCGTAGGTTTGTATTAGGTTGACGTTTCTCTTCAGGAAATGCCTTTCGGTTTTTATGTTCGTGTCCTTTACCTTTTCCCTGGAGACCTGAAATTGGAACTCTTGGGTAAAATTTTTGGAGGCTTTCCTTTTTAAGGAAAAGGTGTACAGCGTCTTATCTGTTTTAAAGCTTTCAAAAATCTGTTCTTTCTTGACTATTGAGTAAGACGTGTCGTAGTGCCTTTTCGGGAATGCAGGTTTCATTGCCTTAAACACGGCATCGTAGCCCTCTTTCTGCCTGTAGTTTCCGAATAGGAAGAATTTCATCCCCAGTCCGAAAGGCGAACTTGAGGAAATGAAACCGTTGGAAACTATACCGCTGTCCGTTCCGTATCCGAGGAATCCCCTTACGCTTAAGTAAGGGCCTTCCGACAGTTCTATTACCTCGTTGATACAGCTTGCGGACTTTACATCCCTTACTGTTATTGAAGAGAAAAGCCTGCTGTCCGTTAGCCTGGAGTACTGGTTTAGAACTTTCTCTTTTGAATAAATTTCCCCCGGTTGTAGAAAGAATAGGTTTTTTATCCATTTGATATCTGTCCTTTTCAGACCTCTTACCACTACATAGCCGAATCGGTATTGTTTCCCCGGATTTACATTGATTCTTAATAGCACTTCTACGCGGTCGGGTAATTCTTTCTTTTCTTCTTTTATGTCGATTTTTACGTCGGGATACCCTTTAGTTCCGTAGCAGTCGGCCAGAAGTCCGGATATTTCCTGCTTTACCTCAGGCTTGTAGATCACGGGGAGCTTAAAATGGCTTTTTTTGAAGCATAGCTCTTTGTCACCTGTAACTTCTATTCCTGTTAGGATGGACTGCTTTCCTTTCTTAACGGCGATTTTGACGGAAGAACCGGAAACGCTGTAGGAAATCTCCGGATTGAGAAAGCCGTTTTTCTTTAGTTTTGCTTTTATTAGATTTAGAAGCTCTGTAATTTTTTCCAGTGAAAACGGTCTATTGATAATGAGTTTTTTGAGGTCTTTGATATCCTCGTCTTCTTTAAATCCCGAGATGGAAACCTGCTTTACGATAACTTTTGGCCCTTCATTTATGATGAAAACCAGTTCGACAGTGTTTTCTTTGTTTACTTCTTTTACCTTCACTTTTACAAAGGGGAATCCGTTGTTGCGATAAAACTTCTCTATTTCTCTCCTTGAATTTTCTATTTCAAACTCATCTACCGAGCGGTTTTTCTTGAAGGTGAGTAGTTCGTGGAGTTTTTTATCTTTAAAAGATTTGTTACCGGAAAACTTTATTAGGTAGCGCTTACCCGGTTCAACTTTTATCAGTATCTTTACCGGTTTCCAGCGGAGAATAGAGAATTTTTTTCTTCTGATTGGGATTATTGAGATTTTTACCTCGCCGTTGTAGTATCCTTTTTCTATTAACGTGTTTTCAAGCTTTTCCCTGATTTTTTCGAGAAGTTCAACATCTAAAGGTTTTCCTGTCAACTTTTCCGTTTCTTTTTCAAAATTTTTCCTGAACCCGGAGGGGCAGATAAGCTCTACTTTCTCGATTTTTGACTGTTCTCCCAGTTCAAGTTTGAGTTTTACAAAATATCCGCATCCCCTTTTAATTTTTTCCGCTTTTACGCTTGCCCTGCTGTAACCCACGGCCTTGAGCCGTAGCTCTACCATCTTAACAGCGCTTTTTATAAGCCTGTCATTTAGTTTCCTTCCTGTAAGCATTACCTTAACGGCTTTTAACGTTTCCTCTATGGCCGGAACGGGATTTTCCACAATCACTTCTTCAATTTTCTGGTAGTCCTTTACCAGGAGCTTCCCCTTTTCCTCTTCAACCTCGTAGCCCAAGGACTCCAGAAGATCCTCTGCTGCTTTGAAGCAGTCAGAGAAACGGCAGACCGATTCCGATTCCTTTTCAATCTGCTCCTTTAAGCTCTTGTCGAAGCAAACGCCTTCCTCTACTTTAAGCTCGAAGGATTCTGCCGGAACCCACAGGAGAATGAGGAAAAGGAGTATTATTAACCGCAAATGCCCTTTACGTATGGCTCTCCTCCGAAGAGAACTTCTTGGACTTTACCTTCAGATTTAAGTTCTTCAACTGCTTTCATAACTTCGTCGGTTGAGATACCGAGGGCATCGGCTATCTCTTCAACGGGGCAGGGCCTGCGGGAAACGAGACTTAATATCTCTTCCTTTAACTCCTTAAACGGCAAATTTACCTCTTTTCCCTTTTTGTGGGCGATAATTTCTGTTCGGGGGAATTCCACCTGTTCCTTTATCCTGTTGAGTTCTTCAAAGCTTAGTCCTTCTACTCCGAAAGCAGGAGGCCTTACCACAGTGTTAAGCTGCCACCTGTCCGGGTTGAGTCTTTTTATGATTTCTCCTATTTTCTCTACCTCCTCCTCGGAGTCGTTTATTCCTTTGACAAAGAGCGTTTCGATCCAGACTTTTCCCTTTTTCCTCTCCATCAGTTTCTCGATTCCTTCCAGAATGTTTTTCAGGCTTAGCCCTTCTGCCGGTCTGTTAAGCTTTTTGAAGGTTTCTTCTCTTCCGGCATCGAGAGAAGGCAGTACTACATCGATGGGCAATATTTCTTCCAGAACATTGTCCCTGTGAAGCAGAGAGGCATTTGTAAGCAGGGCAAGTTGGTACTCGGGGTGTTCGCTCTTAAGGTAGCTGACAAGCTCGCCGAGTCTTGAGTAGAGGGTGGGTTCTCCGTAGCCGGAGAAGGTTATAAAGTCTATTTCGGGTTTAAAAGAGAGGTATTCTTCAAGCTCTGACTTTACTCCCTCAATGGGGACGTACTCGGCCCTTTTAAGGGTCTTTTCTGTGGTTGCTCCTACTTCGCAGTAGAGGCAGTCCATGCTGCATACCTTGTAAGGGACGAGGTCCACTCCCAAGGAGAGTCCCAGCCTTCGGGAGAAGACGGGGCCGAAAATGTACTTCATGCTTCCTCCTTGTTTTAAAATAACTCGATACCAATTTATACAAAATCCGGAGGGGAGGATATGGAAAGAGAGCACTGGGGTTCCAAGCTCGGCCTCATCCTTGCCATGGCCGGTAACGCTGTGGGGCTCGGTAACTTTCTCCGCTTTCCTACTCAGGCAGCGGATAACGGCGGCGGGGCTTTTATGATTCCTTACATGATAGCTATGCTGGTTGTTGCCATACCTTTGATGTGGACTGAGTGGGCGATGGGACGTTACGGAGGGGCGAAGGGGCACGGGACGACTCCGGCAATTTTCCAGCTTCTCTGGAGAAACCCCGTGGCGAAGTACATCGGTTCGCTCGGCCTGTTTGTTCCCTTTGTTGTCCTGTGTTACTACATCTACATTGAATCCTGGACTCTCGGTTACTCCTTTTTCTCCCTTTTTGGGATGCTGCCCCACCCCGATCCCAACCTTCCGCAGGATCAGTTCTTGAAGCCCTTTAGTCAGTTTCTTTCTGACTACATCCGTCCTTCATTTACGGCATACCTCTTTTTCCTCCTGACTGTGGCTTTCAATGCCTACATACTCTACAGGGGAGTGAAGGGGGGTATTGAGAAGTTTGCAAAGCTGGCGATGCCGACCCTTTTTATCCTCGCCCTCATTTTGATGGTCAGGGTTATACTGATTGAGACTCCCCACGGAACTGCTGTTGAGGGTCTTGATTTCCTCTGGCATCCCGACTTTTCGCAGCTTTCAAATCCGAAGGTTTGGCTTGCTGCCGCAGGTCAGGTCTTCTTTACTCTTAGCCTGGGCTTTGGGGCCATTATTACTTATGCTTCCTATATAAAGAAGGACGAAGATATAGTTGCATCAGGACTTTCGGCCGCATCCCTCAATGAGCTGGCAGAGGTTATACTCGGCGGTTCCATAGCCATTCCGGCTGCTGTTGCCTTTTTCGGCGTTATGAACGCAAAGGAGGTTGCAGGGAGCGGTGCATTTAACCTTGCCTTTGTAAGCCTGCCGGCCATTTTTTCTAACCTTCCCGGGGGTGATGTTATTGGCTTTTTCTGGTTCTTCCTCCTCTTCTTTGCCGGTGCTACCTCTTCAGTTGCCATTTGTATGCCTGTTGTGGCGTTTCTTCAGGATGAGTTCGGATTTTCAAGGAAGCTGGCCGTTACTGTAACGGTTATATTCACTTTCCTCGTTGCCCAGATTCCCATTTTTATGCCGAAGGCACTTGATGAAATGGACTTTTGGGCAGGGACTTTCTTTGTAGTTCTCTTCGCTCTTCTTGAGGTTGTTGTTTTCTTCTGGTTCTTCGGAGGAAAGAGGGCTTGGGAGGAGATAAACAGGGGTTCTCTCTTCAGGGTTCCTCGTGTCTACTACTTTATTATGAAGTACTTGACTCCCGTAGTTCTCTTTATCATCCTGGCAACCTGGACTGTTACAACGCTTCCGAAGGTTCTCGTTTCTGGTGACGTTGAGGCGTGGGTGGCTCGGTTTGTAATGATATTTATCCTTTCCCTTCAAATGTTCCTCGTTTACCTTGCCGATAGAAGGAGGAAGAACTATGAGGGGTAGTTCTCTGCTTTTTATGATCCTATCCTGGATGACTGTCTTCGGGTTTGTCGTTTTCTGCTTTACGGTTATATTGAGGGAAGGGGAGAAGCCTAAGGCGGTCGGAATGGAGGAAGTGGAGTTTGAGGAAGAGGAGATTACTTAAGGAATGGTAAGGCTCAGACGCCTTGAGCTTGAGAACTTCCTTTCCCACAGAGAAACCGAGCTGGATTTCGAGGACAGAACTTACGTTATAGTAGGGGAAAACGCTTCCGGTAAAACCTCAATTCTCAGGGGTATATTTTTTGCCCTGTTTGGACAGGATCTCTTTGCCTCTTCCGCCCAGCTGATTAACAGGTCTTCTAATCAGGCAAGGGTATGCCTTCAGTTTGTTCACGGCGGTAGGAGCTACACCGTTGAGAGGGAACTGGGTAAAAGAAGGAGCAGCGCCCTACTTCTCAGGGACGGTTCTTTGGTTGCTGAAGGGGTGAGGAACGTTTCCCGGTATATTTCCGAACATTTAGGACTTGAACCTACGATATTCAAGAATACCGTTTTCGTCCCTCAGGGTGAAGTGTTGAACCTGTTGCAGGGACGTCCTTCCGATAAGAGGAGAATTCTCAACAGGCTTCTGGGGCTTGATGAGCTTGAAAAGAGGCACGAGGCCCTCAGGGCTTTTTTAAAGGAGCTTAAAGGAATTGAGGAAAGGTACTTGGATAGGCTGACGTTTTACGAAGAGCTTCGAAGCGAGCTTGAGGAGCTTGAAAGGAGACTTTCTTCTATTAAAGAAGAGTTGAAAGAAAAAGAGAAACTTCGGAAGAAACTTGAGGAGATTGTAGAGCTTAAAGAAAAAAGCTTAAGAGAGCTTGAGGAAAAAAAGGAGCGCTACTTGAAGCTCTCCGAAGAGTTAAAGCACCTACGTAGGGAACTTTCAAGGCTTCAGGCCGATGTTGATTCCCTTAAAAAGGAAATTTCCAGGTTGGAGGAGCTTGAGGAGAAGCTTCCCGAAATGGAAAAGGAGCTTTCGATCCTGCCCTTTGTCGAAGAGATCTACAACCTTCTCGTGGAGCTTCAACCCCTTTCCAAGGAGATTGATTCCGTATCCAAGGAAATTGACCGCTTGAAAAAGCTTGAGGAAGAATTGGTTTCCCTTAAAAAAGATATAGCTCAAAAAGAAAAGGAGCTTGAGGGACTCAAGTCGGAAGAGACAGCCCTTTCCGGAGACCTTGAACTTCTGAACAGGAAGTTAAAGGAACTTTCCGATAGGGAAAGAGAATTTCTGAGGTTGTCGAAGCTAAGAGAAGAGATTGAGAGGGAGCTGAGAAACTTAGAGAGTGAAAGGGGAAGCCTTAAGCCCGAGTCCGTAGAACGGATAAGGAAAGAGTTAAAGTCGATTGAAAGGGAATTTAAGGAGAAGGAGGAAAGGCTTTCTTTCCTCAAGAGGGAGAAGGAGGAGCTTGAGGAAAAGCTCAGGGTTCTCTCCTTCGGCGGCGGAGAGTGTCCCGTCTGCGGAACGTCCCTCGGAGAAGAGGAGCTGAATAGGCTTAAGGAGGAATACGGGACGAAGCTCAAGGGTGTAACGGAGGAGCTTTCCCGCCTCGAAGCCCTTCTTCCTGAGCTGAAAAGGGAGCTTGATAGGAAGGCCGCCGAACTTGAGCAGGCCATAAAAGAGGCAGAACTTCTCTCAAGGCTTGAGAGGGAAATTTCTGAAAAGTCCAGAAAGCTTACCGAGGTTGACGAAAAGCTAAGTTCCCTTTCTTTCTCTTCGGAAGAGAAGGAAGAACTTGAAAAGAGGAAAGAGGGGCTTGAAAAGAGGCTTCTTGAGGTTGGGAAGAGGAGTTCTGCCGTTAGGGCTTCTCTCTCTTCCCTTGAGAATAGGTTGAAACAGGTTGAAAAGGAGCTTGGAGAAAAGGACAGGATATCTCTTGAGAAGAAAGAAAGGGAGCTTAAGGAGAAATTCGAATCGATCAGGTCGAGGGCTTCGGAGCTTAGGGATCGCTACTCTCTTCCCTTCAAGAACCTGAAGGAACTCAAGGCGAAGAGAGAAAATCTTCTTTCCCTTAAGAGTCGCCTTGACAGGTTGAAGGGTGAGCTTGGAAAGCTCCCGAAGCTTAAGGAAGAGCTTTTAAAGAAGGAGAAAGAACTTGAAGATAAAAGAGTTGAGATCTCTCGCCTCTCGCCCGAGCTTAAGGAGCTTGAGGGGGCTTATAAAGAGTATTCCCACCTTAGCTCTCAGCTGAATGCGGATCGGAAGGAGAGAGAAGCGGTTCTGAAGTCGGCGGAGAGGCTTTCGGGAGAACTGAAGGCTGTTGAAGGTGAGCTTGAGAGGAAGAGGGAAAAGCTAAAGGAGGAAGTTAAGGTAAGGTCTGCGCTTGCGAAGCTCAGAGATTCTATTAGGTCTCTTTCTCTCATTGAGGAAGGAATTCATCCTCAGAAAGGATTTCTCCAAGACGTTAGAAGTTCCCTTCTTCCCGCCGTCTCTTTCTACTGTAAGGAGTTCTTCTCAAAGTTTGAATTTGAGTTCGGGGAAATAGAGATATCCGAGGACTTCACCGTTTCGGTCGGTGTTCCCGGCAGGGGGACTATGACCCTTGAAGAGCTTTCCGGCGGACAGCAGATAGCTTTTGCAATAGCCCTCAGGTTTGCCCTTGCCAGACATTTTTCACAATCCTTTGATCTGCTTGTTCTTGATGAGCCGACAATTCACCTTGATCAGCAGAGGAGGTTGGGACTTACGGAGCTGATTTCCTCCTTGAAGGAGCTGATTCCTCAAATGCTTATAGTTACTCACGACCACGAGATTGAGATAGTGGCAGATGAAGTTATAAGAGTTCGTAACGTTGGCGGCTATTCTGAGGTAAAAAGTGAGGGGTAACGAGGAGTTTTTTTACCTTCTGTTTCTTGTTTCCCTCTTCCTTCTCTCCTTCCCTGTGGAGATGGCCTTTTTTAAGTTTTTCAAATTCGGGAAAGACAGGGTTTTTCGCTCTTTACTGCTGCTCTTTTTCGGCGGTCTCGTGCTCTTCCTCGGCTGGTTTTTCTCCCTGAACGTTAAGGAGTGGGCATCCCGGGAACTTGTCAGGTACACGGCAATCTACCTTTCGTCCTTTTTTACGGTCAGGGCTGTTTACGTTCTCGGAGGGACAACCTCCCGGCTCAGGTTTGTCCCCTACCTTTCTTTTACTGTGGCTTACGTCTTGAGCCTTTTCTTTGTTTTTCCTGTAGCTAAAGGGTTCGGAGAGCTTTACTTTAAGCTGATTCTGATTTTTAAGAAATTCTTTATCTACCTGGGTGTTCTCTCTCTCTTTTTCGAGCTGTCCTCTGTGCTTCGCTCAGGCGGTATCAGGAGAACGGTTAGGTACCTTTCGTTTCTCGTTATTACTTCGGTTTTTCTCCTCTGGTTCTTTGATTACCTGCAGTTTGACGTTTTTACTCTTACTTCCCTCCTCGTTGTAGTCTTGGTTACGGCAGTCTATGCCTATTTCTACAGTTTTGCTGTTCAGAAAGTCGGAGAACTCCTTCAGGACAGGCTCCTTCCCTCCGATGTTTCCGTTGTAGTTTCAAACCTTAAGGTTCTGGCGACCCTTTTTTACCTCCTTATCGTTTTCAGGGTGCTCCTTTCGGCAACCGGTCTCGGAACGGTTTACCGTAAGCTTTCCGAACTTTACCTCCTGAAAGGGGATTTGGTTCAGATATCTTTGGCAAACATAGTTACGGTTCTTGTGGCGGGATTTCTGTTGTTTTCGCTTTTGAATGTGGTTAAAAAGCTGGTGAAGCTGGCTTTTCCTCCGGAACGTAGGGACGTTGAAGGAGGGTCTGCCGAAGCTCTCGTGTTTAACCTGGGTGTTCTTTTTAACGTTATTGTTCTTTTGTCGACTCTCGGGATAACGTGGAAAGTGCTTCTCCCGATAGCCGGTACTCTCGGTGTCGGATTGGGTTTCGGTCTTCAGACGATAATGAACAATTACGTTAGCGGTTTTATCCTGCTCTTCAGCAAGAAGCTGAAGGTGGGCGACATCATAGAACTTCCTTCGATTTCCGTTACAACCTTGGGAGGGACTTCTCCCAGCGTTTTTGGGAAAATAGAGAACATCGGAATTCTTTCAACCATAGTGAGAACAAACGACGGAGTGGAGATTTCAATTCCCAATTCAAATTTCATAAGTTCTCCGATAGTTAACTTTTCCCTGAGGGATCCCTACGTTCGTTTAAAGATTCCTGTCGGAGTTGCCTATTCTTCTGATCCTGAGAAAGTGAGGGAGGTTTTACTCTCCGTTGTGGAAGAACTCCCCTACGCGGTTCGCTTTTTGCCGAAAGTTGTCAGGTTTGAAGAACTGGGGGACAGCGCTTTAATTTTCAGGGTTCTTTTCTGGATAGATGTCAGGAAAAACCTCTGGATTCGGAATGTCATAAGTGACTTTTACTATAAGGCCTGGTATAAGTTGAAAGAAGCAGGAATAGAAATACCTTTCCCTCAGAACGACGTATGGTTCAGGAACAGCCTCAAAGTTGAGATAGAAAAACCGGATAAGGAGGAAGCTTGATAAAAGTAACTCTTGAGCTTAGTCCTGAGGACTTTTATACAATCGTGGGGCATCATGAGGAGAACCTTAAGAAGCTTGCCGAAATACTGAACGTTCGGCTCGGATCTCGGGGAAACGAAATAATGATCAGCGGTTCTGAGGAGGATGAAGAAAAGGCCAGGCAATTCCTGAAGGATCTTGAAGACCTTGCTAAGTCCGGTCATAAGCTTACCAAGGCCGATGTTGATATGTACCTTACTCAGCTTTCTGCCAGGAAGCGCTCTTCTGTAAAGGAGTCAACGGGGGACGTTATAGTTACAACTTATAGGGGAAAGAGGATAATAGCCAAGACGCCGACCCAGAAAAGGTACGTCGAAGCAATAAAGGAGAATGACATCGTCTTCGGTATAGGTCCGGCCGGAACGGGCAAAACTTACCTTGCCGTTGCAACGGCCGTTGCCGCTTTTAAAAAGGGGAAGGTAAACAGGATAATTCTTACAAGGCCGGCCGTTGAAGCGGGTGAGAAGCTGGGATTCCTTCCCGGAACGCTTCAGGAAAAGATAGATCCCTACCTCAAGCCCCTCTATGATGCCCTTTTTGAGATGATAGAGCCGGAAAAGGTAAATTCCTTTCTTGAGAGAAACGTTTTTGAAATAGCTCCCCTTGCCTACATGAGGGGCAGGACTCTCAACGATGCGTTTATAATCCTTGACGAGGCTCAGAATACTACCAAGGAGCAGATGAAGATGTTTCTTACCAGGCTCGGTTTCGGCTCAAAGGTGGTTATAACGGGTGATGTTACGCAGATAGACCTGCCTTCTAAAGAAAGGTCGGGCCTCGTTGAGGCTGTTAGGATTTTGAGGGGTATAAAGGGAATAGAGATCGTTGAATTTTCCAGGGAAGACGTGGTTAGGCATAGACTTGTTCAGGAGATAATAAGGGCCTATGAAGAGCATGAAGGAGAATAGGTTTAAAGACTGGTATATATACGGCACGCTTTTCCTCTTCAGCTTCCTTGTAACTTTCTTTATGCTCCCTTTCGGCTTTGTTAATCTTCCGGAGCTGAAGCCGGGACAGATCAGCCCTGTTGACATCAGGTCTCCGGTTACTGTAACCGTTGAAGATAGGGCTGCAACGAGAAAGCTTAAGGAGACGGCGAGGAAGGGAGTTGTTCCCAGGGTAAGGATTGAGAAGAAGGCGGAGAGAGAGGCCCTGAAGTCGCTGAAATCCTTAAGAGGGCTTTCTGAGGAGGAGAAGAAGCTTGCAGAAAAGGTTGTTTCCTCTTACTACAGGAGGGGGATAATCTCTTCTATCCCGGAAGGTTACACTAAGGTTCAACTTCCTTCGGGTAAGAAAGTTCCCGTGTCTAAGTACCTTTCAGTAGAAGAGGCCGAGAAAGGAATAGAAGAGGACTTAAAGAGACTGCTCGGTGAGGAAAAAGCCCGGCTCGTTTTAAGGGCTTTATCCGGTCGTATTAAGCCGAACGTCGTTTATGATAAAGAAAGTACCGAGAAGCTCTGGAAAGAAGCCGAGTCAAAAGTTAAGCCTGTTCTTGTAAGCCTCCGCAAGGGTGAACTTATTGTAAAGAAGGGTGAAAAGGTTTCTTCCGAAGCTGCCAGGAAGATTGAAATTCTGAGAGGAGAGAAGGGAAAAGGAAAGGGACTTAATAAGTACATTTCTATGTTCCTTATAGCAGCTGTTCTCTACTTTTCCGTTATAAGGCTTTATAGGATAGTAAGTCCTTCTGCATTTGAATTTAAGAACATTTTCTTTTCCTATGCCGTTATAACCCTTGATATACTCTTGATAAGGTTCTTTACGTTTGTTTCGAAGCTCCTTGTTGAATCCCTCAACCTTCCGGTTGAAGAACTTTTAATCTATGTTCCCGTTGTTACTTCTGTTGTTTTTGCTTCAATGTTCATAAACAAGAAGGTGGCTGTAATCCACTCAATTCCTGTTTCGGTGATTTCCTCTTTTATGCTTTCAAAACCCGAATTCCTCTTTGTTCCGGTAACGGTTGGCTGCTTCTTTTCGGCATTTGATTCGAGGAAGTTTAAGAGCCGGGAAGTTATATACGCCAGCGCTTTTAAGGGTGGGGTTGTTACTCTCCTCTTCCAGGTTCTCGTTTACTTCTACTACTTTGGCTTCGGATATAGGGCAGAACTTTGGTTCCAGCCCTTGTTGACTCTTTTCGGAGCACTTATTACGGCAGTGGTTGTCAACGGCTTGAGCCCGCTGTTTGTAAAACTCTTCCACTTTACCACCGATATAGTTTATATGGAACTGATAAACCTTAACCATCCCCTCCTCAGGAAGTTAATTTTGAAGGCTCCGGGCACTTATAGCCACTCCGTAATGGTTGCAACTTTGGCCGAAGCTGCAGCGGAAACAATAGGGGCAAATGCGCTGCTGGCGAAGGCTGGGGGGCTGTTTCACGATATAGGGAAGCTTAAGAACCCTCAAGCTTTCATAGAGAATCAGCAGGGGGGGATTAACATTCACGATAAGCTTCCTCCGGAAAAGAGTGCCGCCATACTCCGATCTCACGTTGAGTACGGTGAAGAGCTTGGGAAAAAGTACGGCCTTCCGGAGAAGGTTATAGACATAATAAAACAGCACCACGGGACTAAGCTGATGAAGTACTTTTACCATAAGGCAAAGGAACTTTACGGAGATAAGGTTGATGAGAAGAAGTTCCGCTACCCCGGGCCGAAGCCTCAGTTTAAGGAATCCGGGATTGTAATGCTTGCCGATACCGTTGAGGCTGCCGTCAGGTCTATGAAGGACAAGGATGTTGATCTCGATAAGTTCATTCACGACTTGATTATGGAAACGGTTGAGGAAGGGCAGCTGAGCCAGAGTGGCCTTTCTTTAAAGGATATTGCCCTGATAGAGAAAGTTTTTAAAAAGGTTCTCTCTGGTGTTTATCATAACCGGATTGAGTACCCGGATGAAGAGGATGTTAAAGGGGATAGTAAGGGGGATCGGTTACGCCCTTGAGGGGTATAAGGCGGCTTTCCTCACGGATAAACACTTCATGATAAACCTGCTGCTGAGCCTTGCGGGAACTTCGGCTTCTCTTTTGTTGCTCGAGGGGCTGGAAGCTCTGGTAGTTTCCTTTATAAACTACCTGGTTTTGGTTCTTGAGCTTGTTAATACGGCAATTGAGTCTGCTGTTGATACTGCGACAACCGAGTTTCACCCCAGCGCCAAGGTTGCGAAAGACGTTTCCGCCGCGGCTGTTCTTACCGCCGGTCTGTTTGCCCTTGTGGTTGATATAATGTTTTTAATTCCAAAATTAATGGAGTTTTTGAGGTTTTAATGGAAGAGGTCGGTAAACTCCTGATTTACGCAGGGATTTTCCTGATTCTTGTCGGCGGTTTGATAGTTTTTCTGTCCAAACTCGGAGGTTCTATTCCCTTCGGAAGGCTTCCCGGGGATATATACATAAAGCGGGATAACTTTGTTTTCTACTTTCCTCTCGGGACAAGCTTGCTTTTGAGTCTTATCCTGACGCTTCTCTCCTTTCTCTTTTTCGTTATCGTGAGGAAACAATGAGGTTGATCTTTCTCCTTCTCTTTATTCTGCTTCCCTTTTCTGCCTTTTCTGCAACGGTGGAAAGAATTGAAATTGAAGGTCTTAAGTGGACCAAAGAAGAATTTGTAAGAAGAGAGTTGCTTCTGAAGCCGGGAGAGGAGTTTTCAGAGGAGAAGCTTAAGGAATCGGTGAGAAATTTACTGAATACTCACCTATTTTATGAGGTAAAGCCGTCGGTTGAGAGGTTTGAAGGTAAAGTGGTCGTAAGGTTGAAGATTAGGGAAAGATTTCCGATAGTTCCGCTCCCCAAACTCAGACTGAAGAGCGACGGATCCTACAGGGCAGGACTGGAGGTTAGGGACTATAACGTCGGGGGGATGGGGCACAGGCTCTACGCGGGCTACGTAAAGTGGTTCAATAGTGATCACAGGGAGTTTAAGTATTACTTACGGCTTTACCTTTACAGACTTTTAAATGATGTAGATTTCGGCATTGGAGCTTACAGGTCTTTGTACTCTTCCGAGGATGCAAACGGCAGAGAATATACCGTTTCTTCCGTTTCCGTTCCCTTTTATATGAAGAGATACCTGGATCCTAAAAAGGTTAACCAGCTCTCTCTCGGTTTCACTCCCGTCAGGCTGAGGTATACCGATCCCTTTAAGGATAGGGACTTCTACTATACTTCATTTACGTTTGTTAGGGATTCGTCTACGGATAGAGTCTATTTTGTAGAAGGTAGGCGTTACGGAATTTCCCTTTCCTACTCGGTTCCTTCAATTTCATCCGTTTCAACGGGATCTGTTAGAGTCAGTTACTCCAACTCTGTCGCTGTTAAAGGAGCAGAGACGAGAATCTACGAACTTTTTCTGGGAACAAAACTCGGCTACAGGTCTGATTCCCTTCTGATTTCGGCGCCACTGTCCGGCTACAGGGGATCAAAGGTCTTGGGAGAAAAGTACGCTGTTGCGGGAGTGTCTTACAGGAAGCCGTTGATCGATAAGTGGCTCTTTGTAAAACCTTCTGTTAGGGTCGGTGATGCCTTTGACTCATCTCCCGACGACCTTCTCGTTTCTGTCGGTCTTGAGGTGGAGGCTTTCTGGGTTAAGCTCGTTGATGGTATCATTAGATTCAAGCTTTTCAGAGGGCTTGGTCCCGGAGGAGATACTTCAAGTTCTTTTAAGTTGAGCTTTAGGTGGTAGGTATGAAGGTTGCCTTAGTTCAGTTCCGGTCAAAGTTAGGAGATTTTGACTCTAACGTTGATAGAACGGTTGAGTTTGCGGAAAAGGCAAAGGAAGCCGGAGCTTCGATCTGCATCTTCCCGGAGCTTAACCTCACCGGTTACAACCTTCAGGACTTGACCTTTGATGTTGCCGTAAGGAGAGACAGCCCCAAACTCGTTCCTCTCCTTGAAGTGAGCAGGGATATTCCTTTAGTTGTCGGCCTCATAGAGGAGAGTGAAGAACACCTTTTCTACAATTCTGCCTTTTACCTTGAGGGCGGTGCCATCAGATTTGTTCACAGGAAAATCTACCTTCCCACGTACGGGATGTTTGATGAAGGTAGGTTTACCGCCTCCGGCGACAGAGTTGAGACTTTTGAATCTCCCCTTGGGAGAAGCTCTATACTGATCTGTGAGGATCTCTGGCACTTCTCGACTGTCTACCTTGCTTTCCTTCAGGGTGCAAAATGTATCTTTGCTCTATCCTCAAGCTCCGGATGGGGTTACAGGGAAAAAGAAATGTTTGATGATGCAAAAGTTTGGCTCAACGTGGGAGAGTTTTACGCCCGGATGACGGGAAGCTACTTCTTCTACGTGAACAGGGTAGGGGTGGAAGATGGCTTTGTCTTTTCCGGCACTTCTTTCGTCTGTGATCCTTACGGAAATATTGTAGCAAAAGCCTCAAGTTTTGAGGAAGAGCTTCTCATAGTCGATGTAAACCCCGCCCTCGTAAGGTCGGCCAGAATAAGTCTTCCCCTGCTGAGGGATGAGAAGCCCGGGGTAGTCCTCAAGAACTTAAGGAGAATCCTCGATGAGTGAGCTACTCTTAAAAGCTTTGGAGATAGAGGATAAGGCCTTTATCGAGGAGGTGCTGGTACGCTTTATAAGAGAGGAGCTTGGAAAAGCCGGCTTTGAGAAGGCCGTTGTCGGCCTTTCCGGAGGTGTTGACTCCTCCTTGGTGGCTTTCCTTGCCGTTAAAGCCCTTGGAGCTGATAACGTTATTGGCATATCAATGCCCTATAAGACCTCTTCTCCCTCTTCAAGGGAGGATGCAAGGCTTGTTGCAGAGCTTCTGAACATAGAATTCCACGAGATCGAGATAACGCCCCAGATTGATGCTTACTATTCGCTGTTTCCTGATGCTGACGGTGTTCGTCGCGGGAATAAAATGGCACGGGAGAGGATGAGCATCCTCTACGACTTTGCCCACTGGAAGGGAGCTTTGGTTCTCGGGACAAGCAACAAGAGCGAGTTGCTGATAGGTTACTCCACCAGGTGGGGAGACGCAGCTCACGATGTAAATCCCCTGGGTGACCTTTACAAAACGCAGGTATGGGAGATGGCCTCTTTTGTCGGGGTTCCCGAGAGGATAGTTGAGAAGAAACCTTCCGCCGATCTCTGGCCTGGACAGACCGATGAGGGAGAGATAGGCCTTTCCTACTACCTGCTGGATCAGATCCTTGTCGGATATGTTGATTTGAGGCTGAGGAGGGATGAGATCGTTTCCCTCGGTTACGATGAGAAGGTAGTTGACAGAGTTCTTTCAATGATCAGGCGTTCTCAATATAAGAGAAAACTTCCGATAATCTGTAAAATTGCCCGGCGTACCGTTGATAAGGATTTTCTCTACTTCAGGGACTGGGGGCTTTAAATGGTCTGTGACTTTAAGGAGCTTGGAGAGTTTGGAGTTCTCGAGTTAAAGAAGAGGGGAGCCGACTACGGTGATTTATTTTTTGAGAGGCGTTACACCTTTTCTGCAAGGTGTGAAGAGAGCAAGATAGAGAACGTTTCCTGCGGCGTTGAAGCCGGGGTTGGGATAAGGTTTGTAAAGGACTTTAAGACCTACTACGGCTTTACGAACAGTTTTTCAAAAGAGGCTGTAAAAGCAGTTATCGATAATCTTGCTTCTGCTGCATCGGCCGGTAAAGAGGTTGTTCTGGACTTTAACCAGAAGGAACCGAGATTTGAGAAAGTTGTAGAAGGAACAAACTTCGAACTTCCCGTTCGGGAAAAAGTGGAGATTCTTAAAAGGGCGGATGATGCGGCAAGGAGCATTAGCGACAGGGTGAAGCAGGTAACGGCTGTTCTTAGGGATCAGCTTCAGGAAGTTGTAATAGTTAATACAGACGGAGTTATCGTTGAGGATTTGAGGCCGAGGGTCGTTTTTTACGTGCTCGTTGTTGCCAGCGATGGAGTTGAACTTCAAACCGGTTACGAACCTGTCGGACACCTCGGGGACTATTCACTATTTGAGGCTGTAAAGCCGGAGGAAGTTGCAAGGAAAGCTGCCGAAAGGGCGCTGAGGATGCTTTCAGCCCGCCCGGCTCCGGCCGGGAAGTTTACGGTCGTTCTCTCTTCCCAGGCAGGCGGAACGATGATTCACGAAGCGGTCGGGCACGGCCTTGAGGCCGACCTTGCCAATCAAGGGCTTTCGGTTTACTCCGGAAAGCTGGGGCAGAAGGTGGCATCTGAGCTGATTACTGTAATAGACGACGGTTTTATGCCGGGTAAGTACGGAAGCGCAGGTTATGACGACGAAGGTACTCCTACGGGGAAGAACGTCCTCATAGAGAACGGAATTCTCAAGGGTTACATGTACGACCGGCTTGAGGCTATGAAATCTTCCGGCCTTCCTACGGGCAACGGGAGAAGGCAGTCTTACATGCACGTTCCTATACCCAGGATGACGAATACCTATATTGCCCCCGGAGAAACGCCGCCCGAAGAGATAATCAGGGATACCAAAAAAGGCATACTGGTCGTTAAGATGGGGGGAGGGCAGGTTAATACTGTTAACGGTGAGTTTGTTTTCGAGGTTTCGGAAGGTTATCTCATCGAAAACGGCGAAGTGACGGAGCCTATCAGGGGAGCTTCCCTCATAGGAAACGGCCCGAAAGTTCTTTCGGAGATAGATGCTGTTGGAAACGATCTCGGTTTTTCGATCGGCACCTGCGGTAAGGATGGCCAGGGAGTTCCCGTTTCCGACGGTCTCCCTACCATAAGGATTCCGAGTATAACCGTAGGAGGGGTGGGTTGAAACTTGCGGCTGTAAGGAACGTGGAATTTGAAGATCTGGGATCATTTAGAGAGGCTTTTGAAAGAAGAGGAGTTTCCGTTTTCGACTTCAGGGCTTACGAGGGAGAGTTTCCTTCTCCTGAGGAGTTTGACGTTCTCGTGGTTCTCGGCGGTCCCATGGGGGTTTACGAGGAGGAAAAATATCCGTTTTTGAAGGAGGAAAAGGGGCTTATATCTTCCTTTATCTCCTCCGGCAAAAAGGTTCTCGGTATATGCCTTGGCGCTCAGCTCATTGCGGAAGTGCTCGGAGGGAAGGTTTACAGGGGAGAGTGGGGAAAGGAAATAGGATGGTTTTCAATTTACCCCCAGTATGACCTTGAATTTCTTTACAGGGATGAAATTGAAGCCTTCCACTGGCACGGGGATACCTTTGACCTTCCAAAGGGGGCAGTCAGGCTTGCCTCTTCGGTAAAGTATAAAAATCAAGCCTTCAGATTCGGGAAAACACTTGCCCTTCAGTTTCACCTCGAAGTTACCCGGGAAGGAATAGAGAAGTGGATTGATGCCTACCGGGAAGAGCTGAGAAAAGAAGGGATTCAAGGAGAGGAGCTTCTGTCGCCGCCTGACAGGTGGAAAAAGCTGAAGCTTTACGGAGATGTCTTCGTCGAATACTTCCTGAAGCTTTGATTAAAGACCTTGACATCATAATAAATTCTAATAAGATAATGGACGGTTAAAACCTGAGGGAGAGGTAAGCAATGGCGAAGAAGCTCCTCATAGCGGTTTCTGCCCTTATCCTGGTTTCGTCCTGCGGTTCGGAAGAGAAGGCAGAGCCGGTAAGTGTTAAAAGCGTTTCCGGTGTTAAAGTTCAAAAAGCGGAAACACTCTCCGTGGTGAGGAAAGATACTTTTTCTGGGGTTGTTATTCCGGATAGGGAAGTTTTTCTGTCTCCGAAAGTTGTCGGATACTTAAAAGAGATCAAGGTAAAGGCCGGAGAGGCTGTTAAGAAAGGACAGCTTCTTGCCGTTATAGACAGTTCGGATATCCGTCCCGATGTTGATAGGGCAAAGGCAGGCCTCAAGGAAATTTCTGCTGCCCTCAGGGAGGTAGATAAAGCCCTTGAGGAGGTTGAGTCCCACAGGGCTGCTGCTGAAGCAAATTTTCGGCTTGCCGAGAGGACTTATGAGAGGTTTAAAAAACTGCTTGAAGCGGAAGCCGTTTCAAAGCAGAGGTTTGATGAAGTAGAGGCCAGGTATAAAGCAGCAAAAGCAAATCTTGAAGCCGTTGAAGCCAAAAAAGCTCAGCTTCTTGAGAAGAAAAAAGAGCTTCTTGCTAAAAAAGAACAGGTGGAAGCCGGCCTGAGGAAGGCCAGAGCTTTTCTTTCCTATACCTACTTGAAGTCTCCCTTCGACGGAGTTGTTCTTCAAAAGCTTGTTGATTCCGGTAATCTCGTTTCGCCTCAAACTCCCGTCTTTAAGCTCGGAAGCTTCCCGCTAAAAGTTAAAGCTTTTATAGATGAAGCCTACTCGGGGAAAATTAAAGAGGGAAGCAAGGTTGTCGTGAAAATTAAAGGGAAAACCTTTAAAGGAAAAGTTGTTGAGGTTGATAAGAGTTCTGATCCGGTTTCTCACAAGTTCGGTATTAAAGTTGAACTGCCGGATGCCGACCATCTGATTCCGGGAACTTACGCTGTTGTTGAAATTCCGGCCCTCTCTGCCGAGGAAGTGATTGTCCCGCTTTCTGCCGTTTATCGCGTCGGAGCTGTTGAGTACGTTTTCGTCGTTGAAGGGGGAGTTGCCCATTTAAGGGTGATTAAGACCGGTGAAAGAATAGGAGATAAGGTCGTAGTTCTTTCCGGACTCCATCCCGGAGAGAGGATTGCAGTTTCGGAAGTTGGCAACTTGGTAGACGGAGCAAGGGTAGAGGGGTAATGAGATGAAGAATATCAACCTCGGGATAGCAGGTAATATAGCGCGAAAGTTCATAACTTCCAAGCTTACTCCTCTTATTCTCGTTGCTTCTATGCTTATAGGTCTTGCGGCTGTGGTTTTTACCCCAAAAGAAGAAGAACCGCAAATTGTTGTTCCTATGATTGACGTCTTCATTCCCTACCCTGGAGCCTCTGCAAAGGAGGTAGAGAGGAAAATCTCAACCAGGTTTGAGAAGTTATTCTGGGAAATAAAGGGAGTAGAGTACGTCT
>Ga0256836_1000011_pt1 | contig 161461 bp, 221 predicted proteins | sample 4561380metaG_FD_185974 | JGI IMG/M metagenome (GOLD analysis project Ga0256836, IMG submission 185974) | Hydrothermal vent microbial communities from Guaymas Basin, Mexico - 4561-380 | ecosystem: Environmental > Aquatic > Marine > Hydrothermal vents | place: Mexico: Guaymas Basin | collected...
TTTATTTTTACTCCTATAGTTTTAGATATGTAAAAGTTTAGATTGAAAATATTGATTTGATTTATCTTTTTACCTATATTATGTATAATGTTTGATGCGATAAAAGCTATTGAATTTATTTTATCACCGTTATTTGATGTGCTATTATCACTAATCTTTTCTTTTAAGATAAAAATATTGGACGAGACATTGAAGTTGCTAAAATTAATCAACTTTAACACAGTACCATTTGATTTGTTACAATCACTAATCTTTTCTTTCAGGAGAAAAATATTGGACGAGACATTGAAGTTGCTAAAATTAATCAACTTTAACACAGGACCGTTTGATATTAAAGGTCCTGCGATGTTTTTATCTATATCCATCTATTTTAACTCCAGTCAGGTTTTAAATCAACATAAATATTAGAAGGAACTCCGTCTAGTTTTTTAGGAAACGCTTGTAAAACTAATTGAATATCAACATCTTTGTCGTGTGTTGGCATATCGAAGGTTATCTTATACGACTTATATCCTTCATATAAGCCACTCCACTCTTCTGAACTTTGTTCCACATTAGTAATATTAGAGTTGTAAGTATAACCGTTGTCATCTATTATGTAGCTTATGCTTGCAATGTATTCATATAATTCAGGGGACGTGTTTTGAGAGGCTAGATATATTGTTAATTTTGACTTATTTGCGGGCTTAACAAAAGATAATCTTTCCAAAGAAAATCCTTCTATGCCATTGTTTGAACTTAAAGATATTGAACCGTTACTACCATTAACCCTTATTATATTAGAAGCTTTTACAGTGTTGTTGTTTGTTATTTTTGCGTAAGGCATAGGGTCGTCGTTTGATAAACATGAAAAAAGCTCTATTTTTCCATCCACATAAGAAGGCAAAGCTGATGTTTTTGAGTTTCTAATTGTTGCATTCATCTTTGTGCTTAAAGAAGCTGTTACATTTGAAGCGTCTATGGTGCTATAAGGGTAATCACCGCTAACATTTCCTCCATTAATGATTATGTTGTCAAAATGGTTTGAGCCTTCAATGGTGCAGTCAAACAATGAATATATGTTTTTACTTGATGCATCTGTGTTATTTCCCAGCAAATGAAAAGTTGAATTTCTTGCTATTAAAAATATGTTTCTTACTTGATGAATTACATAATCTTTTAAGGATGAGTTTTTGATATTTATAAAAGTATATTGTGATAAACTTCCATGCTGATAATTTGAATAAACCAAGTTTGACGCCACTATAGAACAATTGTTTATTATGAATTTTTGAGTGTATATATTTATATCACTGTCGTAATAGATAACACTTCTCCCACAATTAATGTCACAAGAATCAAAAAAGATATCTCCAACTGCTGAATTAGCACCATTTGTATAATTATTAGTAACATATAAAACATCGTTTTTCGCTTCTAATTTGCAATTAATGAAGCTAACATCTGTTTTATAATCGTACCCAACATCACTATAATGTACCGCAGCTATCAAAGAAGTGGAATTTGATTTGATATATGAATCAGTAAATTTAGCAGTTAATTTATATCTGCTTCTAAAATAGAGAAATTCATATAAACTAATGCTAGATATTTTTTCAACGTTTAAGTTTAATTTAGCATAATTATAGTTATCTTCATCGAAATAAAAAACCCTGGTTTTAATGTTTATACTATCACCATTTGTGTATATATTGTGGTTTGTTGCAGAAGCTCTCCAGTACCATATTGCATATCCTTGGTCTGTACCAGAGTACTCGTTTCTTTCAGATGTGAAGTTAAACGTAACTTCAGACCAAGTCACATCATCTTTACAGCCGAAAAGCATACCGTCAAACGTGATTTTAGAATCTGTAACTTTTAAATTGGTTGTTCCGCTAGTTTCATCAATTCTATGAAAGGAAATAAAGCTATCACCATCACCATTTCTTTGATGGTTTATGACACAATTGTTAATTTCTATATCACTAATACTGAACATTATAGCGTAATCAGTTCCATCATCGCTTGTCTCAAAATTTATATTAAACATTTTAAACACGTTTTCACTTGTTGTTTTCATGTTAATTGAATTTTCTAAAGTTATTTTAGCTTTTGTATTGTCGTCATCATCCCAGCCTGCATCTGTTCCAGCTGTAGGCCTCTCACTATAGTATGGCTCTCCTTCCTGTGGCCACCCTATAATTATTCTGTTAGGGTTTGCGGTTAAATCTATTGTGTCTCCACTTATTTTTGCCTCTGTATTTCTTCTCATATAAATAAGGGCTGGAGAATCGACACTAGATTGGTCTGCTGTTAATTCAACAAAAGGGCTTGCCCATGCTTTATCTGGCGTTGTACCGTCATTGTCGTTTGAACCGTTTACGGGGTCTACAAAAAAAATGTTAGCCATTTGTTATCCTTTTTTAGAGAATTGTAACATATTTTTTACATATTACCTAACTTCATATTTTACCTGAATAACATTAAAATCACCAGTTAGCTTTATAGTGTCCCCATTGTTATAAGGTATATCAATCTGTTCGTATTGAAACAATATTAACGGGTCATTGTCGTTATAAATAATTTCGGAATTTGATTCAGAAATATTTTTAATTGTTATCAGGTTTGCATCGCTTTCTACTTCCACATCAGTTTCTTTTGCACCTTCAAATTTTTGTATTTTAAGCACTTTGTTAAACACTGGCGCAGAGGAATACAACTCTTTTAAATAAAGAAAAGACTTTAATATGTTTTCAGCGTTTGCCAACAATTGGTCATACGGAAGAGTCTCGTTGTCTGTTTCTTCTAAGGTAACATCTTCCTGTATTGTGTTATCAAATGGTGTTTTAACTACATTTGCCATATCAGAACTCCTGGACTATGGTAAATCTTGCGCTAACTGAACCCTTAACTTCAATCGCATCACCTGTTGTTTCATCTGTTGTTGCTGTAATTGGTATTGTCTCTCTTTCTCCAGGCATTATTGTATATTCTGAGCCATTTATTTTTATATATGCTAGAGAATCTTCTGAATAATTTTTGATAGTTATTCTGTTTGCGTATTTTGGAACAGATACTGCAGTATAATCAGAATACGTTCCTGTAAAAGCTCCAGCTGTTTGTTCAACTTGAGGGAACATTGAATACATCTTTCTAAGATACAAGAAAGATTTGTATACATTTTCTGCGTTTGCCAATGTTGTTTCAACTGCAGGCGGTTTGCCATCTATGTACTCTAATTGAACGTCTTGCTCAATTGTGCCATCAAATTGTGTTTTTATCACTTCAGCCATTAGTTACTCCTTATCTATATTTGTATCAGAATCAACAAGCATCTTATCGTTGGTATTAAGTATGTCTTTTACGATAACAGACATTTCATTGTCTGTTTTAATTATTTGGGCTTCAATTTCCACAGTTAAAGTTTCAAAACTATTAGTATTGTATACAGATACATCTTCTTTGTCAATATTAAAGGTTTTTAACTCACCATTGAACTCTATATAATTATGTGATGTAATAGATGTTTCCATTTTATCACAAACGTTCGAACTGTTCATAATTGTTAACGATGAATTTTTTATGTTTTTTTCATTTACATCAATGTTTTCTTTCAGAATAGAGGTGATAATTTGCGAATCTGATTGTGACATCATGTAGTCTGTTATATGTGAGACTATTGTTTCTTTCTCGGTTTCAATAGGTTTAATCGTGGTTTTATTCTCAACACTTATACTAACTTGGTCATTAAACAAATCACTACTATCTACTACAAAGACATAATTAAGTTCTTTTTCCAATGAGGTAACTATATTAAAATCTTTAAGAGTCGATTTTTTTGAATCGTTATAATTAAGGGAAACATTTTGCTGTGTTAAATATAGCGTTGAATCGGATTCTTTGTGATTATATACCTCATTTTCTTTTTTGACTGAAGATATATAGTAAAGCTCATTATATTCTGCCGATTCATTGTTGGTGATTTTACTTTTAGCGTTTTCGCTGAAATTAATTTGAGAGTTTTCATTGTAATAATCGACTGTTAGAGAATGTTTTTCAGACACATTAACTATATAATAGCTGTTCAATATGTTTTTTGAATTTTCCGCATATTCGGCGTTTGCTTTATCTAACTTTGAAGAAATGCTCTCTGCAAATATTATTTTTAAGTTTTTAAACACATAAGAAACATCTTTCAATATATCACTGTTTCCAGAAGCTATTTCTATTGGTATGTTTATATATATTAAATTGTTAGCTAAAGTTTTGGATATTGTGTCTGCATATAATTTATTGTTAAAAGATTTTATTTTGTTTAATTTGATGTGGTTTATGTTGTATTTTATTGCCCCATCATTTACTGAACATAATTTAACTACTGGTTCACAAAAATTTAATTTGGTTCCTATTTCTGGATAGGATACGGCGGTTTCGAATTCATAACCATTTTTGTCAGTTTCAATGTAATTTTCATGAACTTTTAATACCGTCTCACCATTAGGGGATAAGCAATATGGCGCTCCTAAGATTATAGACACCATATCTGTGATGAATTTTTTATTATCTGGATTAAATAGTAATATTTTATTCACGATAGCTTTAGCAAAATGAGAAACAGACATTTTTTTAATAGATTCTGTTAGCTCCATTATAAAATTTACATCGCCATTTCTAACAATGTAACACAATCCATTACTTACTCTATAAGTATTTGCCTGTTTTATTATTTTTGCGCTATCTGTATAAAAACTACCGTCAAAAGGAGACACTATTCCATAGTAGTCAGTTATTTGGTTATTGTAAATATCATAGAACTTTATATTATTTTTTACGTCAATCTTAAACAATCCTATCGATATTTTTATTTTATTTCCATATTTTAACAATTGTCCATATATTGACTTTGACGTCTCATTAAACATATTCTGTATTATGGAAGATGTGTAATTGTTTTGAACAATGTCCGAATGTTTTAAAACATAAGCGTGCAAGTAATAATCACCTATCATTCTAAGATATAAAGTACTATCAACCCTCATTTGTAACTCTCACATCATTTATTATTAATGCTACAGTGTTCTCAGACAACTGTTCAAGTGGAAAATTTATATCTTTATTCAAATCGTTTACTGTTATTGGAAAAACAATATCTTTTTTGTATTTAATTCCTGGAGCTAAGTATAATTCAGAATCGACATTTGTAGAGCATAGACCGTCGGAGTAATACTTTCTTACAATTGCGTTCAAGTCAACAAGGTTTATATCTATGGAGAAATTTTTGCTTTTGTTGTATTGTTTTATTTCAGAAAACATTTTATTGTTTTTCTCTTCGTCTATAGGCAACTCAGTATAAACATCTATATTTACTAGTAAAGGAAAAAAAGCTTTATAAATTAAATTGCTTGTATTTATAACATCTTCTATATCCGGTATTGACGGTATATTGAAATAAGTAACTTGGACTTGTTCCGTATTTTCGCCATTTGTAATAAAGATTTTAAGAGGCCTATTTGTTATGCCATACATAAAAGAAACATCGGAATTGTCTATGGCAATTTCTTTAGTGTCATGCTTTACATTTATGTAAAATTTACTTGGCAATATATAAGTTCCATTTACCTCTTTGTTCACATATATTATATCTGTTTTTATATCAGATAATAGATAAACATCTATAAAATTTGGAAGAGATATTGTTCCGTTATTCACAGCAAGCATATACCTGTCAATATCTTTTCTTGAGAATGAATTACCAATAATTGACAATTGGTTTGTTTCGTTTTTAACAAAATTGTTTACCATTGTGTCAGGAAGTTGCACAATAGGAATTCTGTTTCTTACCATTTCTTTAGAGTTCGAATCTGAAATATATATCTTTATTATCTCGTTAACAGATGATATTATATTATTTATAACTGGAGTCTTAAAATTGAACCAATTGTTTCTAATAAAGTACAATAGCTCTTGATACAAAGACTTCCAGTCTTTTGAAATAGGGGTTAAATTATTGTTGTAAGCATATTTGACTAAAGCGTTATATTTGTCTTCGTCGCTTAAATTTGAATTAACTATTCCATCTATTGAACTTAATGATTGTATCGAATTCTTTTCTATTTCTGAATAAAGCAATATGGCAACTATAGGTCTAACAACAAAATCCATTGTATTTTCATTAGATAGGTCTATCTCAGGATATTTTTCAGCTATTTCTTTTTTTACCTTCTCAGTGGCTAATTCAATTATTTCTTCATCTATATTTTTATAGGCTTCCAATATAGTTGCAATTTGATACATGTGGCCTCTTTATGTTTTTGGGTAAATTATAACAAATTTTTGTTATAATTCACAAAAAAGGTATTGTTGTGCTACGAGAACCGTTTTTATATACAGACACTGTTTCCTTTTATAATAACAACTTACCGTTTGAAATCTTACATAGTAACAATATATTATTAGTTCAACTGTCTAATAACATAACAAACAATCTGTCTATAGAACAAGGTTTTTTGTTTGGTAAAAACGTAGAAACAAATGGTATAAATGGTTTGTTTAATATAAACAAAACCCTGTTAGGGAACAACATAAATATTGAAAATTTTGACCATGCTATTTTAAAGCCTTTAAAAATATATAAAACACAGGCAGTCGATAATAATAAAAACACTCCTTTGACAACTGGCGAGATTATTTCATATATGGAGCAAAACGGGTATATAAGAAAACAAATGGTAATCAATGATATATTTTATTTATCAAATGTACCAAATAGTAACTTATTAACTTTTGATTATGCAAATAAATATGGTTTTAAAAAAGGTATAGACATAACTCTTGATACTGTTAGTATTGTATTCAATTTAAAAGATAATACAGATAATTATTTGACACCTGTTAATTTTTTACTCTCTAATTATCTATCTAAAACTGGTATATATTCGTTAAATGTGAACGATGATAATATTGAGAGCGTTACATCATCTAGTAGCTCTATTGATAGAGTGAATTTTGATGGATATTTAACATCAGATGAGGATAATTTTGTAAGCAAAATTAATGAAGTAAAAACTAAAGCACCTAGCAAGAAAAATGTATCAAGCTTATTTATATCAAATCCTTCACTCAACTCACCTGTAAATAAAAAAGAATATCTGTCTAAAACAAAAGATTATATATCTATTACAGAAAAAACAGTTAACAATATAAAAATATTTAGAAATAAGGAAATAGAGGACAACGATGTTATAACTATAGATGAAGCTTCTGTTATAGCTAAAGAAATAATACAAAAAACAACTTCCTTATCTTTTAAGACTTTAGAAGAGTTTGAAAAATTTTATGAAAATATCTGTTCTTCAATCGAATATGTGAAAAAAGATTTAACAATTCCGTCAGACAAAGGATATGTTGCGTCTTACTACAATCAAACTTCAACTGTTATAAACCATAAATCATTTAAAAGATTACTATCTCAAGAAGGAAAAGTGGACAACGTTTCTTATGCTGTGGATAAAAGTTCTAATTATTTTAATTCTATCCTAAACACAAGCGATAGAGGTAAGTTTATTAAGATAGCCCAGTCAATAGGAGTGGAAATTGACTTTGTAAGGGATAAATTTGGTTCAATATTTAACAAACTATGTTCTTTAATTGTTACTCTATCATATCCGTCAGCAGAAGATTTAAAATTAATATCAGACATTGATTATGCTAAACCTATATACGTTAATTCTTTTATTGTTATCAATCCAAACATACAATACATAATAAAAAATATGTCTACTTATGATTTTGTATATCCTGTATATGTTAGAATTGGGACATATTTTATAATTTCAAATCCTATAATTTCAAGAACAGTAAAATCAAATCTCTATTACAATTTTACAGTACCATTATATACGGATTTCGAAAATGATTTAAATATACTTTCATATTCATTGTCTTATATGTCAAAAAATACACAAATGGTTCCATTTGTTCCGGCGAAATATATAAATACTTGTTTATTTGATGATTTGTTATTTATACCAACAACAGAAGATGAAAAATTATGGGTTAAGACAAAGTGTGTTTCGTCAGCTGTAAATAAATATTCCATTTTGCATTCTAATAGAGCTATAAACGGAACAGAGTTAAGTAAAATTTACAAATCTGTCTTATCTGGGATGGATAAAGAAATATACATGTGTAGAGATTGTCTTATATCAAAAGAATTTGCTGCTCTAATAGTGTCTTTTTATTTAATAAAACAAATAACAAACAAATACAGTATTCCAGTAAATATAGACTTGTCCAAAATTGTTAAAAAAATATATTCCAATTATATAGCAACTGAAAGCAACAAAACTATCAGTGCAAACGATATATGCGGAATAACATCCACAAACCAAGGTGCTTTTATAGACAGTTTTATGTCTGTTAATCCTATTGTTGTCTCAACAGCTAAAATTGATATAATAGATTGTCAAGATAGTGAGATAATCGAAAATGTTTCTGTTTCAATATCTGAATTTAAAATATCCGACAACAATATAGAAGAGATTGCTGATAAATTAGCTGATGATGTTTATAATTATTTTAATCAATTGAGTTTTAAAAATCTAAATGTAAATTTTGATATATTAGATTGTAAAAATAATTGTCAAGAATGTAAGTCTCAGAAGTATATCTACACTGCATCTGAAGTGGTTAATGGAAAATTTGACTTAAGATACTCTTTTGATGCGCTTTCAAAGCAAGCTATAGGAACTAGAAAAAATGATTACCCTTGTAACAATTCTATTGTCAATAATAAAATATCTTATTGGACATTTTTGTATATAAAAGGAAAATACGGGGATAAGCCTACAAATTTAAAAGAACAGAAAAAGGGAATTAATTCTGATACGGTAGGGAAATTGTACTATATTGATGCTGATTTTATAAACACAGAAACAAGTATTACACTAGATGAGCTGCAATTTTTCAATAAAAAAGAATATGGTTATATTGCTACTATAAAAGAGTTAGATAAATTTGTTTATTATGACAGCGAAAGCGACATACTTTATTATACTCCAAATCTAACAATATCAGTTTCAAATGATTACCATGAAGATAAACCGTTTATAAAAATAAACAATCTCAAAGTCTATACCAATACACTAAAACATACATCTTTATCTGTAATAGATACAAATGTGGATAGTTTTGATTTTGGTTTTATTTATGAGTTATTATATGAGAAAGAATACACGTCTGATGTTGATGCATTAATAGGAAAAGGATTATCTGGAATGGTTTCATCTTCAAATCAAGAAACCCCAGTGTACAAAATACACACTACTATAACTCCTGATTCTATAAAAGACATTTCAAGTGCTTATAATTCAAGCGGGGCAAATTTGAAAGACAAAGGCTCAATTGCGTCTCCTATTTGTGAATATATTACAAATCCTAAAAATTCTTTTATTCCTGGTCATATAAAAATGAGAGCAAAGATTGACGCATTCATGGTTTCTTACGAAGCTGGAGAAAGAGTTATAAAGGATATAGGTATTTTGTTACCGTTTTCGTTTGGTATAATTGATGGATACTTTAATGAAGATATAGGGGAATTGCTTTCCAATGGTTCAAGTCCAGAAGAAATAGATGAAATCTTAAACAATTATCAATTTAATGTTAAAAAATATATTTCTCCAGACAAATGGTATGATTTTATGTCTTTTACCAACATATCGTCCGATTCTATTCCTGAAAACAAAATAACTATAGATTTGAATGCATTGGTAAAAAAAATGAAAACTCTAAATGGTGACGAATTATTTTTCTCTAAAAGGGATGGAACAAAAACACTTTTACGTGACGCAGATATAAAATATGGTAACCCTAAAACCTCTATTGACCCAGGTGTGTATATATCAGAGGTTAACATATTGTCGGATGCGGTATATGCAAAAGCGGTAACTAAAAACAAATTTACGCCTATTGCCATATTATCATCAAATGACGGTTTTAAAATAACAAATGTTTTAAAAGAAAGTGATATTGATACGTATAAAGATGCTACTTACGTTGCTTATAATGATATAAGTAACTTGGTCACAACTATTTACCTATACAAAAAACCTTTGTATAATAACGGAATATTTATGACGTTTAATCAAAATAACAAACAAGGATAAACATGAGCGTAATTTACTCAGATATAGATTTAAGAAATGTTTTTAGAAAAAACCCTATTTTATCGTCTTTTTCATCATATCTTCCTACAAACATTAAGGATATTTTTAAATGGTGTGAGTTCATAGTTAGCAATGTTCCGGTTGCTGCAGCAGGAATAAAGAAAATTTCTGAAACAACTATTACTAACTTTAAATATAATGTTGGCGATGATTTTAATGAGACCAATATAAATCTTAAAGATTCATGGAAAAAGATAATAGAAGAAGAGCTTGGAATGAAAGCTAAATTGATAGAAATTAGTTACAATCTTGAAACATATGGAAACGCTTTTGTTTCTGTTTACAAACCTTTTAACAGAACGTTAAAATGCAAAACCTGTGGCAATACAATACCTATACAGGCAGCTAGAAATTTATCTTTTAAGATTGTCCGTCTTGCTAGTGAAACCAGCAAAGAACACAACATAAAACCATATGACTACTCATCTAAATTAAAAGTAGAAAACGAAACTCACGATAAACTTGTCGCAAATTGTTATTGTAAAAAATGCAAAAATATTTCATCGCATGAAATAATTGATTTACCTATAAAAGATGTAAGCAAGACCAATATTATATTGTGGAATCCACACCAAATAAGTATTGAATATAATCCTATAAGCGGAAGAACTAATTATTATTATACAATTGACGACACAGTGAAAAAAGCTATAGAGAACAACAATAGATTATTCCTTGAGACAACTCCCAAGGAAATGATTGTGTCAGTATTGACTAATAAAAAGTTTAAATTTAACGAAAAAAGCATTTATCATGCAAAGAAGCATTCAATATCTGGAGTAACTACAGTATGGGGAATACCTAAATTAGTCGCAGCAATACCATCTGTGCTTACTTATATGATTTACAATAAGGCAAATGAAAAAATTGCAATGGACTATCTAGTCCCACTTAGAACTGTTTACCCTGAATCAGCAGGGCAGGGAGAATTATATAATTTCATGTCAGGTGCTTCTGTGGCAGATAAACTAAAAGAGATAATCAATAAATGGAAAATAGACCCTTCTGGAATTCAAGTTACACCTTTTCCTGTTGGAACGCAACAGATATTAGGTGATGGCAAAATGTTAAATCTTGACCAAGAATTGAACAATAAAGAAGTATCAATCGCTAACGCATTAGGAGTGCCTATTGAATTCATTAAAGGTGGATTAAGTTATGCATCGCAAGGCCCATCGCTTAGATTGCTTGAGAATCAAATGGCAAAAAATCAATATGATATGAATAATATAATAATGTTCGTTGTTAACGAAATAGCTTCCATTTTAAACAAAGAGCCTATAAACGTTTCCTTATTGCCGTTTAAAATTATTGATGATTTACAGGAAAAAGCAACTATTGTCCAACTTGCTGCTCAAGGCGGTGGATTAATCTCCACTGGCACTTTACTAGAATTATTTAACCTTGATGCAAATTCTGAAAGAAGAAGAACTGTAGAAGAACAAAAAGAGCAAATAAAAGAACAACTTGATTTACAACATTATCAACAAGAAATTCAACAGTCTATAGAGGAAAAAGCTAGAGAACAAAACATTATGAATCAATCAAGATTTAATAACCTAAATCAACAAGCCTTAATTCAAGAAGCTCAAAATCAAGTAGAACAACTGATGCAGATGGATGAAGGGCAAAGAAGAAGTGCTCTTGATGAAATGGCCAAGACAAACTATATTATGTATGCAACCGTTAAGTCGTTGCTCGAAATGAAAGAAAGAAAAATGATTTATCAAACAGGAAAGCAAGCTGTTAGTGGACAACAAAATTAAATTGTGTTAAAATTTTACAAAAAAAAAGGAACGATATATGGAGAAAAAAAACATCAAAATAAGTCTTTTGAATCTAGAATCGTTGGTGTTAATTGACTTAATGAGAAGGTTTTCTCAGCAAGATATAGAAAAAATTTCTGAAGAGGATGTAAGGAAGTCAATAATTGATGATTCTGTTAAAACACTATCGGCACAATCCTGTTTTGTAAAAATGAATTTTGATGATAATATGGAAGAATTTTTTAAAACACTGTGTGCTATTCAATCTGCAACTCCTTTTGGTTTTAAAGAAATTTATAGTTTACCTGATTCAGACAAAAGTATATTATTTTCATATAGGATTTTGGAAACTATAAAGCAGTTAAAAATTATAAAACCACTTGAAGAAATAACTATAGATACTTCCCAGATTATAGAATCTACCATAAAAACAAATTTATACAAATTATTAAATGAAGAGTTTAAAGTTATTAAAATTGACGAGAATCTAAATTTATTAATAGGAAAAGGCTATCGTGAGACTTGGGATATTTTAAATGGAATAAAACAGGTCTTTACCACTTTTAGAGTTTTTGGAAGCTATGAAAAAGGAGATAAATTTTCAGGTTTTGTATGCTTATTTAATTCAGAGCTTGATGAAATTAATAATATTATGAAGACAAATATAGCTCCCTTTGTAGAAGATTTTAAACATTTTCTAGTAAAAGAGAAAAACGATGCGGCCAATTAATTTCATATATGTTGAGGCTATTACACAAGAAGACTTAATTGAAGAAAACAAAAAATGGAAAGAAGCTGGTTTTGAATATGTTCCATTTCATTATATGTTAAATTTTAGTGAACATAAAGCGGACAACGGTGCTGTTATTGTAAAAGGTAGACCATTAAATATGAATAACGGATTAATCAGGGATAGTTTTTTGTCTGCCAAAGGAATAGGTGTCTTGCTGGTTGTTAATGAATATGGTAATATCCCGATTTCTATATACAAACAATTAGGTAAACTTATTAAACAAACAACAATTGATATAGGTTTAACAGAATACCAATTGGCAACAAATTATTCTATTGAAGAAAGAAAATTAGATATAGTAAAATTACATTCAGAAATACTGAATGCAGAAGTTGATTTTTTAAAAATAAAATAAACAAAAGGACGTAAAATGTTAGTTTTAGTAAAAACAAAAGACGGTGTTGAAAAGGCTATTAATATTACAAATGCTGAATTTGAAGCTACAAGGAACAGTCAGGATGCCTCATTGCTTGATTTGAGAATTGTAAAGGAAAATGGACAAGTTACAGAAACGACAATAACTGAGGACTCGTATAGAATGCTTATAGATGTTTTACAAAGAAACTCTAAAATGATTTCTTTATCTTAACTACCTTATCGGCATACTCCCCACGCCTTTAGGCGAGGGAGGTTGCTTTATACACTATCAAATTATCTGTATCATGTATAGGCCTTTAATTCTATCTGCTCGCATCTTTTGTTTTGTGGTATAATTTACACAAAAAAAAGGCTGCAAATGTATCATAAAATAGATTCTAATCCAGAGGAACTAGATAATAAAATACTCAAAAATATGACAAAAGCAATAGCAGATAATTTCCCCATTAAAGGTAATTTTTATACCTTAAAAGTAAGTAATCTTCATCCTGAAAGAGCAGACGTTTCCCTAAACGATATAAAAGATGCTATTTTGTCAGGTAAAAGTATATACAATACAATAAAAGGAGATATGGAACTTGTAAGAAATTCTGATGGTAAAATTGTAGATAGAAAGTCCAATGTAGTGATAGCAAGAATTCCCAAATTTACAAAAAAAGAAACTTTTATAGTTGATGGAAATTCCTACGTCGTTCCGAATCAGCAAAGATTAAAACCAGGAGCATATTTATTTCAAAGAAAAAATGGCGAGATTGTAACAATATTTAATACTCAACAAAATAGACAATTTAAATTGTCTCTTGACCCATCTACAGGTATTTTTTATTTTAACATAGGAAGCAGTAAGGTTCCTGCTATAAGCATTCTTAACGCACTTGGTGTGTCCCATCAGGATTTAATTAAAACTATAGGTAATAAACTGTATACTGTAAACCAAAAAAAAGCGAATCCATCTGATTTAGATAAATTTATTAAAAAATCATATAAATTACCATCTGAGTTGCAGAACGCATCTAGCGAGGAAAAAATAAAATACATATTTGGGAATATGAAGGTTGACGACGATGTAGTAAATAGAAATTTCGGGGTTAAAACAAACAAAATAGACACTAGATTAATATTGGCTTCTATGAAAAAATTATTAGATGCAAACAGGGGAGAGGAAGTTGAGCTAGACCAAAAAAACAATTTAGCCAACAAGAAAATATTAAACGCAATGCATCTAATGCCTGAATATTTTAATAAGAATTTCAAAAATGAAGCATTCAAGATTAAGTTAAAATTAAGTAAGCCAAATGTTACCAAAATTCAAGACGTTTTCACACCCTCCCATGTTACAGAAACTGCAAAACTATTCTTAACAACATCTAAAATATCAAGAATGCCTGAAGAGTACAATCCTCTTCAAATTCATATGGCAAGTAAGCTATTAACACCTATGGGTGAAGGTGGTATTGAAACAGATAGGGCATTAACTGAAGATGATAAGGCTATACATCCTTCACAATTAGGTTTTATAGACCCTATTGTATCCCCAGAGGGTGCAAAAACAGGTATTACATTAGCGGTTACTGAAAACGCTTATATTTCCGATGATGGCGAGCCCGCAATAAAAGTTATCAATGTTAAAACTGGAAAAGATGAAATAGTTCCAGTTAAAGACCTTTGGGATAAAAAAGTTGCATACCCAACCACTAATGAGAGAGCAAAAAAAGAAGGTGTTGGAGTAAGATATAAAAACAAAGAATACGTAACCAAGTCATTAAAAGATGTTGACTATATGTTGCCTCATACTTCAGATATTCATAGCGCTTCAAGTAAGACATTGCCCCTAATTAACTCTATGGACGGTGTGAGAGCAACAATGTCTCAAAAACATGGCCAACAAGCCCAATCGTTAAAACATAGGGAAGCACCTTTTGTTAGTACTGAGGACACTGATGGAAGAGATTTTTTTGAAAATATTGCAGAAAAAACTACCCAAGTAATAAAAGCACACAGAAATGGTAAAGTTACTAAAATCACAGATGATGCTATTTATATTGATGGTGAAAAACACGAACTTGTAAAAAACCTGCCTCTTTCAAGAAAAACATATATAGATATGGAACCAAAAGTAAAAGTGGGCGATATTGTAAAGAAAGGTCAAATTATTGCGGAAAGCAATTTTTCAAAAGACGGCGCACTTGCTACTGGAACTCATCTTAGGACCGCTTGGATGTCAATGCCAGGAAATAGAAATGACGCCGTAATAATATCTGAGAGCGCAGCCAAAAAATTAACATCATTACATATGTATAAAGAAGAAATACCTATAGAAAAAGATGATATTCTTGATATTAAAAAAGCTAAAGCACTGTTCCCGATGACGTTGAGCAAAGTTAATTTATCTAATTATGATTCTTATGGAGTAATAAAAAAAGGGGCTATTGTTAAACCTAAAGAGCCATTAGTTATAAAACTTGTTCCTAACAACGAAAAGCCAATTACTTCTCTTGATAAAACGTTATTTAAACCGTTCAAGTTAAAACTTGAAACATGGGAGCATGCTCACGATGGTGAGGTGGTATCAGTCAAAAGAACCGGCAACACTGTTAGGATATTCGTAAAAACAGAAGCAGAGGCGCAAATAGGAGATAAAATATCAGGTAGGTATGGTAACAAAGGTCTGATATCTAGGATATTGCCAGATGACAAGATGCCTAAAAACAAAAAAGGCGAACCTGTTCATGTTGTATTTACATCTGCTGGTGTAATCTCAAGAACTAACCCTGGACAATTAATAGAGGGAACATTAGGAAAAGTTTCAAGAAAAACGGGCAAAAAATATAAAATTACCCAATATGGAAATCCTGATAATTTATCATTTGCAGAAAATGAAGCAAAAAAACATGGAGTTGAACAATATGAGACATTGATAAACCCGGAAACAGGAAAGCCTTTTGATAAAAAAATATTTGTGGGAGAGCCTTACATACACAAATTGTTTAAAGATAGCGAGTCTGGGATGTCTGCAACTTCTACTGATAAAGTAAATATAAATGAACAACCTGGTAAAGGTGGAAAAACATCAGCGTCATCTTTTTCAAATATGGAGGTGAACGCATTATTAGCTCATAATGCAAAAGATTTCCTGAGAGAAGTCAGAACGATAAAAGGACAAAAAAATGACGCTTGGTTTGAAGCGTTTAGAAAAGGTGAACCATTACCTAAGCCTGCTGAAAATTTTGCTTACGAGAAATTTAAAGCTTTACTATCTCAATTGAACGTAGATGTTCATAGTGACCCAAAACAATTTAAAATTTTACCAACAACAGATAAGGAAGTAATATCTAAAGGCCGTAGAGAAGTAAAAACGCCTGAAACAATCAATGCAGCCGATGGAAAACCAAGAAAAGGGGGATTGTTTGACCCTAAAATTTTCGGTGAACTAGGAAACAGATATGGGCACATTAAATTATCTGAACCAATAATAAACCCTATGTATTCGTATGAAACATCATTCTTGTTGGGAATTCCAGAAAAAAAACTACAAGAAGAGATGACTAAACCAAACGGTGTTTCCGATATAGTAAAAAAACTATCTACTATAGACATAAATAAAGAAATAAAAAAATTGAAAGATGAAAGCAAAAAAACTAAAAACCCTCAACTGAAAGATAGGAATTTAAAAATAATTAAATTTCTTGAAAAATTAAGAGATAACAATCTTAAATTAAAAGATGTTGTTGTAACCAAAAACATAACAGTAATCCCCCCTATATACAGACCTATAATAAAAGACCATACAGGAAAATATGGAGTGTCAGATATTAATATTCATTATCAGGAAATTATGAAAATCAACGATGCTTTAAAAGAAGCTAAAAAAGAAAAATTGGATACTCAAACAATAAATGCCCTGAAGGTCGATTTGCAGGATGCGATAGCGGCAATGTATGGGCTTAAAGAAAGTAAAAATCCATTTATAAAAAATAAAAAAATTAAAGGGGTTCTTGATATAGTAGGCGGTAATAGACCAAAGGATTCATTTGTTCAGGAGAATCTATTAAGAAAAAATCAATTCATGTCGGGAAGGGCAGTTATTACTCCATCAAGAGGCGATTTAAAGCTCGATGAAATAGAAATACCTGAAGATATGGGGTTGAAGATTTACGAACCTCATATTAGCAGGGAGTTATCAAAATTAGGATATTCTCAATTGCAAATAAAAGAGATGATAAAAAATAAAGACCCTAAAGTTTTAGATGTTCTACACAAATTAGGCAAACAAATACCTGTAGTATATAATAGGGCGCCATCATTGTGGAAACACAACTTGATTGGTGCTTATCCTAAATTTGTCCCTGGCCATAGTATAGCAATACCTCCTATGGTTGAAAGAGCGCACAACGCCGATTATGATGGCGACCAAATAGCAGTACATGTACCAGTAAGCCCAAAAGGTATTGAGGATGTGAAGAATAAAATAATGGCATCAAAACAATTGTTTACAGAGCAAGGGACTATTGTTCAAAAAGATTTACTAATGATTACTGACCAGGATGCTATTGTGGGAGTATATAAAGCCTCAAGGCCTAGCAATAAAAAACCTGTAAAAGTTAGTAATATAAAAGAGCTTGAAAGATTGATTGCAGAGGGCAAAATTAATTATAATGATAAAGTTATAATAGGGACTTAATCTTTAGCCCCTATTGCAAAATTTAACCTATTAAACCATCCTGCAAACAATTCGTTCGTTGGCCTATTTTCCATAGACTCTTTAAATTTGCAAAATTCAATTCCATTAAGCACATTTAACAATCTTCTTTTGTTTACAAGATTTACAGCTTGTATAGTTTTTTTTCCAACTATACCATCAATAATTAAGTCAGGAAAAAGTCTGCCGTTTCTGTTTAGCAGATTTAATGCCTCCTGTAGATTTTTGCCTGCAGTCTGCCATGTTCCCAATATTACAGACTGCTCTAACAATTCTTCCGCTACATCATAAGGCAAATCATCGCCCTTGAATCTATTCCAATATTTTTGGTAATAAAATTCTTTTACCAATGTTTGCAATTCATCGATATTGGCTAGTTTTTCGTTTAAAGCTCTTTTTTGATTCTTATCTTGTGGATTAAAATCATACGGTTTTGCATCATCTATGATTTTCCAACCAATCCAATCATTATTATATTTTCTACTTATCCCTTTATAAGTTTCTCCGCCCACGTCATTAGAATTGTTTGAGTAACCGCCTTCGTGTCCAATTAAATTATCATAAGCATTTAAGAAAGCCCTTGTCATTTTAAATCCTTTTTTATTGTAATTTTACCTCAAAAACAAGCTATTTAAAAATACACTAATTTACGCATATTTTGTAATAGCGTTTTTTTTTATGTAAAATGTTGTTAAATACTTAAAAAAGGACTGAATTATGGGGCTTATTAATTTTTCTCTAGGGGATATAGGAAGCGTGTTTAAAGATATTAGAGAAGCTATTACTGGAGAGGCTATTAAAGACCCGAACAAGCAAGCTGAGATTTTAATGAAACTTCAACAGATAGAGCTTGAATATACAAAAATGAAGGCAAATATAGTTGAAGCTGAGGCAAAGTCTGACCATTGGCTTACAAGCTCTTGGAGGCCTATTACAATGTTAGTGTTTGTTTTTATTATTTTTAATAACTATGTATTAGTGCCTTATGCGCAAGCGTTTGGAGCTAATATACCAACTTTAAACCTAACACAACAAATGTGGGAACTATTAAAAATAGGAATAGGCGGGTACATAGTAGGAAGAAGTGCCGAGAAAGTAGCTAAAAGCTTAAAAGAAAAATTGTAACAAATACATCAAGCTTTTAAAGGATGATACTATGACTTGTGAAGAAATTAAAAAAGAAATAGAAAGCTTTAAAAAAGATTTAATAAAACAAATTAATGATAGTGACCTGGATATGCAAGAAATGCTAAAAGGGATTATAAAAGTATCATCTAAGTATCCGGAACAAAAAGAGCTTATAGAATTTATCGTTATATTGAATGATACTTTAACAAGAGACTCTAAAAATATAAGGAACAATATTATAGAAATGATAGATGCTTGTTTTGGATATAAAATAAAAATATTAGAGAAGATAGATGCTGTTAATAAAAAAACAAACAACCCCTCAACGTTTAGAACAAAAATGAGAACTGCTGTTTTGAGTGTTAGAAATTTAATCTTGAGCAAACTTGTAATACCGTTAGTTATTGTTGTCATTATTTTTGTTTTATATATCCTATTTCCAGATAGTACAGAGCATTTTTTTAAAGACATATTTCCGCAATTATCAAAAATATTCTAAGGAGAATAAATGGGAGTTTTTTCGTTTTTTAAAAATGATAAAAAAGATAAATCATATAGTAACAACATTAAAGATGTTGCTATGCAGGAATGTAATTTCTACGAAAAAAAAATTAGCGATTTAGGAATTAATGGTATTGTTGAGCTCTTACCTCAAAATGCGATAACTCATTTAAAGGAAGTTGAAAGTCAATTATTGAAAATGGACCCAAACAAAAAAAATTTACTTATAATTGATGACAATTTGGGATTGATTTCTTTAATTAATGACATTCTGGAAATGTCCAGGTTAGACAAAGATATTAACAGTATATGCATACAAACATCATATGCCGGTTTTATATATAAAATAATTACGGAAAAATATAATTTAAAAATAGATTATGCAATAATAGATATTACATTTGGAGGAATTATAGTTGATACGCACGATGGAAACATTAAATATGAAGGGGTTATGGTTTTTAAAGATTTAATTAACAAAAATAAAGAATTGAAATATTTATTCTATACAGGTAATAGTTTAAATAAATATGTATATTCTTCTAAAAAAATAATAGATATTTTTCAACAAATAACAAATGATGATATTATGAATCACGTTGTATACAAAAACCAATATCCACCATCAAAACTAATAAATATCGTAAAAAGTTTAATAAAAGGATAATAATGTGGGGTATGATTGCAAAAGACGCATTTTGGAAAGTGTTTATTTCTTTTGTTATTGTATGTTTTACAATAATTGGACTCGGATATCTAGACTGTTTTGAGAATGATAGCAAATGCTCTATAGAATGCGTTTTTAAATATGATTGGGTTCATTTGACTGCAAAATACTATATGTTTATTGTGCTGGTGTTTGTTGTATCTTTTATAATCAATGTAATAATAGATTATGTTGAATATAAAAAATCAGCAATGTTACATATGTTGAACTTTAACTCTATGTCCACAAATAAAACGCTTGTACATATAACAGAAAATATATCACACGAATTGTCTACACCATTAGAAGTTATATCTTTTAAAATGTTTAAAATAAGAAAAATTATTAACACTATTATAAATGATGAATTTTCTATATGGATGAAAGAAAACTGCACACAAACTAATTCTTGTACTAAAGAAGAGAAATGTTTACTTTCAGATTCTAATATAGAGATTCTTAAACAACATTTTCTAAAATCAAAAAATAAAAAAAAATATATTGATGAACTATTAAAAATAGATAATGAGTTTAAATACGTTGATGCCTCAATAGAGCAAATTGGCAATATTTTACAGAAAATGAAAGGTTTTAAATCTATAAAATATTCCAATGGTAATAAAACTTTATATGACATAATTGAAACTTCATTTCAGGTCATGGCTATATCTCATAAAGACTTTAAATGGGGGATAGATGAAAAATTCAAGAAATACAGACTGTGTCATAAAAAATGTCTTCATAATGGAGATTTATTAAACATTATGATAAACCACATTAAAAATTCTATAGAAGCTAATGCTACTACTATATCAGCACATTTTATTAGATATACAAATGGCTTTCTATATCTTTACATTAAAGATAATGGTTCAGGTATTCCAAGACAATTTATAAACACAGTATTCTCACCTAATATAAGCAGCAAATCTAAAATGCTTGATATTAGAGGAAATGGGATGTTTATAAACAGGGAAATAATACGAAGCACTGGAGGGGATATAAGAATAGTTGAAACCTCTAAAAGAGGAACTGTTTTTGAGCTAAAAATAAGAGCAGAAAAAATCTAACCTAAAAAAACATTTATTAATATGAGCAGTTTAACGTCTTGCTCAGGACGATACACTATACCCTAAAAACGCTTATAGCGCTAATAGGGATGGCAGTTGAGACAACAGTGCTAACCCATTTTGCCGCCGCCCTCCTGGCGGCGTCTGCACTTTTGAATTTTTCGGCAGATATATATCTGCCTATTTTGAATTTATACATTTTAAACTCCTTGATTAATTTTTTCTTCATATTTATATAACACATTTTTTTAATTTTTTTCGCAAAAATATTTCCGTCATTTTGTATCTTTTGGTTTTTAAATAATTTGAGGATATAATATAATGCCGAATGGCAAAAATCAAAAAAAACGAAAGGATTAGTTATGGCATTAAACGTAACAACCCAAAATTTGCAAACATTACTACAACAATTAGCACAATCCCAGGGTAAGGCTATACACGATTATATACAAGCTCAGGGGTTTGCTTCACAGGTAGAGCTAGAAACTAAGATTGCAGATGTATTATCTAAAATTGACGCAATAACTAAGATAGATGACAGTGACAACGTAGAGTCTCTTGCTGAAAAAATTCAAGCGATTCAAGATGTTTTAAATAGTGAAGAGGGTGTTGTTCAAGAAATTCTTGATAGGTTAACAACTAATGAACAAGCAATATCTGATTTAAACGACAAAGTTGATAATAATTATTCTTTAATTTCTCAAGCATTATCAACTCTTAAAACATCAGTAGATAAAAATACTGCTGATATTTCTGACGTAAAAACAAGCATTACTAATATTGAAAAGGATATTGAAGAAAAAGTATCAGGATTAGACCAAAGAATCGCTTCAAACGAACAAGCGATTGAAACTCTTAACGGAGATGCGTCTGTAGAAGGTTCTGTTGATTACAAAGTTGCTCAAGAAGCTGCAAGAGCTAAAGCTGCAGAAACAGGGTTGACTCAATCTATTGAAACAGCTAAGTCTGAAGCTGTAAGTGAAGCGGTAAGCCAAGCTAACGCTTATACTGACCAAAAAGTTCAAGATGCTATAGATAATCTTGACGTTGCTTCTGATAAAGACTTTCAAGCTATTGAAGAAAGAGTAACCAAAGTCGAGAATGTTTTAAATGACACAACCAATGAAAACGGTGAGCTTGAAAAGGGACTTGTAACTAAAGTAAGTGACCTTGAAACTGGTCTTGTTAATGAAAAAGCTGCTAGAGAGGCTGGAGACACAGCAACTCTTGAGGCAGCTAAAGCGTATACAGATAGTACAGTAGTTCAAGCTGATAAAATAGACATTGACGTAATTGTTAATGTATTTATTGATGCTCTTAATGGGAATTCTTCAAGTGACAATGGGGATGCTCTATAATTTCCCCTTTCTTCCCTCTTCTATTTTTTAATTTTTTGTGGTATTATTAACATAAAAAAGGAATTAATATGGGACTTCTACATAAAATTGCAGCTAAAACAAATAATACTGTTTTATCAGATGCAGCTCACTTAGCCGGAACTATAGGGGCTACAACGGCAGGTGTAATGGCAGCAGATAAATTAATTGGAGGAGCAGGTGCTCAAGCTTTCAAACTTAAGATACCATCTTTGATTAGATACGCCAAAAAGAAACACTCCGAATTGGGCGAAGTGGGAGATGCTAAATTAAAATCATGGGTTATGGCTATATATACTCTTTCTCCAAGAATAGCTCATAATCAAGAGCTTGTTGCAGATGCGCTTTACCAAATTTATCAATATGGTGGAAATTTTGACTTAGCAACATCAAAAATATTAGCCGACATCAACAAAGGAACAAAAGTAGATAATAACTTGCCTTATATTACAGCCGCAAATTCTATACAAAAGAGAAAATAATGTCAACCGAAAGCAAAAAGAAAAAAATAGAAAAATTTCTACTTGAAGAACAAGCCAAAGCTGACGCTTTATATCCATATACAGACAAGAGTGTTGAACCAATAGCCGAAGGGGCATGGAAAGGAGCGTTACTCTCGGGTATAGGAAAAACGTTGCATGAGGCTCACAAGCAACACAGATTAACGCTAAAAGGAACATTAGGTTATTATGTTGGAGGAGGAGCGCTGGGCGCTTTGGCCGGATATGTTAACAATAAAAACAAAGTAAAAAAAGCTAAAGAAGCAAGACAATTTTTAGCAGATAACAGAGTTAGAAATAATTATGTAAAAGAAAAAAAACAAATTTTAAAACAAGCTGCATTAACCCCAGATGAGAAAACAAAAATTTTAACGGAGACTGGAATTGAATTGAGTGGGAATAATAAAAAACAAGACTCTTTAATTAAATCAATTGCTACAAATACTGCATTGGGTGCTGTTATGGGTGGGGTCGGAGGTTTAGCTACTAGAATGTTTGGAGGAAAAAGCAATATTTTAAGAGGTGCCGCAACTATGGGTGTTCTATCAGGTACGCAAGCAGGACTTGGTAATGAAATTGATAAGGAAATTAGTGAACATAATAAACATAATTCAATTTCACCAGCAACACAATTAGCTATAGCCACAGGGCTGTCTAGTGCGACAGAGCCATTAATATATAGAGCTATAGGTAGGGCTGGTGGGAAAAATACTGTAAAATTATTCGAAAAAGAAGAGCTTAAGAATTTGGCGCAGGCAAAAAAAACACATCGACAAGGCGGGATATCCACCAAGGCTAAAAATTATCTTTTACCAAACGTGTTAAAAGAAAAATATGACAGTGATTTTATAGATATGATGAAAGGTAGAAAAGGAAAATTTTTAGATAAAGATTTACTAGGTCATACAATGGGGAAAGCGTTATGGGGAACTTTACTGGGGTATGGAATAGGTAAAGCGGTAGAAAAAATAACTAAAATGCGTAATACCGAAGCTAAAACTTGATTAATGAATTTTTATATGCTAAAATTATCTGAATGTTGTTCTAAACAACTACTAAAATTATCAAAAAGGAAAAGAAATGAACGTATTAACAAAACTTGCAAGTGAAAACAGTTCAAGACTTGAGAAAATCGCTTCTGCTATTGCTGCTATTGAAGAAGGGTATGACCCTGAAGAGGTGATAGCGTTTGCAGCTGAACAAGGTATTGCACCTGAAGAAGTTGTTCTCGGGACAAATTTATTTGCTAGCGATTTGGGTAAAGAAGCTTCTTATGAGGATGAACTTCAAAAGATAGCAAGCGTTATAGCTGATGAATATACTGTTCCGTTAGTTAAAGTTGCTGCTGCTGTTGATTTATTTGCCGCTGGTGCACTTGAAGCTGACGATGTTTACGGTATAGCTGGAGATTTCGGTTTTAGTCAAGATGATGTTGATTATATTTTCACTAGTGCATATCCAGACCTAGCTAAAGAAGCCGGCGCAAGTGAATCTGGAGAGAAATTAACAGAACGAGCTTGGAAAAAAATCAGAGAATTAGGGACTGGTATGAAAAACGCTGCTATGGCAAAAGAACTAAGAGAAGGTTTGAAAGCTGATGCTAGCGGAAAAAGAGATTATCTAAAAGCTCTTAAAGGGGCTGGTAAAACTGGTGCTATTTACGGAATACCTGCTGGAGCTGCCGCTTATCTAGCCACAAGGGGCAGAGACGGGCAAGAAGATTAAATTTCTTCTTTTTTCTAACCTAAAAAAAAGCGGCGATTTAACGCCGCCATCTCTCTAACACAACCACCATTACAGAAACCTTTATATAATTAAATATTGTTAAAAAAAATTTTTTTTTCATTCTAGGCCTTTTTTTTAAAGGATAGAGCGTTTTTTTGCACGCTCCCTTTGGCCTGTAATGATGGTTGCCTATATATATAACATATTTCTTAAATCATTTTCACTTTAATCTTGTATTTATGTTTGAAGTTAAGGAGCTGTTTATTTTAACATTATCTGTAGTGTTTATTTTGGTTTTATCCGATGTTATAGGAGACTTGGAGACATCTGTTTTAATTATGTTAGTTTCTGTTGTTATAGGACTAGCTTCTCCTGATGTTACCACGTTAATAGTTCCTACATTAACTGTTTTTTCTTGAGATAAACAATTGTTTAATTGTTTTTCAAGTAAAAGTAATTTTTCATAATATTTTTGTTTAAGTTCCAAACATTTCTGTAAATCTTTGTCTGACGTATAATTTGAACAATCCATCTCAAAAGGATACTTAAATACAGCACAGACATCTTCTACGCAAATTATACTTAATTGTTTCTTGTTTATAGCTCTATGATAAAAACCATACCCTATTTCATTTAGTGGTCCATAATCTATTGTTTCAGCGTTTTCATCTAATTGTATAAATTCATAGTTTTCGCCGCTTTTAAAGCCAGGAGCCCTATAGAAAAACCTATCTATAGGGTTTCCATATCGTAACACAAAAGAGTCTTTAATCCCATCTATTGTAGCAATACCCAAAACATATCCATCTATATGCATCGGGTTTACTGTTGCACGCCATATATTGTTATCCAAATATTGTGGTTGTAAATTTTCTTCAGCTAGCACAATACCTTCTGAGTTTATATATAAAATATTTATAGATATATCAGACTCTTCATAAGCATCAATCCATACGTATTTTGGAATACCTAAAGGAACATAAGCGCCGCATATCATTTAACAGGCTCCACTTTTTTTTCTAAATCAGGCTTCTTGGTTTTAGGAGGTTCTTTAATGTTCAGTGGGGTTTTAATGTTTTTATTATTTAATTCTTTCTTTAAAGCTTTTCCACAATCTATTTTTCCTGTTGCTACACCATTCATAATTTCATCAATCACATTATACAACTTCTCATCATATCTACCGCTGTAGCTTAAAGTTGTACTTACTGCTCCTCTTTGTATTGTGTGATTTATTTCAGTTACGAAATATGACTCATCACCAATTTTGTACCATTTGTAAGGTTCGGTTATATCTGGTCTAAATGTAAGTTCAATTGTTCCTGTGTGCATGTTTTGAAAAAATGTTTTAAACGCAAACGAAGAATAATATTTCCATATCTTGCTAAAATTGCTATCTATCTTACTAAACAAAACTTTTTTATTTTCTTCTAGATATTCTGGAACTAGTAGATTTGGTACCTCATACACTTCTATCTTAAATACAGGAAGGTCTTTTATCTGGGATAAAGCCTTTACCACTTGAGAAACAAAAACTTCACTACATTTTGTTGCTATAGAGCTTAAAGCCATATTTTTGAAATCTATTTGAGGTATTATTACAGATGGTATATTTATTTTTGGTTCTTCCATTGTTATAGAATTAACATCGTCGTATGATATTTCAATATTAGATATAGTGTCCCCGTCATAAAACATAAATCTTGGAGGTTCTAAAGAATACTCATTCCCATTAAAATACAATTCCAAACCAAACATAGGTAATATTTGTGCTAATATAGTTCCTACTGAAAATATGCCACCATTAAGCCACTGCTCACTTATGTTATTATAAAAAACATTAACGAAGTTTCCATACACTTCAGAACTTCCCTCTTGCAGTATTTTAACTAATGCCGACTTTGTTTGTTTGTCGCCAACTATATTTAATTCGTTGCCTATCATTGCTTTTACAAAAGCAGCCACATCCCCTTTTCCTATAGTTGTTGTAATGATGTGGTAAAAATCCTCCTTTGTCCAAAACACTATTTTTTCATTATTTGCATCTCCTATAGCGTTTATAAATTCAGAGTTTTTTCTAGATATTGTTGAAATGATAACTGTTTTTTGAATTATTAGGCTTAGTGGGTCACTAAATGAATTTGTATATGAAGACATTGTTCTACTTACGTTTTTACCTTTGCCTATAAGTTTTGAGGCTTTATTTCCTAAAACATAAGGTTTATTATCGTATGTAAATTTAACCTCAGGTGAAGTTATATCATATTTGCTTGCTATAGAGATATTAAATCCTGTTCCTATATTTGATATGTAGGTTGTCCTATAGTTTACATTGTAATAGTCATCAAGTCCTCTTAAGATATGTATTCCGTTAGATAATTCTATTTTAGATTCTGGAGTAGAGTCTTCGCCAATTGCGGAAATAGATACAACAGAATATGGTATTGAGGAGTACTGAGAGATTGTTACATTTTCTGCTTTTGCTTGACCTGCAAATTCTTCACTAAAAACTTTAATATAATCATCTTCATTAAATTCGTCAATATTAGTAGTATACACCATTAAATTAAGATTTTTTACATTGAATCCGAAATCTATTATCTGTTTTTTACCGCTAATTGGAGATAATACTTCTACACTTCTGCTTGTAGTAGACTCGTTCCTAGTTACAACATTTATTTTATTTTCAATAAGTTCTTGAGTAACAACATCAGCCATTACATTACTCCGAGAATTGTAGTAGTTTTAAGTATATTTGGATTTGCAGATTCTCCCCCCTCTTTAACAATACCATAACTAGATGTTATATAAGGACCAGTGAATTCTGAAGAAAAAACCTTGCCGGCGGGCGTATTAAAACTATTTGTTGCTAACACTGTGGCTTCTACTATTCCGCCTTTAACTTTGATATCGTCTCTTATTTTTTGATTTCCATTAATTGGAGAATCTATGGGTATTTCAACAGTCTTTGTGACATTTTTGCTGATTACGATTGAACATTTTTCAGTTGTCCCTATTTTAGTAGTTATTGTTCCCATTATTTTTCTCCTGCTATAATTTTAGTACTATTTGCTATATCTTTTAAATAATCATTATTTTTATGCAGTATTGTAATCATAGCAGTTTCTTTATCTGACCTGCTTAAATTATTTATTTTTTTAACAAACTCAAGAGACTCTTTATCGTTCATACCAAGCATCTTAGGCATTTCTGTCATTCTTTGAATCTTCTCCAATTCTCTGAGAGACATAAATCCTTGATGGTTTTTTTCTCTGTATTTATTTATTTCATCTAATGCTGCTGTAGGCGACTTAATCCATTTCCTTATTATATCTTTTTTTTGCTTTTCACCCAAGTAGTCCATCCCCATTAAATGAAACATATTGTTTATATTCTCTTTTGCTTCTTTTGCTGTTTCTATTTTTGCATATTGATAATACTTACCTCTTTTATCTTCATCATCATCTTTAGTAGCAAACAAAAATCTTGCCATCGCTTTTGTAATTTTTGTCTTCTCTTTTTTGTCCTGAATAAAATCCAGTGCACTTATCATTTGCTCTTTATCGCCGCTTTCTATTGCGGATTCTAATATCTTCACTGTTCCTTTTGATATTTTAGCCCCGTGAATTGTTCCATATAGCTCTCTACCTATATTTACTCTATGTTTATCTTCTTTTGTAGTAAATAAACCATCGAACGTACCCAGCTCTTTTTGGTTTATTGCGTTTATATAACCTTGGTCAGCCTCAGTTAACGATTGTTTTAGTTCTTCAAAATCTTCTTGCCCCAAAGCATAACTTTTTTTGAGCTGCTTTTTAAATTCGTGCATTTTGCCTTCCATAGCTAATTTTAAAAGTTGCTGTTTCTGATAATCTTTGTTGGCAACAGTTTTGTAGGTTTCACTTATTTTAGGAATAATAGCTTTGTATTTATTATAATCGATTCCTTTTTTCTTTAATATATCAACAAATTCTCCCTTACCCCCTTCTTTTTGCCAATTGTAATATTGATTTGCTATTTCCATAGCCTTGTCTAACTGTGTGCCAGTTATCCCTGCTTTATTAAACTTATATAAGGATTCAACTTGAAATCTACCTTTTATACCCTTAGATGTTATGTATTTAGAATATTCCTTATGGTTAGCTAACATTCTTGGTAATGAATATTCTTTTGTAAATACTAGAGGTTTCCATCCCCCTATATCTTTTTGTAGAAAATCTCTCTCAAATTCTATATGGTACAAATTTTTAAAGTATTGGTATGGAGAAGATACGTTATTTTTTAACCATTCCTTTTTATACATATATTTGATTGCATTTTTATCAAATATATTATATAGAGCGCTGTCTTCGGCATAATCCTCCGCTTTTTTAAGTCCTTTATTTATTTCTTCTTCTGAAAGAGGTTTTATGTTAGTGTTTGCTGAATATTTGAGAAGATTCTGGAGATACTCTTGAAAGGTTTTTGCTCCTGTTAAATATTTAAAATCATTGCTTCTTCTGAAAAAAGCATATTTGTTGTACTTGTCTCCTTTGAACTTCAAGGATTGTTCCATTCTTTTTACTTTATCAAAAATTTCTTCGCCTGATGAGCCTCCCCACCATTCAGTTAAATCGTTCTCCACACCTCTCCACCATCTTGATATTGTGTTTATAACACCAGTATCTTGTTTGTATTTTATCCCTTGATTAGCTATAGTGGTAAGTCTTTTTTTGTAGTTTGCTACCTCTGATTGTTTATCTAACATTGACCAGTCCCCAAAAATAAGCCTATTTTGAACTAAAGGCTTTACAGCAGACAGTTCTTTTGAACTTAAATGAGCTACTTGCTGCAAATTAAATAATACATTTTCGGCGGTTACTTTTTTTCCTTTTTCTTTTAAGTTCCTTATAACATTATCTATAAGCTGCTGGGACTGTGTTCTCCTTATGTGAAGATTGCCAACTTCTGGATTTTCCTGGACAACAGTTGCCAACAAGTCTTTATTGTAATAAATTTTATTAAAATCTTTAATAGATTTGCTGTATTGCATCACTAAATCATTTTTTTCTTGAGGAGACATTGCCTGCATTTTGTTAAATGCTTTTTGTAATGATATTTTATTTTTTTTTGCATAAATCATAGATAAATATATATCTTTATTAGTATCAACACCAAATATATTGTGAAGCGCTAATTCTGACTTTTGATTAGCAGAAGTATATGCAGACATCTGTTCCTGCCTATTTGTTAAATAATTAGAACTAAATGGTCCTCTTGATAAATAATTCATCTGATACAATTGAGAAAACATTTGTTTTGCAACTATTCTTCTATCAATAGATAAAGGGTTTTGTTGTGATGTAGCCAAACCTATTGTCTGCTCTATTATATTTTTACTTATTCCAGACATATCAGAGGCTATTTTCATTGACTTCATTATGTCAAATGATTGAGACCTAGTAAACCCCAAACTTCTGTATTTTGCTAATCCTTCTAGAAGTTTGGAAGGGTTTGTTTCTCCTAAAAACTCGGCTAAATCACGCACTCTATCCTTTAACATTTTGGTTACTTGTTTGAATTTATGCTCAGAATTAACGTCGTTCATAAAACCAAATTTGCTAAATTTTAACATCATATCTTGGATATCATCCGCACTAAACATGGTATCTTCAACCCCAAGCTTCCTTATGTACTTAGATATGTTCTTTACCTGTTTAGACGAAAGGCCCACATCTAATCCATTTTCACCTAACATATTTGATGTAATAATGTTTACTTTTTGGTTTTGAGCAAATATCTTTCTCATGTTTTTCTTATATTTATCTGCAGCGTATTCAATACCAAAACCAATTGGTATTCCAGCCCACCCACCCAGAAACATTGAACCTACTTGTCCTGCAGTAGCAATAGCAGACACTCCAAATTCGCTTGCTTCAAGAGAATGCTGCTGTTTTGCGGCAAGAGAAGAATAGACGTTATTCATACCTATTCTTCTTGTCGTTCCAAGAGATTGCAATATATAATCTTTTACACCATATTCATAAGTTGCGTAAGGATGGTTTAAATATTGAACATTGCCCGTCATATTGTATCCGGTGCTTATATTGTTCATAAAAAATGGATTATACCCAATCATGCTGTTGAATAAATGCTGACCATTTTGTTTTTTCATTAAAGCATATAGGTAGAATGGGTTATTTAAATCTATTCCTCCGTAATTATCCATTGCTTAACCTTATTTATTTTTTTAGAAATTGCAATCCTATTTCAATATCTTCATTTTTGTTGTTTGAATCGTCTTCAAAAACAGGAAACAATTCTTTATACAATTCTTCTAACCTTTTAGTGATTATATCAAAATTGTTTGATTTTATATCAAAAACATTTGACAAGACAAGAAGTTGAGTTTGAAGAAAATTGATTCTTTTTTCTTTTGTTGTTTTTATCTGTTGAGCAAAAAAACATAATTTCCGTATTGTTTTATTGTTTGAATGCTTATTGCCAAAAAAGAGTATATAATCTAATATATACTCATTTAAGACAAAAAATCCATCACATCCTCTCTGCCTAGAATATATACAAATTTGTGAAATTTTGCCGCCTCTTGACTTAACAGTTGATAAATAGGTAAAGGTATTGTGGACTCTATTTTCTGTGCCTTACATTTTAAAATAGCAATTTCCTTCTCTATCGGGTCCATACTTTCTATATCTATATTTTTATCTTTTAAAATTTTTAAACATTCTTCGTTTAAGTTTTTACCTTTAAACGAAACCAATATTGAGGCAATTGTTAAAAGATTGTATGTGAAATCAAATCTATTTAGGGAAAGAGAGTATTTATCTTCCATTATTGCATATACTGCATCAGTAGTGGCCGGCAAAGGTGCTTTAAATTTAAATATTAATTTTCCATCCATAAATGATAACTCTTCTTCATAGGTCTCCGTATCTATAAGCTGTATAATAGCATTATATACATCATCTTTCGTTTTCCCTATTTCCTTCAATATTTCATCTATGGGTTTATTTAACTCTTCAAGCATTTTTTCCTGTTGTGTTTTTGTTTCATCTAATACATTTGTATTTTTATCTTCAACATTTTCTTCTTTTTCCTCAGTAAACATATTTTCATTTATTAATGCTTTTACTTGTTCTTCCACTTTATCTCCTTTGTTTGTAATCTTCTAAAATTGAAGCGCATATCAAATTATACACTACATTACGCATATTTTCAATAGGTGATATTCCAGAGACATAAAACCTAGTATCGTATGTTACAATCATATTTCCATATAATGAAATGTTAGTTTCTTCTATATCTATAAGCTTTGAATAAATATCAATTAATTTTTCATAATATTCTAAATGATTGTTTTTTATAAAATTAAAATCTAGGTAAGATATTTTCCCATCAATAAGTTGCGCTCCGCAAATATAATTTGCAATCTTTATTTTATTTTTCTGATTATTTAAGTCATATTCAATATTTCCGGTTATAGTAAGAGCTGTCTTAACTTGCAAAGAATGGAAAGAGTGCGTTCCGTTAAATGCTCCATTTATTTCCGGATTATGCATTTTTACTAGCATCTACAATATCCTGGTATAGAAATTTCTTCTCCGTTTAGGGATAAAACATTAGGATTTACAAATATACCACTACTGTTAATATTGTCAGAAGAATATAAAGCAACTGATTTAGTTCCATATGACACTATATTGTCAGCTTTAAATAGAGCAGTAGTACCAGTTATATATATACTTTTACTATTTAATACAATATTACTATTGTTAGTTACATACAACATTCCCTTAAATATAGAATTATTAGACACTTGTAATTTATCTACACTTAATAGAGAGTCTTGAGCAACAACGTTTTGAACTTTCTCAAAAAGAATATTTTTAAATCCGTTATATACGATAGAATTATTTGTGATAGTTATTGAAAAGTCATATTGTCCTATTTTGCCTGATAAATAAAAAGGGCTATGGATATTTTGTATCATAGTTATTTTATCTGTTCCCTGTGTTATTGTCACCATTTTACCAATTATATTTTCTGAATTATCCATTTTGCTATAGTCTTCATACACAAATCCATATTTTGCTTTAATATACGGGACCTCTTCCATCCTTACGGTTTTTATATTGCAATCATCACATACTTCTTGTTTATAGTAAGTGTTTAATTCCGTATTTTTAAAATATGTCCATTTTTTGTGTGAAAGAGCGAGAAAGTTATTTATTTCCTCATTGCTATATGTTTTTGTTATCTTATATGAACCATCGGTATATGGGTAGTTGTATTCTTCATATGCCGTTTCCCATATAGTGGACATTGTGTCAGCTGCAGTTATTATATTATTCGAATATTCTATCGAGTAATCAGTAGAAATATCTGTTTTCTGAAATGCATATTTGTTAATTTTTCCATCAATTGTTTCAGTTTCTATGATTGTGCATTCAAATTTAGAGGCGTTTATTTGGAGTGTAGGAATTTTTCCTATTAAAACTTCTTCGTTTATAAAAGGTTTTATCTTATCTATCATATTTTCATTTATTCCACCGCCTATTTGAACTTGTGATGAAAAAGAATTTTTGCGATTTATATATTGGTGCGAGACTATGTTTTTTTGTTTGGCTTCAAACTGTGTTTTTTTAAAAACGATTTTACAATATACTGTGTTTTCATCTAATAAAAAAGGAAAGTCGGTAGTGCTTATTTTGTAATCTGCTAATGCAGTAATTACATCTCCTTTAATTTCTATCATATATGGAATTTTATTTTTGTAAAAAAACTCTACTTTATAAGCATTTGAAGCATCTGGATTTTCTTTTAAAGTTATAAAACTTTTATTGTTAAACAATTGGAATGTTATTGCCTTTGCGACACCATACAAGTCGCTAAAAGTTGTTATAAGTCTTGTAATGCCGGAGAATATATGAAAGGCTTCTTCCTTAATTCTGTAACCAGTTAATTTAATATGTTTAACTATATCACCCTTATCTTTCTTAATATGAAATTCTTGTAAATATTCAACTTTGTCAAGAGTTTCAACATTAACATTTTCCTCTTTTAAAATATCCTTCATACTTAACGAATCGGGGTCATAAACGAAACGAGTATCTCTTTTAAAATCTATATTGGCCTTTCCTAAGATATGATATATGCCCTCAACTTTAACAACCAAAACAATATCATTTATTTTTATAGATGACTCATAAGAAGCTGGTATTGAAAATTCTGAATCATGGTGAAAACTATAAAGAGTAATAGTATCATATGTGGTGTCAATGTCGGTAACAACACATATAAAACTATTCTCAGAATTTGATTTGGCTTTATTAAAAAAAGCTGGAGAAAGAGTATCGATATACCCTTCTCTTTTAAGTAATTTTTTGAGTCGTTTAAACACTAAGTACTCTTTTTACCTACAATAGTTAAATCCTCAACAACATAAGCCTGTCCTGATGAGGCTTGGTATCCATATTTTACAACTGCTGAATCAATTGTTAAGGCAGGAACCTTAGCCAATGCAAAGCTTGAAACATCAGATGTGTATTGCCCTTCTTCAAATAATGCTTTCTGAATTGAAACCTGCGCTAACGCTTCAATCTCAACAACACAATTAATTTTTGACTCTCCAGCCTGATAGATAGGCTGTGAGTCATTTCCGTGCATTACATTAAATCCGATTATAACGCTATTACATGTTTTGTCGGTGCTTAAGTTAATAGTTGCCATTTGTTATCCTTTTTAACTTTTTGATTTTATGAACAATCTAATAGCATTCAACGATGTAGGTGTAGTTACTTCAATATCACCGTCGATTGCATCAGGTTCATCTTCTGGTATTGCAATATAGTTAATAGTGTAATTGGTAATCACACTACCAAGTAAATCATTTTTAGTAGTGTTCATTATGTTTGTAAGAATTGATGTGATTTTTTCTTTAAGGTCAATCACATTGCGTTCTGTTACATTTCTTTTTCCTACATAATCATCAACGCCGGCTTTTACTTCGAGAGCAGCATAGTCAAGACATCTTACTTTGTTTATCTCCATCTCTTCTAGTGAGCTCATATTTGTTGTAAGTTGTCTGATGATGTATGGTTTACTATCATAGCTCACTTGCGTAATTACAGTTATGCCTGCACTTGCTATATCATCAAGCTCTGCGTCACTAAAATAAAACGCTGAACCTATTACTCTATCGATAGTATTGAAGGATAAGTTACTTAACCCTTGTTGTGGTGGTAAATGCGCCAATACAGCGGCCATTAAACCTGCAATATAATATCCTGCATATAATTTATCTTTTATAATAAATTTATCAGGAAACACTAATACAAGATGCATATTATCATATCCAAGTGCGTAATGTTTTTCAGCTTCTCTAATTTCGTCTTTACTATTCATTTTAACAATAACTGTGTTTTGCCCGTTCAATGCGTCAATCACATCAATAGTGCTTACAGTAGGGCTTACAACTATCTTTTTATCAGTCGTAACAGAGGTAACTTTAGCTATCATTTTTGATGTATATGGCTCACCTACCGTATTGTAATATTCGCTGTCAGCTATCGCAAGGTCTTGGTCGCCTATGATATAATCTCCAACTTTGATATCAGCCAGAGAAAAACCTCCTGTTGCGCTTTCAATTGTGTAACTTCCATCCTCGTTTTTAGTGATTGTTGCATCTGTTATAGTTATTTTTTTAGTGTAAATAGGCATTTTTGGACAGAAAACTCCAAGTTTGTATGCACTCACCAATGGGTCTGATGCTCTATTAAGCATACCAGCTAATGCATCCATTACCTTATCCGAATCTGTCAAACAAGCCACTTCATATGCTTGCGTAGATGTGGCAAGTATATTTAGTGCGGTAATATAGCTTTCATCGCTATCATTAGGTACAACGTATGCCTTCATTCTAAATCCTGGAATTTCATTAGCAATCAATGAAAACATTGTTCCTAGTTTGTTTTTTTTAGAAGGTTCTCCAAATGTTGTTTTATACGTATTATAATCAACATCTATAATCTGGTTTGCTATATCTGTTCTATTTGCTGTAAACCAGTTAAATAATTCCCCGTCTTTAGCCACTGTGGTAACTTTTGTTGATGACATGTTTACAAGCGTTATAAGGTCTTTGCTCACTTTTATATTATCAAAAGTCGCAGCTTTATCAGTAGGTTGATAAACATAATAATCAAAACTAAATGTCCCTGGTCCCTTAATCAGTACACTGTCTCCAAAATATGGAACTGATTCAAATTTAAGTCCGTTCACAGACAAACTAACTTGATGAAACTCTTTTGAAATTGAACCTGTTAAAGAGTTGCTGTCGTCAACATCATAAGGAACTTCATCCCATATAAAAATTTGCAAATTTCCATCTGCGTCATGTTCGAAGTTTCTTATTTTGGAAGAAAATGGTTCTTGGTCAGCGGTAACCGGATTAATCGTTATTGTGTCTCCAACTTGCACACCAAGCGACAACATGTCTTGTTCTGTAACATTATTGTCTCCACTCTCAAGAACAAGAATATGTTTTTCTGTGCTTGATTTAACATGCACATGAAATTCCTTATCAGTTCCAAAATTTAATACTGTTATTACTTTATCTCCACCCCACTTTAATGTGTTAACATCAAGAGTCGTATTAGGTCTAATGCCTGCTACCTTAAACACTTTGCCTGTTTCATCCATGTTTGAAACTGTAGCAATACCAGCATTGTTCAAAGTTGTAAAATTCAACTCTGAAGCGAATCCTGCTTTTTCGTCTACGGCTGTTCCAATTATAATTCCAGGCATAGTTATTTTAAGTAGATTTGGCGTAGTTTGTGAAATACTCTCAGCTACACTTATGTATGGTCTAATGTTTGTTGCCATTTGTTATCCTTTACAATGTTCTTTTGCTTTCTTTTTCGTGCATAATTAAACGGTTATATTTTATCAATTTTTCTTTAAATAGTAAAATGTTACATTCTTTATAGGAAATTTTCCACTGTATTTGGGTGAAATAGTAGTCGCTTTGTTTAGGAGAAGGAACAATTTGGCTCATTACCGGTTCAGATACTCTGACAATTTTATCAAAAACCATAGACAAAACATCGTCTGAACAAGATAACAACATAAGGTAAACCATGTATGCCACTTTCTCAAGTTCAGCTCTATTAGCACTAAACACTTTTATTTCCATTTCTTGTTCAAGTAGAAAAGTTCCCGTTTTTGTTTCATTTGAATTAACACCCGGAGCACCTATTTCACCTAATGGAGTTAGTCTATACGTACTACCAGGTGTTGCTGATAAAGCTGGTGACAATGTACCTCTGCTAACTAGCACCAATGGTGTAGTATTGTTGGGGACAAATTCCTCCTGATAAGAGACATTTACAATCACGTCACCCATTTCTTTATCTTGAAACAAAGATTTTAGTAAGGTTACATAATATCCAATTAGATTTTTTGGAGTTTCAAAGCTTTTATCCAGATTACCAATCTCTGGAATATTATTAACTTCTAAAGACATACTTCCTGTTTGATGTTGTTCATCCACCACAAACACTGAATCTTTATTTAACTCCATATAATTCCTTCAGTTTTTCTTTTAAATCAAGCTCAATTGCTTTATATTCTCTACTGGCACTAGGTAAAACAGAGATAACAGCTGACTGTGATAATAAAATATTACTAAAGAAAGTGTTAGTAATATTAATTACACGACCAAGCTCGCCATTGTCTACCACATATATTAAATCCTCTATGTCTATAGGGACATCAGGCAATAATGTAATATTACTATTTCCTCCATATTGTGGATTATATATATCTTTACCGTCTTCACCTCCTTTAGGGTAAGAAGAGGGTTGACTAACATAAGGACCACCCCAAGTAAAAAAAGGATATGAGTATTTATCAATATATCCTACTCCGCCACATGTTGGGCAACTAGTATTGTTACTTGACTGCAAATCATCGTCCCAGCAATCAGGGCAATGCTCTTTTTCATGTATTTTTTTAAAAACAAGCAATTTATTTCCGTTTACCTTTTTGGCTTTTATTAGGAATTCATATCTTTGTTGCTTCATGACGCCACGTTTCCATGAGGGTTCTTCAGAATTTGATGGAAAAATTTGAGCTTCTTTAATTAAATCCTCCCCTTTTTTAAATAACACCCTATATTGTTGTATATCTATTTCTCTATTAAATTTATTCATATCTTTTACAGAGTAATCAATCTTGTTGGAGTTATATTTAAACTTTTTCAATAATTGCCATTCACCCTCTTTTTTTGCCGGTTGATGAATTTCTATCGTATCACAATCTATTTTTTCATTAACTATATAAAGAGTTATTTCGTCGATATCACTCTTAATAAGTTTAATCATTAAAAATCTCCCCAGCCAACAGGAAATGACAAATCCCCTTTACATTCAACATCTAGTGCATTAGAGTCTACACTTCCCCATAGCCCCTGATACCAAGCTTTTTTAGCCACCATATCTATCATTTTCTCAAACTGAGCTTGAAACATGCTGGCCATTTGCAAATATTCATTTTGTTTCCCAAAAAGTGAAGTGCCTGCGTTGTTGTTATCCCCAACGGTTATTTGATTTCTAATTTGAACAAAGCTTTCACTTTGAAGCAATTTAGAGACAATACCATAAATCCATACAACAGAAGGGATTTTGTGTACGACTGTTTTTAGTGAAGGCTTTAACACTATAGCCTCATTAACTACCATTGGTATAACTGTTTCAATGAGTTCATCACTAAATTGCTCCAAATTGTCTTTTAAAATATTAAGTGCAGGATAATCCTGTAAAAAATCCCGCACTTGGTCTATATCAATTCTAGGATACTTCATTTAATGTTCCTATTATTTTTTTGTGTTTCTTTTTCTTGTTACTCTTTTTTTTGTTTCTTGTTTTTCTTCTACTGTTTCCACTTTAGCTTCAACTTCAGTCTCTGCCTCAACTTCAGGTGTTGTTTGTACTTCAGTCTCTGCCTCAACTTCAGGTGTTGCTTGTACTTCAGTCTCTGTCTCAACTTCAGGTGTTGCTTGTACTTCAGTCTCTGTCTCAACTTCAGGTGTTGCTTTTCCTGTGTTTATGTTATTTTCCGCACTTTCTTCTATAATTTTCATATATTCAGGCTTCTGGTGTTGTCTTACTGGCGTAACTCCTCTTTTTGCAACTATATCCCTAATATCTTCAACAGTTAACTCTCTTCCGTCGTAATCTTCGATAACAGCCAATCCTTCACCGTAATACTTGTAAAGCAAACTTTGATATTTTACAACGCTATCTTCGCTTATAAATATTTTACTTCCTGGGTCAACTAATCTACCCTGAAAATTTAAGATTCCTTTTGATTTGTTTACAAATCTCATTTTTCTTCCTTTTTGATGATTTAATCCAACTAATTATACAAAAAATAGTTACTTTTGTTAAGTTAGTTAATTTTAGAGTTACAAACAAAGTCTCCATCTGGTTTAGAAATGTTTTTTTTAGGGTCTTCTTCTTCTATGATTATATTCAACGCTTCTTGTATATCATAAACTAAATTATCTGAGGCCCCGTTTTGCATCATGGCAGTATTTATTTCTTTTATTGTTTTAACTAATGAACTAACGATTTTAACATATTCAGAATGCTCAAGCTCTTTTTCAGACAGGGAAATTTCTTTATAATAAAAAAAAGCTTCTTTAGCTATTGAATCTAAGAAATTATTTGTTGTAACATCAACTTTTTTAAGACCAAACTTCCATATTACAAATTCTTTACCAAGCAAAAGAGCCCATCTCTTAAATAGAACAGACTTAAGTGCTGCCATCCAGACTGTGCGTTCATTTTTCGTTAAATCGCCTTTAAAGGCTTCGTTTTTAACTTTCTTAAGTTCTGTCTCAATCCACATTTTTTTCTTGAAATATGTATTTAAAAACCCTACATTGCAAAACCAATACGCATACTCATCTAACACTTCCTCTTCAATTTCAAGTATTTCTGAAATCTCTGACATGGTAATGTCTTCGCAAAATAAAAAACTTTCAATTGCTTCTTTTGCAAATTCATTTTTATAATATTCTATTATTTCTCTGTGTAGTTCAGATAATTGACTATATGCCTTTTGGTCGTTTTCTATTAGAACTTTAGAAATTAACTTAGCAACTTTTCTATCGTCTTTATCCTCCGGGAGTTGTTTAATCTCCCCAAAAATACCAAAAAAAGAAAACATTTACTAGCTTTCTTCAGAATGCGCATTATACTGTTCGCTTTTTTGAACCATATCAACATACATATCAGTCATCTTTTTAAAAAGTGATTTCATATTGTTTAATACAGATTTATATTTACTGTCCCCCATTGAACCAGATAGACTATTGTAATTCAATTGAATGTTGAAAACTATCTTTCCAAGTCCAGTTATTCCTAATACAATATTTTGTAATTGGTCTTGTATCACAAGAGATACATTTTTATCTGACAATATAACAGATAAAAAGCTTGTATCCATTACAGGGGAGTCTTTAAGTTGTAATAAAGTTTCCACTACATCAGGGTTAGCTAATGGGTTTACCCCATCAATAAGCCCCTGTTGAGATTGTTCATTGTTGGCGGCCATATCGGTTGGAGCTGCAATTCCAATTTGTTGCATATCGGGAGTTTGGTCGGGCGCCGAATTATCTTCAAGCGAAAACATAGGAGGAGTTTCTGCCCCTTGTTGTGCTTGCATTGCTATAGCTGCCTGTGTTTCAGGGTCTAATTGCGGTGCGCCGGCTTCGTTTTGCGTCGCAATTAAAGACTCATTGCTGTTCATAGGGTCGGAAACCTCTCCGTATTGTTCTTGAGAATCGGTTTGCATATCTTGTCCCAAATCGTCTTCTTGTACTGTTGCGTTTTGTCCAGCCGTCCCATCGATTCTCTCGGTAAGAGTTTTAACTTTATCTTCTACTTTTTTAATTTCACCCACTGCATTCATCAACATATTTGCCAACATATCTATTTTTGAACTTATCGCTTTCACCTCAACGCTACCATTATCTTTAGCCTCTTTTATTAGACTATAGATACTATTTTTATCAACGCCTTGAGATAATAAAGTTTGGGCTAATCCGGAAGCGCTTGTAGGTGTAGAATTTATATAAAATGTTCCCCTGTCGTAACTTACTTTTATTAGGTTGTCTTGATTATCGGTATCTCTTAATCCTATCGAATATTCTTTAAAAGTCAACAGTCTTCTAGGGTCTACTTTGCAAGGGTATAGCTTAATGTTTTTATCTCCGATTGTAATAACATTTCCTACTTGAAGAGGCTTTCTGTCAGAATTTTTTAGGATTATGATTTTGTCAATATGCGGCACACTACCGATACCTATATTAAGAACATATCTGTCTCCCTTATCATCGATGAGTTGTATCTTGTTAATAGTTGAGAAGGGGATTATTACGGGTATAAATCCTAATGGTTTTTGACCGTCCATTAAAACAAGTGCTAAATTAGGTAAAAGAGAAATTAGATTTTGAGGGGTTACGTCCACTGCTTTATTAAGCGCAGTACATTTATCGTCAGATTTTCCAACAAATGATTCAAATTCTAATGTTTTAAAATTATTATCAAACATAATATCAATTAATACAGGATGAGAATACTTGCTACCATACACAGGCAATGAAAGCATAGGTACTTGTAGATAAGTAATGCTATCAACGCCCAGTACACACCCTGTTTCTTTGTTAATAACTTCCAATTCTTCCCCGTTAAATACAGAATTTAATTTAGATTGTAAAGATGATTTTTTTACAAGTGTCTTATTTGGTAACATTCGGCCATGTTGAATATATATTCCGTTCTCAATATATTCTTTTAAAGCAGCTTCCTTATCTAAGAGTTTATCATTCTCTACCAACTCTTGTCTTGTTGTGACAACAACTGGTTCAGAATTGATAATTGCATTTATTGCGCTAGCTTCTTTTTTTAGAACTTCAGCAAAATCACCATACGCTTTTTCAAAAGCTTCAGCAAAAAAACTATCATTGGAAAGCTTTTCTAATAAAGCAATTTTTACTTCCGGATACGCTTCTACTATTTGAGGTAAAAAGTTGCTATTTGCTATTTTTGGAGACCACGTTTTAGGTGGGATAAATAATTTTCTTATATTTCCTGAATCAAAATTGACATTGGTAGCAGATACCGCATTCCCAAGCGATTTATTCTTCCCTAAAATGAAGTTTACAACTTTTTTCGTTAAAGCAAACATTATATCTGCATCAGGGTTATAGATATATGACGTAGCATCCACTTTTCCAGCGGCGTAAATAATCGGAATTATTAATCTCACTTCACCATTACTTACAATTGCACTACTTAATATTGTATTGTCATCTATATTTTCAACATCTTTTATACCAAGAATATATGGAACCAAATCAGGATATTTTTTAGATAATTGAGAATAGGCTTCTTGATTTATTAACTCATTAACTGTTTGGTTTCCATCATCAGCTGTTTTCATTAAGTCCATACCATCTAAAAATTGTTTATATTTTTCAGATTTATATCTTTTCATTTGAGTCCTTTTTTAGTTAATAGTTTAGCTTCTTGTAATGTAAAAGTGTTTAACAACATTTTACCATCTTTTATTTCATTTTGGTAGCCTATTAAAAATATCTTAAACCTCTCATATAAGTCTTTAGTTATTTCTCCGGCTTTACATAATTCTTCTGCAGCTTTTAACTTTTCTTCCACGTTTGCTGTATTTGTTCCTTTGTTAGCTTTCGCTTCTTGAGCGACATCACTTACAGATTTAAAATCATTTTTGCTATTCCATCCGTTTATAGTTAACCTATCCACATAAGGTACTCCGTCAACTTTATACCTGATTATAGTGTTCGGAGTAAACATCCCTATTCCTATTTTACATATTTCTTTACTCTTATCATAGAATCCTTTTAGAGTTAGGTCAACCTTGCTTTTTTGAATAAAAAATATAGGGTCATCATCATGAGAGAGTTCAAAATCATACCCCTCAGCTGTATATAATCCAACAACTGTGCCATCATTATGTATCATAGGAAGTAATTGCACTTGATATTCGTTAAATTCTTTTTTTACAAATCTTAGATTTCTATACAGTTTAGTTGCGTTTTGATAAACTTCATTAGTTTTATCTACAATTGTTATTGTCTCATTTCCAGTGATTACAATATTTAAAATAGTTTCTTGGGGAGTTTCTTTGGTAAGAGGTATATTTGAGAATAAGGTTGCCATATTACGCCTTTTTTTCTCTAATTATACTAAAAAAAAGAAAAGATTATAGTCGATGGGCTGTGTGTTTTTCTCTTCCTGAAACTATTTCATCTGTTTTAAACCCTTTTCCTCTTTTAACTTCATCGGTAATAGCTTTTTGTAAATATCTATAATTCAATTTAGCAAATAAATTTCTATTAAAGTTTGGTCTCATTACAAGAGTCTTGTACACAGGTTTTACGGGTGGTTTTTGGTCAGTTATATATACAAATCTCACACCATGTAGTTTAAGCATATTTAATATATAATCATCAATCAGTGTACCCTTTAGAAAGACATCTACGTTTTCAGCAAGATACTTACCAACAATATCAGGACCAACTATTACTTTCTTTTTATAACTAGGATAATTTTTTAGTGCGGCGTTTATATCATACAGTTCGCCTTCATCATCTTTTGCTAACGATAAGTGTCCTCTTGCAATTACTTCAAAATGTTTTTTATTTAAATCTTTGCCGGTACTGTTTAAAAATGTCTGGTGTAAAAGGTCAGCTTCCTGTTTTCTGGCGGCTCCTATACCTTGATGTTCCAATTTATCTTTAACTGACACTATTCCAGTGGACAGCTCTTGCCCTTTGTAAACAAAATCGCCCTGTTTAACTTTTAATTTTTTATCTTCCTGAACATATACTTTTGTCTTGTCAGAGTTAATATATACAAAATGTCCTCCCTGCGGAGCATTATCTATTCTTATAACTCTACCAGAAACAGGAGCTACTGCCGCTTTTTGTTTAAAATTGCTAGGGCTATTTACCACTATTTTAAAACCTTCCATTCCTTGAAGTTTATCAGCTTCTTCGTCTTTTGCACCAACTGAGTGTTTTGTTGAAAGTACCATTTGTGTTAATGGCTCACCAATACTTTGCGCTGCTTCTATACCCACTTCTTCTCCTATAGCAGGCAACCGTCCATTTGATTTTAACCCATAACACATTGCACATATACCTCTAGAGGCTTCGCAAGTTATAGGGCTTCTAACTCTTACACATTTAACTTTTTTGTTTTTTAATTCCTTCCAATATTTTTCGTCTATCAACCTATTTGTACCAGCCTCATATCTCCCTACGATGTGATGGTCCATTGGCGACATACAAATTCCATTTTTAGTTCCACAATCATGCTTTGTAATAACTTGATTATCAGTATTTGCTACAAGCACTTTTCCAAACTCGCCAGGCTCAGATGTAGCATTAGCGGTTTGAACTGCAGAGAACCTACCCTGAGATGCAACCGCAAAATATTCTTGAGTATTGAGACCTTTTATAAAATTATTTTTTATCATTATAGGTTTAGGAGTCTGGTCCATGCCCACAGCATAAAAAGGCGCCCAACTCATTCTAGCTAACTGAGCCGGTTTTCCTCTAGCGGAAGACTTAATTTGTGTTAACATTTCATTATTATCATCATTCATATTGCTGACGTTTTTTTGAGCCTCGTTAAATGCTTTCATTAATATTTTCTTCTTTTGAGTATCAGTTTTGGCTTTTTTGAATTCTCTTTCTATTTTTTTTATATGCTTCTCTACCTCTTTTTCATTTATTCTTAAATCTTTAGTTCCAACATTAGCCCCAAGATAATAGGCCATTTTTTCAGCTAAAGCTGTTATTTTGTGTATTCTTTCCTTATATAGTTCTGGATATTTTTCAGCAAACTTTTTAAGTTTGTTTGTATATGTTTTTTTATCTATAGGTTTATCAGGTTCAAATTGTATATCCTTAGGCATTAAACTGTTTAATAATATTACTCCGGCTGTTGCTGTCATTATTGTCCTTTAAAAGTCAAATTATAATAATCAATTGTATCAAAATCTGCGTCTATTCCAGACCCTATATAATGCCCTCTTTTTTTTATAATAGAATTTATAGCGGCATTATTTCTAACTATTCCTATTATAGCAGGTTTATTTTTAAGTTTATCATTCATATGTTTCCATAGTTTATATCCTAGTTTTTTTTGTCTAACTAGCGGATGTAGAATAAAAGCTTTTATTATATATATTTCATTGGTTTCTTCAAATGTATAAAGTCCTCTTACATTCCCTTCTACAATAAGAACAACGGTTTTGTTTTTAGAGTTTTTTAGAATATGCTCGGCCTCTATTTTGTTTATTAATTCGCCCTTAAACTCTTTAAAAAATCTTTGTATTAACTGCACTGATTCGTTATAGGTATATTTATCAATCTGTTTTATTTCACTATTCATCTTTTTCCTTTTAGTGAATCTAATAAACTAATTACATCAGATTCTGTGGATTTGTCTTTTATGTAGTTATATAATTCAAAGTAGGGAAGATAATCATTGTTATAAATTGCTTCTACCATTAAAGGTGAGATAGCCTTAAATTTCATTCGTTTTAAAGTTAGATATAAATCATAGTAACATTTATTATTGTCGTTTATTTCTTTTGTTAAAGCTTCATTTAAAAATTCATCTTGCCCCGACACAATAATCCACTTATTGACTAGCAATATAGTGCCTATTGCTCCAAAATAAACAGCAGGTTTATATTTTGAATCAGGGTTTTGTAATTCGTTTAACAAATTAAAAGCTTGAAAAGAATCTATTTCCTTGTATTTTGAAAAAGGTATCATCTTGTTCCTTATAGTGGTATTCTATCATTAATACATTGTATCAACCATCTTTTAAATACACCTTTTGTTAAAACTTTATTACTTATTTCTATAGACACATTAGAATCGGCACATTTTGTTTGCTTTAAAAAAGTTAATGGACTTGTCTTTTCAAGACAATAATCTTCTCTATTGTAAAAAGAACTTAAAGCATGGTTTTTTAGTAGAATATAATTTTCTTCAATTGTTGATATTTTATTTTTATAAAATTCTATCAATTTTCCTATATCTGTTGAAGGCCTTCCGTTCACTATATCGTTAACTATTTGTATATAATATTCTTCGATGTGCGTTTTAATTAAAGACACAGCTTTTTTTGCAGTTAATACGTCTTGGCCAGAATAATTGTTTTCAACTACATATGAAGAATCAACAGTATAGTCGTTTTTGTCTTTTAGATTTTTGTTTGCTTTATTGATTGTTTTTTTAGAGAGAACCATATTGTCAACAGTTTCATTAAAAGCTATTTCATCTATATAAAGAGAGGTTACATTAGATAAATCACGTCTAATGAATGCGTCAACATTATCATAGTTAAGCAAATCTGCCATTAGTTTTTTGGATGCAGTTGAAACGTATGATGTGTACAATACTATCGGATTTAAGAATGTAGCATTTCCTCCGTTTATAAAACTAAAACTGTTTCCCTCTATTTTTGAAACACCGCACTCAACAATATCTGTACCAATCTGGTTAAAATTGTCCAGCATATATTTTTTTGTTGGCAATATTGCTTTCTCATCTGTAATATATATTCTTTGAAATGATTCCGATGTGTTTTTATAAAACATCCCGGAAGTTATATTGTTCGATAAAACAGCGTCATTAATTATTTTACTTCTATCTACATCGTGTGAATACCACCATACAACATTTGCAGTTACGACATCATTTGAAATAAAAATATTATTTAAATAAGTAAAAAGGGGGAGGGTAAAATCTTTCAATATTAATGTATTTGGATTGATTTCTAAATTATAATTGGGTAACAGCTTTATTTCGGGAGTATATTTAACGAATAGTGAATCGTAGTTTAATGAACTGTTTTCAAATTTACTTCCATATACAAACAATGAAATAAACGGATTTCCGGCGTAATAATTATCTATCTTCTTCGTTAAAAAGCTTTCAATTGAGTTTTTTATTTCTAGAAAATTATTATATACATCTTTAGCTGCATCACAGAAATCAGAAAGTTTAAACACATGTTTATAATCATAAGTCATTTATTAATTCCTTTACACTGCTAGCAAGAGGTGTTAACGCTGGAAAATACAAGGCGTCAGAAAAAGTTTTGGTTTTGCATACGTTAAATCTTATTTGTTCAGGAACTCTCCCATAAGACCAACCATTTGAAACGCTTACTTTTTCCCAACTAGAAAATGGGATAATTGTATTGTTCACTTGAATATTTGCTAACATTTTTTTATCAAATGTCTTGCTTATTGTTTCATTGGGGGCAACAGATAACAAACTACCATCTACTGTCCTTATTTTGACGCTATTACCGAACAGGTCAATAATATTAAATATTGGGATTTCACCAGTAACTATTGAATTTCTAACAATAAATCCAGACTGATTGGTAAGTGATATAATATATTTCTTATAGCTGAAATCGTTATATCTAACTTCAATAGTGTATCTTCCATTAATAGATATAGTATCTCCCTCATCTATTGGTTCATTGAATTTAATTCCTATAAACATTACTCCCCATATAGATGTTGGACAGAATGCTGTATTGATATTGTATTTATTAACAATATTATTTGCTGCATCTAAATAATACAACACTGGCTCATTTAATATTTCCCGATTTTTCTTTTTTGAAAAAACAGAGAAAGTATTGGATATATTTATCTGGTCAATAAAAGTCTTGACTTTTGATATGTTTTTATAAGCCATTATTGAATATGCAGCTGCATCTTTTGTAACCACATCTATATTTACATCACTGTAATACGAATTGTTCAATATCAAAAATTGCTCTCTTATATCTTCATCTAAAGCTACAGCGTCTACTTTTTTGAGGTCATCGACATATTCTATTATTTTTTTAATAATATATTCAAGCGTTTCTCCTATATTAGAATATGAAAGCGATTGATTATCATTTAATTCGTTTATTTTTTTATCTTGAAAGAATGCTAAATTATTCTCGCTTTCTGTTATTATATAGTCAAGTGGAACCAATTGTGATTTCACTTCTGTATATTGTTGAATTACTGAATTTAAATAATCTAAGGGCGTCATTAACATTCTCCTATAGCTTTATATGCTTCAGTAAGCACTTTATTGATACTGTTCACAAACTCACTATAACTTATCATTTCGTCAGTATCTATTTCATTGTTATGTATCACGGCATCTACAATTTTCGATTCAACATCTGTTTTTCCCGAATCTAATTTTATAAGATAAGGTACTTGCCAGTTTTTTGAAGCTTTAGTGTTTTCTAATTCTGTCATTAAATCTATTACTTTAACAAGGTTTGTATTTAAAGACAGGTCATCACTTATTACTGATAAGTCTTTCAAGTAGAGATTATTGTAAGTAATATAATCAAGAGAAAATTGCATATTGTTTATTAAGTAATCCGAATTGGAGCAATAAATACCTATGATATTAGTCTGTTCAATATCTATTACCTTTCCATCTATAGTTTTATTTGTTATTGTCACCAATGGCGATTTAATTATTGAATTTGACAATGAAAGGGTTTCGTTTATAGAGATAAATTTTTCTTTTATTTCAAGCAATCCTACCAATTCGTTTTCATCTTTATTATCAAGCCCTATTTTTTTTAAAGTACTATTTACTATTGTTTTTTTATTGGCGTTAAAATAAGTTGATAGAAAATAATCAGAAGTCAAGATAATATCTCTGGTTGTGTCAGTATCTCCAGTTATTACTTGTTGATATATAAATGAAGATACATTATCTATTGTTTGGTATTTAGTTGAAACGACTGCATCAACATATTCTTCATCAACAAATTGATTGGGCCCGCTGATTTGATTTTCAATAATTATTGTTAGCGTGTTCGACGATATAGTAACTTCCTTGTCGTAATAAAAAAAAGCGCTATCTAGAATCGGATTTTCTGAATTAGTCCTTTTAAGCTGTTCCAAAAGATATTCGGCTTTTAATATCTTTTGGAGAAGCTCTTTTTGTAATTTGTACATTTCTTTAAAAAACGAATTTTCTGTGTCCACATTCGTAATATCAGATAATGCAAATTGTTTACATAAAAGGCTTATATCCATATTACACCTGCTTCATAAGATTATCTGCTACTGAATACTCATAAGTGCCTGTGTCTGACGATATTACGATTGCATCGTTATTTATCTTTAATTGAACTGTTTTATCATGATTTCCAAAATATAATAATGTCTCCTTTGAAGTATCATAGTCAACCACGCCAGAATTTGCAGCTATTTCATTTAACTTTTTTTCAATATCAGCGAAGTTTCTATTAATAGTTTGGATAACGCTATTAATGCCTGCTGTTGTAAAATCAATTTTGTCAACATTTATTTCGGTGATTGCCATTTTTAACCTTTTAGCTATTTGTGTTTGATAATCGAGCGTTGTTTTTAGTTTTTCTAAAAACTTAATATCAATACCATTTTCAATTGGGTCACTGAGCTCGGCAGGAGGAATAATGTCCTCGTATGCCTTAACAAATTCCCTAAAAACAACCATTAGTCAACCAAATTCCAGCTTAGTGTCCATTGATATACAAAATTAAACCCTTCAGGGAATACTAATAATCCTGAAGTAATTCTTGAAGATGCAAGTTTTTCATAAGGGTCTGATTCAGTTCCGCTACCAGTTATGTTTGCGCATAATAATATTTCTGAGATTTCTTGTGGTCTATAACCCCCATCCGCTGTAACGGCACCAGTTGAATCGAGACCGTTTTTAAATCTGTAAATAGTATTGTCTTCACCATCAGTAGCTTTTAAAACTTCCGTATAATTACCACCATCAATTATGTTTCCATCTGCATCAATATTTCTCATTTTGGCTAATGTCCCATCTGGCATCACTAAGTCATAACCAACAAGGTTGTCTACAAAAGGAATTTTTTCATCAGTTTGGTCTGTACCATTTCTCAAGTTAAAATCGTTAAACGCTATAGGCATTTCAACTGTAAATTCTTTTCCATCAGGGCCAAACGATATATTGCTTGCTGTAATATCTTTTTCAATGTAAACAATTCTATGTTTCTTATCGTTGTAAGTGTATGTAAAGTCATCAACGCTGTCATCGAGCAATGATGTTTTAATTAATTCAGCCGCTTTAAGTTCAGTGTCATTTACTGTAGGGTCAACCTTTTGTTTTGGATTATCAAAATTATGACCACAATTACCGAACGCCACTTTTGCAAGTTTGTAGTTTGTGTCTCCAGCCATAACGTGCGCCATTATTTTTTTAGCAGTTTCGAGCGAAGTATTAAACATCACGTCATCAATATCGTATCCTTTCCACATAGTCACAATGTCAACCAAATTGCCTTGAGGGTCATAAACTTTAAGAGCAACTTTGCCTTTCATGCCGCTTACCGTTTTTGAGCTGTTTAGCATTCTATTGAAAGTTTTAGCTTGACTTTTTGTAATCATTTCAGTCCTTTTTAGTTATTTTTTTGTTAATTATAGCATATTAAACTAATTAATAATATGCAATCAAGTCGCCATCTGCCATATTATAAATTTTTAATGTTTTATTAGCCGCATCATAAACATAATATTTTTCGTCGCTTGTATTTTTTGTTATAAGTTTTCCATTAACAAAAATTAATCTAATTGGTCTTGTAAAGTCAACCAGAGTAACACTATTACCATCATCTGCATCTATATTATCTGATGTAATTTTAACTGTTACAGGGTCTTTCGTCGGCATATCCAAAGATGTTATGTAAGTTTGCCTAATATTTGTTGTTGGGTCTAAAAATTGGATTCTACCCAAATCTGTGTTAAATCCAATTTGTCCCGGAAGTAGTGTTGACGAAAGAGCTACTGAGCCACCAAGTTTAGGTTTGTACTCTTGTATATTGTCAGTTACATATTTTTCAACATCTGTCCAATAAGCAATTTTTTTTGCCCCCTCTGATGTACCTATAAATAGATTGGTCGTATCCATCGCATATACAAACTCTCTTACCGCAGGTCTATATTGTTGCAATGTTGCCTCTGTTTCTGCCCATCTTATCTGTAGTTGTTTTGCTATTGGTTCACTCATTGTTTTTCCTTTTTTTGTTATAATTATAGCAAAAAGGCAAAAAAGTGGCTGAAAAAATAAAAATTACCAACTCGTATTATAAAGAGTTATACATATCTAAAACTGACCAATACGGAAATGAAAAACCTATAGACTTATCTAAATATAATGATTGTTATGTAATTTTTAAAAAGAATAGATTAGTGCCTGATGAAGAGGCCTATCTTATTAAAAAAATATATCCAGATGATTCAAATATTGGAGTAATCCCTATTTATCTAACCCCTGAAGAAACAAAGATGTTGCCGCTTACATCTTTTGATGGAGATTTGCCATATTTTTATATGTTTGTTCAGATAGGGAGTACAGCCACGGGCGAAACAATGGAAGTGGGTGAATACAAGGTAAAAACAGAATACGCAGGTTTAAGATATTACACTAAAGTTGACACTGATTTAAGTGATTTGGGACCTATTACAGGATATGTAGGCTATGTGTTTGATTGTGGCAGATTGTGCGAGCCAGCAGTATATGTGCTTGACTTATCTGGAGGAAAGCCTATCGTTACAGATTGTGGGAAATTAACAAACTATGAATATACTATTATAGATTTAGGGCCTATATCAAAAGAGCCTATTGAGATTTATGATTTAAGTAAGTTTACTGGAGTGTGTGATGTTAATATTTAGTTCTGACCCACAGATAAATCAAATAGCTAATCAACAGCTCGAATATTTTGTTAACAAATTCAAACAAAACCACAACGAAAATGTACTAAGGGCAAAAGGTGAAATAATTATAAAAAAAGCTCTTAAAAACTGGAACCCTAGTAAAGGAAATCTTAAAACATTTTTATCTTCACAACTGCAACAACTATCAAGAGAACTTTATAAAAATCAAATTGTTTATATCCCCGAAAACCAACAATTATTAATGTACAAGGCACAACAAATTATTAATACATATAATGACACGTATGGAGGAGTCCCTGATGCTAAATATTTAGCCAAACAGTTAAATATAACAGAAAAGAAAGCAAAAAACTTACTAAACTTATATGGAGGGGTTGTTTCTCATCAGTATGATACAGATATAAAAGGAAAAACTGCTGAAACATATTCCCCACTTGAAATAATAAACACTATTCCAGATTCTTTGCACAGAGAAATTGCTAATGATTTATATTTAAAAGAGAAACCCAAAGATTATATTTATAAAAAATATGGAATTAAGCAAACTAAATTTTATGAAATCAAAAAGAGTATAGATTCACATATAAACAGATATTCTGAAGCTATGAATACAGAAAAAGATAAAGGATTATTCTAATGAATATTAATGACTTGTTTGCCAACAAGATATCGGAGGTAGAATCAACAACATTGACATCAAATATACAAACATCAGCAGAAATTGATGCAGAAAAAAAATTAAAAGCATTCGTTCAAGAATTGCTCACAACCAAATCTCCTGTGCTGAAACCAGGGTATGGAACTACTTTTATTAACGATTTGGGCGAAATAGTTAATATATACAAAATGAGATATTACCTTCAGTCTAATGCCGATTCCATTAAAAATAAATATAACATATCTACTGTAGAAATAGCAGATGTTAAAAAAAACGGTAACGCTTTAATAGGGCATATAGAAGCCGTTTTTAATGAAAATATCAAAAAAACTGTTAATTTTCAAATTGATTGGAAAGATAGAATGTTTACTACAGAAGCTATTGTGGAGTAAAGGAAGAAGAGAATTAAATATAAATTCTCGCTCCTCCAAGTCCTCCATTGATAAGATTATCGATTCCTGTTTTAAGGTAATCAATATCACCTTTAAGATTATCGTAATCGTAATCAGTAGCATGGAATATTTCAGAAGTTACATCAATTTCACCAGCTTCGCTAGTTACTTGAACTTGATAATCTCCACCAGAAACAACACTTCCTGTTAGGTTTTCAGTGTTTACTACTACTCTATAATCACCAGAGTTACCAACTTGAGTAATTTGTGCATCTGCAGTTTCATCATCATCAGTGTCAGCTACCACATTGCCTTTTAACGGCTTATAGAAAGTAATCGTGTCTCCCGTAACAAGTCTAATTTCTTTAAGTTCAGTTCCTTCAGATGTAGGAATAGATACTTTCATTCCAGCTTTAAATTTCGCACCGTCTCCTTCAACTAATGGAAGAATCTTGCTTCCTGCAGAAACATCAGCTGCAATTGTTCCGGTGGCAGGATTATCTATATTGTAGATAATTTCGCTCACTTCAACATTGTCAGTTTCGTTTGTAACATTTCCTGTTTGTAGGTCAACTAGAAAAATTTCCCAGTCGTTCAACCCCATTTTGTCTCTATCCGTTCCAATAACAAAATGGTTTATTCCAGGAACAGTCCATAATGCTGCCATATTTTATCCTTTCTTTGTTTTTTTTGCATTATTATTATAACCCAAAAAAAAGGTAGTTCAAAATGCAGCGAGATTACATAAAAATTTTAGCCCCTGAAGAATCGTTTTCTATCACAATGGAGGTATCGTCTGTTGTTGTATCTTCTGTATCGTCTTCTTCTTCTACTCTGGAAACTTTAACAGATTCCCAATATACATTATTTTGTATTTTACAATACAATAAATATATTCCGTCTTGCCATATTTCTCCTGTTGAACTTTCTTCTGCTAATTCTCCTATCAAAAAAGAAACCCTATATAAAGATTCACCTATTTGGACTACTTCATACGGGTCTTCAATTTTATTATTATTTGATTTTCGTAATTCCACATTAGGTTTGATTTTACTGTTGATAAAAAAACTAAATATAGATTCCAATTTAGTATTTTTATCAGGAATTAAATAAACACTTGGACTTGCATCAGAGGTAGTGTTATTATTTTCGAAATCCAGATAAGAGTCTACGTCTATAGTGAAAGGTTTGTTCGGCACGACGCTAAAGGTTATACTATTATTTATAGTAATAGAATATTCCTTGTATCTAATTTCTCTGTCTTTGTTTTTTTCTATATAAATCAAATCGGTGTAATTTCTATCTTTCAACACAAACATATCAATTGTTTCATCTTGATAAGTAATTTTTATTATAATGTTTTCATTCGTGTATTTAAAGTTGATTCTGTTTTTAACGATTATAGTGCTCTTATTGTCCTCAAAATACACATTTAAACCATCAATAACAGGGTTTATTAAAGATAAAGTCTTTTTTTCTGTATGGGATTCGCAATATATTAAATTATTATAGTTATGTGCCCTAAAGTCTTCTATTACGCAATCTCCAGAAATTGCGGGATTGAAATATAAAGCATATCCATCGTCTGACACATTATTTACAGAAATGTTTTTGAGAAGACCTATCTTACCCAAAACACTTATTGAACCATATTTTGTTTTAGCATTTAAATATTTTGTATTTTTCACATACGAATTGTTGCCCGAAATTCTTCCAAAACCTATTATTAAACAATCCTCTATTTCAACTAGTTGTTTGTCTGGAGAATTAAAAAACCCCCAGAAACATGGAGCCTCTATATAAGAACCATATAAAAATAAATTTCCTGACAATGTATAAATATCATCTTTCTTTTTGCAACCAAAACCATAACCTAAAGAAAGATTTGGAGCATAAAAATAACATCCATTTAAAACCTTGTTGTTTTGTTTACTGCCTAATCTAAAAAATGAATTTTCATACACCTGAAAATAAGACGATGTTACTTCTACAGAAACGTTTTCATCTTCCAAAGACGCAGCGCTATCTTTTCCTATATAAAAATCAAAATCAAAAAAATAACTTCTGTCACCTATTTTTTTTGCTTTGTTTCGATAATAGCTATTTGCTACCTTTTTGAACACATCTTCAAAAGAATAGCTTCCCCCATCAATATAAATAGAACTAGAGGTAACAGAAATCATGTTACCTCTTTTTTATTTGTTTATGTGTTTATGGAAAGTTTTAAGTCTTATGTAAGCTGCTTTTTTTAGTAATTCAATTGTGGGCACATCTGATTTTAGAATAGCTTTAGAAGTTTTTAACTCTTCAGCTATTTTTAATAGTTCTTTTTTTGTCTCCATTGTTTTTCCTTATACTTCAATACCAAGCGCTTGTAGGAATGATTTAGCTGCTCTCTCACCAAAAACATCAGCTGTTTTTTCAAGGTCAGCCAATTCAAGCAATGAATCGTATGCTATTTTTTCTAATTCTGCATCAATTTCTTCTCCAGCTACACTCGCTTCTTTTGCTAACATTTTTGATTCTTCTCTCAAAACCGTAACAACATCTTCTTCACTTGCTATTTTAGTAAAAGGGATTCCTTTTTCTTTTTTTATTGGTGCTGTAGGTTCAGTTGTTGACCCTGGTCTATCTATCACATTGTTTATTTTGTGCTCATTTTCAAGCCTTTTTAAAATTCCACTTGGGGCTCTTCCCTCAGACACTTTAACGGTTTCTTTTGGTGCTTTTTTTACAGAATCCGGATTTTCTGTCGGGAATTGAGGTTTGTTGTCATCTGGGTTGGCCATCGCCATTTTCTGAAGGTCTTTTTCCGCTGAATCCACTATTTGCGCAAGAATTTCGTTTCTGTTTTGCATTTTTTGTTCCTTTTTTTTTGGATATATTATAGCAAAACTTTTAATTTTTTGGTAAAATCATTTAAAAAAGGATGTTTTATGATTAAGACCACTTATATATCGCTTATTGAAAAGATTTCAGCAGATACTAATCTGAATAAAAAAACCGTTAGAAAAGTTATGGATTCTTTTATTAGTGCAGTATTAAATCTTAAGGATGAAGGTGATACACTATACCTGAAAAATCTCGGAAAATTTACAGTTAAAAAAAGAGCCCAGAGGATTATAAAACTAAACAAAGAGGGTGACAAAGTGAAAGAAGAAATTATTCCTGAAAGATTGGCTATCACTTTCAAAAGAACTGGGAGCTAACATGGGTGGGGCTTTAAGTCTTTTGGGTAAAGGTATTTCTTTTGGAGCTAATACTGGTAGAAAAGCAATTAATACGATAAAAAATTCAGCGTTCACTGGAATTACAAACCCTCTTAAAACAAAGACAGGTAAGGCATTAACTATGTTTACAGTAGGACAAGGATTGTTTAGCCCAGGTACTTCCAATAAAGAGATTACAGGCTTAATCCAACAACAGTCATCAAAATATTTTGGCAAATAAAATGACTCTGACAACATTTAGAGATAAATTGTTTATGCTTCAAGAGCAAAAAGCTTTAACAAATAACGAGATAAAGTTTTTAAATTTGTTTAATACTGTGGAGCAAATATATAACATTATAAAAAGCGCAGCTAACGATTCCAAAGAGTTTACAATTAACAATATTAATATTGAGATTATTTCTGATTATAAGTCAGAAACAGAAAGTATATGGCTTAAAATTTTAAACGCCGCAATTAATTAAGGAGAAAGCAATGTTTGGAAATGACAGTTTTAATGATTTACACAAAATTATAAATAGTAGTGCCGAAAGGGCATATTCTTCAGTAAGCGGAATTCCTAAAATACAAAGAGAAAGTTCAACTGCTAGTGGGCTAAAATGGCAATCTAAATTTTTTTTTATAGCGGAACAAACAAGTGCGGATGAGTATGCTAATTTTATGACCAATATTATTCAAAACCCTGAGAAATACACTCTTATAAGAGAAGAAAAGAACTGGACTCCAAGTGGAGAATTAATTAGATTGGTAGAATACTTAGAAAAATCTTAAAAGGTCTTATCGTATTCATTACACCAATATTTATAGGCAATATCAAAACTCAAACAAGAAGTATCTCCAAAAAGTTTAGTTATGATAGTTTCGTACATTGCCTTATAGTCGTCAAATGTGGCATTATTTGCTGTTACCCATGATTTGTGAGCCTTATTTATCGTATTAAATATTATATTTATTGGCCCATACAGATTCATTGTCGCATTATCTGTAAAATCCCTACACGTCCCCAGTATTGCATTCAACAAAAAGAATCTTTTTAATGCGTCATTTTGCTCTAGGTTTGCCACTTGAGAATTTGCTTCTGACAAATATCTTTTTAACACAGTTGTTATATCACTCTCTATCAATGTCTCATTGTCACTTGCTATTGATACGATTTCGCTCATTTTCCCAATTAAAGTATATCCCTCCATAGGTAATCCTTCCGGAACGGGAAATAGATAAGGCGAAAAATATTTATATAGACTAGTGTTAGGAGTAGCGGGGCCCAATCTGTTAACTATATGAAAACAAACATCTATTCTTGGGTCAAAAGAAGAAACATTAGTTTTGTATGCGTTTAAATTAAACCCTGTCTCCCCATATCTGAGACCAATACATTTTGAAGGGTCAATAGAGCCGATTACAACAGATAAGCCATCTTCGGCATTTTTCATTACCATTGATAATACTGATTCCATAACTCCTGAACTATCCGAGATATCATTTTTCAACAATTCAGTTCCAATAGAGTATACATATTCTATTATGCTATTGTCTGCTTGTTCTGAAGTTGTATAAGGAAATGGAAGAAACACCTTTTCAAACTTTTCATACACACCTGTACCAGCTTCAGCTGTAACAGCAGAAACAATTTCATTGATTGCATTAATAGCATCTTTTTTGATATCAGGACTTGATACTGCCTTAATCATCAGTCTAGCAATAGGTAGTAAATTAGGATTGTTTGGATAGGCCAAATCTATAAAAGCGGGAGCATATTTTGAACAAATATCGCCTCTTTCTTTAATAAAGTTTTCTGTATATGAGATTATCATCGCTCCAGAATACCCCATGCTATTTACACTTTTTAGCATATTTTCTATTTCTGTAGTATCATCAAACAATTCTTCCATCAAGTCAAATATGTCAGGTAGGGTTACGATTGTACTGTTGATATAGTAATTGAGCAGTTGCATTAGCAGATTGTCGCCCTTGCTGTTTGTTTGCTGTTTCAAAATTATGCCTGCACTATCTTTTGAATTTACAATATCTCTTAATGTATCTTTTATTTTATCTTCACCAAATAAAACACTGTCATCTTTAATAGTGTTTAGTGCAGCTACACACAACCATCCAGCACCTGTCATATCCGCAGTAGATGTAGACTGTCCACTAAAAGCATCAATTCCAAGATTGTTCTTTAGTGCCTCTATTGCTTCCGGATTAAATCTATCTGTTACAAGGTTTATTAAATTTTCTACCGCCATAATGTCCCTTTTTGCAAAATTATACCATAATACATTTCTCAGGGACTAATTTTATATTTCCTTTTTTGTTAACAAACATATAGTAATTATTGTTAGTGTCAATATCTTGAACTAAATAATGGTTCGAGCATTCCTTTATGATTATTTTTTTTTCATCAGTATCAAACATAAATGTTTTTATGGTTTGAGCTAAAATCCCTTCATTTGCCATACAATATTTATGACCAAACAGCGAAGCTTTTATGTAAAGAGTGTTCTTTCTTACAAACAATTTATAATTATTTCTTGTGTTTTCTGTATAGAAATCAACTTTTACTTTTTTAACTCCAGGTGTATGAATATCTATCAATTTCCATAAAGAGCTATCGTTTTTCTTGACTATAATAGTATGTTCATCTATTACATCAAAAGATGAAATCTTATAACCTTTATTCCCTTTAAAAATTTTAATTGATATTAATTTTTTATTACACATTATTGGTTTTGTAGTTTTTATAATACCGAAATTATTAACGTCACATATTTCCGAATATTTCAAGAGTAAGGAATTATTGTTTAATTTTTCAATAAGTTTAAAAATATTTAGTGGCGCTTTTATTTCTGTATTTTTTTTTAAAAAATCAAATAACCCCATTTTTAGCATCTCTTTCTAATTCTTTGACTATTAAATATTGTTCTATACTTTTAGCTGCGGCATATTTTTTAATATAGTAGTCTTTTGCAGTTTTTTTTACTTCTTCAGCTATTTTTAAAAAAAATTCTTTTGTTTGTTTATCCATTGTAATCCTTTTCAAGAATTTGCAAATGCAGCAATATTAGTAGCTACTTTACCTGTTTCTTTACCTTCAAAAAACGAATACGGTTGTTTTGCTGCTAATAATGCAATTATACTCTTTTCTGGATTGTTTTTAAAGTATTTTGCAATTTCTAAACTTTTCTCCCCAACTTTTGAAATTTCTTTTTTCACAGGGATTAAAAGTTTTAACTCTTCTATAAGTTCACTTACTTTTGCAACTTTTTGCAATTCATATCTAGTTACATCTTGCATAAAATCCGAATTTATAATTTCTTGAGTATTATATTTACAAGCAACCATTACGTCTTCTGCTGTTTCATCATCTCCAGCTATTTTCACAAGGTCACGTATAACAGCTTTAGCTACTCCTGGAGATATGTTAGCTATTTTTGTAAGCTCATTAACAATTTTGTATCTTTCATTTTCTATTTTATAAGAGGCTTCTTTTATTAATTCTTCATTGCGAATATCTTCATGCAATTTTTTTTGATAAAAAGCTACTTTTTCCAACTCTTCTGTATCATCAAATTGGTCTGCTACTAAATGAATTTCTTCAAAAGGGCTATATTCCTCATTGCCATAGGCAAACATATCTGGCGTTACAATTACATTAGCATTTTCATATGAAGCTGCTTTTTCTATTGAAGAGTCGTTTTGTTTTAGTGGTATTGGTTCATTGAATGGGACATCAACCCATTGTTCGGCTTCATCAACTATAGGCTCCATGAGTTGGAAGTTTTCATGATGTGTCCCCTCTTTTAGTTTATCAAGAAAAGATAAAATGTTGTATTCTTCGACAACCCTTTGCTTCCAATTGGGGTTCAACTGATATTCGCTAGCAAGTTTTTCCAACAGCACGGTTGGACTTTCACCCGTTTCATTAGTTTGATTTAATATTTGTTGTGCATAATTCACTACTCTTTGTCTGTTGCGGTCAATAAAAAACATAGTTTAGCCTTTATATAAAATCGAGACATTAATACAACCAATCATATTAGCTGTATTAATACCTCCAAAAGGAGGGCTTGATTAAGCTAGTTTAATTTTACAAACACCTTTAGTGTTTATAAATCCAGCTCCAAGTGAACCGTATGTCCACATTGTCATCATATCAGCTTCAGTTTTAATTACAAGAGTATGGTCTTGTAGGATGAAAAATCTTCCAAAGTAATCCTGAGGTGCAACAATATACATTTCATCATCTTTTACAAGGTCATTTTTAATAGTATCAATCACAGGAATACCGAAAAGTTTATCAATACCAAGAGTTCCTTGCTCCCAGTTTTTAGAAACGTTTGCGTCACCAATTTCAATCATACCTAGATTTACTAAATCAGCTTTTAGTGTTTGGCTCATTAGAAATTTAGGTTTAGGTGCATTTGGCCCTGTAGGAATCATTTGTAATCTTGAAAGCATTTTAATAAGAATACTGATGTTTTCTTTTGTAAGTCCACCAGATACTTCTTGATATTGTGCTCCAGGATTCTCAGCTTCAGCATCTGTAATGATTTTGTTGAACGCTTCTATGAAAGTTTCGTCTTCAACTTTTTGAGCTTCCTGAACGAACCTTTTTTCAAGTATTTGAGTGTAAGGCGTTTTTGAAGTCATTAATTCAAATTTAGATTTATTTAATCTTTGTGTTTCAATTTTTTGAAATAGAACTACCGGATTTTCTCTTTCCCAATATTTTTGCTCACCTTGGCCTCTGAATGGAACCGTGAACCCTTTTGCTTCAACATCTTTCTCTAAGATGATTGCTGGTTGTTCACTTCCACTTACCCTATCAAGGTCTGCAGCAGTTACAGTTTTTGGCTCTATCAATCTTCTTGCAAAACCAAGTTCTCTTACTCTTTCTCTAATAAAATAAGTACTGTTGTCCATTGCTTGCTTTAATAGCGATGCATCATTTGCAGCTTTAACAAGCCCTGCGTTAGTTTTTATAGTAGGTACTTCAATTTTCATCTTTCATCCTTTTAGTAATTTACTCTTACATCAAACGATGTGTCGGTCATGTTTGTTACATAGCCCCACACTACTGTGTGTGTCTCATCAAGTTTTGCTGGTTTTCCTTTAACTACAGTTACCGGGTCTCCAACGTTTACATCAGTAGGTGCAGGTTCATAAAATCTTACAACAAAATTGCTTACATAAACAGGAATTTTTCCGCTTGGTTTAACTACCCCAGTTGCGTCATAGTTTGATTCAATTGCGATACCGCATTCTATATGTTCTGTCTCAAGTGTAACCTTTTGACCATCAAGACCTATAATGTCTCCGACTTCAACTTTTACAGTCGAATCTGAAGCATATAAGTCTTCATGACCAAAGGTTCTATACCCTCTGATTATGTCAATGTTTTTCATCTGGCTTTCCTTTTTTAAAGTTTTTACAAGAATATTTTATACAAATTACAGCGTAATACAAAATACAGCGTTTTTTCGCTGGATTTTAGAGGGGTGTTTTTTAGAGGATATCGAATTTTAGGGAATTATAGGAAGAAAAAAGAGGAAGATTAAACTAAACTGGAAAGAAAAGACTCCAATTGACTTTTTGCATCTTGCCTTTGTTCTGATACAGATGAAGGCATCCCTAATTCTACTTCATTAGAATACCAATTATGCTCATCAATGGCTGACGCTTCTTTTACCATAGCTCCAACTGTAGCACTTTTGCGAGCCTCTTCCAATTCAGCTTGCAGTTTTGCGATTTCCGCATCTCTCTTTTCTATTTCAGAAGCAGCTTTCTCTAACAAGGCTGATATTTGCTCTTTTGTGTAAACTTTCATTTTCATCCTTTTATTTATTTTTGTTTAATTATAGCACAAAATATTTATCAATAGAAAGCAACTATACCTTTGTAGATTTTGAATGCGTTATAAGCAAAAACAGATGCATGAAGAAAGTCGTCAGGATGGACTCCCCTCATCCATATTCTATATCCATTTTTAGTTACGTGTTCGTGTTCGGACAGCAAATGTAATATAGGTTCTCTCATTTCTTTCGGATTAGGGAATATAAATCTTCCACCCTTATTAGCTTCATCTTTTTTTCCTGGCTTTAGTGCTTTAAAAAAATCATCTATTGCTGTAGTTTTATCCAAATATGCAGTCCAACCGTCAGCGCTTCTTTTTATAGCTCTGTCAAACTTTCCATATCTAAATGGTTGCACTATTTCAGGACCAAACGCATCCGCTAGATAAGAGTTATTTAGCGCCCCCTCACCAGCATCCGCTCCTATTTTATCAACCCCAAATAAAGCCAATGTTCTTTTTATTTCCCTGATAGTGACCATATAATCTTGTTGAGGGAATATTTTATAGTACAGTAACTGAAGTCTACCACCATCTCTATATTTATACTCACCCGCTAACTCTCCATAAATAGCTAAGACTGTTCTTGAGTTATAATCGATACCTCCTCCTGACCAGTCAATTCCTGCAACGATAGTTTTAAACGTTTTTTTAAGATAACCCTTGTTGGGATTATTAATCACATGTAACCCCGGCCTACAACATGCAAGAATATCATCTTCCGTTATAAATCTAGCGCCTTTGGAAAAAGAAATACCTAATACCTCATTATTGAATTTCGCTTCATCATATTCTTCATATTTTTGAAGAAGGTCATTCCATTTGTTTTCAAAACCATAATGAAGCTTTAAAGCCGGTTGCGGAACCCTCACTCCAACGTAAAAAGCTTTTTCCAAATCTGGAGAAGTAGGAACAATGGTATAATGTTCCATATCCAACATTCCGCCACATTTGGTGCAAATAGGCCCCTTTTTCCCTATATTTTTATATCCTATATCATTCCAAGCTCCACAGCTTCCACACTTAAAAAATATTTCATGTTGTGTTGAGCGTTGCCACATAATTTCGATTGGATTATCCACTGTTTTAGGTGTTCCAGCAAATAACTTCCGTGGTTTAAGCGAGGCCGATAAAATTTCTAATGCAACAGGTATTTCATTTGGGTCCATATCCTGAATTTCGTCTAACATTAGATTGTCAGCAGAATAACCCCTGGTTCTATCAGCGTTGTCTTTCATATATGAGATTGTAACACCACTACCATTAGCAAAGTTTTTATCAAATAAGCTATCCTTCACATCATAGCTATGCTTATTTAATAAATACTTTCTTGCGATTGGAGAACGTGCTAAAAATTCATTCAACTTAACCCTTGCAAATTCCCTTGCTTGTCTTTCAGAAGTAGTGGCATAAAACGTTCTTCTGTTTGCTTCAAGCATACTGTCAGTAACAACTGTTGCAGCAAGCATTGTGGATTTACCAACCTGTCTGGCTGTTTTTAATAATAAATTTGTTCTATCCCAATTATATATATGCTTAAAAGGTGCGTGCAATTTAAAATTAAATCTCTGTCCTTTAAGCATCAATACCGCTTGAGCATAATCAGAACGTTTAACTATTTTTTTAGAATAAGTAAGAGGGGGAGAGAAAGACATTACTGTTGCTTTTCTTTAAAGGTATAAACAGTAATATATTTTGTTTTCTTGTCCACATTCAATCTTATTGGTGGTCTTTATAAGCCTGATATCCACTTGTTCCCAACCCTACCAATGCTAATGCACCTAATGCTCCTGCACCTTTTTTCCATCTACCTAAACTTTTCTCAAGCTCTCCATAATTTGTTTTCAATTTATTGTGTTCTCCAGTTAAATTTGTTAGGTCTTGTTGAGTTTGTGTATATCGAGCATTAATGTCATTCAGATGAGAATTCAAATCCTGGACTTTTTGTTTGTAGTCATTGATTGTGCTTTTATGCTGGCCTATTTGTTGAGTTAAATCATCAATTGTTCTTTTATGCTGACCTATTTGTTGGGTCAAATCATTAATTCTTGATTTAAAATTTTGAATAGTTCCGTATTGCTCTCTTATTTGTTGCTGATATTCTGCATTACCCTTTAGAGCTTTATCGTAGAGTCTTTCCATGATATTTTTCTCATGCTCTAATGCAGCCATATTACTTTTTAATTGGGCAATATGATTTGTTGCGCCTTGGTGTCTTGCCATTAAATCATATTCTTTATAAGTATCTTTTACAGTGGCACCTCTATTTTCTGGAGTGGCCTCCACTTTAGGCTGTTGTTGTTTTTGTTGGCTTCTAATTACCTGACTTACTCTATTGGCTCTATTCTCGTCTACCATATCGCTTTTTCTTAGCAAAATACCTTTTTTTCTCTTTTTGGCTGCAATCTTAAATAACAACCCTGCTTCTTCGTAGCTTGCTTCTTTTTTTATACCTTTTATTCCATCAGCCACTCCATATGCACCTAACCCCCCAGCTGCTAAAGCGCCAAGCCCATATAGAATACCAGCTTTTTTATTTTTTTTGGCAAATTGTGCAAGCTCTTCATTGCTTCTTCTAACACTATCTGCAGCAGTGTATGATTGTATTATATCAGATAAAAGTTCTTTTTTAGTATTTGTTAAGTCTTTAATTTTGTTGTTAACCTTGTTTCGGGAAAACATCTGTTTTATTTTATTTAGAATACCTTTGTTTGACATTTCTAAATCTGAAATTCTTTGACTAAGTTCACCATGAAGCGCTTTATGATTTTGAGCTCTATCTAAAAAGGCGTCAATAGTCTTTTTATTTTCATCAATAGCTCTTCCGGTTTCTTTTACGGTTTTTATTTTATCGTAAGCTTTTTTTCCGGCATATGCACCTAGTCCTAATCCTGCTGCACCTCCAGCCAACTCTGCTCCGGCTACAGCTTTATTTCCAGTGTTATCTCCACTTGCAATCTTATACAATTCTTCAAGAGTGGTTAGTCCCATCATTAATCCTTTTTTTAATTTTTTTTATTATATAAAAAAATTTTTTATTTGTCCATTAATTGTATCAATTTTATGGTTTAAGTACGCACAAGATTGTGCGTTTTTGATAAGATAATTTAATAAATATGGAGTATCTTTAAAAAAATTAACAACTTCTGGAGAATCTACTAATTCTTCTAATTCTTTTAAGGTTTTATTTTTTAAATATTTTGTAACCTTTATATAGTGTTCAAGTTGCCTAGTTTCATACATATCCAAAATTACAGGAAACGATAAAAACATCGGAGGAAGCTCCCAGCTTTCCCAGGTTAGACAGGCTTTAATATATCTTAATACATTACCAGTAAAAGGAAAATTATCTGCTCCCCAAATACCCATAATATTCATACATGCCCACGCTATCTCTTCTGCCGTGTAAGGTTCAAGTGTTTGTGCGGTAATTTCGTAATTGTTAAAACATTCAACCATAGGGTTAAACGCCCATACGTTTGTAAAAACTTCATCTGTTTTTAAAATTGAGGTCATTGCTTTTAATCTTTCAGCGTTATACTGAGAATATGGAGATATTATGTCGTTTATAGTTTCAAGCTCCACTTTAAACGCTTCTTTCCCCATCATATTTAATAAGGTAAAATATAATATAAGGGATTCGACTTGGTCATTTGAAAAAATAAGTTCATATTCTTCTTTTGTAAATTTTTTCTTTAATATATAATCCTTCAGATTATCCACCTGATGTGCAAAATCAAAAAGTTGTTTGGTTGCTTTATACATTTTTTATTCCTTCATATTGTAAATGAGTAGAAAATATTATCCCCGTTATAATCTGTTTTAATAATGCCCGTTCCCATAATGAATCTAACCGGCACATAGGTGTTTGCTGGGAATTCAAACACTTGTTCATCCTGAACTATATTATTACCAACTATTGCTATAGATTTATCTTTTGTAACTGTAAACTTAATGTTAATAGATTCCGGCACCATAATAAAACCGCTATAATCTGTGTTGTCGTGGTCTAAATATAAAAAACCATCATTGTCAATTTTGGGCATTTCAATGTTTGTCCCAATAATGGTGTTGCATCGATTTAATAGGTCAGTATATTTTTTTTCTTGCATATAAATTTCAGGATTAAAATTTAATGCCACTTTAAGCAATCCTTTTCTTACATCTAACACTTCATAAAAATCAAATACAATAAACTCTTCATTAAAAAGTTTTACTATTGATGAAAAGCTATCTTCCCTATTTGAAGTAATGCAATTATTAAAAGGAGAAGAAACTCCTTTCTTGGGCGATATAATTGTTATATTAGACATACTATACCTCTACATACCCCATTAATAGTTCTGATATTATTTCTTGAGATTCCTTAGGTAAATCTTGAAGAATAGCTATTACAGACTCTCCTGAATATTCCCCTTGTTCACTTGCCTCTTTCCTAAGGTCTTCGCCTATAATATTCATTCCATCTTGGCTTTCAAAAAATTCCACAAGGTCGTCTTTATAGAATTCAACACCTCCGATAGTAACTTTTTCCTCGCTCGCCGTTTTTTCAATCTCACCTGTATTTTTATCTATAGTATTAAACACTATTTCAAATGGGTCTTCAACTTCAGAATATTTTACACCAGCTTCTTTATCTAAATTAAAAATTTCTAGACATATCCCTCTGTTTAATCCTGTATCATAACTAACATCGCCGGCTTGCTTGTGCAGTTCCTTGACTTTATCCATTATTTTAGAATAACCATCATTTTGAGTTATAGCGTATCTTACTCCTAAAGCCATTGCTACCTTATGTAAATTGCACGCTGCCTCTTGACCGTACACAAAAGCCCATTGCGGTATCTCTTCGTCATCATATCCCATTTCTCTTGCTACTTTTACAAGATTGGTAGCAACCTCAACTTTATCGCTTAAATCCATTCTTTGTAAATTTGTAGCTATTACTGATGCAGATTTCTCAAGCATTTCTTTATTCATTGCTGGAAATTTCATTTTACTTGGAAGTAGAAAATCTGCTTCGCTTGCCGTTTTAATAAACTCTTTTTCACCTTCAAGTAAAGTAGTTAGATTATTGAGGCCATATTCTTCAAGAGCCGCTCTTACATTCTCTTTAACATCTTGGTCAACTTCGGAAGCCTGCTTATATATATAAAGAGCGCTTATTGCAGCGTCAGCGGGAGTATGGACTGGAAACTTCTTTTCGATAGGGTCTGCAAAAATATCTTCCGGCGCTTTGTCGTAATCAACATCAACGTTAGCTTGTTTTATTAGTTCCAACGGTTTAATTGGGGCATCGTATAACACCATTTGAAGAAAACTTAAATCTTTATCGTTTGTGATATCAAACATTTTTTTCGTCCTTTTTTTTATTCAATTATAGCAAAATTGCGCCAAAATCAATAGGAATCTAACGCATAACCATTTTCAGGAACTACAGCGTACTTATTAAAGTCTTTTATTGTGTCTGCATTTATGTCTAATAAAAACGAATATTTGTCCTCTTCTATATTAAAAAACATATAATCATTCATAGTTAATATTTTAATATCTTCTTTAATTTCAATAGAATAATCTCTAGACTCATACCCTTCTATTGTTTGCTGTAATAAAGTATCATTATCTACGCCAGCAAACCTATATTCTGTAGTAGGAATCAACGGAGGGGTTGCGTTAGGCATAACATCAGTTCCAAACAAGTTTTTTGGAGGACAATAAAACCCATCGTTAGAATTGTTAAAATGTTCCATATAGGCATTCCATTGAAAATAGAAAGCATTATGTCTTCCTATCCATGAACGCCCAAGATATTTAAATAATTCACTAAAGGTTTCAAACTTTTTATCTGTTTTTGTAGCTATTATTTTTCTGTCTCCATTTTGAGGGCAAAACAATTCTATTCTGTTTGGATTTTCATTAAATCTTTTTAAAACCATATTTTTCACTGAATCAAAATCTGTTGAGCCTTTAATAAAATAATCTCCGTCTCTATCTAAAATATAATATTCAGTCTTCTTGGATTCGCTATATACACTTTTATCATAGTCCACTGTTATAGCTTCAATCATATAATCATTTTCGCCCGGCTTTCTATAGAAATATAAATCAAAACTATATTTGACTGGAGGGTCATAACAGATTTTTCCCTTCATAATATAATAATCTTCGTTTTTAGACAGCCCTTCTATGTTGGCTAAAATCCTCCAATCGTAAGTCCAACATTTTACAATCCCTGATTCTGAACCTTCTTTCTGGCACGGGCCTAATAAAAAATTAGTAAGCCCTTTAGCTGGATAACAAGCATAAATAGCTAAAGCACACGGAATGTCACTTTCCATAACTTTAGCTTTGCTGGTTTGATTAAAGTAATATGTAATCCATCTGTTTTTATAATAAAATCTTATTTTTTTGGTTTTATATTTAGATAATCTTTTGTGGAAAGATTTATTATCTACTTTCTTGTATTGAATATTATGAAAATTGTCATATTTCATCTCTTTTACAATTAATTCAAAAAAATATTCTGTAATCATAAGCTTTATGGCTGGTTGTTCAATTATGAATTGTTTATAGTTTAAATCAGGATTTTCTCCTCCCGTTACTTTATAATATGATTTATCTTTTTCATTGTCTTCAAGATTTTCAAAATAAACTTGTTCATAAAGTTTATGGTTTACGTTGGATAAATACACTGTAGCCATTTGTTCTCCTATTGCATTAAATTAAACATTGACAATTTGGCATTAAAATCTGGTAATGTTGCCGATGACGATAGGAGTTCTGCACCCATTGGTGATACTTTAACCTCATGCCCATTTATATTAAAAGAATACATATTTCTTGTATTGATTTGAAAATCAGTATATCTTCTGTGGGAATATTGAAAAAAAACGAGTGAAAACATATTGTATACATATCTTGTCATATCATCCATTAATACATCTATTGTTCCAACAGGAAAAGTATAAGCCCCTATTGATAATTCAAATTCCATTTTAGGAGTGAACTCGGCACAAGACACAAGTGGTCTTGCTGTATAAAACGGAATATTAGTTTGCATATCTCCAAAAAATAAACTGGTAAAACAACTTCTTCCACCTGTCCACACATATGTGCTTAATGCCAAAGTTGACATTACAAAAGAAGTATAATTAAAATCTATAGGCAGACCCTCAGTATATCCGGAAACAGGAGTGTCGGCTCCTCCACTCCCATATAATGGTCCATTGTGAATTCTAGCGTTATTCCACATACTTCTACCTAAAGTCCAAGTATCAAATTTTGAAAAAGAAAAATCTGAACAATTGGTTTCTATTTTCAAATCTTTGGTGTTAGCATCATATGAGTAACTAGCAAAAATAACATCTTCTTCGGTTGACGGGTTGTCAAGATAATATTGCCCATTGTTCTTATTTAAAAATATAGTATGTGTTCCGTCTATCAATTGAAGTTCGCTATTCCCTATAATAAGTACATTATTAATCACTTTGAACATTCTCTTGCCTTATTTCTATATTTATTTTCTGCTCCATTTGTGTTTTCTTAAATAACTTTCCATCAATAGGTCTTCTAGCGGGATTGTTGTCCCACACATACGAATCCGCTGGTGTCCTTAAATCGTCAAGATATCTTTTCATTTCCTCTTTATATTCAGGGTGCGATGCCATAAATTCTTCCACTGTTTGATTGTCTATTTTTTGTGCTTTTTCTATACCTCCACTTACATTTCCTATCTGAGAATTCAACGACTCGAGAGATTCCTTACTTATATTTCCTCCAAAGTCATCCGCTGTTAAAGTAAACTTGTCAATCGTGTAGTTATCATCTTCGGGTTCGTCAACTAAACCTTGAATCATATCTATAAGCTCGTTATTGAATACACCCAAATCAGAAGCGTATCTGTTTGAAACAAACATAGACGTTTTCTCAGTTAAAGAACCTCCAAACAATCCTTTCTTAACTTCATATACATTATTTCCTATCAATAATTTATCATCGCTCTCCAACGCATAATCAAACCCTGAATAATCAAGAAGTTTATAAGGAGCCTGACATAGCTGTGTTTCTTGTATTTTAGGTTTGGAAACTGTAGGATAGGAAGCTTCTAGTTTTCTAGTTTGTATATGAGGCATCACAACATCTTGTTTTTTAGGGATAGGTTTATTTTCTCCAGGAAGAGTATTATCCACATATCTGTAAACTATAGGGAAATTTATTTCCCACGTATTTTCTGTTGCGACAATATCATAAACTGAAATAGCCAATTCACTTGCTTCTCCCGCTTCAGGTATAAAAGTTTGGAGCCACACCGTTGAGTATTTATCTATATGTCCTCCAACATTTTTAATCCCTTGATTGAGTTTTATTGTAATAGGCACATTGCTTATTATTCCGCCTATGTTGTTTTTTACAACATTCACATGATAGGTAGTTAAGGCCAATATTGATTGTTTAATTGTTGTAGGGGTATTAAATGAAAACGATTCGGGGCCATAAACCAATCCACCCACATTATAATTAGCAAATCTAAAATCTATTTCAATAGGGTTAGCACTTATATCTATATATGAATCGCAGCTGAAAGTTGTCCACCAATCATATCCGCCTATATTAGATTCTTGAAAATCCATGGTAAATAACGGGTAGATATTTTCTTTTATGTCACCATTAAACGTACCTTCATATAATGGTGATTTCCATGGTAAAGTTCCTATCGGAACTATCTCTGGGTCGCCTATTGTGATTGTTTTTCCAATTATGATATCAACTGCTTTGTAATTCTCAATACCATATTTTATAAGAGAATTCGATATTCCACCAACGCCTTTTTCCGATATGATTTTTAACTGTTTACAGTTCTCAATTTTCCATAGATTATCAACATAAACCCCAGACAACATTTTGCTATTTTTTATAGAGTAAATACCCACTTTGGAATACCTGTTTACTTTATTAACTTGAGAAACAGAGCTTACATCTAAAAAGACAAATATATCATCGTAATAAAACCCGTTGTCTTTATTAATGTTAAGATATTCGTTAGTAAAACTGTTAGAATTAAGACTTATCAATCTGTAAACGCCATATGGATATATGTTGTTTTGTTGACAATAAGAAGTAGCGTTTTTTATTCTATCGGATTTCATAAAATTGACTGCTTCTGTGAGCGTTTCATCCGTCCATATGAAATCACCGGTTAGTTCTGTATATAAAATATATGCGTACTTTATATATTCTAGACTTAAAAAAACATAAATATAAGGAAGTATGTCAGATATAAATTCAATTTTATCCGCCCAACTATATTTGCCCGCAATATTTCCATTGTTGTTATACATTGTTAGTTTGCTGATACTATTCTCAACAATAATAGAATCGTCTATTAACTCTACAGAGGCATAGAACTTATTTTCTTCCAATAACCAATAATGAGGAATTGACATCCCATAAAATTTGCTATCTTCAAATAGCAGTACATCATAATCCAATTTCTCAAAAGAAAACGGATAACTGTGCCATTCGCTTAAGAAGTCTACATCAAAATTATAATATGGGTATTCGCTTCTATCGAATTTAATTGCTTTGTCAAAGGATATTGTTCTATATACGCCTTCCTTTGTAGTTACAATATCCGGATGTGCTACAAATTTAACGAATAAAATATTATTATCTGTTATATCTGTATAAATCTTTTCATTTTTAACAAACATTTCCAACAAAGGTGTCGCAAAACCTTCAATTAATTTTACAGGTTCAGGAGATATTATTTTGAAATCAAATTCCTGTATTGTAGGTCCTATATTTTTCCATCCATTGAAAAACGCAAGCGGCCATATTTCACTTTTTATAAATACAAATGAAGTTTTAGTTTTTGACACGTTCAACAAAGGAATAGGAGGACACTCTATGTCAACAATAGTGTAATTGTATCCTATGTCTTTATCGGTAGCAATTTTTGCTACTTTTATAGGACCGACAAACATCCCGCCTACATAATCTAAAGTCTGGTTTAACGAATATTCTCCGTATATACTTTCTTCTATCACGAAGTCTAAAACCAAATTGAAATGTATCGCCTTGGACATGCCTTCAACTATAAACTCACTTGTCCATTCTATTTTAAATGGCACAAATACTCCGCCTATATTTTGATATTCGCCAGGTTCAAACTCAACGGTATAATCAGGCGCCCAATTGATAGGTTCAACCTCTTTAAACACAATAACTTTATCTAGCGGGAATATGTTTAATAATTTAAACCCTTCAATTAAATTAAATTCCCAAATTTTAGGATTGAAATTAAAAAATTTATAATCGCTAATTCTGTAAATATTTATATGTTTAAACAGGTTTTTTTGAACATAAAAAGCGTCTTTTACTATTTTGTTTATTTCGCCTATTATGCCATCCCCTGTAAGTGAAGCATTAAATATGATTGTAGGTTTTTGATTGATTTGAAAAAAGACATTCATATCTTCTATATAGGAATCGATATATTGATAAACAATGTCTTGATGTATTCCAAACAACAATGGAGTATCATGAATATGCTCATACACATAAGGATTGTTTAAATGTTGAAAAAATATGGGATAACTTAAAAATCCTTTTACTGTAGGTAGTATAACTCGATAATCAATATTTATTTTCAATAAATCAAAAATAGTGGATTCAAAAGTTTCAATTTCACCTATATTTTTTATTGTTTTTTCTATTGAAAAATCTATTTTAGGACTAATAGATTCTTTGATTGTTGTTTCGTTGAAATGAATATATATTTCAGATGATAGAAAACCCCCGACATTTTCAAAATTTAGCTCTAGTTCAGTTAAAAAGTATATAAAACTCATTAAGCCACCTTAAATTCGCATAGTGAAAATATCATATTTTTTATATTTTCACGTCCTATAAACATATTAGCCTCTAAGGTTAACCCGTCAATATTAGGGCTTCCCTCAGTTGCAGATACGTGAAATGGTATTTCCAATAATATTATATCATTTAGTTTTGAGAAATCTATATGTATTGAAATACTGAAAGTTTCAGTAACATTTATAATATTTACGTGTGTTTTGTTGTTTTGTAACGAAAATGGGATACCGCCCAATGTTATCCCGTTTATTTTAGTTTCTGAAATAACAAATGTTGTTAGGAATAGTATTCCACCTATGTTTTGCTCAAAAGTCTGATAACTAGTTAAAACTGTGTTTAATATGTTTAATTCTGAACTTGTATAAAAGTGTCTATGTAAATTTGTAACCAATCTGTTTCCGTTAAACGTGTCACACACATTAAGTGATTTGGCGCTGATTAAAAAATTAATTTTATAACTTTCCATTGTAATAATTGTTTTTTTATCAGGAAGCTTAAACAAATTGATGTTTTTTTGAATATCTAATAAGTAAAAATTGAAATCCGTTTTTTGATTGTTTATTTTTACACATAAGGACAAATCGTCGGTAAATGGAAGAAAACTGTTTACAACATACTTATCTGTGCTGCTGCTAATATGCATTTTTTTCACAAACAGAGAGCTGTCTTTAGTGTCCTTAAACAAATATGTTGATTTGGCTGTAGGCAAAACAAACAAATTATAGATTAAACCGTAAACTACACCGTAATTTCTTTTGCTTTTTCCACTTCGCCTAAATCCATATATCAATGATGTTATTTTATAAGACACTAAAGTATGGTAATAAATATCGGTTTTCGTTTCTACAATATCGTTAAAGTGATAGTCTTCAAACTTCCAAGTGTAGTCTGCTTTTTTTTCGAACCCAAATATATTGTTAATTTTGCTGTTATTCATTATAAGCACATCAACAAATTTAAACGGCTGGATATAATTTTTAAACTTGATGTTTTTAAATATTAAAGGAATAGATAATGACGCTTCGTAAAACTTATACTCTTTTATATCTCTTCTTATTTTAAAATACATTACATTGCTAATAAAGCCTCCGACCGGATTTTTTATTGCTGTAAAATAAGACGGATAGCTTAAAAAGCCACCAATACAGATAGGCGTCACGGTTGTTATTTTTCCAATCGGACTATCAATACCCATTATGTTCACTAGTTTTTCAGCCCTAAAACCACAAGAGTTACTTAGAATTCCTTTTAAAGTGATTCTGCTAGTAACATTTATTTTAATCTCTCCGTAAAACATTCCCCCAGTTGTGCTGTTAGCTTCAACGCTCATACTGCCGCTGGTTTCTATCCCCCCAACATTAAAATAAATAGGCCTTGCATTCGAATAACTATTAATTAACGAAATAGAGGTGGGTTCTTCGGTTTTATTTACCTTATATATATACACACCTGTTAACCCTACTCTTACAAAAGTATTTGCAACATAATGGTGCATATATGAAAAAACCGTATAATTGCGTTTTATTTCAGAAGCATCAAATTTTATATACTTCTGTGAAGAAGCAGTGTACTTGCCTGTAAAATAAAAATTTGTATAGTTTAATTTCAGATATGAACCATTTAAGGTTATGTTGTTTGACCTTATATATTTTTGATATCTTCCCTTGAGCGTAAAATAAGGTCTAAATTCACTATTTGAAGCGTCTAAAGTAAGTACAGGTATTTGATTATAATGACTCGCATTTAATTTAACAACATTAAACTGTGTAGTTAAATATTTTGAGTCGAAGGTAATATACGAAACAGGGATTGTTTCGTATAGACTTTCAAAAACAATGTTGCCGTATGATTTCTTTTGATGTAGGCCGACAAGAAAAAAATTCATTCATTAACTCGCAGCCACATCATCAAATGTTATTTCAAGCTGATAACTTGACACCTCTTCCGCCGCAAGTGCGTTTGAAGCTCCTATAGACAGTTCCAACCAAAAACCGAAATGCTCACCTGGTCCTATATCGTGGGAAAGGGCTGTAGCCAAATAACCTCCGTTTGCTGGTATTGTATCAGCTAAGTAAGTGGATGTGAAATTGATTTTTTTTGTTGACTCCGTATCACCGTCAGCAATATCTTTTACATATCCTCTAAACATAGGCCTTCTATAGACATCTACTATTAGAATAGGGTCGCCGGCAGCTATGTTTGCAGCATCATCAGCACTAACCATACAATAAGTATCTCCTGTGTTTAAAACACGGAGAATCGGTGTGTTTAAATAAGGTTTAGCATTACTCCAGTCAACATCATTTTCATATGTATCTTCATCATCTGCCGTTGTCGCCACATCATTAGCTGCTATATCTTCGGCAATATCTTCATTAAACCATAGCTCATTATTATCTGCATCAACACCGTCAATTGTTAACAATTGGTTTCCAACCTTAAATTTTCTTCCTACAAACTCATTTACATCTACTCCATCTGGAGTTGGGTCTGAATAAGTAATATGTGTTCCTGCAGAAGTTCCTGAGGTTACATCATTTGTAAAAGTGAAGCTATATGTCGGCTTAAGCGGCGCATAATATAGTTTAACTGTATCAGGGTAATCCGCATCTTTGCTTACAGCAAGATAACTGTTTTTCATAATCCTGTCACTTGTTAGGTTTTTGATATATATTTTTGCTCTTTTAATTATCCCGTTTTCTCTTTGAGTAGCAGTGGTTTCATCGAATATGTTGTTTAAGTCTCCTGAAACTATTTCTGTGTCACTAATTATTCCGCCGTTATTTTCTGCATCATAGAAATTTACTTTCTCTGATTTGAAAAATTTTACATCTTCATATGTAATCATTTGTTATCCTTTGTTCTCTATTGTTATAGGTTGTTTCAAATAAACGCTCAAACCGATTGTTGAAATTAATTCTTCTGTTGTTATAATTTTAACAAAATTTTTCCATATTGTTTCTCCAATGTTAACTAACAGCGTGTCAATTATTATTATCTCTCCACATTTCTGGATATCGCCTTTTACGTTTAACAAGTTATTGTCTGCTGTGAGCGATATTTCAAAGACTGTGCCACCCATATTTCTCAAAACGTAAACACCAAGATTGATGTTTTTTGGTTTAAAATCAGCAACCATTAAGAATGAGGCTGTATAAACGGATATGTTCATCAAAGAAAATGTGTTATATAAATTTTTATATTCTGTGTCCTCAATGTATTGAGCCGTAGGAACGCATTCATTTGTTATTGTATTAAGGCCGTCATATCCTTTTATTACACTGGAGAAATCTACAATCATTATCCTGTTGCAAGTGATAGGTTCCAAATGAGCAACTAAAGGAACAAGTACCGATGTAATAATATTGGGAATAATCTCCGGTTCAATAACGTACCATACATCCGAAACCCCTACTGGTTTTACAAACATTTCGGCATAATAAAAACTCCTGTTCCATAACAAATAAGTGGATTTTATTTCTGTTGTTCTGTCTTCTTCACTATTCAGTCCCAAAAATCTTACATTGTTCGCTCCAAATTGAACATTCATAACTTTGTAAGTTGCAAAAACCATTTTTGTATTAGGCATATATAAATCCGACATAACAATATCAGGAGGGTTTAATACTATTTCAACTGGTAGTACAAATTCCATCATTAGACGACTCCGAACGTTGGATATCCAAGCGAATTAAAAAGGTTTATTTTATTAATCTCTTCTCTTGTTAGAGCTCTATTAATTAGGGCTATATCATACACCTCTTCTTTCGCATAATAATAATCATCTAAAATATCTTTATAAGTGTCTTGCCCTATCATAAACACTTTTATTGTTGTATCGTCTGATGCGCCTATTTTAAATTCACTTCCAATATCTACAGCGGTTGCTTTTGGTCTTTTTAACCATAGATTATAAACCATAGCAAGAGTGTCAAGGCTTATAAATCCAGATTCTTTGAGTAGTTTTTTTACACACACAGCTTTAGCATCTATTGCACCTAAAGTAGATGTGTTCATTTCGAGATTTAAGCATACTTGCGTAAACGTTTGGTATGCTTTATATCCTCTTAATAAGATATCTTTTTCGTCAGGATTTAAATATGTTTCTTTAGGCCATATTTGTCTGCCGTTATAAAATATAAAACCTGCATAAGTGTCATCCTCTTCGTCAAGTATTTTAACGTTGGCGTTTACAAATGTTATAGTGGAATAAGAGTTTAGTGGCACTTTAACTTCTGTGTTAATTACTTCATCATTATGTTTTCCGTTATAACATATCTCGCCGTCTTTATTTAAAAACACTGTTAAATGATGTGTTTGGTTGTTGTATGAATCAACTCCGTAAGCAGCTTCAAATATAATTGTTCCTTTAGGAGCATATTCGTGAATTGCAAAATTCTTATGTATTGTGAATTCATCGTTCAATAAAACTCCAAAAGAGCTTAAATCGATATATCCGCTTTTATCTAAAGTGATATTATTATTAATACCAGTTATTGGGCTTCCTTTTTTTATTGTTGCATTTATTTGAGCCTCTCCTCCTGATGGAGCCAAGTTTTGTAAAGCAATACCGTGTTCAGTTTTGTTTACGTTATCCGCATTCCCGTAAAACACAACGTGGTTATCAAGTTGTAAAGTCTCATATTCAGCATCCTCTTCCTCTTTCATATCTGGTGCAAATATATTAACTGAATAACTTTGAGGTGAATAAGGCTCCCATTGTGTATGTATTGCCAGTTTAAGTATTTTATACGGCCCCATAGCAAACAACTCTGGAACTTTAGGGACTTGCTTAAAACCTTTAAACCCTCTTTGGGCACCCGTTATAAATACTTTACCAACTCCTCCACACGTCTCTATTACATCACCGTTTAATAGTTCAATTTGATTGACGCCAAAAGGGCAATATGCAAAATAAAGCCAGTCCCCTTCTTCAGGAACCTCATTCCCTTCATAATAGTTGGCAAACTCAGAAGGGTCGGACGGATAATAAGACATTGTCTCAAAATCACTTTCAATCACATTGGCAAAGTGAGCCGATTTAATCATTTTAAAATTAATATCTCCCGCTTCATCTGTAAATCTTATAAAAAACGTTGTCTTTGTTGTTATTTTTTTGGAAACAATTTTATTGTTTTCCGGCTTAAAAGAATTCGTCAAAAAAAACACATTAAAATCGGATTGTTGCGACTTTAGCTCATTAGCATTAATTACAATAGAATCTATCTTCTTTCTTAAAGAAAAATCCAAATATACTTCCATAGGAATTGAAATCATTTTTAATCCTTAGTATAGGTTATTATTTTACTGTCTCCAAGAATCGCATTTATATCTTCCTCCTGATAATTGAGTGTATCAGCAGGTAGCAAAGGAACTGTAAACTTTTCATATTCTACCAAATTATTATCCGGAGTGTTTAAAGAAAATTTCATCCCTTCTTTAAGGGACAGCGTAAATGAGTAAGTAGTCCACTGTTCTCTCAAATCCCATTCTTTATTCGTTGTAAGGCATACAGCCTTGTAATTGCCGTTATCGCTTCCTGTAAAATACAAGTAAGCGCCTTTTCTTGGTATAGCCAGATAGCTTGTCCCATTAAACAGCAAATCGCATGAACTAGAAAAACAATTACTGTTACTTGAGCACCAGTATAAATGAAAATGATTCGAAAAAACATTCGACAAATCGACATTTAATTTGAAACTTATTTCTGTGTTTCCTCCGGTTATTAACCCTTTATCGTGATTATACGAATAAACGATACCGCCTTCCGTTGAATATACATCAATTGTTCCGTCGGGGATTTCTATACCAATTGTTTTTAAGTCAAGTATTACTTGTTTATACAAGTCATATCTTGCATTGTTTTCAGTTGAAAAAATCCTAACATTTGTAACATTTGAAACCTCAGATTCATCATTTATATTGGTTAGGTCAACAACTCTACCGTCAGACTTGAAACTGTTTTTATCTGGCAATATTATTTCCGAATTTTTCCATACCTGAGCAACATTGTATATTTTTGACGAGAAATAAAAAATACCGCTTCCCATATAAGCCACTGCCGCAACATATGTTTTGTAATCACCTATATCTATTGCGCATAATAACGCTATATTTCCATCTTTGATTTCATTATTATTAAAAAAGTTTGAAACGTCTGTTTTTATTAATTCAATATACTCGTCGTCCCTTTGAATCAGTCCTCCTATCTCATAATTTCCCCCATACCACATTAGCCCATTTGCAAAACGCATTCCTTTAATATTTACATCTGGCTTAATTAAACCGTAAACATTACCTAGTTCGTCCTTTGCCTTTATTCTGACAAAACCCTTTTCTTCTGTAAAAACACATATATCAAACTCACATCCACAATTATTATAAGTCACTTTACCCCTTTTTGATTCTGTAAACGGTAGCAAAAGTCAAATCACTTGTGTATAGCCTAAAAAGGATATTTTGCATACGGTTTACATCTTTTTTAAATTTAATAGTAATCCTATACACTATATTTTCAGAAATAAAAGTTTTGATTGCTCCTGGAGCAAATATTTTGTAAAAATATTCATTTTTATTTATAGGGATTTTAAATGTTCCTGGAGGGTATGTTTCTATAGGTAAATCCTCTATGGTAACTATCCCATCTTCATTTTCATGATATTTTCTTTTATATATTTCATACTGTGGGAAAGAGCCTAATTGGGATATATTGTTCTTTACTTCGCTACAAGCTTTGTCATATTTATAAACCTCTTTTGCGTAATCGTAGTTATGTAATCCTATTGGTATTGGAACAAATGTCTCAATGTTATCAAACGGACAAGAATGTTCCCTGTTATAAAACTCATTGAAATCATGCGTGTTTAATTCGGCTTTAGTGATAGCGTGGCGTACTATCCAATAACATTTTTCAGCAATTGCAGGTGCAACGCTATTAAATATATAATCCAAGTCTATTTCCATATTCTCGACAAAAGATTCGAGAGAGGTAAAAAACACATACTCGGTCCCGGAGCCGTTATCATACACTATCTTTTTTCTGTCTTGAAAATTTATAGTCCCGTCCCCTAAACTTATTGCAGTGACTATTGTTGAGGCCGTAAGCCTCTGATTATAATCTCTATTGTATATAGTGTACATAATATTACCGTTAGCCATTCCACTTGCAGTTATAGAAGGAAGCAGCATATTATACCTGTCTACAATATCAAATATACCAAGTCCTATAATTTTTGTAGCAGTTATGTAGTCATATGAAATTGTTTTATATGTTGAAGTTTTTATAAATGAGCTTTCGCCAAACCCTTTTTCTTCTTGCCAAGCCCTCCATCTTGTAACTATTTCATGTTTCACTTGAGATAAATAATACGATGAATTCTCTATGTAATTTGAATTAGCAAACAAATCTTGATTCATATACATTGTAGGTCTGTTGTTTTTCAATATTCCATAATCGCCCAACCCAAACATACCGTTTCCGTATAAAACAGTATTAATTAGATAATGATGAAATTTTTCATCTGTTAGCTCTTCTTTGATAAAATTTATTTTATCACTAAACATTATTTCATAGAATGTTCCTTCAGGAACTTCTATTTGCCGACTAAACAAATCAGGCTTATCTCCAGACAATGGATTTTGAACTTGATAAAACATTTGTCTATTATACAACCTGTTCGTAAATAAATTTAATTCATCGTCAGGAGATAATCCGAAAAAACTATTATAATAATCTTTTATAGATATAGTTCCCAAAGTAGACTTTGTGCATTTACCAACATTAAAAAACTTAAATTCAAATTCATTAAAATCAAAATTTTTCAAAAAAAATAACTGTTGGTAAAAATATAATCCCTCAAGTCTTTTTAATACTGTTTTAAGTATAGGTTTTGTGTCGAAATAACATTGAACATCTATAGATTCAACCAAATTATAATCTCTTACTATTACATCTCCATATTGTCTAGCTACATCAAACAATATAACTGTATTCATTCCTTGTAATTCTAAAACTTGAGTAGACGTTTCATCTTCAGATACTAAATCATCTAATGTAATATAGAGTGACAATTCATTGTTAGTGGATGTTAAATTTAATAAATCGTTAGGAGTTAGCTTATGGGTTAATTCTTTGTCTGCATACACAGAAAAGAAAGGCAGAAAATTAGTAATCATATTCGGCCTTAAACAGCATATACTTCATCCCTGTATTTTATTTCATTATTTTCCACATACCATACTCTTTTAACCACACCCGTCATCCTTACTGGGTTCAATATTGCGGATACATAAATAGGTCTAGTAATATTGGAAATCTTAATTTTTTGCGGCTTATATAACGTTGTTATAGTTCCTTGTCTTAGAATAGAATTGTCACCCTCTAACTTAACATCAATTACCTCTGGGTTTAATATCCTATCTTTGTCTTTATAATTTATTAACTCAGATATATAATTAACGTCTATGAAACTGCCCCTGTTTTTATTTGGCGCAAAAGTAGGAGGACTGACGATTGCCGAAGAAGAGTTGTTGTGATAACTAACTGGAGTTTGTAAATACTGAATAGTTAAAGAATCGTCATTTTTTACATATTGTTCAACATAGTCAACCGCATTATAGACAAATTCCGAATAAAACCCATTTAGCATAGATTTGTATTTGTTTCCGTCTTTAATTAAAGTAACTTGCACAATTTCTCCAATATTTATAGGAGAGGAATTTAATTTAAAAGTCTTTATTTCTCCTACAGGAGGCGATATCTCAATATATATTCCATAATCTTCATTATTCCAGTACATTTTAAACATTTGATTTTCGAAAAGCACTACATCAGAATCATTATCTTTTAATATTTTGACTCTAAACGATATTGTCTGTTTTTTCTTATATTTTAAATTTTCTATTTTAGCACTTATCTTGGTTAAATCGCACATTTCAGAACAAACGCCTCCAATGAATGGGGGTATTTCAGAGAACTCAATCCATGCATCACCAGTTATTGAAGAACCCCCCAATTTATTTTTGAAATTAGAAAATTTTATATATATCCCATTCTCAATATCATTTGCGTAATCCGTAATTGGATTTTTGGTAACTGTCCATTTATTTAACAAATCGTAATCTGTATAATGCGCATAAAACAATTCCTCAATAGCTAAACCGCTCATTTTTTCAATATTAAATTTATTGTCAACTTTATCTCCAGCAACTATAAAACTTTTTTTAACAGTAAAAGGGTCATAAGTAGCCCTGAAAAACCGACAATAATAAAAAGCATAATAACCACAATAAGTTTTCTCTCCATTCCCTTCCACAACATACCACTGCACCCATGTTCCATCGCTCTGCTGAATGGGTTTGCTTGTTAAATATAGTGTAATGGTTCCGTCAGGGGGGACAGGAATTGGATTGTTTACATCTACTGGGTATTTACCGTCTTCATCCCATGCAAAGTACCAACCCAAATCCTCAAAAGTAAATTTCATTTTGTTTCCTATTCAACAGCGTATTCTATTACCTGAACCGCTGTATCAGGCATAGTAAAGAAATTTAATCCTCTTGACTGACCTGTAAAATCATATGCTAAATCAAATGTAATTGTAATCTTCATCGCATTTTCAATACCAGAAACCAATTGTTTTAACGAATAGTTACCGTTTGTGTTTATTCCGTAAATATATTCGTTTTTATTTAAAGTCACTGATGTAGTATTATAAGCATACACTTCTCGTGTCGCACCGGAATCTGCATTTCTGATTTTATATCTTACGTGATTGTCATATGCAAAAATAAAAGCAACCCTCACAACCGTTCCATCATTTGTAGCAGCTGTTTCAGGCGAATAATAATCCGAAATTCTTTCCGGAGCTACCACTGCAGCATTGTAAGCCCCATATGTTCCTTTGCGGTCCCAAACTATACTTTTTACACCGTCCCAGTTTCTTTGTCCTGTTTCATCTATCGGCTCTAAAAAGAAAGTAGGAGGACCTTGAACTACTTTAAGCTGTTTTCTTGTTCTTACACCTTCTACAAGGTAATCCCTCATCCCAAGATATAAAACCGCCTTTCCTGTTGTAGGGTCAATCCTGATTTGACTATCAGGGGTAATTTCGTAATGAAGATTAGGGTCATGGTAATATCTAAAACCCAGTTCGTATAAGTTAATAGTTCCACTAACTGCCATTTTTAATCCTTATTTTATAATTGTGTTTTTTCTACTAAAACGTTTTTAAGGTCAAGTATTTTGAAATAAAATTGTAAATCCTGAGTTGTTCCGGTATAGTTAGGCGGAATGTAAAAAGTAATATCAAATCTTATTGCATTCGCAGTACCGGTGCTCATAGATATAAGTCTAGGAACAATGTCATTTGCTTGAATTTCATCGTTATCATCATTAGGGTAAGTATATGCCCAGAAGTCTTTTATATACCATCCATGAGGGATTCTGTCTCCATTGCTCCAAAGCATAAATCTATCAGGATGTGGGTCATCGTCCCCATAAACATCTCTTCTTGTCATTATAATTTCTTTAGTAGGGTCGTCCGGGTCTCTTCTGGCAGCTCTAAAATATCCTGCTTCTTCGTTTGTAGATGTTGACCATCCAAATTTATATTCACCTACGTTAAAATTACACCAAAATACATCGTCGCCTTCTTCTGATAGCTTGTAATCACTGCTGCTATTATAATAGAAATTTCCTACTGGATTTTGAGGGTTGATTTCAAACAAGTCTTCTTCATCTGGAGCTGTTACTTTTACTTCTTTTACAAAATCAATAAAAGGTACATATTTAGTATTTCCTTGCCCATCATCTTCAGGTTTAACAAGCGTCCATAGAAGTGTATCGCCTTCAGCTAAAGTAATTTTTGTTCTTGTGTACTTTTGTGTTGCAGGGTCATAATCATCCCATCCACCCAGATAAAATGTCAACACCTGCTCTTGTTGGTTAACCGAGTTTAGAGAAACTTTCAAGTCTCCAGCTACCAATTCATAGTTTAAATCAGGGTCTTTAAAGAGTTTAAAGCCATAGTCTTGTAAAGCCATTAGTTTTCCTTTCTGTTAAATTAACTAGCATATTATATCATAAAAATTTCGTTATAATTAAACAAAAAAAGGTTTTAAATGGAACTGTTGAAGAAGGTAGCTTCCACAAGAAGAAAAAGACCACACGGTATTATGTACTATCATAACAGAAGAAAAGAGCTTGGACTGCCGTCAAGAAAAATGACAACAATGGAGTATTTAAAATACAAAAAGGTATTCAAAAAAGCCAGACGTAACTATAATCATGTAAGAGGGTACAACTAATATGGAACTTAACTGGGGGTTTTTTAAAGATGCATGGCTAATAGACCCGGCTCCGACAAACATTCCCATAACTTTCGAAGAGCACCCCACAGGTTTTGTTATCAATCCTCAAACTTTAACACTATATTTCGGAGCGAATCCGACATATGTATGGGGTGAAGGAAAGCTATACCATGAAACTATTTTTGCCAACTTAGGTTTTGTAATTGTACCGTTTTTTTACGATAGACCTGGTTATGAATTTATAAAAAAATTCAGCGTCACAGTCAATGAAGATGCCGACTGGCTTGGAAAACCTTCAACCATATATAAGGTTGGTAGAGTTAATCTTAAAAAAATGATTAAATCATATATTAAAAAATTTTACGGCGTTGGGGATTTAGCCGACAAAATTACATTTAAACGTGGTGACCCTTCCACAGATTTAATTAAAGCTGACGACGACGCCATTAAAGCACTTTATACACCTAAATTAACACCCATATTTTCGTCAACTGACGATTTGGTTTCAAAAACAAATGTTGTATGGTTCTCTACTATGCACAACAGAGGCGATTCTATATATGAGGCTGTTTCAAAAAGTTATTGGAATGTAGAAACACCGTTTGATAAAATTTATTTTCAACAGGGTATATACGAAAATGTTCTGGCCTTAAAAAATGCAAGACTTGATATAACTAATCAAATGTCAGCTGCGTGTGACGACTCTAGCGGATTTACGATATGTTTTAAGTTACCAGCAGGCTTTAAAGAAGGAACTCTCATTGATTATGGACACACAGATAACAGTGGTTTTAGAATCGATGTCCTTGCGGCAGGTATTGATGTATATATAAACGGCATTAAATATCACGCTGCACACAATTTAAGTTTTAAGCAAGCAAATGCTGTATGGGTTTATGTGAAATATGGAGATGGGATATATGTTCATATAAACAAAGAATTAATTTATTTAAGAGATTTGAATTTATCTGGTGTCAATAAAACAGATAATGCACCGGCGTATATATCAGGCCTATCTCTAACAAATCGATATGTGGATACAGGAAACGTCGAAGAACTTGGAATATTTAAGGGAGAGGTTGATACCGATGTAATGTTATCATATTTGTCTTTTGACCCTATAGTTCCAAACAATAAAACAATCACAACTACCAACAACGATATTCCTGTAATAGTTAACGATTTAACATTTTCAGTTCCGGCTGCGGTTATGATACCAAACACGTATGTTTCTTCTACACAAAAGTCTAAGACAATTCCTTTTGAGAAATTTTATATAGGGGATACAAATTCAAATATTGAAGAAGGAAAATATGAGAGCGAACCCAATTTAGATGGAGTTAAAATATACATACCTGAAAATTTTAACTTTTATAATGCTTTAGGACATCCTGATGCAGGACTCGATGATACGACCACTAATTGTTTTATGATTAAAAAACTTTCATCTGACTCTCATATTCCGTTAAAGATATATATGGAATTTCAGATTCCAAAATGGTGGACTAAAGATATGACTTTAAATATGCAGCTCAAACTTTTACCTGTCGATAAAATGATATGGTATCATTACAAAAAATTCAAAACTGGAGAATGGTTATGACCGAAAAGGTAATCATTATTGGAATGGGTCTAATTTTATTTGGATTATATCTGCTTATGATACAACACGAATTTTTCTCTAAAACAGTCTTAGGGTATATCGGTCTATTTTTTACAATTGTTGGCTGTATTAATATTGCTGAATTATTATACAATTTAATTGTATTTGTTATAAAATAATTTCAAGTAAAGGATTGTAATGGGCAAATTTAAACAAGAACACGTTTCATATGGAGACGAAAAATTATATAAACAGTTACAAAAAGCAGACGAAACCGCTGAAAAATACTTCAATTTAAAAAACAAAGAGAAATGGTTAAATAGAGCTAGAAAGGCAGCAAGACCTTTAGCTTACGGAACAACAGCTATAGGGGCATTGGCTACAATAGGGTATTTAGTTAATGACAATAACGAGGAATTTAAAGGAAGTGATGAGCAGTGGAATAAATTAATGGAGAAGACAAGTAGTTTCAAAGACGAGACATCATATCGTGTAGCAGCTGCAATGATGAAACTAAATAGAGGTGAACCTCTGTCTAAAGCAGATAAAGCTGCATTACAAATAGCTAAACCATTTAAATCTTATGATGAATACTTAAAAGCGTTAAACGATTATTGGAAACAAAAACGGTATGCAAGACAAGCTGATGGGACAGATTTTGTATCTTTGAATGAAAATAGGGTTAAATATAATTATCATACAATGAAAGACAATATTCCTGGTTTAAAACAAAAGGTTAAAAACCATAAACAGCACTTAAGGAACTCTGCGCTTATTGCAACACCTGGAATTGTAAGTATAGGCGCTGTAAGATATCTAACTAACAGAGAAGAAAACAACAAAAAAAAGAAAGAATAATAAAGGCGTTAACTTTATTATTCAAACAGACTCTGGCTTTCAGCGAACTGTACCCCTTCTCTTCTTTTAGCTTAAAATTTTGTGCTCAAATCTAGGTTTTGAAAATACCCTATTAGGCTCAACTTCTTCTATAATAAGTTCAGGTTTAGATATGCAACAGTCTTTTTTATCCCTCTTACCTATTATACACTCAAACATTCGCGTCACTTCTTCATAGGAAACTGGTTTAGCTGTTATTTTAATTTTCCTCATTTTAACATTTCTCCCTATCTTTATTTTTAATGTTTTTGTTGGAGTTTCTTTTCTTATATTCTTTTTCAGTCCATTCTTTTAATCCCGGATTAAAATCCAAAGGATAAAAAGCTGGAAAACCTATCAAATGTAAGGCTTTTTCTTTTGTTTGTTTTTTTTTCATTTTAACAACCTTTTTAACGCTCTTGGTGCAGCTTTTTTCACTCTTTCCATTAAGGAGAGTTTTTTGGAAATTGATGGTTTATTACTTGTTGGTATATTTTTACTCTGGTTAGGCGTTTCGTCTTTAAAATCTAACCCGTACATCTTACGTGATGTTTCATAAAGCGATTTCTTTTCATTGATAATATTTTTTATCTGGTCTGGTTCGAAAATTCTCTCTGGAACTTTGCTTGCCGGAGATGTTTTTATAACATTAATTGTTCTCTTCCCGATATCAAACTTTTCTCTGTTACGCATCACATCTCTATCTATTTTTTTTGCATCCCCTGCTCTCTTGCCAGTCATATAGGGGTCTCTACCCAAAACTCTTTTTAAGTAGTTCCTTTCATCTGTAACATCTCTTAACGCAAGCAAACCAGCTGAATTTATTCCGTATACATCTTTCAGCTTATCTCTATAAGGGATTTTTGATATTGCATCAGCCTCATTTAATAAAACCTTTGGAGATACATGTAACCCAACCGTAGAATGCAAATCAGGTCTTTTCCCCTCTAGGTATTCTTTAAAAATATGTAAAGCTCGTTTTTCAGATTCAGGGTGAAGACTGTATTTTGCAGACAATTGCATCGCTTCAGCATTGTTTATATGTTTACCTTTTAATTCTTTTTGCATTTTTTCATACACCGGCCTATGCGCTTCGTAAAAATCCATCATTTCCAATTTATTTTTAGCAAGTGGAGATTTCGAGACCGGAGCCATCATCTGAGTAATTACATTTGGAGTTTTGTTTCCATAAAGAGCTTCGTTAGCTTCATGAAAATGGAAAATAGCATTATTTAACGCTTCGTATTTATTTTTAATATCTGATGGGTGTCTCGCAATTACCACTTTTTTCTCAGGGTCTGTATATGCGCTACCAAAATTGTTAGGATGATACCCATATTTTGCAGCAATTTCATTTGCTGTTAAAACACCGGGAATTTTTTTATTATTTGTATAATAAACTGTTCGATACCCGTTTTTATCAATTATGTTGTTAGCCCCTTTGTGAATACCGTCGACATACCTATCGACAGGCCTTATTATTTCCCTTTGTTTCAATTGGTTTAATGCCTCCTGAGACAATCTGCCGGCCTGCATTTCTTTAGTTATTCTATCCGCTGACAATTTAAGTAATGCGTTCATTTTAAAGGCTCCACAACTTCTTCTACTGCATCCATATACAATGTAAGTTCTTCTTCTTTTGATGGGGCTTTTTTTATATCTCTCAATCTTTTAATCGCTTTTCTTAACAACTCTACACTTAAACCCTGGTCTTTAACGTTTTTAAATATTTCTTTTTTTTGTTCTTTTAACGATTCTATTCTCTCATCTATGAGTTGAACCTCGTATGCAGCTCTTCTTAAAATCTCTTTTGCTTCATCTGCTGGTATTACTTGTTTGGTTTTTTTTGCCATACTATATCCTTTGTCTTTTTTTATCTTAAACTACGCTGTAAAGCGTCCCTTACTCTATCCCACTCTTTATTTTTTACTTCAAACATTGTATCCAATTTCACCTCTTTAACACCATCTCTATACCACTCTTGCATAAGTCGATGCACTCTATCAGTCATACTTCCACCTTTAATGTTGAATTTGTCAAAGTTTACAGCCAAATCCAAAGGTATTCCATAAAGTTCTTCAATTACATCATACTTCTTATCAAGTTTGGTGTTAGCTAACCCTGGATGCATAAAGTCCGAATTGTATATTTTCATAAATTCTTCTTCATTATCAATATTCTCAAGTAGTTTTTTTGCAAACTCTCTTTCACCTGCTACATAAGCTGATTTTGTTCCAATATCATCTTGCCAAGGAATATGTTGAGAATATGTTTTTTTCAAATGGTCGAAAAAGTCTGCTTCTTTTATCTTTGGCTTCGTAACCACTGACTTTGTCGCATTCATAGGTTTAAACTTGTTTAATAAACCTTTTTTTAAAGCATATCCACCTATGCCTAAAGTAGCAAGTCCAGCACCAACCATAGGTCAATAGTTATGCTTTGACTGTTGGTCAGTAGAATCTGTTCTGGAGTTCTGAATATTATTTATTGGCAATGCTGTTTTTAGTAAAAGATTTAGTGCTTTCATTGGTAAACCTTATATACAACCATGTTCTTTTAGCAATCTATCAGCCCTGGCTACCAGGTCTTGATATCCGTGCTGTGCCGCTCTTATTTTTGCAGCCTTAAGAAGTTTACAACTTACTTTACCTGTATTAGGATTAACTATAGGAAATTTTCTATCCTCTGGTCTAAGAAAAGCTTTTTTACCAAATTTTTCATACAGTTTCTCTCTTGTGGAAGTTTTGTGAATTTTCTGTTTTAATGTTTTTCCAAATTTTAACGATTTTGGTGAATAAGGGTTTTGCTGACTTGCAGATTTGTTTAATTCAGGATTTTTCATATCTTCTAATTTTTTAATTAATCCTATTGTATAAGCTGCACCAGTTGCTCCAAGAACTGGCCCTGCTACACGGTGAGCAATTCTTGCCGTTTTGTAATCTTTATTTTTTAGCGCCCTTTCTTCAAGATAAGTAAGAGCCGGCCAAGCTCCAAACCCTCCAAGCATTATACCCATAGTAGCTATATCAGACGGTTTCCTCTTTTTTTCTTTTTCTGCTATTTTATATAATAAACTCACAATCATTCCTTATTTATTGTCTTCTAGTATAGTTTGAAATTAATCTATCCTATCTGGATATAATTCTTAACAGTCTTTTATTATTGATTATTTTATCCAAAATACTTGTTCTTGTCCAGTTAAATCAATTACTTTTACCAACTTTTTTCAAGAACATTTATTAACAGCCTTTGTCTTTTGAATTTCTTTTATTTTTTCTTCATCGTATTGGTTTACAATCATATCACAAAGCCCACAACTCCAACATTCAAACTTGCAGTTTTTAGTTTTTTTTAGAAAAACGTCCAATAGTTTGGGTTGTTCAATTAAATATTCAAAATTAGAACCCTCGACACCAACTCTTTCTTTTCCTGAGACATAATCTTCAACTATTCTCATAGACCCTTCAAATAGAGGCAAATCGGCTCTGCCATGCAATTTTATTATATCAACATATTCTAAAAATCTATCATACTCTGACTTTAACGGAATAAAATTGGAAGTTCTAAGTCTGTCGCTCTCATATTGAAACCATAGAGAGCATGATTTAGAAGATATTAAATTATTAAAATATCCCTCGTTTTTGCTCTCTTCACTTTTCGCATTCCATATATAATGTTCATCCATTATAGGACATCTGCCTTTACAGGTTTCATTTGCCAACAATGACACCTTTAACTCTCTTCCAAATTGTTTTTTAAAATTAGCTTTCATTTTCTTAATTTTCTTAAGGGTATCCTCGTCCCTCATCACATTTCTGTCTACATTAGTAATATCATATCCGGCTTCGCCCTGTTGCCATAAATCCTGCGCAAAGTATCTCCTTTGCAAAACAGTGTCTTTAAATTGTATTTCAGGATATTTAGCCTTATATTCACCCAATAGCATCCAGTGAGTAAACGGAACTTGTATCATATCTACACCCATAGCAATAAGCCTACTTAACAAATGCTCGAATTCTTTCATTCTCCAAGAATCCGGACTTACAAAAACATTATTAAAAGTAGGGCATACCGATATACCGTATTTCTGTTTTATTAGCAGCGCTTTTCTTACAACGTACTTATTTTTACTGTAAGCACTACCGCCCATAGCATCGCTATCGAATATATCGGTCTGATATGTGAAATATATATCATGTATCCAGTCTTTATATTTTGCCACAAATGGTTCAAATACTTCTTTGAAGTATTCATCATCGTTAGCTGCACTGGGAAAAGGGATTTCAAATATTTTTTTGGGTTTTAAATCTTTGTTTGCCATTTGTTATTACTCCTTGTTTTATTCTTCCAGATTATTATTACTTTTACCTCCGGAATTCCTTTATTGGTAGCAATTTCAGCATTTATCGTTTCAATTAGTCTATCTATTTCTAATTCTTTTGCGTGAGAAAGAAACATTTTTCTTACATTATCTACAATAACGGAATTATGTTCAAAAACGTTTAATTTATGGTTAATTTTTATCATTCTAATCCGCTTTATTTCTATTACTTTTTCGTAATTTTCTCTTATTATTGATAACTCGCTTGGAACACTATTTGCAAATTCCACGTTCACTATTATTTCACTCATCTATTACCTTTAAACTATACTATATATTGTAATGTTTGCTTTTAAAGAAGTATATCAAATTTATACGTAATTCCGTATATTTTTATTTATTTTCAATAAAAAAGCTCACCTAAAAAAAAGAAGGGAGAAGAAGGAGAAATAAAATGGAAAAACTCAATGTGTTTTATAACGGGCGGACAGGCGTACATCCAAGCGGATGCAATATATTATTACATAAAATTAAAACAATGTCAACTTGTTTTACAAAAGAAAAAACTCAATACAGTTGGGGAAAGGATAGAGGAAAGGACCCACGGGTAGGACTCGAACCTACGAAATGCGTGAAAAGGACGCATCCACTTAACCAGCTCTGGCACCGTGGGAAAGCGGGAGCCAGCGAATCCGCAACCCCCGCAGACACTACACAACCACATCATCAGGCCCGTCGAGACGGGAGTTGAACCCGCAACCTGCCGATTAAAAATCGGATGCTCTACCTTTTTGAGCTACTCGACGGATATGGTGGAGCGAGGTAGACTCGAACTACCATTCCCGTTAGGGACACGGATTTACAGTCCGCTGCCTTACCAATTCGGCGCATCGCTCCATGGCTGGGCGGGCAGGACTCGAACCTACGAATGCCAGAGTCAAAGTCTGGTGCCTTACCAACTTGGCGACCGCCCAATAAATGGCAGAGGGTGTGGGATTCGAACCCACGGAACGTTCATCACGTCCAACGGTTTTCAAGACCGTCGCCTTCAACCACTCGGCCAACCCTCTATTTCGGTAACGGCGGGAAGAATCGAACTCCCCTGTTCTTGATAAGCCCAAATTCAATAGCGCTTTTACCTAGGATATTGCACGCCTTCGAACTTACCAATACTCCATTACCAACCAGGGCCGTCATAATGGCGGTAGAGGTAGGATTCGAACCTACGGAGGCGTTACCCTCGACCGGTTAGCAACCGGCTGCCTTCAACCACTCGACCACTCTACCGTACCTCTCCAAAAGGAGAGTTATGGAAAGAAAATTATTGCTATTGACTTTCAGCAAAGAAATTATACGATATTACGCACACAATGTCAATAGAGAGAGTTTCTTTTATTGCTTCTAGTACGAAATGAAAGCAATATAAAAAATTTAATCTAAAAAAAAGAGAGAAGTTATTCGACCCCTCTCCTTTTTTATTTTTTCACAGGCAGAAAGATAAACCCACCTTGATGGATTTATTTTTCTGCCCCAACTTGACTTACATAGGTGCGCTACTCCTATGCAGTATCAAGCTGAGACGCCCTGGTTCTTTTCTTATTTTACATCGGAAGAACTTAGGGTCATAAGAATCCGATGAGCAGACTATTTCATTCAGAGGCCGTCTGTTAGGGCTCTGGAATTTTATGCATTCCTACAATCAGTTCTCTAAGGTGGAACTGATAAGTCCCCCGGCTTTATTCCCGGCGTCAACCCTGTTCCCTTTGAGCCTGCTAAGGCAGGCACCGGACCTGTTACCAGTCCTGGGCAAGCATCTAGGAAGACATCTGTTTATCCTTTGTAGGTCGGGTGTCACCGCACAAAGGCAGATACCTTCCGCAACCCGCATTTTATCGTCTCGGGTCTGACTATCCTGTGTGCGTGAGGCTCGCTTAATGGTCCACAGGCAGACCATAGCGCAGAAAAGCCTCTTACAAAATTCACTTAATGAACTTTATAAGAAGCTTTTATTGCTTACACAGGAAACCCTGTGCAAGGGACTGATTACTAGTCAGCCCAAGGCGCATTGCGGCTACCATAGAGTTGCCTCTATGGCGTGCGCCAAACCCCTCTTGGTCGCTCTTAGAGATGAGAACTTACTCCCCGCGACTCTACGAGAACCGTAGTTACTAGCTACGGCGTCTCATCTCCTCAGGTGCCCCCGCAATCCGTCTTACGACGGCGGAAACGATTGCTAGGCACCCTCTTTCATCACCTGACTCCCTCCAGGTTTCCGCTGTGTGCAGGCTTTCACAGCCCTTCCTGCACCTCTCCGCTCTGCACCTGTTAACGAGCTAGTGCGGAGCCTGCCCGACTGGTCTCTCCCAGTTGTCGTTGGATAAGGAGCCCGCTGTCGCTCTCCTTATCCCTCCGTGCTCATTACGAGACTCGGCCGCTTACCATTACTGGCGCATAGACACCTCACGTACGGATGGGGTCAGTTTAGAGACATGACCCAGGTCTTTTTGGAATTATATCAAAAGCATCTGACAATTAATGCCAGATTACTTTTACGTATTTGTTTTCTTTTGGGTCAAACATAGATACTGATTTTGTAATATGTGCCAACTCATGACCAAGTGCTAATGCCATCGGCACAGTTAACCTCCCATTAATTTTCACTTCTTTACCATATAACTTCTCTTTATTATTTCTAACCCAACTAATTGCTTGCTCTACAAGTTCTTCGTTAGTTTTCCCCTGTGGTAATTCTGTATAAAGAATGTTGTCTTCTAATCTAAACATCTCGTACTCCTTTTTAATTTTTTTGTTTCCTCTAAGAACCCACCGCGGTGGGCTCTATAAAGAAAACTGAAGTTCTCTTTCTGCTTATATATAACACCATTTTGCGATTTTTTTCGTGGTGATATATATAAGCAAAAAAGAGCAGTTTTTAGTCTTGCTCGGGACTATTAGAGATTTATATGCAACAGGTCAATCCTTTAGGACTTTCCATCCATCTGGCCAACGCCAGATATAGTAGGTCACACTGCTCACAGTCCCAGGACTTGGGTGCGTATGGAACACCCATGGTTTTCCTGAATATTTTAGATTGAATTCACAATCTTCTGGGTGGTTTCTTGTGCCGCAATTCCAGCTCACTGTACACATTCCACCCTCTGATTTACATTCAATATGCGGGTCCCAACCTCCTGTAACTAAGAGGTCAGGTTCTACGCTCTCTTGCTCGCATGGGTACTTAATGGGTTCAGACGTACCATCATTGTTGTCTTTCACCCATTCTTGGTGTATTTTTTTTGATACCCACGCAATGTCTATGGTGTCTTGTCCTGCTACAGACATGAAACCATAGAAATTATAATTTTTTCCTAAAAACTCTTGAAAATTTGGCGTATAGTTGTGGATATTCCATTTACCATTTTCCACGTCCATTTTTACTTTTTCATACCATCTTAGCGCTTCTTCAGCGCTATTGGCTCTTTTATAAAACACCATATAGTCATACAAACCACCACTCCTAGATGTTACCTCTAGGATAGCTATATATAATTTTCCGTTTGTTCTTGAATTAGTAGTTTCTAATAACATCTCGCACTCCTTTTTTTAATTTTTTTATTCCTCTAAGAACCCACCTTGATGGACTCTATAGAGGAAGCTCCGTTGGGCATCAGGGTGGAGCAACCCTGCCTGTGGCTCTACCTCCTTAGAGGGCTATTGATTTACCCCTTTCGGGCACCACAGGTCGCAATAGTCCTCATTCTACTTATATATAACACTAATTACGCTATTTTTCCACATTTCAAAGCAATATTGTAAAAAACAATACAGTAGATGACTTGAGAAGTTCCACAGAAGAAAAAGATGAGACTATCTATTTTTAATAGCTAACACTTCTATCATTATTCCAACAACCATTAGCACATTTCTTGCCATTACGGCAAAAACTATATCTTGTGTAAACCAACCAAGCACTGCGCCAGTAGCCAAACCAAACAAATTAACCCACGTCTGCGTTTGAGTAAGACTATTTTTTATTTTTTCAATTCGCATAGGCGAAAAACGGCTAAGATACAAACTTTCCATCTTAGCTGACTGAGCTCGCAGTAACGCAAAATATGGACCATCAGCTAATAGTTCAAATAATAATAGCCACCTAACATCAATTTCTGCTAATATACTAGTAACAATTACAAAAAATATATCAAACACTATTAGCATCTTTAATAATTGCACTACCATAAATTGCGTTCTTAACCATTTTTGAGAAAGACCTACAACTGCTACCCATATACCTATCACACCAAATATTACTGTATCCAAAAGATTGTAATATGTTTTAAATATAGGACCAGATATTGTCCAAGCAAATACCATAATAAGTCCGGCATAGAATCTAAGCTTAAATGTGCGTTTTGTGATATTTTCCATAATATCCCTTTTAAAAAAATCTGGCCTATATATAACAAAATTTATTTTGGATTTTCGTTTTTGTGATTAATGAGACAGAACTATCCCATAGTTTATTTTCTTAGTTTTTTTCTCCATTCTTTCACTTTATCATATTGCACGTTTTTATTTTCCAGTTTACCGAGAAGTTCAAGAAAATTAGCAAACTCTTCTTTGGTGCACTTCTGTCTGGAGGATTTTTTGTATGAATTATGAAACATAGAATGACAACTACTACACAAACAAATTCCATTTTCAACATCAAATCTCTCATCAGGAAAATACGATGCACTATTCATATGGTGCACCTGCCTTTCTTTTATAGAACCACAAACCTGACAAACCTTATCCCTGCGAATTACTTTAATTCTCCATACCCTATATTCTCTTGTATTTCTCCAATTAGCCACTCTGTCTTCCTTTAAAAATTTTTAAGTAGATTTTTTCCAAAATTTCATTATCTCTATAACGTTGGCAAAGAATACATCTTTATCTTTGTCTTTTATGAATCTTTGAATTTCATTTATTAACGTTTCCACAACGTCATTAAGATTATTAGCTTTATTACTTACATCAAATAACTCGGATTTCATTTCACGAAAAGAAGCGTTGTATTCTCTGATAGTTTGCTTATGTTTTTTATTTTCCTCTGAAAGTTTTTCTATTTCAGATTTTAATTGTTCATTCTCTTCAATTAAAGCTTCTATTTTACTTTTCAGCTCAGAAACATCCTCTTCTGTTTCTTGAGGTTTTTTTACAGACTTGATTGCATCGAGATAAACTTGATTGTCTTTTTTACATTTCTTTAACTCTTCCTCAAGTTCTTTTATTTTTTCTTTACACTTCTTGTCATCGCCGCATTCGTTCAAATATTTTTTTTCTACTATAGACAACCTAGCTTCTAACACTTCTTTCTCTGATTTACATTTTTCGTACAATTCCTCATAATTTATTTTAGCCATCTACTGCCTTAATGAAATATTACATATGTTATTATTAGTATTGCCCAGGTTACTAATGTAAAAAATAAAGTTAAAATAGGTAGCGGAGGACCCCATCCACCGCTTTCGCAATCTTTAAACACCATACAAAGAACTGGCATAGCCAATAAACCTAGAAATATAAGAACACCCCCGAGGGTGAAATGAATTGTAAACTCCATCACAGATGCCTTTAAACGATTAATTTTTTTGCGAGTTTAAAATTTTCTCAACTGCTTTCTTATTTTTTTCATAAGAAGCATCGCTCCAGCCGGCAAAAGGATTATACGCATTTTGCTTTTTTGCATGTTTTGCAGCGGCATGTGCAGCTCTATTTCTTTGTATTTCCATTACATATAGAGCAGTCGGGTCACTAATGCCAGATATTTGTCCTAACAATGGATGATGTATTCTATACTCTCTTCCCGCTTTAATTTTTTTATCCATAGAATCGGCATCAGCAGCATATATTACAGAATCATATTTATGTCCAGCATCAGTAATAGCAAACCCTATTTTTTCTAAGGCTTTCATTTTATATCCTTTTTAATTATATTTTTTTAACATTTTGCCAGAAGAATCTTTTAGCTTCAGCAAAACATTCGCTATCCTCATCAAGAATAACTTCAGATATTATTATACAAAAATCATCGATATTCTCCAAAGCATTATTTATGTTTGGCAATTGTTGATAATTATCCGGATACTTTACAACCGGACATCCATTATAGAGCGCCAACGCTTTATAAGCACATTCTGGATTTTTAATATAAATTTGCATAAGTTCGTCAATAATAATTCCTTTTTGATTTAAAAGTTTGTTCATCTCTTACCTCCTATTTTACCCATAACATTTTAATATATTTTCTTACATTTTCGAAATTATTACCACCCGTCATTTTAACAGTTAATTCACGCTGGTAATCGTTATATTCTTTTGTTGAATAAAAATCAGCCTTTTCTAAAGTGTTGTCAGTATACACTACTTCGTTATCTATAATCAGTTCAGAAAAACATTTATCTGTAATAATAGACTGGCCTAATACAAAATTGTTTTTAGAACTGTATATCTCTACTTTAAATTCACCACAGTTATTAGCAAAATCTACATAACTAAACTTAACTTGTTTATACTTTAATTGTGGGTAAAACAATACCTCGGAAGCGTTAAGTGCGCCAAAACTAACCCCATAGTCATCTATAATAAGATGTTCAGGAAGGACTCCGTCTTTAACCAATGCTTTTACATAATCAGTATCTAACTGCATCCCATCCATTATCAACATCCATCCACCGTTATCCATATCACAATAAACGGAAACTTTTTTATCTCCTACTCTAAACATATACATTCCGTTTCCTGTGGCTCCGGCATACACATACCCATCAGGAGGGTTTAGATATTCTTCAGCATTTTCAGGAATCCATCCATCGCTAAATTGTTTTACCCCATTAATCTCTACAATGGTTACAGGCTCAGGTTTAAAGTCGGCTGGAGTTGTGTCGTCTGGCGGTGTTATATCGACAATTCCTTCAACCTCCTTATATAACCTCATAAAACCTGCCCAAGGCATTTGTTTAAATAAAATATAGCTCATTATCTCATCCATTGTCTGAGCACGAGAATTAGATGTATACACCATAAACCACTTCTTGTAGTGGTCATAAATATATGCGGCTATACCTGTTAATTTATAGTCCGGATTTGCTTTTTTCTGTTTTATTTGGTCTGCTACAGATGCAAAATTGAAACCGTCTAAACTATATATAATATTGCTATATTTTAAATATTCTTGCCTCAAAGATAAATAATGTTTTATTTTCTTTCTATCCGGCAAATATTCCTGAATTCCCCATTCTAATAAATATCTTTTATATTGAGGAATAAACGGCTCCTGGTATCTGTCCCATATTATATCTTTGGGATTTTCTGGGAAAAGTAAATATCTTGGATTGTCTTCTATTAAAGAATAAATTTTCAGATATCTTTTTGCAGTAGGATTGGAAAATATATAATCTAAGTCGAGTTTGAACTTAAAATGTATAGCATATTCTTTTCCTGATTTTATTATAGGCATTACCGCAAGCTGATATCTATACTCAGGTTTAGGTCTATATCCTACAATATAATATCCGGGAGGTATAACAATTTTATCGTTCATAGGTAATATAAGAGCATTGGCTTCATCGGGCCATGTTTTGCCTTTTGGAAGCAGTATAACATAATACCTATAATATTCATCTAAAAAAAAATTATTATAAAACCACAGGTTTGCGGTAATGAGATTTGTTGTTTTTTTTGTAGCTGTTTCATCGTTGTACCAATCAAATACTTTGCTTGGGTTTGTTGGTATTAAATCCCCATACCAGGGAACCATATTTTGGTTTCTGCTTACCCACATTGTCTCAAATCCGCTTTTTGTTCTATTTCCATTCTCATCAACTATATCCCAAAAAAATGTTTTATTCGTAATTAAATGCGCCCTAAACGTTCCAAAATTAGGTAAATATATATCATTTCCACCAAGATATATATCAACCCATCCGTCTGGGGTCATTTGGTCAAATAAATTGTCTGAGGCTAATTTCATTGATAAATCAGGGTCTTTGTAAAAAGCAAAATTGCCTATATCAAAAATATTTTTATAACCCAATTTCTGTCTCACTTTCATGAAAGATTTTGTATTCAATATCTACACCTATATCCTTCAGATAAATCAATGCACTTAATACATCATCTATTTTTCTTGTAACATCAAATTGTTCAGTTATTTTTATCTCTTTGCCTATCAAATTTTCTATATACTCTTTCCAAAAAATATTGTATTTTATCGGAAGAAACTTTATTCCGTCTTGTTCTATAATTGTTGATTCAAAAACCACCACCCCTTTTTCACGTATCGTTACACCATAATACATAACTAACTCCTGTTTTAATATGGCATCATAATCCTTAATAGATTATCATCCAGGTCTTTTGGCCCTACCATCATATTTGGAAACCCTGGAGAGACTGAGAAATTTATTCTCCCACCCTCGTTCCACATTACATTATTTATGTTACTTGATACTCTTATCGCCCTAACTGTTCTCAATAATGTCGACATTCCGTTTGATAGCGGCTTTTTAGTTTCAATATAGGAAACTTTTTCTATAGCCCCATTTTTATATTCGCTAATATAGTAATCCCTAAAATACAAATTACTTTTTGAATCATCCATTGCAACAGCCATTTTTCTATGGTCTAGCATATGCCATCCGTCTGGAATATCCTCTTCATACATTAATATTGATTTCTTTTTTGACGGTATCAGTTTATATATTTTAATTTTGTATTTAGGTGGATGATAAGTATTTACTAAATAGTTATTTTCTTTATTTGCTAATCCGTTAACATCGACCCATCCCCATACAAATATTTCATCGTCACCTCTTATTTCCACATCACACACAACGTTTAGAGAATCCTGCGGAAGAAGTTCAAATTCTATTACTGACAAACATCCAGCTGGTCCAAGAGAATAGTATACAGCATCCTCTGAAAAGTTTTTCGTTTTAGAAACTTTTATCTTTCTTATCGGAAAAGGAAACTCTTTCTCTATAACATTCGCAGTTAAAACCTGTACAACAGTTGAATAAAACGAATCAAAATCAACTTTCGTTAAATCGGCATAGGGATTAAATGTTTGCCACTCTCCAGATTTGGAATCCTTATATCTTTTTATATAGTCCTGCTTGTAGACTTTAAAATATAACACACCCCACAGATAAGGGTCGCTGAATATTTCTCTCAATGCTTTTAAAGAAGAAACAGTGTCGCCCATTCCGTATACTATGCCAGATATAGTTTTTATTACACTCTTAGATATATCTTCTGCTTCTTTAAAAAAAGCATCATAATCTATTTTTTCATTTCCATAATAATCTCTCACAAAATCTGTATGTAAGTTATGAGCTTTATAATAAGATACTATGTAATCAACTAGTGAGCTCAGTATTTTAGGATTACAATTTTGGGAAAGAGAACTAAAGTAATCTGTAGCTTCAGTAGAGAAGTTTTTTCTATTTAACACAGCTGTTAGTTTTTTAAAATTTTCAAGGCAGGCAGTTATGTCATACTCCACATTTAATGAATCTCCATTTGATGACATGCCTTGAGAATCGGAGAGTGCTTTTAATTGTGATGTTTTTATCTTTTTGTTGTCTGTTCCACTATATGAGGCAATAGTTACATTCCCTAAGGTCTCTTCCTTACAGGCAACCGTTTTTTCTCTGGAATAAGCTCCCAACGCTTCAAAAACTCTTTTTCTGTCTTTGCAAGATAAGCAATTTAAAAAAGATGTTTTTTGAAAAAGCGTTATACGTTGTTTAAACATTTTATCGGCTAATGTATCAAATCTTATCCAAGAAGTATTGTTTATTTTCTTAATAGATTTTTGAGTAGGTAAAATCCCTCTTACTTTAAACCATGCTGTATCATTTTCAATAGGCTTGTCTAAGATAAAAACAATTAGATTTGTTAAATCAAAATACAAGTTTCCGTACAACACTGTATTCTCATCTAACACTTCAAAAACTGAATATGGAGTAAATGCACCTGAGAACTCAAACGTGTGGTAATAAATCAGTTTATATACATATGTATGGTTTGGTGAGAGAATTTTTAATACAGAACCGCCCGTAAACATTTGAAAGATATATATGGAGTTGTTATACACTTTTATTGCTATTATTACATCATCAGGGTCGTGTGCCCATTCTTTTATATCTGCTAGGGCAGAGAGAGACAAATTTGCATCGCCGTCTACATTGTAAAAATTATCTATAGCTTCTTGAACACCGTTTTCAGGCGGCAAGACCTGTTTGGTTATTTTTTTCCAAATCAAGTGCTTACCTTATATTTGTTAGCTAGTAGACCTACTTTATTAGCATATTCATTCAATTCACTTAAAGGCCTATTAAAAAAGTATCTGTCTACAAGCTTACCGTTAATCAACTTCTCAAAAGCATTGTTGCCATGCCCATATATAAAACCTATTTTCTTACCTTGTTTTCCAAATTCATAAGATTCTTTTAATGGCTTTTTCACAAATTTTTCATTAGATATTTGTTGTAACTTATTGTGCATACCCCATACTTTTTGCAAAGCTTTATTTTCAGGTTTTTTAATCTTAGCCGCTAAAAGCCTTTTTGTTCCGTTAACAACAGGCATTAGTGGTTCTATAGCACCTAAAGCAGCGTTGCCTGCTATTTCACCAATTACCCCTTCTTTAGAATTATTTTTTAAAGCTCTTGATAATGTTTTTTTATCTATATGTCTTAGCTCTTCAGCAGCCCCTTTTGCAAATCTTCCTATTCCATTATTAAGATGAACCTGTTTTAATTCTCCTAACGCTTCATCCGGAAGATTTTTTATCTTTGACAACAATTCATTTATCCTTGGCCCTAACACTATCCGCAGCGCTTTATTTTGCAATATCTTTTCTACTGTTTTTCTATCTAAATTTCCAGTAGACATCCTATGAAGTAAAGCTTTGGTTTTCAATTTCATATTAGGCAACTCTTTTACAACATCTCTAGCTTCATCTACCAATATCCCTTTTTCTGGAACAAAAGCATTACCAAGGCCATCAAGAAATTTACTTTTATTAACACCTAACAATTGTCGAACAAATTCTCTTCCCCCTTTTTCATTCAGCAATTGTTTTTCTGCTGCAAGATTTTGAGCAGCGTGTCCTGCCACGGTGGTCAATAAATTTTCAAGAAAAGCGGTTTTTTTTAAAGACATCACATCCCCTATTATGTAGACGCTAAAACTTCAGCTAATGCTTTTTGTACTCGTTCTTCTTTCTCTCTTTTTTTTCTATCATAAAAATCATATCCTGTTTTGGCCGCCATTGTTCCTAAGAATCCTGCCCCGATGCCTGCTAGACCATGAATAAATTTATTTTTTAGTCCTCTGCTTTTATAAGCAGAAACCATTCCTAAAGCCGCTGCAGGAATTGTCCCTCTTTGAACCATTGTGTAATAACCATCAGTTAAATCATCTTTAATAGTTTCTTTGTCGTCTCCGTCTATATCCACAGATACTTTTATCAATTCTAAGGCTTTCATTGTGCATCCTATAAATGTTTTTGTTTATTCTACCAAAAATATGGAAAAAGGTGAAGAAAAAATTAGTTGTTGGAGTTTAAGTCTTTATAAGTTAGATAAGCGGCAGCGCCTCCAAGAGCCGTTCCAGCCAGACCACCTTTAATAGCTCCTTTCATTGGAATTGATTTTAATTCTTTTTCAATTTCAGGAACTTTTCTATGAACTTGATGTAATAATTTAAAATCAACGTGTTTATATTTATTTACCACGTCACTGTTTCTTAATTCTTCTTTAGCTTTCATGAAATCGTTTAATGCCTGTTCTATTTTTGAGTATTCATTTTTATCCTTAGGGGCTCTAATGTTTTCAATTTCTTCCATCACTTTTCTATATTCAGATTCATTGCCTGATTCTTTGTGTTTAGCAAGTTCTTTGTATAGCTTTTGTAATTCTGTTAGCTGTTTTTCTCTTGGTAAATATTTTTCTTCTGCATCATATATTTTATTTTGTAAAGTTTTATATTGTTTTAATATAGGCTCCCTTTTATTTAAGTCTTGTTTAGACATTGTGTTTTTACCTGCTTTAAATTTTTTTAGACTTTCCCTTAATGAATCCACTATTTGCGGTGTATCGTATTCAGCCTTAAAATCTTTAAAATGTTTATACCCTTCCCCATCTTTTACATACATATTCGATGTTTGTTTTATGTTTTCAAATGCAGGATACAGTTTTGCCTTTTTTATTTTTCCTGCTTTATGCCCTAAAAAACTTCCAACACCCGCACCTGTTCCAACTAGACCAGCATATATCATAGCATCGGTTTTTTTATAGTCATCATCACTGCTTTGTTTTTTTAACAACATATTAGTAGTTGATATTTCGTTTTTCTTTCTAATATTATGGTTGTTACCAAAACTATATCCCGCTACAGCTCCAAATCCAGCTCCTATAAACATATCTTTTGCTTTTTTTGTATTAAATGCGCTTGTATCCACATCTAAAGCTCTTTTGATTTTATCGTAAGACGCTTTTCTTTTATGTGTATATTTTGCACTCTCTTCTGCTGCAGCATTAACTGCATTTTCCAAGTCTGTAAACATACCTGCATTTTTTATACTCTCTATCTTAGCAATAGGATTAACAAAATCGTTATCAATTGTTCTGTCTGCAAAATCTTTTATAACCTTAGTTTTAAATCTATTCCCAAGTAAACCTAAAGCCCCTCCGGCTATTATTCCTGTTCCTACATAAGGCGAAATATTATAATGTTCTTTATTTCTAGGGTCTCCGTCTTTATGAATTTTACTTAATTTATCATAGGCTTTATCAGCCATATATGCAAGAGTTGCACCAGCGGCAGCTCCAGCTAGAGATTTACCAACTATTTTACCCTCAGCGGGTTTAATATATTCCCCTAATGATTTTTGTGCGTCAAGATGCGCTTTGTATAGTTCACCCTCTTTAAAAGATTTATTTAACTTTTTCTTTATCTGTATATTTCTGTCTATAATTTTTTGTTCAAGCTCTTTTTTTGCCTGTTTTATTTCGTGTAAGTTTTTAGGGAGTTCCTTATGTACGTTTTTTTTACCTCTGCTTTTTATATACGAAGCAGCTTCCATTACCGGTCTAATTATAAGGGACTTAAAAGGACCTTCAGGCTGAGGGTCTTTTACCATAAATTTATCAATCTGTTTTTCATATTCTCTTAGCTTTTGAGCTTCCGGAGATTTTCTTATATTATGCATAACTTCATTATAATGAGAGTTTATTGCATTCTCTATTTTTTTAACAGCAGGCATATCCTTAATTTTTGAAAAAGTTTTATCTTTTTTTAATCTATCAAATATCTCTTTTGCTTCAACAGGGTCACTATCTTTTAGTAATTCAAATTTACCCAAAAGAGCTCTTGCTTTCTCTACTTCTTTTTCGTTATCAAGTTTACCAAAAATACCGCCTGTAATTCCGCCAGCCAAAGCCCCTAAGGCCATACCTCCATTACTATGATTATCATCAGAAGCTGTTTTTCCTAAATGCTTTTGTCTTTTTTTCTTATACTGTTTATAATCAGCATATGCAGCAGGCGAAACTAGTCCCAATCCAACAGCTACTGTACCAGGAGCTCCCCAGTCAGAAATAATATCGTTATATTTTTTACCTACTTCACTTATTTTCTCAGTTTCATTAAAATCTTTAGTTCCAAGTTCTTTTGTGCCTTTATCTATAACTTTATCCAGTGTCTTATTAATAGGAACAGCTAATTCATCAGCTACTTTATCAGGGTCAATACTTTTTGTTTTCATAGCATCCCCCATTATATGTTTACCCGTTTCAGCGTAATCATGCAGAAGACCTTTATCAAAAGTCTTTAGTCTTTTCTCTAGATTCTCAAGCCCCAATTCTTGTTTAGTTTTTTTTACCTGTCTATTTCTATCTGCTGCCCAAGGATTTCTTGCATACTCTGTAACCGTATCATTTCCAATTACTTTTTTTAATTTGTTTTTCGTTAAACCTCTTTTCAGCATTTCGTGATTTATTTTACCCTCATCGTAGGCCATCCTGTTAACCATTCCAAGAGACGGAGAAAGTAAATAATCGGATGCCGCATCACTTAAATATGTTTTAGTGTTTACTTTTGTTATATCATCGTTTAGTAAACCTCTGGCAAAATGTTGAGCCGCATCCAATCCTGTATATTTTTCAGCTAAATTTGTTTTTGAAATCATAGGCTTGCCTATATTCCAGGCAGCTAATGCAGGCTCTACCATTCCCACTAATCCTGCTGCAGGCAACCTGCCTTTTTCCTCAAGCTTTTTGGCCTCCTCGACGGGTAATGTTTTCTTTTTCAAGTGCAATACATCATCTACATCTTTACCTAAAAAATCATATACTTTTCCAATTGTAGAACCTTTTTCCCTTTCTCTACCTAAATACCCAAACGCTTTATTGTAGGTATCAGTTAAAAACCCGGTCTTTCTTGGAGGCGAATATTTATCTGGATTTTTACCATTCAATGTTTTACTTAATTGATGCATAACCGTATCTTTGTATGCTTCACTTATTTTGTCCCAATCTTTTTTACTCAATGTTTTCTTAGCTCTATCTAGCCCTTCTTGTAAAATAGCATTTTGTTTTGCTGCGTTTGTTGCAAAAAACATATGAGCCAATCCCGAATGCGGAGCAACATCCAGAGCTTTTGCATAATCTCCATTGGACAAGGCATTTAAGAACAATTTATCTTCAGGTCCCAAGTTGTTTAACTTCACCCCTTTTTCTTTTAATTTCTTACCTAATTCCCTAGCTTCATTCTTCATTACATTAGCGTCTGGGTTTAACACCCCTTCTATGAAACCGTCCCCGAGATGCGAAAGAACGCTTTTAGAAACTTTTCCCTCATTTCCTTCCATTAAGTTTCTGCTAAATTTCTTATACACCCCACCTGAATGCAATTGTCCTTTTATGTATAAATTTTGTAAAACATGTGCTATTGCAGGAGAGGCGACAGATTCTGCGCTTGATTGTTTAACCAATCTTTTTTTATTGACATAGTCTTGAGCTGTTATCATTGTATCAACCGGAGAAGCGGTTATCCCGTTACCAACAATACCTGCGGATAACAGAGTCGAACCTATGGCAGCCACTTTAGCGTCTTTGTCATACTTAAACTTTTCAGCTTTTCTAATAGCTTCTTCTTTCCCTTTCTCAATAGATTCTAAAAATTCATTTCTTTTTTTTGAACTCAATACATCTTCATCTTTCATATCTTTAAATATGTCTTTTTCTTTTTTCAATTTATCTAGTGATTCTATATTTTTACCACCTTTAATTGCGCTCCCTATACTCTTAAACATAGGTCTTAGAACAGGCCTATACATTCCTCCTAACATTGCAGCTCCACCTGCTACCTCTATTATTTTTGCTGCAGTGTTTATTTTATCATTTGTTTCAGGGTCTTTTATAAGTCCCGGGTTATATGGATTTATTTTTTTTGACGCAAGCTGATAGGCACCAACTAGAGCCAATGGAACTGAACCCCACTTAAGTGTAGAGGAATGTGTCTTAAAGAAATTTGCCGGATTCATACCTATTTGAGAAGCAAATATACGAGCTTTATCAGCGCTTTCTTGCAATTTTACATTTATATTATTCAACTCTTTTCTAAGTTTCACCGCATCATAACCTTTAGCGCTTTCTAATTTTTCATATATTTTTTCTTTCTCTTTTTGTAAAGCGTTCACATCTGCTAAATGTTTTTTATACATAGATTCTTTTTTACTATAACTTTCATTTAGCTTATCGCCCAATTTATCTGCTCCTATTCCGGCTATATACATTGCAGCTGCAGTTGCAGGAACAAAAGAGCTTTTATTTTCAGCTGTATATTGTTTGAGAGTGTCCATTTCTTTGTCTGTTATATCACCATCAGAGCTTTGTTTAATTAGATTTTTTAAATATTCTTTTTGTTTTTTTTGTTGATATGCGTAGCTTAAACCTGAACCTAGTATTGAAGCAACCCCTACCCCTATGGCTGCATTTCTTTTTTTTGTAGCATCTCTTATAATATTGTCTATTTTCTGTAATTCTTGTTGTCTTGCTATTTCTGCCTCTGCTTTTAGCGCATCCAGAAACTCAGGCTTAGTTTTGCCTGGTAAAAACTTTGTGGCATAATTGTATTTACCAGCTTCTTTTAAATAATGTTTTTTTTCATCTTCATTCGAAGCCATTATAGCTTTATCTAACGCTTTCAATTTTTTATTTTCAAAATATGTTTTATCACTTGTATGTTCGATTTTTCTTCTTATAGATGGATACATTTCTGTTTTTAGATGATTCACTCCAGCTACAGCACCAGAGGCAAGCGCTAAAACTGCGAAGGGCGAAGAAACTTCGGTTGGAGAAATAGGTGGTTTATTATTCTCTTTTCTTTCTTTAGCCATAATCACAAACCTTTTTTATGTAATTATAGCTAAAAAAAGAGAGGAATCGAGGAATTATTGTTTATTTATAGAAGTTCTCTCTCTCGTTTTAATGTGTAGTCCATCTGTCTTTTTTATACCTTTAGCACCTATCTTACATCTTTTCTATTTTTTATCTTGAGGCTACATAACCAGTGGCACCAAGACCTAACCCAAGACCTCCCCATCTTACACCATTCAATACTCTTTGCATTGAAAATTCAGGTTTAGCAGGCCCTGTGTTTCTGTTTTTTCTAATAAAATCTTCGACTTCAGAAGCAGTAACCCTACCTCCTCTTACTACTCTAGGCATAGCTGCCGATTCTTTGTATAGTAAACTTAATGCTTTCATGTTACCCCTTTAATAATGATTTTCCAAGACCAAATGCATTACTCAGAAAGCTTCCACTTCCTGATATTACTTTACCAACTCTTCCCATTCCATTAAGAACGCCATGCAACGAGGTTGCATTCTGTACTTTGCCAAGCCCTGAATTAATCTTGTTTGCCATTTGCAGTTGTCCTGCATCAGTAATTTTACCACTATTTATCGCATTGGTCAATTTATTGTGTAAGAATTTACTTCCATAATGTGTACCAGCCACCATTGTTCCTAATGCTGCGCCAGATAATACTCCGTTTTTAATTGCAGAGCCTGGACCTTGTTGCTCTTCATATATATCTGCAATTTTAAGCAATTTTAACGCTTTCATTTACACTCCTTATATATCTTCCATTACTGGATGTGGATTTATATCATCTAAAGTTTTTTTTGCACCATACACTCCTATTGTTGTCCCCAAAATCCCCAAAGCACCATATCTTCTTGCTTTAACTATTGGTTTATACTCATCTTTTAGCACTGTTTTTAAAGCGGAACCATCAAACGCTTTATACTTTTTCGCTAAATCTTTTAATTTTTCACTCATTTCTCCTGTTTCTTTGTAAGAAACTATATCCTTTAATCTTTGCTTATATTCTCTGGCTTTTTTTGAATATTCCTTAGTAGAATCTCTTGTCTGTTTATATTTTTTTGCTCCGTATAGTCCCGAGGCAGCACCTCCGGAAAACATCAAAAAATCTCTTTCCAAATGCTTATTGTTATCCGTATTTGTATCATTCATAGAATCATCCATGGGTAGATATTGTTGAGAAATTTTATAAAGCATCTTTTTGGTCCTCACATATTTTTTTTGCAACCCTTATTGCTCTTTCATAGGTTTCAGTCTCTTGCACTAATTCAGTCAATGATTCTTTGTGGTGGACTATTATAACATAATACTTATTTTTAATAATTTTTTTCTTTGTGTAGACACTAAACATATTACCATTTCTTGTTGAAGAACATATGCAACGAGGAAAGATATTTAATATACTTCTAATGCATCGTATTACTTCTTTCATTTTTAAACCTTTTTCATTAATTATATTAAAAACATAACCTAAAAAAAAAGAGGGGGAGGACTAACATTTTGCCTTTTCCTCTTCCCATATCTCCTTTGTTTCTTGTGGAATACGCATTGCGTCTTTTATTACTTGGGCAGGCGTATACTCTGGATACCCTATATACTTTTTAAACGGATACAAGGCAGCTGAGTATATAATTAACCCCGCACTCAAAATACACGCTATTATTGCCACCACTACAACCTCAATTGCTATCAATATACAACACCCTTTTCTCCCTATAATCTTACCAAATTTACTCATAACACATTCCTTTTTTATATAAATATTTGCATTCACCCTTGCCTTGTTGCCATTTTTTTCAACATTTACTTCAACATTGACTTTTTTGTTTCTCTTCATAAGGGTCCTTTCCTTGTTTTGTAACAATATATTTATAATCCCAGTGAGCCTTATCTTCCCCGTAATACACTCTTTCTCCTTTGAAATCCCAATCATAATCATATCTCAGAGTATATATTATAGCAGAAAGCCTACTTATGTAATTTTGTAAACACCAGTTTCTTGTAACTGCCCCTCTTTTTTTTAATTCTTCTACCACCTTTTTCATTTGAGATTCATTTGTTGCCATTTTATCTCCTCCCTTTACTTTATTAAAGTATGCTTTACATAGAGCTTCTCATTCGTTTTTCTTACTCTCTTTGTATATTTCTTCGTCTATCGCATTAACAACTTCCTCTATTTCTATAAGATATCTATAAAGTCCGAGCGTTGAAGCTATTGTTATAAGAGATATTGTTACAACCCAATAACATACAATATCTTCATCATCTGTAAAAAAGACAGAGATGAAACTTATAAGACTTGCCCACCAAAAAATTCCATACTTACAATCCAAGTCCCATATTTTTTTAATTATTTTCGTCAACAAAATCTTCATCCGTGATGTATTCTTTGTAGCCACTGTTAACATAAATAAAGTGATACGCAGAGGTTAAATCCATTGCCATAAACTTCATTGCCCCATTTACATACACCTTATAAATCTTCACAGTTGTTGTTTTTCTTTGAGTTGGATTTTGAACTCCAAGCTCCATTTCAGAGCACACTTCTTCAATAGCATAGTCAGGATTATGTTTAAAAACTAACATTGTTCACCTTTTGCTTCTCTTATTAATTCTCTATTAAAAATAATTGCTTTCTCTATGTCTAATATCCTTTGAGTTATTTTTGAATACTCATCGGACGTTCTGTCATCATTAAAAATTTTAACCTGTTTTTCCACCAATTCTTTTTTTAATTGTTCTGCTTTTTTAAGTTTAAACTCTAAAGCGTCCAAATATTTCATGTTTACAAACTCTTTAGCTGAACACCCATAATAATAGAATGAATCTTTAATATTTTTATTTATTTCCATTCACTCCCTTTATCCACCATTTTGCATATTTTTTTGCATCTTTTCCTGTTATACCTATTTCATCCATCAACAACACTTTAACCTTCATCAAATTTTTAACGTTTGAAGCCTTTTCCTTTAAAAAAGAAATTATCTCTACAGGAATATCATTCATTGTTTCTCTTTGTGCTCATCTGCTTTAAGTACACATTTACTATATTCAGGCTCGTATGTTTTTACATTTTCGTCTTTTTGAAATTTACCATCAACTATCTTTCCGGTCCTGCTATTTATGTGTCTAGCCATTTCATATAATACACATTTTGGACAATACCCCATTTTCATTATAGCACCTACACCAAGTTCACATATGTCAGCGAACGCATCAATAATGCTTTCAGGAGTTATCTCTTTTTGCTCGAGTCCAAACTCCACCGCAGTATCTTTTACAAACTCAACAAATTTGTTTTTAAGCTTTTCTCTTTTGCTTTTTGGTACATCATAACCAAGTGCCTCAAACAATTCCTCTACAACATTTACCGATTCATTAGACCATTGATAAGGTTGCTTGTCAAGCATTCTGTCTTTTTGAAACTTCACCATCAATCTTAATGGGTCGTTATGCAGTTCTTTCAGCATTGCTTGCAAAACCAAAGCTTCTTCTCTCATCTCATCGTCTATTGTTTTATCTTTTTTCAACCCTTCAAGCTCTTCTATGAATTCCTTAATTTTTTCTTTATTTTTCTCTCTCATTTTTGCTCCTTTATTTTTTCTTTAAATATTATATAAAAAACAGCCATTATTGGTAGAATAACAGATAAATAAGCAATAATATTGGCCACGCTATCCATTGCTTTCATTGAAAAACCTTTTCTCTCTGCGTTCAGTCTCATTGCAAATATTAAAACTCTCGACGAGCCTATTGCAACCCACAACTCTTGTATACACCATACATTTAACTCTTTTATTTTCGTTTTTAGTCAAAACTCTATTTTGCATAATAAGCCTTTCTTCTGTATTAATTTTACACAAACACCCCTCTCTCAGAGATAACTATTTTCTATAGTTATCCATATGATTGCACTTAATATTGTAGGGGAAATGTAAGGCTATTGTATCTAAATATACACTTTAATTTCAAGAGTGCAAAAACCATTAAAAGCATAAAAGAATAGATTTAATGTTTTTTATTTTTTTTAAGATATTTATCAAGCGCTTTCTCACTGCAAAATTCTTTTATAACAAGAGAGGAATCTCTCTCAGTTAAGAACCTGTATACATCCTCTCTGTTTTTAAATATTTTAAAATTAATTCCACGATAATTGTAAACACACATCCCGTTGGTTAAGAATTCTATTGTTTCATCTGGTTTTACATAATCTGTATCAAACACTTCTACTTTCATTCCTTATCCTTTTTATTCGCTATTTCTCCCAATGTTTCATATGTTACGGTTGCTGCTTTTATCTTTTTGTTTCTGTTTTTCTTTTTTTCTTCAATAGTTTTTTTAATATATTCTTGAGCCGATTCAACCGCTTCTTCTAAAAAATTTATCGCTGCATCCATTCCATTTAATTTTACAAGTTCGGGATTCTCATAAACATTCCCAACCAAATAACATTCAACATCACCATGCAACGGTTGAGAATCATACACCGTATTCTCTTTAAAATCCTGAAAATTTTCGTAAACTTTAACCCTGTATGAGGCGCAACCTTCATCGTATTCAATTACGCCTCTTATCACTTCTTGCTCTTTAGAAGGCATTTTAGGTAAAACCAAATCTACAATATCAAACTCAAATAGCGGTTTACCATCCTTGGACAAAAAACCTATCTCTTGTCCAACAGTAAGAGGGTCCACCTCAAATCTTTTCTCAAGCCCTGGAAAATTATTCTCCTGCAGCCAAATTATATCTGTGTTAACAATAAACCAACCGTCTTCAGTTATTAAGAGAAATCCATAAACCCAACCTTGCTCTTTATTGTAGCCTCTATATTCTCTTATTTCACCTTTCATTTTTCACTCCTTTAAAATTTAAGTCGTCTATATGCTTTGACAACCCATTCATCATTTAAGTGCGGATACGGCTCCCAACTGTACTCATTATCAATTAGATTTGGAGTAACATTCCTCTCCCCTGCATCATCATAAAAGAAACTGTTATCTACTGCATCGTAAAACCTGACAGTTCTTGAAAACGGAATATTGTTGTCACAGATAAATACAGGCTGTCCATCCCATAATTTATTTTTTTCATTATACGGGACATCTTCCCATTTATATTTCTTTCTTGCATCGGAAAGAGTTACCTCATCGCCTATTTCATAGGATTCACCCAGGGTAAATGTTTTATTGTATTCTTTTTTTGCTTTTTCCTTATCAAATATAAATAATACCTTAAACGTATCTTCAGACAAGAATTCAACAATCATAAAATCATTTTTTTTAATTTCTCTTCCCTTTTCTTTTTTGACCCTAAAATTGCTAACATTCCATCCGTGTTTTGAAAGGTCTTCAAAAAAAGTTGTATTAGGGTCTGTAGGAACTGCAGAGAATACCATTTCAATAGGCTGCCATTTATCTTCATTGTATACCTCTATTTTCTTTTTATCGGCAATGGCCTTTCTTAATTCTGCAAACTCATCATTAATTACATATTCGGCATCCGAACTCCACAACGGGTCGCTTTGTAAATGCCATTTCGACATATAATAAGGATAATACCCATCTGGCATTTTACACCAAATCCTTGCTTCTTCAGACTGGTCTCTCCACCATTCCATTGCTCTCCAGTGTCTTTTTAATGCTTTTCTTGAAATCACTTGTCCTCCTTGCTTATAACTTTATACATTGTTTTCACTTCTTTAATAAACCTTTCCTCATCAAAAAAGATATCCCCTTCATCCAAGTCAACATCAAAGCAATGTTTTATATTCAGTGTAAGGGTAGCTACTTTTTTGTTTTCTTTATATACATTGGCTTTAGTAATTAAATTGTCAAATAATACGCTGTGACCGTAATCCTGGCATCTTAGATAGCGGTTGTTAATTCTCATTCTTACCACATACTCTTCTCCGTTGTATTCAAACTTTAATTCAACACTTAATTTGTCTATAGGAAACCAGACATATTTTTCAGGCGTTCCTACCTGAATGCAATGTGGCATATTTCACCTCCTCGTTTATAATTAGATTTCTTTTATGTTTTTTACACATTTTTATCAACTGCTGCAAAGCAAAAGCTTTATCCCCTTCTACATTTCCGACTACAACCCTTGCAAAATATTCCGCTCCGCCTTCAGTTAAGATTTTATCCGGTATGCTTAGATTAACACCGTTTTTATTGCCGCTTATTTTAAATGGTTTCATTATCTCTCCTCTCAAATCTGTTATACCAATTCGCAAGTCTATCTAATTAATTTTCTTCTTTTTTATCAATTTTCAGAGTACCTTCATCTTTAATCCACATGCTATCTTTCTCACATTTACATGGGACTAAAGTTGGCGTCGCTGTAAAAGTGCTATTAGATATTAAATATACACGATTATGGAAACATTTATAGGACATACCATAGTCTTCTGCTGTAGAGATTCTTCCAGAAGATGTGCTTTTAAAATAAAATACAGTTTTACTTCTGACATTACATTCAAAGTTAGTAACTTTTTCATATTTAAAATATTTTTTTTCTATTTTAAATAATTCTTTGCTCCATAAATTTAAAGATAAAAATATAAGAAAAAGAATTTTAGCTTTCATTTTTACTCCTTTAGTATTGTTTAATTCTTAATTTAACCTAGATGTTAGGTTCATTTTCATTTTTTATTATCCAAAAATCTTAATAAATCTTCCAACATAGCCTTAAGCAAGAGATGGTCTCTCTTGCATTCTTCCTTAGTGCACTTATCTTTTAATACTTCTTCAATGTGTTTAATAGCTTCTTTCACATCTTGGATAGAGTATTGCATCGCCACTCCTTTAATTAATATTTACAGAGCAGTTTTTAAAACAATACATCGCACCAATTCTTGTGTCATCTTTTACTATTCTTTTTTTGATTTTGATTTGAATTTTTTTTGTAGTTTTTTCTGTTTTCATTTTATTCTCCTTTCAAATTTGTTACAACCAAAATTTTTATTATTTAAAATATCTAATGTGCACTTGAATTTCGCACCTTGGAATATCCTGCATTCTCCATCTTTATATTTAGAGCAGTTTTTACAAACTCTACTTTCTAAATCGTCATAGATTTTGTCTATAAAAGCATCCACAACACTACCCTTGTAAGGTAGTTTTAAAATTTTATCAAAACAATATTCAAACATTTCTTCAAAAACTCCGCCTTCTTTCCAAAATTCTTTTTTAGCTTCTTTTCTAGTCATTTTTCTCCCTTTGTTTTTTTAAACATTGTATATCTACTATAAATCCACCGAGCAACTCTTCCTTGTGCTTTAACAGTGTTTCACATTCCTCTTCTGTTAAATCATGCACATCTACCCCGTCAGCAGAACCTATAGCATTATAGGCCATCCCTTCTCTTCCTGTGTATTTTCTAACAAACTCTTCAACATCATCAAAAAGCCCTTCTATACCTGCCCACATTTCATTAATTTTCTCTTCTTCATCGAAGTCTTCATCATCTCTGTATATTTCAATATATTCATACTCTAGGCCTTCTTTATCAAACTTTACTTCAAATATCATTTTACACCTCCTCTATTGTTTCTTCTAAAAATTTTAAAATTTCCTTTTTTGTTGCAAAAACTTTTTTTTCTGGAACTTGTCCAACATCTTTAACCCAATAAGTTATCTGTATTCTTCCATCCCAATTTATATCAGCAACTATGTTAAGAACTTTGGTCTTACGAATTTTGTCCCTATAAATCACATAACATTCTGCATTTATATCCAATTTTGTCTCTATTTTCATTTCATTCTCCTTCCAAATCAAATTTTCCTGAATTTAGGATGTCGCAAATAGGGACTTCAAATTTAATTTCGTCCCAGAACAATGTTTGATTGCCTTTTGAATAGAAAGCCACACCGTTTAAATCATAATAACCATAACCGCTATAAGTATCGTTAAATTCGACTTCCATTAAATCAAAATCTTTTTCAGGAGTAACATTCCAGTTATCTACATCAGAGGCTTTTAATAACTCTATAACAGTACCCCACCCAAATTCAAAATCCCAAACTCTGTCTCCCGTTTTTATTCCATCAAAATAAGCCATTTTGTTTCCTTTCCCATATCTTTCGCATTATAATATATTTTACACTTATTTAAAAGGAATTCGCCCTTTTTATTCCCGCATTTTATCTAACAACATCTCAAGCATTTCTTTTTGATTGTTTTCATCTTCAAGTCCTTTATATGAAAATTGGTTAAACACATCATCATCATAATAAGAATCCTGATAGTCGCAACAGATTGGCACTTCATAATTTTTTATTGCCCTAATTATTTCATCTGAATTATCATAGTTATCTTTAGCGTAGTCAATTAGAACGTTTTTCATCTTTTGAGCGCCGAGTTTCAAACAGCTAAACATAAAATCATTAAACTCTATCGGCTCTGACGCCCACTCTCTTGTATATTCTACTATTTGATGAGGTTCAAGCTCAAAATCCTCCATTTTGTCAAACAAATGTTCCCAAGCTGAAGAATTACCGCCAAATGCTTCGCATAGAAAATCAAAATATTTATTATCCATTTTTATTCCTTAATATTGAATTTTGTTGTATTTTTGAATTGTTTTGTTTTTATAGTCTTTCACCCTATTTCAACACACATATTTTTAAGGTCTACATTCATTGCAACCTCAAATATATCTTCATCGGAAAGCTCATCGATAGGTGTTGCCTCTTTTTCGCTTTTTTCATATAACTCAACAACATATGAATCAAGCTCATCGGCAAAATAATAATCATTCCCCTCATCGACATAAAGGCTTTTATATTCTACATCCGCTGTCGAATATTCAGTTTCTACAACCAAAGCTTTACCTTTTGCTTTCAGGTCGCTATTTATTCTATGTAGCAACTCTATTCGAACTTCAATCATTTCTCTTATTAAGACATCAATATCAACCGCTTTTCCTTTTACCTCAAACCTGTCGATTAACACTTTCATCATCTTTTCAACCAAGTCTTCATACCTGTCCCAGTCTCCAAGAATCTGTAAAGCAAGGTCATAAAATCCGCCCGCACCTTTTACATCTTTATATGCTTCATCGTTGCGTTTATGACACGCCCACCTAGCCTTTTCGGCTATATAACCCATCACTGTCAGACTTTTTAATCTCATACTGTCTCCTTTGAAAGCTTATATATTTTTTCAATAACTTTTTTACCTTTGCCTCTCCAATGTGCATCTATCCACTTTGGCTTATTAACGCCTTCTTTTGCATACCATTGATTTCTCCAATGCCCCCTTACCAGCCAAGTTGATTCTCTATGAGTAACAACATCTCCGGTAGAATTTACAGAAGGGGCTTTTTTCTGAGTTACCTTTACATAGTTCATTGTATGCTTAGGAATATTATTTTTTCTGGAAGGCGTTCCTTTAACAATCTTTTTTGTCACAGTTTTCTTATATTCTTCCGATTCCCTCGCCATAGTAATATACATAAAAGCGGAAAGAATTTGATATACCTCTGTTTTTTGATAGTCATTAAGTTTAGAATCATTTAAAGATTCTTCTACAGTGTTATGTTTTACGTCAATCTGCACTTCCGTAAAGTGTTTTTTGATTACTTCTTCCAAATTAGGGTTATTGTATTCTTGCGGAAGTCCTAATATTTTTAACGTTATTCTATCATTGTCTGATAAAAACAATACATCCAGCACTTCTTCATGCTTTATTCTTAACAACCCAACCGAAAATGGAAGTTTAATCTGGGCTGGATTTAATTTTCCAATTGTCTTTTCGGAAAACTCACTTTTCCAGTCGTCTGCTGTTGCGTCAATAAACACCAACCCATTTTCAATAATTAAATATGCTATTACTATTTTTGAAAACATTGAGGCTGCGTAAATATGTAATCCGTCATCCTCTACTCCCATTACGCTTCCCGGAGGAAAATCTTTTCTTATTATAGCCTCAATTTTTTTCAATAGGTTTTTTCTTATTTGCTCAATTACCTCTTTATTGTCATAATTTTCAAAGAGTTTTTTTACTTCAGGCAATAAATGTAAATATTGCTTAAAGTATTTAAAAATCGGATGCCTCATATAACCTCCTTAATAAAATATAAACAAATCGACATCCAGATATTTCTCAAGCACCTGTTGTATTGTAGACAAGGAGCTTTCGTTCGGTTTATCGTCATCATCATAATATTCGGGATTGGCATATTTTTCCAACTGCTCACGTGTAAAGAATATGCCTGTGCCCTCTTCCGTAGACGCAAACTCATAACCTTTAAGAAAATCATATCCGTCATTGCTAAGAATAATTTTTACATATCTTCCACTTGGATTCATTTCAAAACTCATTTTAGCTCCTTTAAGATTTCTTCAATTTCATTTAATGCATTTGGAACAGTTTTCAATGTTGCGTTTTCCACTATCTCATTAACTGTATCATATATAACTTTGGGAACTGTTCTCCCTAAAATTACACCGGTATCGTTTCTTACAATACTTCTAATTTTATAGTCAAATTCTTTTTCATCAATAAATATGTCATATGCAGAAAAAGGTGTATTCGTATCCCACGTTTCACGTTCCATATTTCTGCGGATTTCACATCTTTTATTTTTTTTATCGTAGCCTATAGTAGCACTATGATATTTATATTCAAGATAATATTCATCAAATGCATCGCTGCCCAGCATATCCGTGAGTGTAACTTTTGAATAATCAAACCATGTTCTCCCGAGTTTATCTTTTAATATCTTTTTAGATATTACATAAAAGTCTTTGTTAATCACTTTACTTTTAGAATGAAGTCTTATATGGTTATCTACAGTATGATAATCATTGCCTATTGTTTGACCAATGATTGTATGTATTTTACTATGTCTTTCCCCACACTTTGGACAATATACATAATAGTCATCAGAACCAAATTCTACCTCTGCTCCACAAATACATTTTTTTGTTGCCGGTATATCAAATCTCATTGCTTTTTCCTTTAAATTTATTTTAGCTAACCATTACAGTTGAACAACAGCAGGATTGTCTTCCGTGTATTTAACTTCTTCTTTCAAAACAACTTCATACCTGTCATATTTTGGTTTTATATGTTTAATGTAGTAATCGTAAGCCTTTTCGCAGGCCTCTTCTAAAGTATCTCCCAGAAAAGAATCTTTTTTATCCCAAAATAACATAGAACGGTCTCCATTAACAAAATAAATTCTCCATTTGCCTTCGTTTACGTGGGGTTCATCTCTTTTTAGGAATTTTAATTTTGCCCAGGCTTTCCCGTCAGGGTTAACAAAACGAATAGGCACTGCAAGTTTCTTTTCCTGTTTTGTTCCTCCTGAAAAAACATCATATTTATTGTTTTTAATATACCTAACTTCAAACCCTATCCCTTCTTGTGTTAATTTCTCCATTGCATTCATTTACTCTCCTTTATTTTACAACAATTCTTTTTCCTATAACATCTCCAACAAATTTTACATTTGCACCTTTTTTACCGATAAACAACCCTTTTTTATCTTTTGGGAACAACAGTATTACATTGTCTTTTTCTTCCACTTCAAAATCATCTGTGCTTATAACGCTTTTTTCAAGCAAGAACTTATATATAGCAGCTATTTGCTCTTTTCTGCTTTCATATATTTCCGTATACTCTGAGTTGCGAATATACGGATACGATTTCCCAGCACGTGTATACATTCCGTCACAGAAATGGAACGGAGTATTCTTTGCTAAAACACCCCATTTTCTTCTAGGATGAATCACAGCGTTTTCTCTGATGTGCTCTGGAGCATGGTCTACTAACCTTGATTCGTGAAAGTAGGTAGCATAAAAAAGAGTGTAATACTCATGCTCTCTAATTTTTTTCAACCTTTCTTTCATATTGTCAGCTTCTTTTCTCCACATATCTGCTTTTTCCATAAAAAATTCATCTTTATTTCTCAACCCTTCTTCAATTTCATCTATCCACTTTACAAGCTCATTTGGATTGTATGTAGGTTTGAATCCTCTGTATGTTAGTTCTTTAATACTTTTTACTTTCATTTGTTCTCCTTGTTCTATTTTATTTTTTATTAAGTGCATTTTCTAAGTCTTCATATATTCGTTCTAACTTTTCAACCACCTCTCGATATTTTTCACTTATTTTTTCAGGGGTATAAAACCTGCCCATAGATTTATCCCTAGTCGCCCATGCATATCTTTCTTTGACTCCCTCAATTCTTTCATTAACATAGTAAAAGAATCTTTCTTTATGAGAGGCAACTATTCTTCCGTTTCTCAGGACTTCATATACGTTTATATGCGCCTTATTTATGAACTTTTCTCCTTTAATACCTAGATATTTTTCTTCTCCCTGAAGGAACGTTGTGAACTCTTTTACCACACCTATGGCGTTTTCGCACGCACTGGAACTCCCACAGAATTCCTTAAGCCCAAAAATCACATCTTTGTTTACTTTATACAATTCGCTAATAGCATATGCTAAATTGTACAATGCCCTCTCTATTGCATCTGTTTGCTCATTCGATTCCAATGTAAGAATATTTATGTAGTCTTCTATTGTAGATTTTGAAACAAACCCGTATTTAATAACTGCATCTTTATATAAAAGCAATAACTCTCTTACCTCTCTCGCTTCTCTTTCTAATTTATCTATTGGCGTTTTCCAATGGTTATTAACAGGATACAACTTTTCAAACTTTTCAAGCAGCCTGTCTAATTTCTCTGCGAAATATTTTCTTTTATATTTATCCAATATAAAATAAAACAATCTTTCAGTTCTAGGCAGTCTGCTAAACTCCCATAACTTTGTTGCCTCTACTCTTTCCTGTATTAGTTTTCTTGCTTCAAGCCCTTTCTTTATTTTCCCTTGTCTTAATTTGGCTATTGTTGTTTTATGCACATCAAATCTTTCAGCCAGTTCCTCGTCTGACATTCCACCGTCAGATAACATTAATATTTCTGCTACTTCAGCTATTGATAGTTTCATTTGCTCTCCTTTTATTTAGTATTCCTCGTATTGTACAGCTCTTAATCTAACCTCTTCTTCACTTACCTGAACCCATAAAGAGTTTTCACATCTCTCAACTTTTATATACACCCGTCCGTTATCTTCTTCGGCTTCAATGCAATTCATCTCATACCAAAGAATTGCTTTTTTAATAATTGATTCATTAAGCATAAAAACCCCTTTTAAAATTTTGCTAGAACAAAACAGTTCCATTTATATATAACTTAAATATTTTTAAATTCCTACTAAACAAAAAAAAAGAAAGAAAACCGTTTAAATAAGCACGGCTGAGAGATATATCTCTATATTATCGCTATACAGCTTTAAAACATCATCTTCAATATAATGTTTCCAACTGCTCCCTAATATATCTGCTACTTTAGCGATGTACTTACTTCTAAACTGTTTATTGCCTATAACACACAGCTCTCCGGATGTATCGATTTCATAAAGGTTAATATCTTTTCCTTTGTTTTTATCCACATTTAGCTTTTTGTGGGTGTCCATATAGCCTTCAACTAAGTTAGACGAAATCAAACATTCGTTATCAACCTTGACTGCAAACGTATTCTTACACAGCAAGATATCTTTTCTATCAAACTCTAAAGCCGCTTCGCCTACCAAAGAAAATCCTATTTCATCAGGTAGTCCGGTATCGGTATTTATTCTAATCAATATAGTTAAATCACTGGCCTCGGCATAGTCTTTAAACAGCCTTACTCCCTGAAACTCCAGACCGAAATTGCTATTGTGTTTATGCGTAAACGGCATTAATGTTTTTATAAGTTTCATTTGCTCTTCCGTAGGATTAACCGCACCGTTTAATTTTTTGTTTTTGCAGGAAATCTTTGAGCTGCTGTATTTGATAAACCAGTCCTTTGGAGAAAAGTTTTTTATTTTAGATTCTATGCTTCGCAGCTCGTCTATATTATAATTTACCTCCCCTATTGTTTCATCAACATCGTACGGCTCCATTTCGTTTCGAATATATTCTTTAACATCTCCGCCATAATCTTCTATAACTTTTATAGCATCTTTTTCGGTAAGCTCATATTCCTCAACTACAGTTTTTACTATTTCCACTTTCATTGTTGCTCCTTAATATTTTTCTTCTTCTGATTCTGACATAGCTATCGTTACAGCCTACTAACGCAGCAATTTTTCTTGATGAGCCGGAGGGATATTTTCTTATCAGCTCATCCAGCTTCTGCGTATCTATCTTTCGATTTTTTTTTACATATTTCCGTAAACCGAAATATTCCACTAACTCTCTTAATTTTCTGCCCGACAGTCTTAATTCTTTTGAAATCTGCATAGTTGTCATTCCCTCTTCAAACATTGTTATTAGTTGGCGTTTAATTCTGCCTGAATGCAGATTTCTTTTTTTAGTGTATGCTTTTTTATCAATCTTTTTCTCTCTGTATAATTTCTCTTTGAGCCTTGTAACAGTTGCTTCTGACAACCCCAGTATATCTGCTATTATTTCCGTTGAGTATATTTTTTCTTTTATAGCTTTAAGGACCAGCTCCTTTCTTAGTTTGGCGAAATTAAGTTTATGTTTTGCAAGCGTGTATTGAGCTGTCCCATCGCTTACGTTAAAATAGTCTATAAACTGCTTTTTATTGGTTATTTTTGCATAATAGCAGAACTCTATTAAATAATCCCTGCTTTCTCTTATTTTCTCAAAGGTTTCTTCTTTGGAATTGTCCATTTTTATCTCCTATCAACGGTTTATTTGTTAGACGTTATATCTTTGTATGCCTTAGCGTCAAGTATTTCGATATGTCTGCCGTCTTTAAGTCTTGCATAACAATGCTCTTTTATAATTTCAAATACATCTCCGCTGTCAGAAAACTGCTTTACTATCTCCGCCCATTTTTTGATAGCTGCTTCTTTAGTGAAATAAACTGCTTTAATTTCTACCTTTTCACAATCGCTTATCACTACGCTATGTGTGGGTATCCCGTCTTTAGCCCCGTTTATTTTAATCTTCATCTATTGTTCCTTTCTCGTTTATCTCTTTAATTCTCTTTTCAGCTTCTTCTTTTGTTTCTTTGTATTCGAATTCAATCAGCTCTACATAGTCTCCGTTTTCATCGGCAAGGTAGATTTCCACACAATAAGGCGCCGAGGAATTTGACTCGGCAAACTCTTCGTTTAAATATGCCCTGACGGTGTATTTATCATTCATCTCTTACCTTTTTAGCTTTTAGTTCTTTTAATATTGTCTCCAATGTTTCAATAGCGTAATCCAAATTAGTTTGGCTATCATCTTTGTGATAACTTGTCTCAATTACCAGATGGTGCTCATCCCTAATTGTTACATCTGCCACAGTCCACGGATTTACATTTACTCTAGCTATAAACTTATCCCAGGGGCCGAGCACTACACTATAAGTGTCTTCGTTATCTCTTATACCCACTACGGCTTTAACCTTTCCGTAATAATTAAACAACGGTTTTGCTAGAGAACTATAATACCAAGCCCTTATTAAATCAAGGTGCTCGAGCTCAATTTCTACTTTTTTAATAAATGAAGAATATTTCACCCATTTCCCTGTATTCGGATTTAAAAATTTTTCTTCTATTTCTCCGCTCTCATAAACAATTCTTTTTTCTGTGGCAATTTTTTTGTTTTTATAGAAAAGCTCTATAGTTGTTTCGTTTTTTATATTTTTTTTCATATAAACTCCTTTAACAACGTCTTTCTAAAAACGGATTTATTTTCTTAACAAAGCCTTTCCACGTAAGGTCACCGTTTATATAGTCCTCAACGGCTTCGCAGTCGTATCTAAATACAGGGAACACATTATTGTATAAATAATCATTGGCGGCCATTCTTCTTATTTTTTTCTCATCTGGCATTTTTATTTCTTTACATTCAAAGTCAATAAAGATTGAATCTACATCAGCGTCGTCACCACCATAAACACAAACGCTATATTCCATTCGAGGCTCTAGATAAATTCTGTTTTCATTTAATTTCATTTGTTTGATTTCGCTGTCAACCTTTCTTAAAAACTCCAACACGTTATACATACTGTCAAGCTTATTACCAGTTAACCCATAATCAGGCATGCCCACGTCTTTAACGCAATTAAATATATAACGATGCTCTTTTAGAATTTCATGATATTTCTCATAAGAATGCATTTTTCCACAGTATTTCTCTTTTACAGCCTCTATTTCTTTTTCAAACTCCGCTCTGATTTTTGCAGCAGTTTCCTCTATTCCAGCTCTCATCTCATCAGGAGACACCATCGTAGGATTAAAAGTGTCTTCCGTAAAAATCTCATCGTCTTTATGGGGAGTTGAAGGATACACCTCAACTATAAAATCTTTATATTTCACTAGATAGTTTGTTATTTTCATATTTACTCCTTTTATTTTTTTTAATTATCTTTACTAATAAAATATTTTTTTGCTATAATAACACTGCCGGTATCAGTAGCCGCAGCGCAGAACTTTTTAGAAAGTCTCCTCTGTTCATTTAGCGCCTCTTTTGGAAAGGAGCAAGCCCTCAGCTTATGGGGGAGGTGCAAACCTGCTTGCTCCTTTCTTTTAGATTGCTATATTGTAAACTTTATATCTTCAACAACATTTTCTTTTTGGTACACTTCATCAATATTTTCGATACAAGCCCTGATTATTTTTTCAGCTTTTTCAAGCCTGTATTCGAACAGTTCATTAGATTCCTCACGGGCTATCAATTTACTCACTTGCTCTAGCGGAAATGTAATTCCTTTTAGAACAAGATGTGCATCACCGAATTCATTCCATTTAATGTATGTTTTATATTTCTTTTCTACATACGCATCTAAAATCTCACTAATGTGCAGCACTTCTTTTTCTACATGGTCAGGTATTGTAAGAATTTTTGATTCAAATATAAATTTCTCCTGCCCGATAGTTTTAAACCAGATAGCCAAGACAGGCGTATCGCCAACAACTTGGTAAACAGGTTTTTCGTTAGTAGCTTTGTTTTGTTCCATAATATCTCCTTCTGGTTGTTTTGATTCGTTTAAAGTATTATCTTCTATCATTGTTGCGCTCCTTTTTTGATTATTTAAATACAACTCAACTTCATTATACAATTTATCATCACCGAATTTCTTCACAAGTTTCAGGATTTTCTGTTTATCCCCGTACGTCTCATAAGCCATCACTGTCGGGTCGTCTTCCTGAAAAGCCATTTTTAAATATTTTACATATCTTTTAGCCGCTTTTTCATCACCCTTTTGCAAATAATAATATACTTCATCTACCTTGCTCTCGAAATGAACATTTTCTATCACTTCACCTTTTTCGCAGACAATAATTCCAGATTCCCTCGTTTCATCAGTATAATTATCTACAACCCTGCAGCTATATTTTTCTGATACTTTTCTCAACCCTTCAACCGGAGGTCCCCACGGAGTATCTCCTACCACAACTATTTCATTTTCATCAATACGCTTTAACTCTTCCCTGGAGGTATCCCATTTAGCCCCTATCTCCTTATATATATCGTCTCCATCTTTTAATTCAAGAAGACGTGAGAATAGCCCTTTGTAATTTTTCCTATCATTAAACAGGTTTTTTATTTTTAATTTAACCCTCAATTCCCTGAATTTTTCTTCATCGTCCATTTTTTCAAACTTTATTGTATTGTGTGTCCAATCTGGCATTTTTGCTCCTTTTTAGTTTTTTACATTGCATTTGTTTCCAAATTTTACAGAGTTTATAATGTTTGCTATAAACTCTACAAGAAAGTACCTATTATAAATACCGCATTTTTGATAATCTTCCGCCTGATACACATAGACCTCTTCATCCAATAGATTTACCTTCATATCCATTTCTACTTTATAATTGTCAACACACATAATCATAGTTCCGGTAACAGTTTTATCCTGTTCACAATATTCCTCTTCCACGAAATCGTATAATTTAAAAAAGCTGTCATAATCCCTAATATCTATTTCATAACTTAAAAATTCCTCAAGTATTTCAAGGGCTCTCAATTCCCTTTCGTTTCTAATTCTGTTACCGTCAACTGCTCTTTTTATTGTTTCAACCTGTTCATCCGTATAGTTTTCAAGCACATACCCAATTGCCCCGTTTGCATTTTTTACAACAACCTCACGGTTATCTTCATTTACTTCTATAACGGGCATCGGCATACCGGAGATAAGCTCCAGCAGTCTTTCAAAACTTCTTTTCAATAAAATCACACTTGCTCCTTTTAATAGTTGTCCATCCAGATTTTTAGCGTTTTCCTAATTATAGCCCTCTTAAAACCACCTAATGTTTTATATTTATTTTTATATATAACAGTTCTGTTGCAGGTTAGCATATCTATAATTTCGGCTCTGTCGTCACTAACTGTTACTTTGCATCCGTTAACTATTTGATGTTTATGAATCAGATTTAATTGTTCCGGATGTTCTATTTTTTTATTTCTTTCGTTAAATTTATCGTTAATTAAACCTAAGAAAGCTTTCTTTACGACATCATAAGGCACTACGATTGTCCCGTTGTTACTTTTAAATGTGTTATTTCTTATCTCCGCCAGCGCCTTATTTAGTTCATTTTTATTAATCGTCTTCATCATCATCTCCATACATTTCATCAAACAATTCAGCTCTGTAATCTATCTCAGCCGCTGACACTTCAACGTTCTCAGTATCATCATATCCATTAACCTGAACAAATACTTTACCCTCGTCTTCGTATGCGCTTATACCTCTTATATTAAACCATCTCACTGCTTTTTCAATATTACTCATGGACTTCTCCTTTGTTTTTATTTACATTAGACTTCTACAATAGTTGCAGCTTCTTGTTCTCCGTATTTATTTGTCCAGCTTACAAACAACTCGTCTTCTTCTATACCTCTAATATATTCATTAACCCAATATTTACCCTCAACGTTGTCTCTTACAATCTGTTTTAGCTCTTCTTTTGCAGCTTCTAAGTTGTTTCCATAGTTAATTACATCAACTACCATACCGTTTTCTGTTTTAATCAATAATACATTTTTCATTTATTTCTCCTTTTATTTAAATTTTAATGATTTTAAGAAAAGTTTAAGAAAAGTGGTAAAAACAGTGTATCTCTATATACCCAAAAACGCACTTTTCTTAAGAGTTGCTTAAGGATTTTTGCATTATCTGCAATTTCGCTTAAGTTTCGTTTAAGATTCCTGTGTCCATTGAATAGGTTTTTGACCATAATCATCAAACGCATATTCATTGCAATGAGGAATTGTATAATGGCATATATATCTATCTGTTTCTTTGCCTTTTCTATTTTTAGGCACACAATAGAACTTAACGCTAATCAGCTTAACCATTTTTATAATAGATATAGAAGTCATTGGTATCATAAAAACTTCTCCGGTAATTGCGTCTTCCACATCTATAAGTCCAACAAAGTTTTTGTTATCATTAATATAATCTATATCAAGCGCAACCACTATTTTACCGTTATTACATTCAATCTGCCAACAATCTATTTCTTTAATAATATTCGTATTTACAGGGTTTGAGCACGGCATTTTTAATGAAGTTTTACCCATTGTATTCTCCTTTGCATTGTAGTGTTATTTTTTCAGCAGTGATTTTCATCTTTGATGAAGGCACCACTACCCTGGATAGCTCTTCCTCGCCTTTTTCTTTTACCTTTTTCGCAGCTTCTTCACAAGTATCAGCTATTACATGTAAATCATAGCTGTACTCTATCTTTTTAACCACTTTAACGTTTATTACGTAAGTTTTCATTTGGATTCCTTTACAAAATATCAAGACTGTCAAGCGCCTCGTATGCAGCTTCCAACAACCCGTCATTGCTAAGTTTAACCGTTTCATCCGTGCATATGGTTACAATGAACATCAGGTTTGCTTTAATCGCACATTCAATTTCTTCCAACGCATCCTTTTCAAGAGGCTTACCATCATATACGGCTTCCGAAACTTCAATATTTTTAATTTGAACACTCGTTTCCCAATCGTCCCTTATAAATCTTAAAGGACCTGAGAATATTACATTCATTCTAAAAGGTTTGTCTTTATAAAACTTATCATCAAATACCGGTTGATGAATAAACATATCATTCAATTCTATATGTATCATTTACTCTCCTTTACTGCTTAATTTGTATGATTCTGCGACAGCTTGGCCTTTTTTGGCAACTATTTCAACACTGCTTACATAATTGCTATATTCCGTAATATTCTGATACATCTCCATAACTCTGTCGTAAGACACTTTGTTTAATTCTACATCTTTAACAATATATACCCCGTTTCTATATACACCCAGCAGTTTTCCGTTTTTATCTTCAAACGGTCCAAATGCAATATCCATTTCCCAATCTATGATTTTTAATTCTTTTTTACGCAAAGAAGTGACGGATACGTTTATCTTTTTAGCGTATCTTTCAAGGTTTTGAGCGTCAATTTTAAATTTAAAATCAAATATTCCGTCATATATCTCTTTAGGTTCGGCATTCCTTTTAACTTCCTGCAATTCCTCTACAATAGCCAATGGATATTTTCTAATGATAGACGGGTTGCTAACTGCATTTAATTGTTTAAACGCACCTTCGTCATCAACAGCTATAAAACAGCCTGTATAGCCGCATACTTGAACCTCGTACTCATATTCATATATATCCATAATTCTTTGACCCTCTTCAATGTAATGGTCATTTTCATCTGGGATACTCGATACCTTAACCAATAAGACGTCATCAGGCATTGCGTCAGGAGAATTTTCTCTCCCGAGAGTCCTAAATTTCATCGTTTCGTTGTCCCAGCTCCATTCCGTTACTGTGCCTTCATCTGTTACCTGATAAGCTTTATATTTAAACTCAGACAAAAATCTCATCTCTTACTCCTTTTAATCTATATACAGCATCAATGATTTTCTTTTCCTCATCTTCGTATTTCTCTAAATTTAGCCAGTTTCCTAACGCTATCTCAATATCCGGCAATAAATGTTTATCAGAGAATGTAGGAGAACTGACGCAGTTTTTGGAGTGCTCGTAAGCATATATACAAACATCGTCAACAACTTTTTGATACAACGTATCGTCAACGTTGGCAAAGCCCAGATTTTGGGCATATTCAACACTGACAGTTCTGTATGTTTTTTCAAATTCTACTTTTTTAAGCTCAACCATAGTGTTAATCATTTCATCAACTAGAGGCCTTATCTCATTAACGTCTTTAGGCTCTCTATCTAAATCTACTTTAATTTCAAATCTGAACATAGGACCACGTAATGTAACAAGTTCCCATCCATATAAACTTTTTTCATTTACATTTTGCTGGGCACTTAAATAGATATATTTATCCACTATCAGATAGTGATTGATAAATTTATCATTTTGTTGTTTGAAATAGTCTTTTCCTTTAAAAATTTTCATTTTTTTATCCTTTTTCCTTAGGTGTTTTTTGGGTTAAAATTAAAAAAGTCTATCACTTATTACCCATCCTATTACAAAGCCGGCAAAGACCAGAAGCAGTTCCAAGACCAGAGAGCAATTCATTGTTTGTCCTTTTTAACATCGGTACATTTAATTTCCTCTGGAATATCATAATATTTATTGCCGTTGCAGTCCCACCATGCCCCTTCTTCAATAATGTATTGTTTAACTGCCTCTTCAGAAGTTCTATACTTAAAATCCGCTTCAAGACGTTCATATGCCCAGTCGGCAAGTTCTTTTGCAATGCTTAATACAAATTCGGCCTCTTCATCGCATTCATCATATTCTTTTCCGCATTTATCGTTGCACTCCCAGTCTTTTACATACATTGTGTTTGAATGGTGATAACGTGAACTCTCTCTTTCAATTTCAACCCATTCTAAACATTCGTCGATTTCTTTAACGCTTTTCGCTAGCCTATGGAGGACTTTATCTTTAGGGGCGTAATCTTTTATCTCTTCGACCGGGTCTTTATCCGGTTTGGACCAGGTGCCTGTAAAGCATGCTCCATCTCCCTGAGAATAAAAACCTGTGTAATTAAAATCCTCAACACTGAAACCGAGAATTTTGGCAATTGTCTCAAAATCATACTTAAACCAATCTGCATCCCACCATTGTTCTATTCTCTCACATTCATTTTCGACTATTTTTTCAGCTGCAGGAAAATTGAAATCCTCCATTGATTCAAATTTAAATAATTGCGTTGTTACAGTTGCCGTTTCCATTTCTTTCTCCTTATATAATAATGTATATACAAAATTAGTTCAGAGAGGATTATTCCTCTCCGTTATAATATAGCTCTACCACACAGTCTGGGCAAATGTTGACTCCATCATTTGCTAGTTCAGCAGCATATTCTCTCAATTTGTACCCTTCAATTTTTTCCCATGGTTTATACATTTTTTTGGTAGCCAGTTTCTCTTTTCCGCACAAAGACGTTGAATCGTTTAAACTGAAAATATGCTTATATCCATTTACCTCTTCTATTACGTAGGCATCGGATTCATCTTCTTTTGCATTTTTGTTTACGCCTTGGATTATATCTGTCAAATCTAGATAACTAATTTTAGGTTTGGTAGAAAATCCGTATCTTTTAAGATACTTAGATAATGGACCGGGCATATTTGCTTCAATCTTTTTCATTTCTTCCAAAGTAAGATAGTTTATCTGAATTACTCCGCTTATACCCGTTACAATGTTTTTGCTCATATTTTCAACCCATTGATGCCCCATTAATTTTGCAAGCCAATTAAGAACTGCATAAATTGCATTTTCATCATCTTGATATTCATCTTTAAAGAAAAACAACGCAGAATATGCAGATTCTTTTTCTGGTTTAACCAATACTGCTTTTTCAGACAATCCATACAGCAAACTGCTTAGCGTCATAAATCCGTCTTCCAGTTCGGGATTTTCTATTGCAAATCCATAGTTTGAAGGACTGAAAATTACTTTAAAATCACCGTCAACTGTTTTAATCCCATCTCCTTTAGGAACAAACAGCTTCATACTTACGGTATCCCCTGTATAAATTTCATCTCCGTTTCTGTCTACGTCAACAAATACTCCGACACTATCGGGCAATACGGGAATTACATCGCTGCTAGGAGTAACTATTACATCTTTACCCTCAAACTTAGCGTAGTATCCATATACTTTTTCTTTTTTTGATTCGCTTATTCCTCTGAATTTAAACATTTGCTCTCCTTGTTTCAAATTTTTTAATGATTTCTATTTTACACCGTTGAGGATGAAAACCCTGTTCTGTTTTTTAATTTTTCGCTCTCCTCGTTTTGAATCTCGGTTATATCCTCTTCATACATTTCCGAAGAATCAACATCTCTAATATATTCATCAACTTCAGTAACTTCACACTTATCCAACAATTCTCCTCCGCCGTTTACGAAAATATCATATCTGCCATCAATTATTTCTTCTTTTAATTTTTCTACATCAACATCTTCAGGCACTTTAACTTTAAATATAACAGTTTTATATACGGCAATCGGCACATTAACTTTTAACGTCTTCATTATCTCTCCTTATTCTTTCTTTTTTTATTGTTTCCCACCCAAAATATGAACCACCTACAAAATCAGCGTATTCTCCAAATCTTTGAACGGTTAGATATTTCTCTAACCATATTACGCTTCCATCATCCATTGTTGTGGGCAAGAAAGCAAATTTTATAACTGTTCTTGTTTGCCCGATTGTAGTTTCCTGCTTAGGTCTAGTTTTAAAAAGCAGCATTTATTCTCCTCTCTTTTTTTCCACTTTTTCTTTGGACATGCAAAAATATTTAATGAATATATTACCTTGTTTAGGTTTATACATTATTGCCAAATTACCAGAAGGCAGCTCTTCCGCAACAATAATGTTTCCTTTTTTGCTTTTGTAATATTCTATCCCGTCTTTTTCAGAGTATTTATGATATACTTCTTCCACATCATAAATTACACTATTATCTTTACCTATTACTGCCACTTTCATTTCTGGTTTTGTGAGTTTCTTTAAAATTTTAAATGTGACAGCATCTACTATTTCGACAGAAGCGCAATAATATTGTTGCGCCATTAGACCGCTAATAAAAACCAATAATCCGATTAACTTTTTCATTTCTCGTCCTTTTTTTATATTTTTTTATTTAAAAATTTTTCAGCATCTTCTAGCAAATCAACATAGTCACTACCGAAATTTTCATCTTTGCAAGCCATATCAATGATTGTTCCATTTCGTTTTACTACATTAAATATGGCATATACATCATGCTCTTCACCTTTTTCATTATCGACGATTTTGCCTGTTACTTTCCAGTCTTGAGTTATCTCACCGCTATCGTCAATGTCACTGCATACTAATTCAACATCTTCACCTGCAAATCTTATTTTCGGTCTTGTCCATAGACTAAACTCTGTACACCAAGGACCCATTGCATCTATTTTAAATACAAAATCTTCACTTTCATCGACTTTCTCTTCAACTATCTCCTGTGGAGGTTTGTTTTTGCAATATTCATACCAACCGGAATCGCTTTCCTCCACCTTTGTAAAACCATATTTACTTAGGTCTAGCCAACTAGGCGCCGCTTTTTCGGGATTGTTTAACAATGTGTCGTTTATATAGTCTTCTTCATTTTCTTTTATAGAATATATTGCTCCACCTTTTATATAATAAGACGGCGTCCATCCGTAATCATCAGCTACACATCTGAAAGCCAAGCCCTCTTCGCTTTGCACCCATTCATCGCTCCATTCTATTTCATAACCATTTTCAGTTATTTTTCCAATGACTGGGTTTTCAACCATATTCCAGTTTGCAAAAAGTATTTCTTTTTCAGGGTCTTCGTATCCAGGTTCCCCGTAATGTTCGCACCACCATTCGATTAAACCTATTTCTTTAAGGGCGTAAACTATATCGTCTACCGACCATCCTTTTACGTTTTCTTCCGTGATAACTTCACCATTATCATATTTTTCTTGAAGTTTTTCTACAAATTTTTCAAATTCTTTTTCCATAAATACTCCTTAAAAAAATTCTAAATAATCTGGCATGGATAATTGCATTTCGCACAATTCATTATCGCCTATAATGTAATGTTTATTGAGAAAGGTTATTACATCAAAAGCGTTATCGACACAATTAAGGTCAACAAAGATTGACCTTTTCTCATTGCACTTCTTTTCTTCAACGCACAAGTCTAGAAATTCTTTTTTTAAAAGCCTTGCTATATCGTCAATCGAATTTCCAGAGGCATTAAATGCACACACGGTATATCTATGCATTTATCTCCCTCCATTTTTTCTTTATTTCTGTAAATGCCACACTGCCTTGTTCTTTAACTTTTTCACGGCAGAACAATAATAGCTCTTTAAGTTTGTCGTCCAAATAATAAATATGTGAATCCATAAACGGACTCACTCCGTCAAACACATAATATGCAAGCTCTAAACTTTCGGAAAAATCCATACCGCAGCCCGTAAGAGATAAAACACAAACCTCCAAATCCAATATATTGTTAACCGTAACTGATGGTATTTCCAATTCAAGAAACAAAGGCATTTCATAATTACAGTTTTTACTTTGCAGCACGTAATGCATATTATACATCGGATAACATCTTGAATTTACATATTCTTCCCAGTAATCGCTTTCTTTAAAATTATTAAGTATTTCCGATAAATCCCCGTTCTTCTTTGCTTCGGCAATAAAAGCATCAACATCTTCCACATTGTAAAAATCACGCACATATTGCTCAAACTCGTATATCTTTATTATTTTTTCATCATCTTTTTCCAAAAATTCAACTTCTACATTTTCATTGCTTAGACTATCTAGCATTTCATTATCCAAATAAATAGTGTAACTCATTGTTCACCTCCTTCTTCCATATTGTTGAGCAGCTCAGTTAAAACAGACATTATTCCTGTAACAACAGTAACCGGTGGTAAGAGATTTGAACTCAAGACCACATACAACTCATCTTTATCAGACATAGCAACCATCATATCTACTTTACATTCCTCCGCAAACATATTTCCTGCAACCACTTCTGCGAGAAGCGTATCATTTTCAGACGCTTCTTTTCTGAATTCTTCATAGCTAAACAAATCTTTATCAAGATGCCACACTGTGGAATTAGAAGCATCCCCTTCATTCATTTTAATAGCAATTACATCATCATTGGGGCTCCAGTTATTAAAATATTCATTAAAAGAAATTGATTTCATATTTTTTATCTTTTCTAAATTCATTGTATCTCCTTTTGTTTTTATTAGGAAAAATTTTCCCTTTTATATATATCTTTTTTTTCTTGTTATTCCTGCAGTTTAGACAAGTCGATATTATATACGGCTTTGTCAAATATTAACTCAGGTAGGGTTGAAGTGTTGTAAGTTCCTTTCGTAATTGTGTCGACAATAGATGTATCCTCTTCGTATATTTCATCTATCACCTCTCCGTTTTCTTTATTTGAAATCAGCCATTGGGTTGTGGTTTTTTCTACCTCAACCTTTTCAAACACAACACCTTCTTTCTCTAAACTGTTCATTTTTCCGACAAGCGCTATAGTTCTGGCTTCCACCACTAATTCAATGAACCTATCTACGTTTATTTTTCTGTTAAGAAAGAAGCTTTTTAACGCTTTATACATTACATCTTGCGCATTATCATACCAACCGGTAAGTTCTCCAGCCAAATCCCAATATCCATTTGCACCTTTTTCGTCAGTTCCATCTGTTAACTCCTTGTTTTTATAACGCTCATTTATTTTTAAAATTGTTTCATATAGATTTGCAAAATTAGACATATCGTATACATTCATACCTCCTCCTTCAAATAATTGAATTTTTCAAGTAATTGATTTTTTTATTGCAGTCTTTTACATTGTTGCTTTCACGCTCCAATACTCTAAGCAATAAGTTTATTTCAAATGGCGTCATTTTCATTACCTCATCTACAAAGTCACCATAAGGAAGCGCAATTACCTCTCTTGCAGCTTCTATACCGACTTCTTCATCCCAATATTCTTCATTATCATACCTTTCCAATATATCGTTTGTTAGAGCTTCTCTTATCATAGACATTTTATTCTCCTTATGCAGTTTTGTTTTTTGACCATTCCGGCCACAATCTATCTCTAAAATTAGCAGGCAACCTATATCTGACAAGCACTTTCCCGCAACCATACCTTTTTTTTATATGCTCTACAGCTTCATTTATAGCGGCAACGGAAGCCTTTTTTGTATGTTTACTGTAATATTCCAGACTTATCTCATCAAGTGGACCGTTGAGAGTAATATATGGCAAATTGCCTGTATTGGCTGTAGCATCTAATAGTATAATTAAAATATCTTTAGTGATTTTGTCTATTCTTACCATGATTTCAGTTGCTTTCATTCTGTTCTTCCTCCATTCTTTTTATAGCAGCCTTTATTGCATTTAGCACATATCTTTTTTCATTAGAATTGGCCATCTCATATAACTTTTTACCGTTTATACACTCAACTTTTTGAGTATTTATTTTGTGTCTTTCAATAAAGGCCATTGTCCCGGCTTTACAATTTCCTCCTTTAAGAGAGTCTTCAAAAGTTACACATACTTTTTCAGCTTTTGCTAATATTTCTTCCGTTCTTAATCTGTTTAAATACCTAGCATAAAGCTTATTATGAATTTCTCTAAGTTTCTCTAAAACAATTCTTTTAAGCGACTTTTCAGGAGATGCTATCTGCTTGTCAAATACATCAAGCAGAAACTCCAGCCATGAAATGTGATATTCCTCCCCATGTTTAATAAAAGCGTCTATTTTTATAGAAGTACCGGGCACAAATGTTTTTTCAAGGCCCATACCTAGTTTTTTAACCATTTTTTCAAAACCGGGAATATCTTTTTTTGCACTGGCTATTTCTATAAAAAACGAATCACCCTCCCTTTTTACAATTTCGTATTTGATGAGTTCTTTGATTTCGGAAAGAGGCAGATTGCATATTTCGTCGTCGCTTGTTAATTTATTGGATATCTCTATAATAGCATCCAAGTCAACGCCCAATTCTTCAATAGATTCAACTAGATGGTTTTCATTAATCTCATCCCATATAATATCTGGAAGAGAATTAATTTCCATGCTTTTTTTCCAATCAGCAATTATTTCAATAATTTTCTCACTTTCTCCCTCTGGAACCATATAAATGCCGTAGCCGTCAAACGATTCCCACTCCAGTTCACCATTTTCGTTATAAAAAGCATATTCGAAATACGCATTACCATACTTAGGAACTACATACCACCTCTTACCCTTATAAGTGTAACAATCAGTATTCTTGGCTATTTCATTTATATCCTCACACATCATTTCGAAACCGCCCTCATTCCAAAAACAATCTAATTCAGCATCAGATATATCCCACGCATATGTTTCGATGCTGTCAATTACCCAATCTTCATCCAATACTGAATCAGAATTAGTTGCTATTATATAACCATCTGGTTTATGGTTTTTGATAAAATTTATATCCCTTTCACTTTCATCAACCACTTCCTCGTACCCATACATTCTCTCATATAAATCTTTTTGAATTGAAAACATTTCATCTCTATCTTCTAGGTCAAGTCCTTTAATAATAATGTCGTATTTGCAACCATACCCAAAAGTAATCCTTTTAACTTCATCAAATACGGCAAATGCTCTACTATTAATCCACTCTATCTTCCAATAGCTGTTTTCGTTTTCTATAAATTCTTCTATTAATTTGTATATTTTTTCAGTTTTTGTCATATTGTCTCCTTAATAACTTCTCAATTACCTCTTCAGCTTTTTCTTCTGTTAGCCCTTCTTTAAAATCTGTTTGAACAAATCTGTTTTCCGGGATAACAGAGCACGCTTCTCCACATATATCATAATTCTCGTCATCAATTACGACAAATGCAATATTGTTTATATCTGCGTTTTCTTCAATCCAATGCATTATCTGCTCCCCTCTCCATTCTCTCTGCCTTGGAGTTATACCGATTACCTTATCAACATATTTAAAATTAACCGTTTTTAAAAGCTCTATAGCCTCTTCACACCAGGATGAAGATATAACTATATCTGCGTTGGTTTTCTTTATGATAGATTCAAGATTTTTAGTAAGGTCTTCTTCGATGTATTTCCAGTTGGCGAGAGAGGAGGAAGGGGTTCCGTAGGTATTAAGGACGCCGTCAACGTCCAGAAAGATTACCCTCCTCATCGTGTTTCCTTTCTTTTTCAAGAAGTCTTTTTCTTTCGTCTTCAATTAAAAAATCTAAATACGTTCTTGCCTTCAACAAGTCTTCAAGACCGTTTTTGTTTTTCCATCTACACACATACTTAATTACATTCCCTTCACAAAACGGTATATCGTTTGCGAGTATAAACTCCACTGGTGTTATTTTCATATCGTAATGTTTCGGAGTTACCTTATCCATTAAATCCTCCTTGCAATACTTGAATGTGAACATTATTACCAGCAAGAGAGCCTTTATCTCTTGCTTTAAATGTGAAGAATTCATCAAATCCCACAAACAGTTCATTATAATAACTGGCAATCGTTACATTTATTCCCTTTTTTTGAATGTGCTCGGCTGTCAGTTTGCAAATATGAGCAATGATTTCATCTCCCGTTTTTTCGTTGTCACAATACACTTTAACAAACAACTCAAACTTCTGCTTTTCATTGTTTAAAAAACTTACCGGAATTTCATATTCCTGATACGCTTTAATAATCATAGTTTTTCCTCCATATACCACTCAAGCAACTCTCTCATCATTTTTGCTATTTGAGCTGTTTGAGCTTGGGTTTTATCTTTGATTAATTCTGGATATGCTTTTCTTTGAAGTAGAAAATGCATGATAGATTTATCATCATCAATATATCCGCTTAATGTCCACTCTTTGAACTTCATATGATTTGGCCATCTCTGATATGTTTCAAGAGGATAGCCTGCTTTTTTAAGCTCTTCCTGGGCTTTAAGTGGAGGTAAACTCAATAGGTGATTTAAAATATCTTCTCTGCTTCCATGCAGCACTCCGCTTTCTTTAAATTTTTCTTCAATATCAGATGGAAGCCAATATTCATCTTCCTTACTCCATCTGTCAGACTGAGCAATCTGTGTTAATTGCCCGTGAGTTCTTATCTGCGCAAACACGAAATATGGTGCTCTAATCCTAAATGACACAAATTGAGGTACATCCTTGTTAAAAGGTATCTCATCTTCCTTAAACCCGAAAGAGAGCATATTCCTCATATTCGTGTACACTTCGTAAAAATTATCGGTCATAGGCACCGAATGCGCATATCTCATAAAATCCAACACTCTATCGGTTGATGTTGCAAAAAACGGCTCAGAATCAACAAGATTAGCAAAAAATCTCCATAACCCCCCTTCTGATTCCTGAATATATATTTTTACAGGAATGTTTTCAAGAGGTCTGCTTGGACCTTTTTTAACAACTACATCTTCCGGATTGTTTTTTGCCGCATAAATTTTAAACCATCCCTTATCAACAACTTTGTGAGGTGCTTTTCTTATTTCTTCATTTCCGCATTTGGAGCAATTTAATATATAAGCATATTCAGTGTCTGTATTGGCATATTCTTTAAATTTTAATACCCCTCCACACTTACTGCATTTCGCTTCAGTGTAAAAGTCTCCCGCAGCCTCGTGGAAAAATTCATTCCATCTTTTCTCAGGGTTTTTAGACCCTCTTCTTCCAAAAGATACAGAGGCCATATCGGCCGCAAATTTCATCCTGTTTTCTTTTGAAGCATTTGCATACCTTGATTCTACACTTTCCACAGGATTGATAGTAACTTCCATTCCGCAATCAGTTTTTAACGTTTTCATTTTACTCCTTTATTTGTAAATGTTGGGCCTGCAATAATAACAGGTCCGCTTTCAGCTTCAAAATCAACGTTATCAGAATGATTTCTTTCTTCTTTTAAACGATTTTTGAAGTATTCAATTATATCGTCTTTCGTTAGGATTTCCTCGTAATCAATTTCAAATTCTCCGCAATCCTGTTCAATTGGTTCATCTATTCTGTTGTTCCAACCAATCGGTTTATACAACGTTACCACCCATCCTAATTTTCCACTTTCTATAAGCTTATCAATAAGCTCTTCATTAGAATATTCGTCAACAATTTTAGTATATGCTTCATCAGGGTCACAGGTAGGTACTGAAATTTGATTAGCAAATTTATTCACCTGTTTTGGTTCAAATTCAGCTTGAACAAATTCCAACCACTCGATAGTGTCCCAATCTTCAGTTAAATCATCAAACGACACTACCATATCTACATCGGGAAGAACTATTTTTGCATATTTTTGGTCATTTATCAGCATTTGTTTCACAAGCTCCTCTACTTCGTCTATATTATTGATAAAATCTTCATAAGTTTTTTCTTTCGTCTTAAACTCAATCATTTATCATCCTTTGTAATTGATTTTTTCCATCTCGTCTATAACTTCAACTAAGAAGCTTTTAAAAGATGCCGCAAATCCTGCTGGATTTCTTATAAAGCTTTGCCATTTTTCTTCTATATAACTGTCACCTACTTCCTTATTTAACGCACGCTCCATAAACTCTTTAAATTTTTCAAAATCTATTCTATTGAATAGATATTTATAAATTACCTCAAACTCTTTGGCTTTATTTACAGTTTTGTCGTTCATATTGTCTCCTTTTAATCCATATAGATTTCAAAACCGTTTTCAACTTTATCTGTTTCACCTAACTCTACACTAACTTTATACAAATCGTCGTCTTTGTAAATATAGAACCCTTCTTCGCTTTTGTTAAAACGATGTCGCAAACACACCGTTATCGGCGCTAACCTTATTTAATCTTACAGCAATTGCATAGATTCTGTTGTCATCATATGCAACGAATTCATTTTCGTTATCTGCTCTTACGATACTTTGGAACGCTTTTCCAATATCATTGTATTGACCGTTTTCAACTAGGTATCTTGCGCCCTCTTTCATAAACTCTTCTGCCTCTTTTTTTTCCGCTTTAAAAGCGTTTACAGCTTTTTCATAATCTGAAAATACTCTTACAACACAATCAGAATCAAGAACAGCTTCTCCACTATTTAATATAGTTACTACATATACTTTTTCCATTTTTCTCTCCTTTAATTATTTAAAATTTCGATTCCGTATGGTATGTACAAACCATCTCCTGCCGGAGCCACATATATACACACAAACATTTGATGTTTCAACAAATCTATTGCGATTATCAGCTCATCATTGGCTACATCAAAACACGCCATATCCATAGGGATATTTAAATTACCCCTTATTGTTTCAACAATGGAATCAAACGTCAATCTTTTGTTGCTCACAGCATCCAGCAGTTTATCGCTATTTATTCTTGATGCTTCATATCTTGCAATTATTCGACACTCATCAATACTCATATCAATTTTATCGTCAAACGCTATTCTATTTGACGGGTCATATTTTAAAACTGCCGGCACTTGCTGCAATTGATACAAATACGTAAACTCATCTTCATCAGAAATTTTTACAATTTTAAACCCAAGTTCCTCGAAAGCAAGTTCTATCTCATCAAAATTTTTCACAAAAGTTTTATTAGTAGACATATGAATTAAATCCATCATATGTTTTACCAAATAAAACAACGCCTGATTTAAATCATCGGCACAAATCCCCACCATTTGCATATTTTCATCCATAATACAGATATTTTTAAGACCATCAATTGATACATAAAAATTGCCTCCGTTTTCATAGAGTTTTTTAATAAACTCTTTATTTACTTTCATTTTTGTCCTTTACTTGCTTGATATGTTTAACGTTTTCAATCTGATGACAATTTTGTTTGTTTACTTCTTTAATAGCGCTCAATCCACACATTCCGATAAATATAATTCCTCCCATAATCATAAAGCCAACATCTCCGGATTCTTTTGAGAATTTAGCTCCTAAATAAGCAAGAGATAAAATAATTGCTGCTACTATAATAGCGATACCTAACATTGCCATGTTTTCTCCTTTAAACAGTAGTAAATAGTATTAATAGTGTTTACAACATCCGTATTTTCAACTATTTTTAATTTTCCATCTTCAACTCCATATACAGACTTCATAAAACATTCGATTAAATCGCTTTCGAAATCTGCATACATTCTTTTGAAACGTTTTTACTGTCAACCTGAACTTTATTTATTTTGACCTCATAATCACCACTATCTTCACAAGGGAGACCAAATTGGACTTCCCATAATGTTCCATTAACGTCCACTCCTGCGTTAAATACCCGCCAAACTCGACCTCCACTAAAATATCGTTGAAACACTCAGTTCCCAGCGATATTTTTTCGTTTTGAAATTTATAAACTTCGTATTCTTTAAGCAGCATTACTCCTCCAATTCGTTAATTTTTTCTTCCAATTCTTCAATTGTTTTATTCAGTTCATCTATCTCGTATTCCAAATCATCAATTTGTGTTTCAGCAGCAGTTCTCATATCTTCATTAGTTTGTCTTACCTCTTCTATATACGGGAGTATTCTTTCCATAAGTTTGTTTGAATACTCCTCAATTTTATTTTCATCAACCTCTAACTCGTTTTCTAGGAAATCTTCAATTTCGCTTTCTATGTTGTTGATGTTTTTGTCGATTATTGGGCAAGTATGATTAAAATTAAAACTCATCGTCTATCCTTTCAACAGTAAAAGTAATTGCCTCTTTAACATTCATCATATTAAACAATGCAATATCTTCAACATTACGACAATGTCTGCTTCTTACAAGCCCTTGACCTACTACTTTGTCGTTTTCATCATAGTATGTTATCACGTACAAATCCCCAAAAAATACACGCTTTAACCATCTTTTAAAAGACGTCCACATTAAAACCACCTTTCATCTTTTTTAGCTTCTTTATATATAGTCACAAGCATAACAATTACTATAGGCAATAAAAACAACATATCCATTATAGCTCCTTAAAGTGGGTTTATTACAACTCCAGGCTCAATCACCGCATACTCAACCCCTAAATCTCTTCCAAGCAGGTTGTAGTCGATATAATAAGTTAGAGTTTCTGGAATATTCCCATACAAACCTTCTTCCACCTTAAATCTTGCAAATTTTTCAAGCGTTTCTTTCTCGTCAGCGCAACCTGGGAAAACATAAATTTCCAAATCATTTAGATATTCAATACACCAAACTCTTTAAGTTCTTCAATTTGCTTTTTTACATCCTCCCACTTGCCTTTAAATTCTAAACATTCTGTATTTAGGTCGCTATCCTCGTTTAAATATACTTGTAATTCCATTTTAGCCCTTTACCCAAGTTTCTAATATTTGGTCAACAGAGTCATCAAAATACAAAGTGTCGTCCGCTTCAACTTTAATACACTCTATCAAATCCGCTTTAAAATCGTATTCATGCTTTATTTCAACATCTTTGTCATTTTTACTTATCAACACTTCAGTATCATCAGGGTCAATTATATACGTATTACATCCATCTGATGGACAGTTTATCTGTCCTGTGTAGATTGTGAAAGTAAGTTTTATACCATCTTTCTCATACATAATTTCTTCATCAGTAATTCTATAAACTTTTAACTCTAACTCAACCATACGTCCTCCTTTTAGATTAATATATATATCTGAAATAAGCCGATTCGACTATTTTCCAAATAAGCTTATCAATGTCGAATACTTTTTTGTTTGAAACAGCTTTTTTTTTGCAATGCAATGCACCGTTCTCAATAATATATAACCCGATATGTTTCTTATTCCTAGATTGCTGTATCTTCTCAAGAGCTTTATCTTCAAGAACAGAGGGGACAACAAAATACAGTACATTGCACTTGTTTAAGTAATTTTCGTATTTAACGTCCTGCTTTAAATCAGTAACAGATGTTTTGACTTCAAATCCGATAACACGACGATTTTTTGAAAATCTTTCTATAGCAAGGACATCGAATCTTTGATTCTGAATTGATACTTCGTCACAAAGATAGGTTTTGTCCCTGAACTCTTTAAATATAGCTCTTTTTATCGTGTAGGAATCATATTTCTCTGATGGTGGAATCAGTTTGTTAACCACCCTTAGAACTCTTTTTAATGACTTTGAGATTCTGTCTACACAACCGCATTTTTCATCTGAAGGCAAAAATGCTAGCTCATCTTTCAATGCGGTTCTAAGAGTATATAATTCCTCAACCCTCTTCATCGCAGCATCCATCAAGCAATTTATATCCAAGTTCTTTTAATTTATCGGCTATTTCTTTGGGTAAAGAACATACTCCGTCATAATCTACAAGCTCTTTACCTTCAAACCACAATCCACCTCCAACTTCGTCTCCGAAATGAATATGCTCGAAATATCCTTTATCTCCATCAATCTCGATTTCGAAATTTTTAGTTTTAATTTTTAACATTAAATCTCCTTTATAGTTAATATTGCAGCTTTGCTTAAATTGTTTTTGTGAATCGCCTTTGATTTTTGCGACAGCTCCAAATCTTTCAAGCGCCTCTCAAAAATATCCATACTATATATTTGCAACATATCATTTATGAAACTTTCAAACCATATATTTTTAATCAGTTCAAATTCGTCAAATAAGAAATCTTCATACCTTAGTTTATACCCATTCATATTATTCCTTTGGCTTGAACTTATCTACATATCTTTCAGTGTCCATCTGAATAAAGCCAGGCTTTAGTTGCACTAGTTCTATAGCCTTTAAATACAGTCTAGTACTCGGACCGTATTCTTTTAATTCATTCTCTAACTTGTTTATTTTTTTAATAAATTCAAAAACTGAAAGACGTTTAGAAGATATTACTTTCCCTCGCAACTCTTAATTGAAATTTTAATACCCCTTGTGCTTTTCAGTTTCAATTTGTCTTTAACTACAGCAGTAAGTGATTTTGTTAAGATATCGCTTTCATCAACTTTAATCACTTGCACCACTCCCGTATTTACAACAATTTTATCCTCTCCTATCTCAATATCTTTAGGATGAATATCCCTAATCCCGTGTTCCTCTAATATGTCGAGCACACTTTTTGATAATAAATCCTCTTTTTTATATTTAATCGTTTTTTTCTTCCCATGTTCTACAATAACTAACAATTTCATTGTTCCTCCTTTAAAAGTAATTTAAAAGGCATCTGTCCATCAAACGGCTCCCAATAGTCAAACACAATATCTTTGTCTTCTTCATAAAGAGGCTCCACATACACAAGAGAACTGTGCCCAGTCCACCCTCTTTTATCAAATTTTCTTAATTGAGGCGCTTCAAAAGTATCATATACCCAAATATAATCTCCGGGCTCAGGCCTTACTATCTCGTGCATTATCTGATGTGACACAATTTCTGCCGGAGTTATTTCTCTATGAAATTTGGATATAAACTTTTTCACTTTTCCATCTTCATCCCTAACAGCCTTAAACAATGTTTTATCTATATGGCCGCTAGGCGTTTTTAAATGAAGCTTTATAAATTCAGCCTCATTTAATTCTTTAAACACAGAATAATCTAAAATATGAGAAATAACTCTTGCGTTTGAATTTTTAATCAATTCTACCAACCTTTTATTTTCGCCAGTAACATTTCCTTCCAACGAAACATACACAAATGAAAGATTGTCTCTGTCCCATTCGAAGTATCCAATATTTTTCTGTTTGTCATCATCAAATATAGCAGATTGGTCACTCCATTTTATTACATCTCCCGCATATACATCAACGCCTTCTTTTGTTGTAAATAAATAGGCGGATAAAGTATTCTTATCCACCTTTTGTCCTCTGATAGAGGCGTAATTCTCATCTTTATACGACAAGACCACGGACACTTCTTGCCATACGCCATAATTGGTTCGTCCTTTATATTTTATTTTATTGCAGAATTCCAAACTCATTTTTTATCCTTCTTCTATTATTTTTGGCTGATTTGTTAAATATCTCTCTTCCGCCACTTTTATAGCAACCCTTTCGCTTTTTGTTGCTTCTCCATTCACGGCCAACGTTTTGAAACCAGTTTTCAAACTCCAATAATCCCAATTACTCATACTGTCGCAATATACTATCTTATCTACACCAATTTCAGCTGCAACTTTCTCAATATTGTTTGTAACACTCATACCACCATATTCATTAATTAAGTCTATAACAACTCCTACTTTATGCCCGTTAATTTCAACTATGTGGTATGCGTAAGAGCTCTTTCCATGTTCGCCCTCTGCTTTAACAATATTTAGTTTTGATGCGCATACAGGCCCAATCTCCCTGGCCACGGAAGATGGGTTTAAAAGAGGTCTTCCACAAATTTTACAATTACCCATTTTCCTCTCCTTTAATTTTATCAATAACACTTTCAATTAAATTATTAAACTGACAAAGTTTATCTTCACAATTTTTCTTAGCTTCTTCAAAAAGCTCTTTTACAGCTTTAAAGAAATATATATCATTTTCATCTGTTTCAATTTTTTCTACTACCACATTTTCTCCATTAAAATACAGAATCCAAACAGATTTATCTGAAAACACTATCGTTGCATCATCCATCTCTTTCAACGGGTCACTAACATCTACAGCCACTACAACCCCATCAGGAAGAGATTTTTTTTCAGAAAACACATCTTCTATATATTTTGGCATTTCACCTTCCATATACTCTTCAGCTCCCAGATTAAGTTCCATACAATAATTTCTCCAGATACCAGTTTGATTCTCAAAATTCCAAACTCTGTTAATCCATAAATTCATTTCCATTTTTCTCTCCTTTAATTATTTAAAATTTTTTTCAAAATCAAAATCAAAATATTTTTCAACCAACTCATCATACACTCCAAGCACCAATTCAGGTTCACCATCAAAATGAATTTCCCTGTATTTATCTAATTCATCAAAAGTCACCTCCTCACCCCAGTATTTCTCAAGTTCATCGCCCTGCTCCTGAAGCGATTGAATTGCTTTAAATCCATTTTTACAAGCATCAACATCTGAACAATAACCGAACGCTTTAAAAAAATAAGCACAATCTTCCGCTTTTTTAAACCCTTCATATTCAAGGTAATATGAATAACCATCCAGAATAGCCAGCATCATCTCTGTGGCTAAATATTTATTAGAGTATTTTACCTCGTTCATTTCTCTAATAAATTCGGCTTCTCCTTTAAAATCTCCGACTATATACTCAAATACAACTTTTTTTACCCTATTGCTCCAGAATTTTGTTGTTTTTTCATCTATTTCTTTTATGCTCAATGGCACTTTTTTCATTTTTCAGCTCCTTTTATTTTTAAATTACACGCCGACAAGTACATTGTCAGCCTCCTCTTCTGTATATCCCTCTTCTTTAATCCAGTGCTCATATTCTGTGATACACCATTCTCTAACAGCTTCTTCACTTTTATCAAAGTTTCCGGTATCGTACTTATCCCAATCTTCTACACCAATCTTTTCAGCTTCTTCTTCACTTATTGAATATTGCTTTGCTCCGCAATATCTACACTCTTCATTTTCATACCAATTTAATGTTTTACACTCTCTGCAAATTTTATAATCACTTGGTTTTTGAAAAACTCTTCCTAACACATGCTCCATATTGCCTCCTTTATTTCATATAGACAAAATTAAAACTGTTTCTTGAGCCATCTAAAATAGTTACTCTCCAGCCTTTTTTTCTTGCAAACTTTTTATGAATTTTCCAGAACATATTTTCTGAGTTTGTTAAAAACTCAACTTCATTAACATATTTGAGATATGTGCTCAGTTTTCTCAAATTTTTCAATACATCATCGTCTTCTACAGCAACAATTCCTATTTTCTCATTTTTTCTCTTCATGATTAAATCAAAGTATGTTCTCCCAACCTCTTTAAATTCAGATACCAATTTCCAACCCGCAAGTTTCAACCACAGCTTTCTGAACTCTATTACATCCATTATGTCTGATTCGACTTCTGTGAATAATTTATTTGTCATATCACCTCCTTATGGTATCCAGTATAAAATATGGCCATCTTCATCGACATTAAATTTTTTTAAAGAGTCGATATATTTAAAATGAGGTCTCAGCTGTTTTTTTATTTCTGTTTCATACTCGCTAGACAACTCTAAATCTTCTACTACATCATTTTCAAGTTCAGAAATCAATTCATCATCCTGGATATTTAATTCTATCTCAGTGTAGTAAAGACAAGGAATTGCAACTTTAACTTTCATTTTAAGCCTTTATATCTATTTTGTTTCGTTGTTTAAGTTTCTCAGTTATAACTTTTCTTAATTCGCTTTTAAATTCTGCCACCTCTTTGTTTTCCTCTTTGCAGTCATTATCTTCTTTAGCTCTTTCAATAGCTTCAATCTCATCACTGCTTGCATTAACAAATATTTTTTCGTCGCACGCAATACCTGTGGGGCTTCTTTTTATTTTTTTATATTCTTCCTCTATTTCAGACAACGCACCCAACAAAGCCCTATTTGATACTTTCAGGCTTTCAACTTCTCTTTTCAATGTATCTTTTTCTTCTGCCAATTTTTGTGCTTTCCAATACCAATCCACAAGAACTTTTCTGTCTTTTTCACATTCATGCAGTTTTTTCTCAAGTAAGTCTATATATTTTGCTGATTTCTCAACGAGCTGCTCAAGCCATTCTATTCTTTGTTTGTCATTTGATTTTTTTCTTCCCATTATTTATCCTTTTTTTATTTTTTTTCGTATGTTTAATTAATTTGTAGAAAGATGAAAAAAGAAGTAAAGTAGTAGATATTGTTATCTGAGTTTTGTATCGTCTATTACGCCAAGCTTTCTTAATTGTTTGAGCTCTTCTATTGAATAAAACACTATTCCGAGCATTTGTCCATTTGACCAGTACTCGCACTTAAAGCCGTCTTCTTCAACCTTTTCAGAATAATTGTAGTCTCTATCAAATGCCATGCAGCTAATAGTATGCTTTACCCTTTTTAAGGGCACTATTTTTTCTGGACCTCTCATTTTTTAACTTTCTTTTTTATTTTATACTTCGCATTAATGAATTCGAGCGATAAACATAAAGGAATTTTTGTACCATCTTTTTTCACTTCAAAACCGTGTTCACCAATGGTAATTATATCGCCCGTATCAACTCTTTCAGCTACAGTATTATCATCAAGCACATCAATAACCTGTGATAATGTTAATTTACCATTTGATGCCCACCCGTCAGCTATTTCTTCTGCCGTCATAAATTCCCTATATCCATTGTCGTGCTCCACCAAAAATCCCGAAGTCTGGTTTCTTAGGTGAAACTCATCTACTTTAGCAAAGTTTTCAATTGCTTTATTGGCAGACATTGCAATAGCAAATGCTTTTTTGCTTTTGCTTATTATACGTATCTTCATAAAAAACCTTTTGTCATTTTTTTTTAAGAAAGAAAAGGGGGAGAGGCGATTATTTTTCGAACTCTACTAGAGCTTTGTTAAACTCTACTTTAAATTTACACAATTCGTTTAATTTTTTCCTTAACCTTCTTCCTCCAGCTTTAGTGTATCTGTTTTGTAGAGACTTTATCTCTTCAAGAGCTTCTTCAAGAAGAGTTGCCATTGGTGTCAATTCTTTAGGTGCATTATCCATTCAGACTCCTTTTGTTTTTTTTTGCAACATTATTGTAACACATTTTATTCAATAAAATCAACATTATTACGCTATTTTCAACTGTTTAGTGCATAAGATGTTAATCCAATAGCTGTAAGACCTGCTACAGGAAGATGTAAATCTCGTATTGTTTTTTGTTGTTTTTTTAATTTTCTAGCTCTCATACCTCTTGATATGGCTTTATATAGTCTTGCCCTTTCTGCTCTTTGCACTGCTATTGGAGTAATCTCGTTACCTTCATCAATAACAGTTCTGTATGCCCGTGAGAATAATGGACTTAACGCTATTTTCTTAAGTGCTTTAGCCTTCATCTTTTTCCTTTAGAACTTGGTTTTAACAGCATTATTATACAATATCTCACCAAGCTTAATCATGCATTTAATATTGGAAGGTAATTTTATTATACTGCTTACTCCATATAAATCCTCGCTCAATCTTCGGAGTGCAGGCCAGACATTTTTATCAGAAATTTTACCTTTCCACTTTTTACTTTTCTTCTTACTGTCAAATTTATTTATAAGAGTAAGGGCTGCTACAAATGTTAGATATGGTTTACTTTCGCTGTCTTCACATCTATAATTTTCTGCAGCTTTTAAAATTTTATTAGCCTTTGTTATTACTATTTCAGCAATTTCATCTGGCTCTGTATTTGCAATATCGTAATATTTATTAACTACTGTTGCTACATTGTTAAACTCTGGCACCTTGGCTTTTAGATAATTAAATTCAAATGGCCTCACTTCTTCACCATCAAAGGAAGCCATCCTATACTCTTTAAAGAACTCCAGATATGGGTTGTCTGGAAACATATTAACAAGTTCGCTTATTATTCCTACAGCTAACATTAATATTACATCATCTTCACTTAACTCTTTTATCGCCCTTTCAAATTTTTTTTTATGAAGCTTTTTAGGTTTATCATTGATGTAATAATGTATTTCCTTTATTACTTTTTTATCTATTGCCGTATCTTTATGTCCGTCTTTAATTTTTTTAGGATTTTTATGAAATTCTTTTAGAAGTTCATCGTTAGAAAATCCGTCAAACGGACATTTTATTTTTTCCCCATATATTCTACATATATAAGGCCTGTCTTTATAGATTATACATTTCCCGTTCTCATTAAACGGACACATTATGTTTTCAGCATGTATCACTCCAGTTTTCTTATCTATTTTATCAGATGGAGCAAGATAATAAACGCTTGCAATCCCTTGTAATTTGGAGTCTACAACAACTTCAAGGTTTTTATCTTTCACAATTTTATTGTGCTTTATTAAGATTTTTGCAAGCTCACTATTCGACAACATTGGTATCACCCTACAACAACTTTGTCCTATTTTGTGACAAGCATCACAAGGGAATTTTTTTTTCATTTTTTTTGTCCTTTTTTTTATATTTTTGTATTTTTTTTGATATTTTAATGTTTTTTTTGAAACTTAAAATTCCTGTTTTTCCATTTTTTCTAAAATTGAATTATCAAATTTCAACTCTGACAATTCTTTGTGATATGCATTTTTTATAAATTCTTTCAATTTTTTAATGTTTTTAGTTGTAAAGATAAGTTTTTCTCCTTCAATAACATAGTATTTAAAGTTTCCGTTTGCTAAAATAATATTTCTTTTCACTTGTTCTCCTTTAGTTATTTTTTTGTTTTTTCTCGATTTTTCGATATAATTCTTAATAAAAAGGTAGCTTATGAGCGTCGTAAATGAAGTTAGATTAACTGGTAGATTAACTAGAGATGCTGAGATTAAATATATTAGCTCAGGAACACCCATAGTAACATTTAGTCTAGCGGTTACAAGGAACGTAAAAGATGGCAACGAATATAAAGAAGTCGTTGATTATTTTGAAACGTCTATGTTTGGAAAAAGAGGCGAGTCTTTAGTTAAACACCTTAAGAAAGGCGTTAAAGTCTCAATCCTTGGAGAACTGAGACAAGACTCTTGGGTTGACAAATCTGGAAACAAGAAATATAAGACGTCTATTATAACAACTGACATCGATATAAATTTCCCTCCAAGACAACACAATTCTTCCAACAACAATCAAAACAATCAACACAATTATCAACATTCCAATACTCCAAACACCCAAAATAACTACAACCAAGAATACGAAGACAAAATTCCTTTTTAGTTTTCTTCGTCTATATCAATAATTTTCTCATCTTGATGTTCGTTTGTTTCCACATTTTTAATGTTTTGGACTGCGTTATCATCAATAACTTCATCTTTTGTTTTATTTTTTGCTAACAACGCTCCTGCATCTTCTGTTTGGTTTTCATCAATATTAACAGATTCTGTGACAATTTCATCATCAACTCCTTCTTCATAAAAATCAACACCTCCTCTGATATTGAATGCTTTACGAAGAGCCTGGCTCTCTGCTACCTTAATTATCATTGTTATAGGCATCTTCTGCCAAAAAGACGTGATTTCTCCGTTAGATTTTCTTTGCACATACTCAGAATATGGAGATTCTACCCTAATCGGGTGTTCCATATCTTTATGATATACGATGGCTATGCCAACCAATTCTTTTCTTAACTCCCAGCCATCTGCTGTTTTATGAGGAACTTCTTTTAATTCTGCCCAACTCTCCATTCCGTTAAATTTGCCGCTCCTGTGGGCAATCGTTAGATATGAATTTCTACCGAGCATAGGTTCTATTTTTGAAACCCAATGCCCATTAATTTTTTGTTTTCTCTCTATAAAATATATTTCTTTCATTATTGGGTTTAACCCCAACTGTTTTGCCACATTCATACAATACATCATATCCACATCTGTGGCTTGAGGTGGAAAAAACTGTTTTCTTATGATTTTCTTTTCTTCTGGTGTATATTCTTCCATATATTTTTCTATTGTTTTTATTTTTTTATTCATTTATCCTCCTTTTTTAGTAAATCTTCAATATACATATGGTTATGGGCTATATTTATTGACTTACAGGAAAGGTTATCTTTCCAGGAACAAACGGTAACATATGCACACTCTGACAAATATTTAATCAAATTAGACATATCCCCATCACCTGACACAATGACAACGTTATCATATGCACATCCATACTGCATACCATATGTAACTATTTTAGCATCTATATCGTTATCATAATACTCATAACACATATTGTTATATTTGTTTTTCTTCTTTAGCCCCTTTTTAGTTATTACATCAAATCCATGACATGCCATGTAGTCTTTAAACCTAAATGTCCCCTCACTTGTCAGAGCCATAAATAGTACGTGTTTAAAATCATTGTCTTCAATTTCAGATTCTATCTTCTCTCTCAATTCAAGTAAGTTAAATTTCCTTGATTCCTTACTCACTTTGGCTTTTTCGCTAGTTTTTATATTTTCGATGTCATATATCACCAGGGTCATTTCCTGTCCTTAATTTTGGCTATAAGTTCGTTAAACGTTTTATGTATTATATCATCCATATCTTTAATTGTTAGAGATGATACATCATACAGTTCGCTTTCTTTAGTGATACCGTCTATTTGACAAGAAACCTTAAAGTTTTTCTGACTTATTTTCACTCTAACAGAGCCTATACTCTTATACCCTCCTTTCTTATCATACACATAATCAACTGGACTAATTTTTCTAAACCCTATCTTCACAAGCTCTTCAATTATCCTGTCTCTATTAGACATATAATTTTTTGAAATTTTTTTCAGTTCATTTATTACCTTTTTTGTTTTCTTCATCGTTTGCACCTTTCACCTTTTTATATATTCTTACCGCAATTGTAGATAACGCAATTACTATTTTGTTTTTCTTTAATTCTTCCCATTCTTTTTGCCAGTTTATTTTTTCAATTTCCGCATCAAACTTTATCTCATCTACTTCTTTTTTCATCTCCACTCCTTATAGGTCGCTCTTTGCAAGTAAAGAAAAAACGCCCATCCATTCCTTTAAAAGAGGGTTGCTAAATTTAACTTCAACCAGATTCTCATCTTTTACCTCATCTTCACATACCACTTCAACAACTCCATCTTTAATTATTGCATATAACTTTACCTCTGGAATGTTTACGCTTTTATCTTTTATAGCCTTAAATACTTCCGCACATGTCATAACGTCTTCTTTAACCATTTTTTTCTCCTTAATAATTTTGTACATATTCCTGATAAAGCTGCTGCACTTTTTCAGCATCTTTAATCCCAATCGCATTAAGAGAGCTCGCAAACTCTTGCATCAATTTATATTTCATGTTTGGCACCCATTCTCCATGAATAAGCTCCAAAAATACTCTACCTTTAGCATGAGCCGAAGCCGGAACTCCGACTACATTCATATATATCCTGTGTTTGCCGGCACCGTTCCAAGCTCTAACCTTACTAATTCCATCCCAGCATATAGAGTCTGGTTTTTGGTTAGCAACATCGTCATTTTCTATCTCTTCACCATCAATTAGAGAATATATATCGATATTAATCTTTGATGCGCCTGTAACTGGGTTATCATGATAAACAATAGCTATATCCCCTTCTATCTCAACTATATCGTCCTTATTGAATGATTTTAATAATTTTGACGACAATTTGTTAAGCTCTTCAACTGTCACAACTCACCTCCTTGTACTCCAAATCAAGCTCTTTTGAACAATAATCCAATACATCTTTTACTGAACTAAATGTTTTAATTTCAACCTCATAGTCGTCATACAAAATATTACTACCATCAGAAAAATTCATTTTCTTTTTCTTTGGCGTCAACCTAACATGTCCCCTGTCCAACAGTTCTTCAATCATTCCCGTGTAATTACCATCATCAACTTTTACATCTACCTCAACTACACCATCTTTCTCTTTTATGATTGCTTTAAAAACATCATCCCCAAAGAAAGATATTCTAACTTCGTAACAACTCATTTCACCCTCCTAATACTGTTTAGCTATTATTGTTTGTTGCTGGCAAATAATATAGCTAAAATTAACAATACTATTTTCTTCATGTTATCGCTTTATATGTTAAGCCAAGCCTGTACAATTTTTACATCCTCAAGCTCTTTTGGTGAATAACCTATACCATCAATTATTTTTTCACAATTATCCAGGTCATTCAATTCAAACTCGATATAAGGCCCGCCATCCGTTTCTCTCTCAGTATAATTACTACACTCGGTGTTTTTTTCTAAAAATTCACGCAACTTGTTAAAATCGTCCTCGTCAATCACAAAACAAGCTACTTTAACTATGTAAGGTCTATATTTTTTATACTCCATACCAATTCCTTTATTGTTTTTTTACTCATCTAAGCTTTTTAAATACTCCCAGTCATACACCATATGTATATCAAGAATTTTTCCTTGTTCGCAATATTCTTGATATTTCTGCAACACTTCCCCATATTTGCTTCTACCTTTTTCTATTACGCTTTCATGCACTTCAACCGCAAAACAATTATATGGATTCATGTTCTGCACACATAAGAAAACAAAATGGTCAGCTTTGTACCCTAAACTTTTCAACACATCAAGGTACCAAGCTGCCTGAACGTCGTAGTTTCTGCCTATAATATCATTCCTATAGAAACTCTTCTTATCTCCGTATCTGGTAGTTTTAACATCAAAAACAATACCGAGGTCAGGGTTGTATGCATCACACCTGCATTTCTTCAAAAATACATCGTCTTTAGCAAGAAACCCTACCTCAGTTTCAGCCCCATATAATGCATCACCAAAAATAACTTTAGCATTGTTAATCATTTTTTTTAATGCATTTGCATCTTTAGGTTTAAATCTATAAGCACTAAATCTAAATTTTTCAGGCTCAAGTATTGCTTCGTGTAATGCTGTGCCCATATTCATTGCATCGCTCTCATCTTTTTGTAGATAGCCTCTTTTTACTACCCTATCAATAGATTCCATCATTTCTTTGATATCGGATGCTGATAGGGCATCTATTTTTCTATAATCATCGTTGCTCATATCAGGTAACTTACCAAGTTGGTATTTTTTTATAACACTATCTTTTATGTAACCCCAGCATTTATTTTTTTTAGACATCAAATCTCCTTAATAATTGTTTTAATGGGTTTTATTTTTTCTGCTTTTAAAAGATTAATTATAGCTTCAACAACTTCATTCTCACTTTTTCCTGGCTTGCCAACAACTTCAAAAGTAAGAGTCGCTATATATGTGGATTTATTTTTTTTAGTGTTCACGACATTTTCTTTAATTTGTTCAGCAATTTCTTCTGTTACCTCTTTAACCTCTTCGGTTATTTCTTTTGTTTTATATTCTTCTATAGCCTCTCGCTTGATTCTTTCAACTTCCGCTTTTTTTCTTGCCTCTTCTTCTTGTATTTCTTTTATTTTAATTAAAATATCTTTAATATCGCTTTCTATTTCTGTTGCCGTACCCTTAGACACATTTCCGGATTGCGTTACAGCAGACAGTTTAACATATTTGTTCACATCTAAGAGTCTAAATTCTTCAGGTATATTATGCAATTCATAAAGAGTGTCAACATATTCTTCAATAATTTTCTTAATTTCATTTTTACGTTGTTCTTCATATTTTGAAACTTGGGTAACCAAAGTCTCTCTTGCATTTTTAACTAATTCAACCAACTCCTTCATTTTTGATTCAAACTCTTTAAGAGGCAGTTCATACTCTTTCTTAATCTCTTTTCTCTTATCATCAATTGCTTTCGCAAATTTATTAAGAGATGCTGCATCTTTTTTAGCTTCTTTAACTCCATCTTCGCTAACAAGAATTTTGAATTTTTCGAGCTTATTTGCTAGCTCATTTTTTATTTCTTCAAACCCAACAATTTCTATTTTTCCTGGTTTAAAAACGACATTAAAATCACTTTGTATTGCCGGTATTTTTTTTTTCATATTTTCTCCTTTGTTAATTTAATTTATTTTTTTAACATTTGTTATTATCTTAAGTTTTTCTTTCGTTTTATCACTCACATAGTAATCCTCCTTTATTTGTGGTTTAATTAGCTTGTAATCGCTTTTTACTTCTATAACCTTGTCACCTACGCCTATTAGTTTTTCTTTCAATACAGAGCCTGTTAGAAGTAAATTAACGTATGTTTGCACAAACTTATCTTCGGCCCTGTTTCTTCTCTTAATATCTTCGTTAGTTGTTGAATATCCTGTTTTTCTTGCAAACTCTCTCCAACCGCCCATTTTGTTTATTGTTTCAATTATTAATTTATCCTCAAAAACAGGGTTTGCCTTTTCACCATAGATAATTGACACATCTAACGCCAAGTTCCACGCATCCTGTGCTATCAGTTTTGCTTCTCTCTCGTCAACTTCATATTCTTTAAAATCTAGAAACGAACTTACACGAGGAAACTCTTTTCTTGAATCAAAAGTTTTGCCGCTATGCTCTATTAACTTATCCGCTGCTTTAACGAATTGTTTTATATCGTCGAATTTTGTAGAAAGGTATTTATAATAAATTTCCATTTCTTCTTCGCTTAGCATAGGCACTCTAAGCAACACAGATACTGCAGTCATTGTTTTTATAAACATAGGATAGTCTTTATTTTTGTCCCAATTCATTTTAGCTCCCATTTTGATTTTTTTGTTGCCATCTTCTCAACATTTCCTCTCCTTGCTGTATCGCATTTTTTGGAGAGTTAGAACTTTTAAAACACGAATAATCAGGTCTGATAGATTGCCATTCTCTCTCCATCATCATATCTAAAATTTTTTGTACAGGCAATCTATGTGCTGTGAAGCATTCTAAAATATCTTTCAATACTCTTAATGGTCCATTAACTGTTTTGAATGGTTTTTTGATTCTTCTTCTGTATAAAATGATGCTTTTTACGAATTCGTCGTCTATGTTGAGTTTTGATTTTAATAAATTATATTTTTCATTATTTAGCAAATCTTCAAATATTTTTAAATCAGACTTGCTTTTAGTCCATTGTGTGTTAGCAAAATTTTTTTGCTCACTCTCTTTATAAGTATATTTGTTAGAATAATTATCTTCTTTATTATAAGATACTATACTCTTATTATTCTTTTCTTTATTACTTTTATTTATTACTTTTATAGTATTACTTAGGTGGTTACCGTTTTGGTAATTACCGTCATGGTCATTACCGTCATGGTAATTACCGTAACGGCTACTTCCGTAGCTAGCATTTCTTTCGTAGTTTGTAGGGTCTGTAAATCTTTCTAAATCTTCTTCTGTCGGATGCAATATCCAATTCCATCCTTTGAACTCACCTTCTTTATTTTTTTTAGGAACTCTTATCAACAATCCATGTTCCACAAGCTCTTTTATTCCGCTTCTTATTGACTTTTCCCCTTCTTTCAGTTGATGTGTTAACCCGTCGTATGAGAAGTTCCATTCGCTGGGTTTTGAGCACAAGAAAGCATACAGGCCTTTAGCTTTCAGGGACATATTTTTGTCATTTAAAACTTTATTCATAACCACTGTATAATTATCTTGCAATCTGTTTATCATGCGTTCTCCTTTAGTGAAATTAAAGATTGTTCGAGACATACCGAAATTATATAACATAATTACTTAATTTTTTCCGCATAATTGTGTATAATTTTAAAAAAGGATGCTGTTTTGTTTAAAATTGATACTTTCTTGTCATCGTTTTGGGAGTTTTTTGAAATAAACAAGCACAAGATACTACCAATATTAAAAAATAACGGAGTAAATATAAATTTAAACAACAATATCTACAGAATCGGCAATACTGTAAGCTCTGATTTAATAGAATTAATACATCTCATATATCAAAAAGGAAACATAATCGAATCACTTAAATCTTTTTTTACAGAAATAGGTGAAAATATATTTTTCGATTATTCGGCAATAAAAGAGTACAATGATATTGTAGGCATGAATGGTTATTTGAACATGTTTGTTCTTGGCGCTGTTCAGTTTAATAGCGATAAAAATACATACAAAATTGTGAATTTTTCTGAATTAAAATCAGATTTCGGTGATATTATCGATAAATTTAATTTTATGTTTCCTGAACATTCTGTTTTTAATGGAGATGAAGCATTTTTACATATAAACTCTTTTGGGATTATTACTGCTGCAACTGTTAAAACTAATATAGGGTATGTTACATATAAAGCTCCTTACTGTGATAAGGTTTGTGTGTTTAATGAGAACAAAAACAGAGAATTGTTGTTATCTGGCGATAGTATTAATATTTGCTTCAATAATATTAAAGAAGAAAATCTTGTCATTTTTACAGGTATTGATAACGAAGAATACAACATTAGATATTCTTTTAAGAAAGTTATATTAAACACAAAAAAACCTTCAGAAATAAATTTCGTATATGGTACCGATTTAGTAAAGTATAATCAAAATATTTATATATCAGACCGACATATTGAAGATTATATATGTAAATATATTAAAACACACAAAGGGTGGAGTGAAAAATTATCGGAAATAGATAATGTAATTTCAAACGTATCAAATGAAATTTTTTCAAACGTAATTAAATATACATCAAAAAACATATCTGAGAGCGCTTCTGAGCGATTAAAACAGATTAGGGTATCCAAGACAGCAAACATATTGAATCTTCTTGATATAGAGCTTAAAGCAACAAAATACAATAGTTTTTTTACATCAAACGATGTAGTTTGTAAAATAAACGGAATTTATGAAACAATAACAATAAGTGAAAGCGGTAGAAGCTCCTTTATAAACAAACCAGAGTTACTTGAATCTGTTAGAAAGATAAAACACATTTATAAAAAATTCAAACATATCGATGAAAAAGATATTCTTTCTATGGTTTTCAATGAAATTAAAATACAGTCATTGTCCTTAAACAAAATCACTGATTTGGTTTGTGATGGACTATGGGAAGTTAATGGAGATATTTCTCTCGTGTCGAAAAATAAACATTCAAATTTAGATATTTTATTAGAAAACGGGATATATCCATATCCAAAACACGTGACCATAGGAGGAAAAGATTATAAAACGCTTGTCACCATACTTGATAAAATACCTGACAATTTAACTGATTATTATATTACTTTTTTAAAAATGATTTTCAAGGGTAAAATGCGATACGAATTGAGTATAAAAACAAAATACGATGCAAACAAGTTTATTAAGCACTTCACTAATTCAAGTAACTTTATTAAACATATAAGTATTTCAAAAATGAAAACTATATTAAAGAACGTTAATAATTCTAAACTCGTTCTTATGGGAATTTTAAACGAAACTCCTGATGAGTTTATAGAAATGAACTATGACGAATATTTGGGAACTAAAAAAGAGTATGGAGTTGAATATCAAATTAAAAATTACTCATCATTATTTTTGATAAATATAGACGAAGATAATGGTATTGACTTTGAAAACATTCCAGATGGCAATGAGCTTATTGACTCTTTAATTAAATATATAGTAAACTGCGATAAACCAAAATCAAGATTTAAAGTAGTTATCGATAAACTTGAGGAGAAAATTTTTTAAAGGATTTATATGTTAGAAAAAGGAACAGGAATAAATAAAAACGAGTTTGTAGAGTTGTTAATGCAAAAAAAAGATAGAGGTTCAGATTGTATATTAAGAACAATGAAAGGAAATTTTTATGGAAGAATTATATCTGTTGGATTTGATAGGGTCTCTATTAATCAAGAAGGAAAAGTGCAAACCGTTGAAATTGATGATATTTTGGAGGTGGAATAATGGCAAAAAGAAAAATTAAAGAATCAACTATTCAACAAATGATTTTGACATATCTTAAAACTAGACGAATATTGCATAATAGAGTAAATAACGGACAATTTTTTATTGAAGAAAGCGGGAAAGATAAATATGGTAGATTTAGAAGAAAAAAAAGAGCTGTCAGATGCAATACATTAAATGGTATCCCAGATATTGAGGTGTTTGCGTTTATCGAAAAAAGTGGAAATCCTGTTGTGCAAATACCTATCTATCTTGAGGTTAAAAATGAAACAGGTAGACAAAGTAAAGACCAAAAGTTATTTCAATCAAGAATAGATAGTGCAAATGGTTTTTATTATGTCGTGAGAAGTATAGATGACGTTAAAGATGTTTTTGAACAAGCTTCCCAAAAAATTAAAGAAACATTTGGGAATGAGTATAGTCTTAGGTTTTTGAAAACTTTTTCACTGGTGGAACAGAATGGGATGTAAATACTATGACGAACTTGAACGATATAATTCTGACATATGCTATGATGGACCGAGTAAGGACATCCTTTATCATAAATATAACATTTTAGTTAATTATGATAAAAATTACTACTTTGATGATTTTGAAGATACATATCCAGAGTATATAGATATAGAAGGGTTCTCAAAAATAATCGGGATGTCAATATCGACAATTAGAGCATATATTAGAAAAGGCATAATTCCACCACCCATAAAAAGTGAAAAAATTTTCTACCATAAAGAAAAAGGTATACATTGCGGTTCAGTAAAACATTATTGGGATATATACACAATAATGGACTGGTTTGAGAATATGAAAGAAATCCTTGATTTAACAAGAAAAAAAACTTGGAAAAATTATGGGAATTATTGTGAAACATTTAAGGGGAAGTGTGAAAAAGGATAAGTAGTAAGTTATTTTCTGATTATAGAAAATACGTGATTCCCGCAATTATATACTAAAATTAATGAAAAACTAAAAATACAGCATATATAACCTTAACAAAAAAATGGCATATCCCTCACGCCTAAAGGCTGAGCTTTACGGCGCAATTCAGTTAATGTATTTTTTTAGCAGTTCTGTATATTTATTGTACACTTTAGACGATAGGCTACCCTCATTTACTGGGGCATCTTGCAGTTTAATGTTTTTAAATTTTGTAACTCCAGGAATTGTTTTGGCCTCATAACCATTTGTAACTTTACTCAAAGCGTTAGCTTTTGTAGTGGCTGTCATAATACTTGGTATTCCCCATCTCTTTAAAGCGTCGCTAGAATAATATTCTAATCTAGGCTCAACCCAGTCTGGCAATTTGCCCTCTTTGTGCGGATGCACCCATATACTTCTTTTGCCCTGCAAAGCCAATTCCTGCTGTCTTCTACTTCCTCCATTAGAAACCAAAACTTCTTTATCGTCATTTGCCCATCTTTCTTTTCCATATACACCTGGTATACTTTGAACTTTATCTTTATAGTACCGTTTGTTGTGGAATCTACGTATTTCGGCGTTATTAGAGTATGGAGTTTGCATTTCTTTTAAATGTTTATTCATTTGCTTACCAGCCGTTCTATATGTTTGTTTTATTTTTTTTAACAGTTCTTTTTTAAGATTTGGGTCTTTGTTGGCTAATTCTTTAAGTTTTTGTTTATGTCCTACAAAAAGAGCGTGGTGGGCAAGAGAATCAGTAGCTTCTGGGTCTAAAGTATACATAGGCATAGACCTCGCCAACAATTTGCTTTCCCCTGTTCTTGATGTATTGTCCACATACTTATCAATTATTTCATCAATTGGTTTGTTTTTAAGAAACAAATCAAATCTTGAAGCTGCTATTTTTTGTAATAACATCGCATCTCTCCTTTTGAAAACATTCTAATGTTTTTAAAAACATTATACTATAATATATACAAAAAAAGAAAAGTATTAACGTGAGCCACCCCACAACTAAAGTCAGGGGCTTCCTGTTTCACAGTGTGATGTACGCATATGACAAAATAGTGATTAAGATTTTGTAAGCATAGCGTAAGCAGTTCTGTCAGCAGGCCTGAATACTATGGAGATATCGAATATCTTATAAGGCACACCGCTAATAGCGTATACCCTTCTACCATCGTCAAGTACTTTATTCATTTCAAATTTAAGATGATGACATCTATTATCATATGAACCTGTAGTTTTATGTCCACATATTGAGCATAATTCATACGGTGTACGAAGCCCCATTGATACCGCTATTGGCTTACCTGTTTCAATATAGTTAGGAATATATCTTGCATTTTCTTTTGGGATTTCCATTACAAGTTCAACACGGTGCATTATGTCGTTATAAAAAGCTCTAGTTACTTTACCGGAACTTTTACTCATGTCTTTGTTGTCATGATTCCAGAATATTCCTGCGTTTTCAAAATCTTTGTAGTATTTTTTAAGGTCTGCTTCTCTGAAGTAATCACCGTTTTTATTTGCTCCGTAAAATTCGGATGCTGTCATACCTATTACTAGCATATATATTTTATTAGGGTCTGGGGCCAGGTTTTTGAAATATTCCACACTTTCTGGAACTATTCCGGCTGTTTTAACTAGAAAATCACAACTTCCATCACAATGTCTTGCTTTAGGGTCTATTCTGTATGCCGTTGCGTCAAAGTGTTTTGTTAGCATTCTAAATCCTTTTTGTTGGTTTGTTATAGTATGTAATATGTGTTTTTGGATATATTATTTTGTTTATCTTCCTGTGTTTTATTATTAATTTATATCTATTATCCCTAAAAATATAATTCTTTAAATCATTTGTCTCTTCACTTTTAATCTCATCAAATTTTTTAATAAGCATTCCCTTGCTTATGAAATTTATTTTTACTCCTATAGTTTTAGATATGTAAAAGTTTAGATTGAAAATATTGATTTGATTTATCTTTTTACCTATATTATGTATAATGTTTGATGCGA